>Ga0209959_100108_pt1 | contig 159640 bp, 145 predicted proteins | sample ThiBiot_300_biof_2_FD_183943 | JGI IMG/M metagenome (GOLD analysis project Ga0209959, IMG submission 183943) | Wastewater bioreactor microbial communities from Cape Town, South Africa - Thiocy_expt_300_biof (SPAdes) | ecosystem: Engineered > Bioremediation > Thiocyanate > Unclassified | place...
TGGCCAGGTCAATTCCCACGGTAGTAACATTCATGACGGACTCTCCTCCTCTTTCGATTGATCGGAACGACTCCATTCAATCTGGCACATACGATGCCGTCGGGGGCGGGGGAGTCCATTTCATTCGGTAGATGAGGCAGCGGGTTTTCAGATGTCCTCACGCGGCGTGCCAAGTGCCGCCACCTGGGTTGCCAACACCTGGTCCACCCGATTACGGTCGACGTCCACCACTTCGAACTCCCAGTCCGCCCAGGTGAAGCGCTCCGCCTTGCGCGGAATGCGCCCCAGCGAGGCCAGCACGAACCCGCCGACCGTGTGATAGTTGCCCAGCGATTCCTGAGGCACATGGCGAATTTCCAGCCGGTCCTTCATCTCGTCGATGGGCAGCAGGCCATCCAGCAGCCAGGATCCGTCGGCCCGGCGCACAGCCAGGGCGTCTTCGGTGTCGTCGGCCAGGGGCATCATGTCGCCCACCAGCGAATACATCAGATCGTCCAGGGTGACGATGCCTTCAGTGAGGCCGAATTCGCTCACCACCAGGGCAAAATTGGCACGCTGCTGGCGGAAGGTGCGCAGCAGGTCGATGAGCGTGAGACTGGACGGCACGAACAGAGGGGGCGCGAGCGGCAGTTCGGCGAAGTCGATATCGCCTTCCATGGCGGCCTTGAGAATGTCGTGGCTTTCGGCAATGCCGATCACCTGCTGCAGGTCGCCCTTGCAGATGGGCAGGCGGGAATGCGGCGCTTCTTTCAGGGTGCGCAGGTTGTGCTCGCGGGGTGAGAGCAGATCCAGCCAGGCCACGTCCGCAACGGGCGTCATGATGGTGGCGAGGCGCCAATCCTCCAGGCGCAGCACGTTGCCGAACAGCTCGCTCTCCTCCGGGGCGATGGTGCCCGTCCGTTCCCCTTCGTCCACGAACGCCAGGATGTCCTCGATGCTGGTGACCGCGGGTGCCGACTGAATCGGCAGCAAGGCCAGCACGCGGTCCGCAGCGAAGGATAGGAAACGGATCGCCGGGGACAACACGCGGATGAACAGCGACATGAAGGGTGCGCAAAACGCCGCCACCTTTTCCGGATGCGCGAGCGCGATCCGCTTGGGCACGATCTCGCCCAGGATGATGGAAACCGCCGTGACGATCACGATGGTGGCGCCGAAGGCAATGGACTCACGCCATTCGGCCAGGCCGGGAATCGCAGCCCGGATGGCCGACTCGATGGACGTGGACAGGGCCGACTCGCCATAGATCCCCATCAGTAGGGCGGCGGCGGTGATCCCCGTCTGACTCGCGGCCAGGAGCCTGCTCGGATGCTCCTTGATGGCCAGTGCCTTGGCGGCCCCCATGTCGCCGGCTTCGGCTAGCTGGGTCAGCCGGCCGCGGCGGGCGGAGGCGAGCGCCATTTCCGCGAGCGAAAACATGCCGGAAAGCAGGATGAGCAGGATCAGGATCCATAGGGCATTCATGATCAGGAAGCGGGAACGGGGAGGAGGACGATTCTACCCGTCGCTTCGGACAGGGGACACGGCACACACGACAAGGCCCGCTATCAGCGGGCCTTGCGTAATCCCATCAGGTCGGAGAAATCACAAACCCAGTCGCTGCCAGATGGTGGTGCTGGGTCCCGCCTGGTTCATGGTGTAGAAATGCAGGCCCGGCGCGCCGCCGGCCAGCAAGCGGTCACACAGATCGGTCACCACATCCAAACCAAAGGCACGGATCGACGCCAGATCGTCGCCGTAGGTTTCGAGCTTCTTTCTCAACCAGCGCGGGATCTCCGCACCGCAGGCGTCAGAGAAGCGTGCCAGTTGTACGTAGTTGCCGATCGGCATGATGCCGGGAACGATGGGGATGGCGACGCCCAGCGCGCGCGCGTCTTCGACGAAGTTGAAGTAGGCGTCGGCATTGAAGAAGTATTGCGTGATCGCCGAATTGGCACCCGCGTCGACCTTGCGCTTGAAGTTGGCCAGATCTTCGGTGGCAGAACGTGCCTGCGGGTGGACTTCGGGGTAGGCGGCGACTTCGATTTCGAACCAGTCGCCGGTCTCCTTGCGGATGAAGGCCACCAGTTCGTTGGCGTAGTTGAATTCGCCGGCGTCCATGGTGCCTGAAGGCAGGTCGCCACGCAACGCAACCAGATGGCGGATGCCCTGGCGCTTGTAGGCGTTGAGAATGTCGCGGATGCTGGCCTCGGTCGAGCCGATACACGACAGGTGCGGCGCCGCTTCCGAGCCGGAGGCCTGGATCTCGCACACGGTCTCCAGGGTGCGGTCTCGGGTGGAGCCACCGGCCCCGAAGGTGACCGAGAAAAACTTAGGGTTGAGCTGCGCGAGCTGTTTGCGTGTGGCGCGCAGCTTCTCCGCCCCTTCCGTTGTCTTGGGCGGGAAAAATTCAAAGCTGAATGTGCGTTCGGTCATGCTTCAACCTCTGGAATGGGGAATGAGCGCGGACAGCGCCCAGGCGATCACGCCATACAGGATGGCGCCGACCATCGCCGAAACGAAACCCTGCACGTGAAAGCCGGGCAGCAGCGCACTGGCAAGCCAGAACAACAGGCCGTTCAGGATCAGATAGAAGATTCCCAGCGTCAGCACGGTGATCGGTAGCGTGAGCAACGCCAGCACTGGCCGCACCAGCGTGTTGATGAAACCCAGCACCAGCGCAGCGGCCAGTGCCGAGCCGAAGCCCGCCACCTGGATGGTGGGCAGCAGATACGTCACCGCCAACAGGGCGACGGCATTCAGGATCCACAGCAGCAGCAGACGCATGGCGCCCTCCTTTTCAGGCGAAACCGATCAGTAGCGGTAGTGCTCGGCCTTGTAGGGACCAGTCTTGGGCACGCCGATGTAGGCCGCCTGCTGGTCGGTCAGCTCGGTGAGCTGCGCGTTGAGCTTCTTCAGCTGCAGGCGCGCGACCTTCTCGTCGAGGTGCTTGGGCAGCGTGTAGACACCGACCGGGTACTTGCCGGCATCGCGCTCCTGCCACAGCTCGATCTGCGCGATGGTCTGGTTGGCGAACGACGACGACATCACATACGAAGGATGGCCGGTGGCGCAGCCGAGGTTCACCAGGCGGCCCTTGGCCAGCAGAATGATGCGCTTGCCGTCGGGAAAGATCACGTGGTCGACCTGCGGCTTGATCTCTTCCCACTGGTATTTCTCGATCGAGGCGACGTCGATTTCATTATCGAAATGCCCGATGTTGCAGACGATGGCCTGGTCCTTCATCTTCGCCATGTGATCGTGGTTGATGACGTGGAAGTTGCCGGTGGCGGTGACGAAGATGTCGGCCTTGTCGGCGGCATATTCCATGGTCACCACGCGGTAGCCTTCCATCGCTGCCTGCAGCGCGCAGATCGGGTCGATCTCGGTCACCCACACCTGGGCGGAAAGTGCGCGCAGCGCCTGCGCGCTGCCCTTGCCGACGTCGCCGTAGCCGGCGACCAGCGCGACCTTGCCCGCCACCATCACGTCAGTAGCGCGCTTGATACCGTCGACCAGCGATTCGCGGCAACCGTACAGGTTGTCGAACTTCGACTTGGTCACCGAATCGTTGACGTTTATCGCCGGGAATTTGAGTTCGCCGCGTGCGTGCATCTGGTACAGGCGGTGCACGCCGGTGGTGGTCTCCTCGGTCACGCCTTTCACTGCGGCGAGGCGCACCGAATACCAGGTCGGATCAACTGCCAGCTTGGCCTTGATCGCGGCGTAGAGCACCTGTTCTTCCTCGCTGGTCGGCTTGGCGATCACCGAGATGTCTTTTTCAGCACGCGCACCCAGATGCAGCAGCAGCGTCGCGTCGCCGCCGTCGTCGAGGATCATGTTGCTGTAGCCGCCGTCGGTCCACTCGAAGATGCGATGGGTGTAGTCCCAGTAGTCGGTCAGCGATTCGCCCTTGACCGCGAACACCGGGATGCCGTCGGCGGCGATGGCGGCGGCGGCGTGATCCTGGGTCGAGAAGATGTTGCACGAGGCCCAGCGGACTTGGGCTCCCAATGCGGTCAGCGTTTCGATCAGCACGGCGGTCTGGATGGTCATGTGCAGTGAGCCGGTGATGCGCGCGCCCTTGAGCGGCTGCGCGGCGGCGAACTCCTCGCGGATCGCCATCAGGCCCGGCATTTCGGTTTCAGCGATGCGGATTTCCTTGCGGCCCCAGTCGGCGAGCGCGAGATCGGCAATGACGTAATCGGCAGTGGAATTGAGTGCGGCGTTCATCACGCCCTCCTTTCATTCAGAAAAAGAAAACGTGAGCGCCGTTGAAAGGAAGCGTCCCAAGCCTGGCGGGTGAACCGTCGCAACGCTCCTTGGGACCGAGGCGGCATTCTAACTCGGGAAGCTCAAAAAGCCGAATCCGCAGCGATGGCGTGCGGGGCTGAAAGCCTGAGGCGCCCGTGCACCAGCCGCCGCCCGCGCGAAATGCACGCGGATATGGACAGCGATGGATTCTTGGCGCATCGTGGAAATGCGGTACTGGAATACGTACCGCACATTCACGTCTGCCGGGGAGACAGAACCATGCGCCCATTCACGATGCGTCGATTCAAACAGTGCGCCTTGGGCCTGATGTGGGCGATGGGCATGGCGAGTGCGCCGTCTCATGCCTATGTCGTGCAAAGCCTGACAATCGAGGAAATCGGCGTTGCGTCAGGCGGGCTCGGCACCTCAGGCAATTCGGCACTCGGCGGTGAACTCAACTGGGTCGACACCAGTTTCGGCCCCTTCGGCTTTGTCAGTGCCGGCAGCACCGATGGCAAACTCCTCATGGGACGTCGCCAGGATGCCGGGGCATTCACGCCGGGATTTCGCGTGTTCGATGATCCCGGTCCGGCGGATCTCTTCTTCCCCAACACCTTGAACTACGCGCCTACCGGTTGGGTATACGAAGCGGGTCCACCGCTCATGGTGCTGCAATTGCAAGGCTTCGGCGTGGTGTTTCTCGGCACAGATTACCCGATGCCCCCGGATAATGCGGTATACGTGCCGCTCGTGCAGATCGACGAAACCCATTACTACTACTCCGTCGACTGGACACACACGCTTGCGCCTTCTTCTGTAGCCCTGTTCGGTACGTTCACGTGGCACCTCGAAGGCATTGCAACCACTCCCGAGCCCGGAACGATCTGGCTGGTCGGCGGGACGCTGCTCTGCCTGCTCGGCGCTCGGTACCGCAACATAGGTAACGCTCGCCGCCGGACCACCTGCCTCCCCCAGTGAACCCGGAGTAGACGCCAGACCGTTTTCTTCCGCCTTTATAGTCCGGCAGCCGGTCTTTAAACCCGGCTGGATTGTCCCTCGTATCTCCGATGATCTATAGCAAGCCCCGCCGCGAGCCAGTCTGATTTCCGCGAACAGCGCTCAAGAAAAAGAGCCGGATAAGCCCCGGCTCTTTTTCTTTTCTTGAACCCCTAAACAGCGGCGACAGTGGCGCGCGTCAAATCCCAGCCGCCGCCTTCAGCTCCGCCGCCTTGTCCGTCACCTCCCAGGTGAAATCCGGCTCATCGCGGCCGAAGTGGCCGTAGCTCGCGGTGCGCGTATAGATCGGACGCAACAGGTCGAGCATATTGACGATGCCTTTGGGACGCAGATCGAAGTGGGCCTGGATCAGTTCGACGATCTTTGCTTCCGGGATCTTGCCGGTGCCGAAGGTATCGACCATCAGCGAGGTGGGCTTGGCCACGCCGATCGCATAGCTCACCTGCACCATGCACTTGTCGGCCAGGCCGGCGGCGACGATGTTCTTCGCCACGTAGCGCCCGGCGTAGGCGGCGGAGCGATCGACCTTGGACGGATCCTTGCCGGAAAAGGCGCCGCCACCGTGAGGGGCCGCACCGCCGTAGGTGTCGACGATGATCTTGCGGCCGGTGAGGCCGGCGTCGCCCATCGGGCCCCCCACCACGAAGCGGCCGGTCGGGTTGACCAGATAGCGCGTGTCGGCGGAGAGCATCTCCTTCGGCAGCACCGGCTTGATGACTTCCTCGATGACGGCTTCGGACAGTTGGGCGTGCGAGACTTCGGGGTGATGCTGGGTCGACAGCACGACGGTATCGATGGAATGCGGCTTGCCATCGACATAGCGGATCGACACCTGCGATTTGGCATCCGGGCGCAACCACGGCAGGCGGCCATCCTTGCGCAGTTCGGACTGGCGCTCGGTGAGACGGTGCGCGAGGTAGATCGGCATCGGCATCAGGACCGGCGTTTCGCTGCAGGCGTAGCCGAACATCAGGCCCTGGTCGCCGGCGCCCTGGTCGAGATAATCGTCGTGCGCGCGATCCACGCCCTGCGCGATGTCGGGCGACTGTTTGCCGACGGTGACCAGCACCGAGCAGGTGTTGTAGTCGAAGCCGATGTCGGACGAGTCGTAGCCAATGCGCTTGATGGTCTGGCGCGCGATCTGGTTGTAGTCGATGACCGCCGAGGTGGTGATTTCACCGGCGATGACGCACAGGCCGGTGGTCAGCAGCGTCTCGCACGCCACGCGCGCATGTTTGTCCTGGGTTAGAATCGCGTCGAGTACCGCATCCGACACTTGATCCGCCATCTTGTCCGGATGCCCTTCAGACACCGACTCAGACGTAAAAATGAAATCCTTCTGCATGACAGCTCCTGTTGTCCCGGTTACCGACTGCGTAACCGGCTCGGGGGACAAACGAAGCGGCGACGCTTTAGCTGCATTTGTATCCCGCCCGCAAGTTGTCAAGATTAACGCGGCGGCTCGAACGGATGCATTGTGCCCCGCTCCGTCCTTCAGCGTCAATTCCCCCTGCAATACCCTGATCCCCTATGGGCTCTTGCGCCCTTTAGGATGGAAGTCCGTGTGGGGTCGCATGTCCGCATGATGTTCCTGTTCAAGCTGCTGGCCCGCCTGCCGCTGCCGTTGCTGCACGCGTTGGGCATCGCCCTGGGCTGGCTCGTCTACTGGGTACCGGGGCGCCATTCCGGACGTATGCGCAACAACCTGTTCGACAGCGGACTCTGCGCGCCTGGACGCGACTGCAAGCGCTTGCTGCGCCAGACCATCGGCGAATCCGGCAAGGCCATCGTCGAACTGCTGCCGGTATGGCTGCGCCCGTACGACAAGGTGGTGAAACTGGTCAGGGGAACCAGCGGCTGGACGCATATCGACGCCGCGCGCGCAGCGGGCAAGGGCATCATCCTGATCGGCCCGCATGTCGGCTGTTTCGAAATCATCAACCTGTATTACGCGTCGCTGCATCCGTTCACGGCCATGTACAAGCCGCCGCGCAAGCCGGTGCTGGCAGCCCTGATGCTGGCCGGCCGCCAGCGCGGCCAGGCGACGCTGGTGCCGACCGACCTGTCGGGCGTACGTGCCCAGCTGGCGGCGCTGAAGCGCCGTGAGGCGATCGGCATCCTGCCCGACCAGGTCGCCACCGGAGGCGATGGCGTGTGGGCGCCCTTCTTCGGCCGACCGGCCTATACGCCCACGCTGGTCGCCAGCCTGCAGCGCAAGACCAGCGCGGCAGCGTTCTTCGTTGCGGCCGAGCGCCTGAGCTGGGGCCGCGGCTACCACATCCACGTCTACCCACTCGAAGCCCCGCTGCCCGAAGACAAGACTGCCGCCGCCGCCCTGATCAACCGGGGCGTGGAAGACATCGTGCGACGCTTTCCGGCACAGTATCTGTGGAGCTACAACCGCCACAAGCGTCCGGGCGGCGCACCCGACCCCTTTGACCCCACCGCCGCATGAGCGCCGCCGCGTCCGATACCCTGTGGCGCCCGTCATTGCTGCCGGTCTGGTTCAGCGTCGGCCTGCTGTGGCTGCTGCACTGGCTGCCGCTGCCGCTGCAGGTCGCGCTCGGCAACATCCTGGGCGGGCTGCTGGCGCTACTGCCGGGCAAGCGCCGGCACGTCGTCGCCACCAACCTCGCCCTGTGTTTCCCCGACACCCCCAAACGGGAACGTGATCGCTGGCTACGGCAGACCTATCAGGCCTCCATGCGCGCCGTGCTCGAGCACGGCCTCTTGTGGTGGGGGAGTGAAGCACGTCTGCGACGGCTGGTCCGCATCGATAACCCCGACGCCGTACTGGGCGATGGCAAACGACCCGTGATCTGGCTGGCGCCACATTTCGTCGGGCTGGATATGGGGGGCGTGCGACTCAGCATGGACCGCCAGGTCGCCTCGATGTACGCCCCCTCGAAGAATCCCGCCTCGGACTGGCTGATGCTGCGCGGGCGCTCGCGTTTCCATGCGCCGGTGCTGATCGCCAAGTCGGACGGCATCAAGCCGGTATTGAAGGCGCTGAAGGCCCACCTCCCGTTCTATTACCTGCCGGATCAGGATCAGGGCCGCCTCAATGCGGTTTTCGTCCCATTCTTCGGCATCCAGACCGCCACCCTCTCGGCGCTGCCGCGACTGGCCAAGCTCACGGGAGCACAGATCGTGCCCGTCATCACCCGCCAGTTGCCCGGCGGGGCGGGCTACCGTCTGCATTGCTACCCGCCGTGGGACAACTTCCCGAGCGACGACCTGGAAGCCGACGTCGCGCGCATGAATGCCTTCATCGAGGAACGCATCCGCGAAATGCCGCCGCAATATCTGTGGCTGCACCGCCGCTTCAAGACGCGCCCTGAAGGCGAGACCAGCCTGTATGGATGACACGCGCCTGCACCGCCTGACGCCGCAGGAGCTCGACGCCGTCTGTGCGCTGGCACGCACTGTCTGGCAGGCCACCTACCCGGCGCTGATCTCGCAAGCCCAGATCGATGCCATGCTGGCCGACCGCTACGCCGCCGACCGCATACGTTCTCAGCTCGACGACCCGGATCACGCCTGGTGGATTGCACGACGCGGCCAGGCAACCGTGGGATTCGCCCACGCAGTGCGCGACGGCGTGCGCTGCAAACTCGACAAGCTGTACGTGGATCCCGGCCACCAGCGCCAGGGCATCGGGGCGGCGCTACTGCAGACCGTCCAGGAGTGGGCGCGCCAGCAGCAGGGGTGCCGTCTGTGGCTGCAGGTGAATCGCGGCAACACGCAGGCCGTCGCCGCTTATCTTAAATACGGGTTCGGGATCACCGAGTCGCGCGTGTTCGACATCGGGCATGGCTTCGTGATGGACGACCACGTCATGGAGTTGCCTTTATGAACTTTGCCAACCCCGACGACGCCAACTTGCGCACACTGCTCGACCGCGTCAGGACCATCGCGGTCGTCGGTTTGTCGCCACAGCCCGCGCGTCCGAGCTACCGGGTGGCGCAGGCGATGCAGCGTTACGGCTACCGCATCGTCCCAGTGCGACCGCTGGTCGAGGAGGTACTGGGCGAAAAGGCGTATGCCCGCCTCGCCGACATCCCGTTCACGGTCGATCTGGTCGACGTGTTTCGCGCCGCCGAGCATGTGCCAGCTATCGTCGAACAGTGCCTGGCGCTACACTTGCCCGCTATATGGTTCCAGGAAGGGATCGTTCATGACGCCGCCGCACTGCGCGCGCAGACGGGCGGGATGAGCGTGGTCATGGACCGCTGCCTGCTCAAGGAATACGTCAGACTCAAAACCGAATGAATACCACAGGCACAAGTACCCAAATGGGCACACGACTGAAATTCACCAAAATGCATGGCCTCGGCAACGACTTCGTCGTCTTCGACGGCATCGGCCAGATCGTCGCGCTCACCACCGAGCAATGTCGCCGCATTGCCGACCGCCACTTCGGCATCGGCTGCGACCAGATCCTGCTGGTCGAGAAACCCACGCGCGACGACGTCGATTTCCGCTACCGTATATTCAATGCCGACGGCGGCGAGGTGGAGCAATGCGGCAACGGCGCGCGCTGCTTCGTGCGCTTCGTGCACGACAAGGGGCTGACCGACAAGACGGCGATCCGCGTGGAAACCGCGTCCGGCGTGATCGAGCCGCGCCTGTTGGCCAATGGCCAGGTCACGGTCGACATGGGCGCGCCGCGCTTCGCGCCCGCCGACATTCCGTTTGCCGCCGACACCGAGGCGATGACGTATGCGCTCAAGGTCGGCCAGCACGTCATCGAGGTCGCCGCCCTGTCGATGGGCAACCCGCACGCGGTGCTGCGGGTGAACGATCTCGACAGCGCGCCGGTGGACATTCTCGGCGCCGCCATCGAATCGCATTCGCGCTTTCCGCAGCGGGTGAACGCCGGCTTCATGCAGGTGCTGACCCCGCACGACATCCGCCTGCGCGTATACGAGCGCGGTGCCGGCGAGACGCTGGCCTGCGGCACCGGTGCCTGCGCCGCGGCCGTCGCGGGAATCCGCCAGGACTGGCTGAAAAGCCCGGTCAGCGTGCATACCCGCGGCGGCGACCTCATCATCGAATGGGCAGGCAAGGGCCAGCCGGTCGCCATGACCGGCCCGGCCGAAACAGTATTTGAAGGGGAGATCGAACTTTAATGGACATGCAGCCCACCGACCTGAACGCTCAGGCTATCGCCGAATTCCTGACCCGGCATCCGAACTTCTTCAACGACTTCCCCACCCTGCTGGCGGACCTCCACATCCCGCATCCGCATGGCACCCACGCCGTGTCGATGAGTGAACGCCAGCTGATCGCGATGCGCGACAAGGTGCGGATGCTGGAAAACAAGCTCGCCGAACTGATTCAATTCGGCGAGGAGAACGACGGCATCTCCGACAAGCTCCACGCACTCACCCTTGCCCTGCTGGCGGCGCGTGCGCCGCAGGACGTCCTCGCAGCCTTGAACCTGCACCTGCGGGAAGGCTTCGCGGTACCGCACCATGCGGTGCGCGTATGGAACCTGCCGGCCGACGCCGCGCCTGGCCTCACCGATCCGGTATCGGACGCCGCGCGCGCAGGTATTGAATCGATGGGTCAACCGGTCTGCGGCCCGCTTGCGGTCGACGACGCCAGCGGCTGGTTCGGCGAGATCTCGCCGCATCTGCGTGCGTTTGCCTGCATTCCGCTGCGGCCAGTCGCGGCGGCCGCCCCCATCGGCCTGCTCGTGCTGGCTTCCGAGGAAGCCAAGCGTTTCTACGCCGGCATGGGCACGCTCTACCTCGAACGGCTGGGCCAGCTGGTCGGCGCCGCCCTGGTGCGGATGCAGGATTGAACGCAGTCGCCGCCTATCTGCAATCCCTTGCCGCCGAACGGCGGCTGTCTCCGCATACGGTCGCAGCTTATCAACGCGACCTGGCAAATCTGTCCAGCCTGACCGACGGCAAGCCGCTTGAAACGCTCGATGTAAGCGATATCCGCGGCGCCATCGTCAAGCTGCGTAGCCAGAACCTGGCCGCCACCAGCGTGGCGCGGCAGCTGTCCAGCTGGCGCGGCTTCTATACCTTCGCCTGCCGCCGGCTCGGCTATGCGAACAACCCCTGCACCGGCCTGCGCCCGCCCAAAGCGGCCAAGGCCCTGCCCGAGATCCTGTCGCCCGACGCCTGCACGCAACTGCTCGACGGCGGCCTGCCCGCCGAGTCCGACGATGCCCTGCTGGCACGCGACCGCGCCATGTTCGAGTTGTTCTATTCGTCCGGGCTGCGCCTGTCGGAACTGGTCGGGCTCGATCTCCACGATGTCAATCTGCACGCGGGCGAGGCGCAGGTCACCGGCAAGGGCAATAAAACCCGCGTCGTGCCGGTGGGGCAGCAGGCCCAGGCCGCCATTGCCGCCTGGCTGTCGCAGCGGCAGCCCCTGGCGCAGGCCGACACCGCCGCCCTGTTCATCAACCGGCGCGGCACCCGCCTGACGCCCCGCAGCGTGCAGCTGCGGCTCAACCGCTGGGCACGACAGGCCGGCCTGAGCCAGCACGTCCACCCGCACCTGCTGCGCCACGCATTTGCCACCCATGTGCTGCAATCGTCGGGCGACCTGCGCGCCGTTCAGGAAATGCTTGGGCACGCCAGCATCAGCACCACCCAGGTCTACACTCATCTCGACTGGCAGCACCTCGCCAAGGTCTACGACCAGGCGCATCCCCGCGCGCGCAGGAAAAACTGATCCCCTCGCCCCGCATGTAAGTATCCACTTACTCTGAAGCATATGTGCCTGAATGGCTTCAGAAAGCAGACTGGCGGCCGATTCCTTCCGTATGTCTCGCCACCTCTCGCCACCGCTCGCCCGCTTCGCGCACGCCTTGCGTCCGGCCCGCCTCAGCACACAAGGTCGCGTGCTGGGGGCGGCCCTGCTCGTCATGCTGACGGTGTTCGTGCTGGCCGGGCAACAGGCGCTGCATATCGTCCGCCAGGACGCCGATGCCGCCTTGCGTGTACAGGCCACCGCACAGCTCGCTGCACTGTCGCAGGCCGTCGCGGATCCGGCCATCTGGCAGGATTACCTTGCGGTGCGAACGCGATTGCGGATTCCGATCGACCAGGGGAATTTGCAGCATGTGGAATACGTCGCGCCGGATGGCCGCGTCATCCGCGAACAAGCCAGCCCGCCCACAGTCGACCGCCCCGACTGGTTCGCCCGGCTGACCCGCCTGGCCCTCCCCGTCATGCAGGAAGACCTGATCATCCAGGGTACCTACTACGGTCATCTGCGCATCCAGCCTTCCGCCCACGCGTATGAAGATTTCCTGTGGCATCTCGGGACCCGACTGTTCATTCTGTTCAGTTTCGCGATGGGTCTGCTCGGCTGGCTGATCCATGCCATGCTGCGGATCAACCTGAAGGACCTGACCCGATTGAGCGCAACCGCCCACCAGATCGAGTCCGGGGACTACAGCGTGCGTCTCCCCGTCCGCACCAGCAGTCCGCCTGAGCTGCAGGAATCCACACGCGCCTTCAATTACATGAGCGCGGCCCTGGAACGGCTGCTTACCGATCTCGGCGAACAACAGAAAGCGCTCGACAGCGCGGCCAGCGTGTCCGAATCGGATCTCGCCGGCAACATCACGCTCGCCAACGACCTGTTCTGCATCCTCAGCGGCTACACGCGCGAAGAACTGATCGGCCAGAATCACCGCATCCTCAATTCGGGCTGCCACGCTCCCGCATTTTTTACCCGTCTGTGGAAAACCATCACGAACGGCCGGACCTGGCGCGGGGAGATCTGCAACCGCGCCAAGGATGGACGGTTATTCTGGACTGCCACCACCATCATCCCGATCAAGGGCGACGACGGTCTGCCGCAGAAGTACCTGTCGATCCGCTTCGACATCACGCAGCGCAAGATCGACGAGGCGGCGCTCAGCAACGAGAAAGAGCGCTGGCAGGTCACGCTGCAATCGATCAACGATGCCGTCATCGTCACCAACCCGCACAACCAGGTGACCTATCTCAACCCGGCCGCAGAAAGCCTGCTGGGTATCGCCCTCGAGGATGCACAGCTGAATTTGTTGAGCGAGATGATCCAGTTCGACCGGGTGAACGGCGACGAGGATGCGCCGGCCTGTTTCCTGTCGTCGACGTCAGCATTGCATGGCCAGACCGGATCGGCCGAATTGCACACCCGCTATGGCCAGCACCTGGCCATCAGCTACAGTTGCGCGCCACTGACCGACCAGGACGGCCTGGGCGCTGTCTACGTGCTGCGCGACGAAACCGAAAAGAAAGAACTGCTCGACAACCTGCGCGAGATGGCCTTCCACGACACGCTGACCACCTTGCCCAATCGGCGTGCGGTGGAAGGACGCCTGGCCCGGGCGCTGCGTACTGCGCGTGATCACGGTCAGCAGCATGCGTTCTGCTACATCGATCTCGACCAGTTCAAGCTGGTAAACGACACCTGCGGCCATTCGGTGGGCGATTCCCTGCTGATGGACATTGCCCAGACCATGAAAGCCGCCCTGCCCGCGCACGCCTATCTGGGCCGTCTGGGTGGAGACGAATTCGGCCTCATCCTGTTCGATACCCGGCCCGACGAGGCCAACCGGATCTGTCGGCAGCTGGTGCAGCGCATCCGCGACTTCCGCTTCGAACACAAGGGACGACGCTTCACGCTGGGTGCCTGCGCCGGCGTCGCCCCGATCACCCAGGCCGCGACCACGGCCGGCGACCTCATGATCCAGGCCGACATGGCGTGCTATCGCGCCAAGTCGGAGGGGAGCGGACGCGTCATGCTGTACGAGGCGGACGAGGTCGGATTCCGTCGCCTGGAAACGGAAATGGGCTGGGCAGCCGATTTCGCCCAGGCACTGGAAGCCAACCAGTTCCTGCCCTATCGCCAGTTGATCCGGCCGACCTCGCGCGGCGGCCAGCCACACTATGAAGTGCTGATCCGCTGGCAGCGCGATGGCGTGGTCGAAGGGCCGGCCAAGCTGCTGCCGGCCCTCGAGCGCTACGGACAGGCGCCCATCCTCGACCGCTGGATGCTGGAAGCGGTGGTGTCCTACCTGGCGGCGCAGCCCGACGACAATGCGGTCTATTTCATCAATCTCTCGGGCAAGACCGTCGCCGACGAGTCCTTCCTCGGCGTGGTCTGCCACATGCTCGATCATTATGGCGTGGAAGGCTCGCGCCTCGGCTTCGAAGTGACGGAAACCGCCGCGGTGGTCAATCTCGGCGACGCGCAGCGTCTGATCCACGGCCTGCGCGAACGCGGTTGCCAGTTCGCACTGGACGATTTCGGGCGCGACGCCTCTTCCTTCTTCTATCTCAAGCATCTGCCCGCCGACTTCCTCAAGATCGACGGCGCCTTCGTGCGCGGCATGCTGGACGACCGGCGCGACCAGGCCATCGTCCGCTCGATCGCCCAGCTGGCAAGCGATTTCGGCATGCATTCGGTGGCCGAGCAAGTGGAAGACGCCAATATGGCGGCGCTGCTCGAAGACATGGGTGTGGATTATCTGCAGGGCTACCACATCCACCGTCCGGAGGCCTTTCCTTACTGGCAGCCGGTCACCAACACGCTGACGGCCACAGGCGGACATGCGGGACGCTTTCCTCATCTGACGCTGATCAAATAGGACCGCGCCGGCCGGCACGCACGGCGCAACAATCGATCGCGGAGGCTTCGTCGTTACAGCATCGCCTTCGGCGGGATCAGGGTGATCCAGTCGCCCAGCGCCGCCCGGATTTCACTCAACCTGAGGTGCCGCATCAACAGCGGGTTGCCGGGGACCATCTGGTTCCACGCACAGGTCATGCCACGCAGATTCGGCTGCGCGGGATCGCGCAGCCGGAACTCCGTCTTGTAATAGAGGGGCGTCACGTCGCCGTCATCGTCCACATACCGGGCCTTCATCAGCGGCGACTTCGCCGCTGCATAGAAATCCACATTGCGCGTCACCCGCCATATCTGGAAACGCCCCGGCTTGAGCGTCTGCGGCGTGTCGCGCACCGTATTCAGTTCCACCACGCAATACGGATCGAACTCCTGTACGCCGTTGCGCGGCACGACCTGGCCATACTGCAGACGCACCGTGGCCGAGCCGGGTGGAATCGTCAGGGAATGGTTGAGCTGCGCCAACCATCCTGGGGGATAGGCATAGTAGGGCGAAGCCGGGTCGGGCGATTCAAGGCTGGCACACCCCGCCAGCAGCAATGCGAATACGATCATTTTCATGCTGGTCTCCTTGCATGTTTTGTACCTTAGCCCGGTTTTACCCTAAACCAAGCCGCATACAGGGCAGGCAGAAAAAACAGCGTGAGGAAGGTCGCCGCGATCAGCCCCCCCATGACCGATACGGCCATGGGACCCCAGAAAATCGAGCGCGACAGCGGGATCATCGCCAGCACCGCGGCGGCGGCGGTGAGGCTGATCGGCCGCATGCGCCGCACTGTGGATTCGACGATCGCATCCCACTGCGACAGGCCGCGAGCCACGTCCTGCTGGATCTGGTCGACCAGGATCACCGAATTGCGCATGATCATGCCGGACAGCGAGATGATGCCCAGCAAGGCCACGAAGCCCATCGGCTGGCCGGTCACCAGCAGCGCGACCGCCACGCCGATGATGCCGAGCGGCGCCGTAAGCACCACCAGCAAGGCGCGCGCGAAATTGCCGAGTTGCAGCATCAGCAGTGTCAGCGTGGTGACCACGATCAACGGCCACGAGGCGGCGATGGCGGCATTGGCCTTGGCACTGCTTTCCACCGGTCCCCCTATTTCCAGCCGGAAACCGGGCGGCAGCTGCGCCTTGAATCGGGCCACCTGCGGCGCAATCGATTCGATGATCGTCGCCGGCTGCGTGTTACCCACCGGATCGCCGCGCACCGAGATCGTCGGCAGGCGGTCGCGCCGCCAGATCACGCCGTCCTCGAACACCGGACGGAAGGTGGCGATCTGCCCCAGGGTCACGCTTTGTCCGTCGAAGCTGCCGACCGGCAGCGATTTCAGCACATCGACGTCGCGATGTTCCTTGCGCGGAATGCGCAATTCGACGTCGATCAACTGATCGTCTTCCCGGAACTGGGTAATCGTCGTCCCCGACAACTCCAGCGCCAACAGGCGCCCGACTGCATCCGAGCTGAGGCCGAGCGCCTTGATCTTGTCCTGGTCGAGCTGGACCTTGATCGCCAGCGACTGCTCGTTCCAGTCCAGGTTCACGGCCGTCACCTGCGGCTGGGCCGCGACGATCCTGCGCAGTTTCTCGGCTTCGATCTTGAGCCTCGGGATGTCGGCGCCGGACAATCGGTACTGCACAGGGTAGCCGGCGGGCGGTCCATATTCGAAACGCACGGCACGTCCGCGCACATTGGGGAAGTCGGTCTCGAACAGCCGACGGATACGCGCAAGTTCGCGCTCCCGCGCCGGCACGTCCTTCGCGATCACCACCAGCTGCGCGAAATTGCGGTTGTTCAGCCGCTGGTCCAGCGCCAGCACGAAACGCGGCGCGCCCTGGCCGATGTAGTCGAGCACGTGGGCGACATCCTTGTCCTGCCGCAGCAGGGTTTCGAGCCTGATCGCCTGGGCACGCGTGGCCTCGATGGACGCGCCTTCGGGCAGCCACATTTCGACCAGGATTTCCAGCCGGTCGGACTGCGGAAAGAACTGTTTCTCGACCCGCTGCATCGCGACGAGTCCGACGACCAGCGCCGCCACCGTCAGCGCAATCACGCTGCGCCGATGGGTGAGGCACCCGTTCACCATGGCGCGGAAACGCCGGTAGAACGGCGTGAGATACGCCGCATTCTCGTCCGTCACGTGGCGAGCCGGTTTCAGCAGGACATGCCCCAGGTAAGGCGTCACCACGACCGCCACCAGCCAGGAGGACAGCAACGCGATCGTCGTCACCGCGAAAATGGCGAAGGTGTATTCGCCGACCATCGACTTGGCCAGCGCGATCGGCAGGAATGCGGTGGCGGTCAACAAGGTACCGGTCAGCATGGGAAACGCGGTCGAATGGAAGGCGTAGGTGGCCGCTTCGAAGCGGTTCCAGCCGGCCTCCAGCTTGTGCGCCATCATTTCCACCGCGATGATGGCGTCGTCCACCAGCAGGCCGAGGGCGATGATGAGCGCGCCGGTCGAGATGCGATGCAGGTCGATGTCGAACAGCCACATCGTGGTGAAGGTGATCGCCAGCACCACCGGGATGGACAGCGTCACCACCAGGCCGGCACGCCACTTGAGCGCCAGGAAGGTCACCGCCAGCACGATGGCAACGGCTTCGAAGAAACTCTGCATGAAGAGCCGGACCGCGTGGCTGACGATGCTGGGCTGGTCATGGATCCGCTGGATCTCCATGCCCACCGGCAGCGTCTTCTGCAAGTCCGCCATGGCGGCCGCCACGGCACGTCCCATCGCCACCACGTCGCCGCCGTCGGCCAGCGACACCCCGAGCAGCACCGCCGGCTCGCCCTGCGAACGGATTTCGGCGGTGGGCGGATCTTCGTAGCGCCGCGTCACACTGGCGATATCGCCCAGCCGGATGCTGCGCGTGCCGATCCGGATGATCGTTTCGCGCACGCCCTCGACGTCGGAATAGGGCCCCGACACGCGCAGCGGGATCGACAGGGCCTGGTTTTCGATCCGCCCATTCGCCACCACGCCGTTCTGCTCCTGCACGGCCTGCATGATCTGCTGCGGCATGAGGCCGAGGGTGGCGAGCTTTTGCGCAGGAATCTCGACGTAGATTTTTTCCGGGACGATGCCGAACAGCTCGACCTTGCCCACATTGGGCAGGCGGCGGACTTCGCGCTGCGCGTCCTCAGCGACGCGGCGCAGTTCGGACCGGCTGAAGCCGTCGCCGGTGAAGGCATAGATCGAACCGAAGGTGTCGCCGAACTCGTCGTTGAAGAAGGGCCCCTGCACACCGGCCGGTAGCGCCGTCTTCAGATCGCCGATCTTCTTGCGGACCTGATACCAGGCCGCGGCCACGTCGCGCCCGCGCACCGTTTCCTTGAGATTGACGAAAAGTGCCGTCTCACCGGCCTTGGCGTAGCTCTGCACGTAATCGAGCTCGGGCATTTCCTGCAGCTTCTTCTCGATCCGTTCGGTCAGCTGTTCCGACACTTCCTGCGCGGTCGCCCCTGGCCATTGCGCCTGGATCAGCATGGTCTTGAAGGTGAACGGCGGATCTTCGGCCTGCCCCAACTGAAAATAGGACCGCACACCGACCAGCAGGATCAGCACGATGAAGAAGCGCACCAGTGCCGGATGCTCGATCGCCCAACGCGACAGGTTGCCGCGCGCGGGCACGAAACGCGGGGTGTCGTTCATGGGCGGCCGGGGTCGGCCAGACGCACCTGCTGGCCGGGCGCCAGCTTGTGCACGCCTGCCGTCACCACCCACTCGCCGGCAGCCAGCCCCGACACGATGGCCGCGCGTTCGCCATTCAATTCGCCGATCTGCACGGTGCGCGCCGCCACTTTGCGGGTCTGGGGATTCACTACCCACACCTGCGGCTTGCCGTCGATCCTGAACAAGGCCGATTGCGCCACCGACAGGCTCGGTCGCAGTTCACTGTCGACCTCGACCGTAGCCGTCATGCCCAGTTTCACGGCCGCATCGGGATGCAGCAGGCTGACGCGGGCGCTGTAGGTACGGCTGCCCGCATCGGCCACCGGCGACACTTCGCGCAGGCGGCCGGCATAGTCCCGCCCTGGTACCGACCACAGGCGGATGCGCAGGTTGTGTGCGGTACGCAATGCATCGAGCGCATTTTCCGGCACGTCGATGCGAACTTCGCGCTCACCATCGCGCGCCAGCTGCGCCACCGGTTGGCCGGCCGCCACCACCTGCCCCGCCTCGAACGAAATGGCTGTCACCACGCCGGCATGCGGCGCGGTCAGCCGGGTATAGGCCTGCTGGTTGTCCTGGCGGGCCGCTTCCGCCCGCAACTGGCGCGCCTGCGCCGCGGCTGCCTCGGCAGTGGTCCGGCGGCGATCCAGTTCGGCCTGGGAAATGAAATTCTGCGCGCGCAGCTCGGTAAACCGCTGCAAATCCTGGCGCGCCAGCCGGGCCTCGGCCTCGGCGGCCGTCAGCTGTGCGTGTGCGGCATGCGACGCCAGCACATAGTCGTTGGGGTCGAGCGTGGCGATGACCTGGCCCGCCCGGACCTGGCTGCCGACGTCCACCTTGCGGGCGTCAACCCGTCCCGCCACGCGAAACGCCAGATCGGTCTCGTAGCGCGCCCGCACCTCCCCCGCGTAGCGCGTGCCTTGCTGGGCAGTGTGCATCCCCACCTGCTCCGCGCGTACCGGACGAATATCCTCGGGCGCCACAGGCGGCGCATCGCGCCCGCACGCAGCCAGCAGGAGCAGAAGGACCGTCAAAGGGAGAAAGGCTTTCATGCCCGGATTATCACCCATCGTCACGGGTTCGACCTGTCCGGTCCCCATCGCCCGAGACCGCCCGATGACACCGGCAGCCATGACGGAGTTATGATGCGGGTCGCGCATCTGCCACGGCCGGTTCCATTTCGACTGCCCGGGCGCATGCCCGGCCGCATTTTTCAACCATCCTAGACGCCTGGAGTTCCGATGACCGCCTCGTCCAAACCCCTTACTGAAGCCGCCCTGCTGAAGATGCCGGCTTCCGCCTACATGAACGCGGCCCAGCTCACGTTTTTTCGCACCCGCCTCGAAACGCTGCGCGACGAGATGCTCAGCAATGCGGCCGACACCGGCGAGCATCTGAAGGAAAACGAGAATTTTGCCGATCCCAACGACCGCGCCACCGTGGAAGAAGAGCACATGCTGGAACAGCGCGTGCGCGACCGTGAGCGCAAGCTGCTGAAAAAGATCAATTCCGCCCTGGCACGCATCGACAGCGGTGAATATGGCTGGTGCCTGGAAACCGGCGACCCCATCGGGCTGCCCCGCCTGCTGGCCCGTCCTACCGCCGAATACTCGATCGAAGCGCAGGAACGCCACGAGAAGAAGGAACGGCTGCACGCCTGATCCGTCCCCTTCCTGTGCGAAGGGGTTTTTCAAGGGCCCGAATGCAACTTGGTTGCATTCGGGCCCTGCGTCTCCTAGAATCGCCCCATGAATTCCGGTTCGCACCACGATAAAGCCGTCCAGCTGATCAAGGAATGCGGCGCAAGCGCAACGGCTGCCCGCGTCCAGGTGCTGCAATTGCTTCTGGCGACCAACACGACAGCATCCCACCAGGCCCTGATGCAGGCGGCCACGAACGAAGCACAACCGCTCGACAAGGTCACCTTGTATCGCGTGCTCGACTGGCTGGTCGTGCGAGGGCTGGCGCACAGCGTGACCGGCCAGGATCGTGTACGCCGCTTCGGCGTCGCGCACGTCCACCACGGTCATGCGCATTTCGAATGCGACGCCTGTGGGCGCCTCTTCTGTCTGGCGGACTGCCCGAGCACACAACCTCGAACCCCGCCCGGATTCGAGGCGCGCCATATCGACGTTACCGTACACGGCCGCTGCGCGGAATGCTTACAAGCAAGCGCCTGAATCATGCAACCGTTTCCTGGCTTTAGTCGTCGCCATGCTCGCGTCTGATTCCCTTCTGCCGATCACGCCGCTCACCGGTTTTGGCTCCGGCCGCCGCTGCGCGGCTTCACGTCGGCTGCGCCGACATGAGCCTGTACCGAAACCAGCGCTCACTCCCGTGAGGACATCCGTGTGATCGCGACGCCCGAGTCCCCCATCCCAGTCACGCTGCTCACCGGTTTTCTGGGCAGCGGCAAGACCACGGTGCTGAATCATCTGGTGCGCACGCTGCCGCGCACGGCCATTCTCATGAACGAGTTCGGCGAAGTCGCGCTCGACCACCAGCTGCTGCAAGAAATGGACGGACCGATGGCACTGCTGTCGGGCGGCTGCGTCTGCTGCACGATTTCCGGCAGCCTGTCCCCGACGTTGAAGAACCTGTGGATGGCCCGGCAAAGGGGCGACATTCCGGCGTTCGAACGCGTCATCATCGAAACCACCGGCATCGCCGACCCGGCACCCGTGCTGGACAATCTGCTGCACGACAACTGGGTGCGCGCACGCTACCGTCTCGACGGCGTGGTGACCACGGTCGACGCGCTGTTCGGCATGGGCCAGCTCGACGAACACTTCGAGGCCGTCAAACAGGTGGCGGTGGCCGACCGGCTGCTGCTCACCAAGACCGACCTCACCGCCGCAGACATGGTCGCCGCGTTACACAATCGACTTGCAACGCTCAACCCGGCGGCCGACATCGTGACCGTGACGAACGGCGAACTCGACCCCGCCGCGATCCAGAACCTGGGCTTGTGGAACGCCGAGACGCAGTCGCTGGAAACCATGCGCTGGCTGAAGCCGCACCGCTATCAACCTGCCAGCGCCAGCCCGCTTGCCGGAAAGGCGCGGCCCGATCTGCACGACACGCGCATCCAGGCGTTTTCGGTGGTGATCGACACACCGCTCGACCGCTACGGGCTGCAATCAGCCCTCGGCATGCTGACCTCGTTTCGCGCCGAGAACCTGCTGCGCTTCAAGGCCATCGTGAACCTGCAGGACGAACCGCAGCCTGTCGTGCTGCATGGCGTCCAGCACGTGCTGTATCCCGAAGTCCGGCTCGACACCTGGCCGGATGACGACCATCGCAGCCGCTTCGTATTCATCGTGCGCGACCTCGAACCCGAATTCGTCGCCAGGCTCCTGGCCGATTTCTCGGGCGCGGCGTCCAGCCATGCCGGGGCACAACTGTGAATCTCGCGCAAAAATTCCTCGTCGGCGCGATTCGCGTCTACCAGCTGGCACTTTCGCCCTGGCTGGGTCGGCAATGTCGTTACCTGCCGACCTGTTCGGAATACGGCAAGGAAGCCATCGAAAAACACGGCGCGCTCAAGGGCAGCTGGCTGGCCGCGAAACGCATCGGCCGCTGCCGCCCCGGCTGCGATCACGGTTACGACCCGGTCCCGCCCGTCGATCCGCCGAGACGTTAGAATTCGCCCCATGCCGTCGCGCCGCCTGCTCTCCTGGCTCTTGGCCCTGACCCTTCTGTTCGGTCAGGCGGCCGCGTTCGCGCATGCGCTGACCCATTTGCGTACGCACGACACGGGCCTGCCCGACAAGGTCTGCGAAGTCTGCCTCGCGCAGGCCCAACTGGGCACCGCCCTGCCCCCTAGTCTGGTCGTCATGGCGACGCCGCCGGGCACGTATACATATGCGTCCGGCGCTACATTCCAGTGCGCCGATCTTGCTCCCCGCCCTGCGTGCGCCCGGGCACCCCCCGCTCCGTCCAACGCCTGAGTTTTTTCGAAGCCTGCGCCGCCCATGTGCGCAGGCGTTCATCTCACGTTGACGGAGTCAAACATGTTACGTCCCGCCCTCCTGGCGGCCGCGCTGGCGGCCGCCTGTCCGGCCCATGCCGACGATGCCGATCTCGCCGCCCTGCGCGCCGAGGTCCAGAAAATGAAAACCGATTACGAAACCCGCATCCAGACGCTGGAAGCGCGGCTTGCCCATGCCGAAGCGACTGCCGCCGCCAACGCCGCTCAGCCCCCCGCCCCTGCTCAAGACACGGCCAATTCGGCACCCAGTAATCCAGGTGCCTTCAATCCCGAAATTTCGCTCATCCTGCAGGGCGGCTATGCCCACCTGAAGGACCTCCCCGAACGCCGTATCACGGGTTTCCTGCCCAACGGTACGGCACCCGGCACGACGCGCGGCTTCTCGGTCGACGACAGCGAACTGGTGCTGGCCTCCAACGTCGACCCGTATTTCCGCGGCTATTTCAATGCCACGCTGAACGACGGCACGGTCGGCGTGGAAGAAGCCTGGTTCCAGACCCTGGCGCTGGGCCAGGGCCTGACCGTGAAGGGCGGCCGCTTTCGTTCCGGCATCGGCTACCAGAACGAACAACACCCGCACGCCTGGGATTTCGCCACCAATAACCTGATGTACGAAGCCCTGTTCGGCGAAGGCTACGGCAACGACGGCCTGCAGCTTCGGTGGGTAGCGCCGACCGATCTCTTCACCGAACTGGGCGCCGAAATCGGGCGCGGGGCAAACTTCCCCGGCACCGACCGCAATACGAACGACATCGGCAACTACGCGCTGTATGGCCACATCGGCGGCGATGTGGGCGATTCCCACAGCTGGCGCGGCGGCGTATCGTATCTGTCGACGCGCGCAGTCGATCGCAGTGGCACGCTCGCCGACTTCACCGGCAACGACGTGGCCACCGCCTTCACCGGCGACAGCAAGACCTGGCTGGCGGACTTCGTCTGGAAATGGGCACCGCTGGGCAACACCACCATCCATAACTTCAAGTTCGCCGCCGAGGCGTTCCGGCGTGAAGAAAGCGGCAGCCTGGACTGTACGGGGGGCATGTGCGGGACCAGTCTTGGCGCGTACCAGGCCACCCAGTACGGCGGTTACGCGCAAGGCGTATACCAGTTCATGCCGCGCTGGCGCGCCGGCTACCGCTACGACCTGCTCGACCCCGGTTCGCAGGACTTCGGCCTCAACAACGCCAACCTGCCTCGCAGCAATTACAAACCCACCCGTCATTCGCTGATGGTCGACTACTCGCCCTCGGAATTTTCGCGCTTCCGCCTGCAGTACACGAAAGACAAGGCCACCGAAGGACAGGACGAGAACCAGTGGTACGTGCAGTACATCTTCAGCCTCGGCACGCATGGCGCGCACTCTTTTTAAAGGAACTCCCGATGAAAGCATTCCGTTTATTCGTCTTCCTCGTCGCGGCCTGGCCGATCTTCGCCCATGCCGCGCTCAATGTCTTTGCCTGCGAGCCTGAATGGGGCGCACTGGCCACCGAACTCGGCGGCGACGCCGTCAAGGTCTATACCGCCACCACGGCCTTCCAGGACCCGCACCACATCGAGGCGCGCCCCAGCCTGATCGCGCAGATGCGGCGCGCCGAGCTTGCCGTCTGCACCGGCGCCGAGCTCGAAATCGGCTGGCTGCCGGTGCTGCTGCGGCAGGCGGGCAACGCCGCGATCCAGCCGGGGCAGCCCGGCTATTTCGAGGCAGCACGACAGGTCGCGCTGCTGGAAAAGCCGGCCGTCCTCGACCGCGCCCAGGGCGACATCCACGCTGCGGGCAATCCGCATATCCAGACCGATCCGCGCAACATCGCACGCGTGGCGCAGGTGCTCGGTGCACGCCTGGCCGAGATCGATCCGGCCCACGCCGCCGTGTACAAGACGCGGTTGGCGGATTTCAACACGCGCTGGAATGCGGCAATGGCCCGCTGGCAGGCGCAGGCCGCTCCGCTGAAAGGCATGCCCATCGCCGTGCAGCACGAGGGCTTCCCCTATCTGGAGAACTGGCTGGGGCTGAAACAAGTGGCCGTGCTGGAACCCAAACCTGGTGTCGCACCGTCGATCGGCCATCTGGCCGAAATCGTCGCGCAACTGAAAACCACGCCCGCCAAGGTCGTCATCCGGGCCGCCTACCAGGACCCGCGCCCGTCGGAATGGCTGGCCGAGCACGCCGGTATCCCGGCCGTCGCGATGCCGTTCACCGTCGGCGGATCGGACCGGGCCAAGGATCTCTTTGGCCTGTTCGACGACAGCGTCGCGCAATTGCTGAAGGTCGCACGATGAACTGGGCCGCACTCGATCCGGGGCTGCTCGGCTGGCCGTTCGTCGCCGGCCTGCTCGTTCTTGCCACGCATGTCCCGCTGGGGCGGCGGGTCCTGGCGCGCGGAATCATCTTCCTCGATCTCGCCATTGCCCAGATCGCCGTGCTCGGTGTCATTGCCGCCCACACCCTGGGCTGGGAAACCCAGGGCTGGCAGACCCAGCTGGCGGCGGCGGCGGCGGCACTGGCCGGCGCCGCGTTTCTGGCGTGGTGCGAAGCGCGCTGGCCCGATATCCAGGAAGCGCTGATCGGCTCATCTTTCGCCGTCGCGGCGAGCCTGGCCGTGCTGCTGCTGTCGGGCGATCCGCATGGCGGAGAGCACCTGAACGAGCTGCTGGCCGGACAGATCCTCTGGGTCGGGCCGTCCCAGCTGGCCCAGATCGCGGTGGTCTACGCGTTGCTGCTCGGTTTCTGGCGGCTGCGGGGCATCCGACTCGGACGGATGGGCTTTTACCTGATCTTTGCGCTCGCCATCACCGCCTCGGTACAGCTCGTCGGTGTCTACCTGGTATTTGCCAGCCTGATCCTGCCCGCGCTGGCAGTACGCGGCTGGCCGCCGCGGGCGGGATTGCTGATCGGCTGGGGACTCGGCGCGCTGGCCTACGCAGCCGGACTGGCGGCGTCGGCGCTCTTCGACTGGCCTGCCGGTCCGGCGATCGTCATGGCACTTGCCGCGGTTGCCTTGCTTGGCGGCGGGTTATTGCGGTTGCCGGGACGGGGCGACAGCGCTAGTATCCATCACTGACTCTGACCCGCGCACGCATACTCTGTGGCTCTTCCGTTTTTCAAGAAAGGTAAGGACAAGGCGCCCGCGCCCAAGCAGGCGCCTGTCTCCGCACCTGTCGAACCGCACCCCACCGAAACCTTGCTGACCATGGACATGGGGGCCAGCGGCATCGTGGTGGAGGAATCCAGCGGTGCACCCCAGTCGGCGGTAGACGAAGCGGCCATCATGTATGCCAGCGGCCAGACCGACATGGCGGAGCGTCTGCTGAAGGACATCCTGGGCGGCGGCGATCGCCGCGCCTGGCACATGCTGTTCGACCTTTATTGCATCCAGCGCCGCGAGAAGGAATTCGAACAACTGGCGCTCGATTATGCGATGCGCTTCGAAACCTCGCCCCCTGTCTGGCAGAAAATGGGGAACAACGGCGCAACCGGCGCGCCCCAGCAGGCCGAAGCGGCCAGCCTGGAACTGCCGGGACTGCTCGACAAGAAAGCGACGGCCGCCCTGCGCGAAGGCATCGCCGGCACCGACAAGAAGGCCGTGGTGCGGATCGACTTTTCCCGCATCGAGATGGTCGATGAAAGCGGTGCGGACGAATGCGCCCAGATATTAAGCGCGGCCCGCAAGGCCAAGCGCAAACTCCAGGTCAGCGGCGTCGACCGCCTGATCGCCCTGCTGCAGGATCTCAATCGCGCCACCCACAGCCGCGCCGTGCACTGGCTGTTGCTGCTGGAGCTCTACCAGATACTCGGCCGGCAGGACAATTTCGAAGACCTGGCCGTCGACTATGCCGTCCGCTTCGAGGTCTCACCGCCATCCTGGAGCGAAGTACAGGCAGCCGAGGTGGTCCAGGCCAAACCCGTCGAACCGACAGATGACGCACTACGGCTGGCCGGCGAGATCACCCCGGCCAACGACAGCGCCCTGCAGCAGTTCGGCAGCTATGCCGCCACGCATAACGACGTGCTGGTCGACCTGACCCAAGTGACCCGGGTCGACTACGGCAGCGTCAGCCAGTTCATCAGCGTACTGATGCAATGCCTGGGCAGCGGCAAGGCCATCACCCTGCGCGGCCACAATGCACTCATCCATGAACTTTTTCGCGTCATGGGCATCGATCAGCTGGCGCAACTGATTCCGCACCATCCGGACTGACCCCCTTCCGCCGGTGCAGGCTGTCGACCCCTGCCCACGTATAATTTCCGACACTTGAACCGAGCCGCGAAAGACGCCATCCCGGACAGCCCTATCCATCCGCTTGCGTCTTCCACGGTTCACCGTCTTTTTCAGGAAGCTTCCCGCACATGGAACAGTATCGCGGCACCACCATCCTCTCCGTTCGCCGGGGCGCCGACGTCGCCCTCGGTGGCGACGGCCAGGTCACGCTTGGCAACATCGTCATCAAATCCACCGCACGCAAGATACGGCGGCTATACCAGGACAAAGTCCTGGCCGGGTTCGCCGGCGGCACCGCCGATGCCTTCACCCTCTTCGAGCGTTTCGAGGCCAAGCTCGACAAGCATTCCGGCCACCTGCTGCGCAGCGCGGTCGAGCTCGCCAAGGACTGGCGTACCGACCGCATGCTGCGCCGGCTGGAGGCCATGCTGGCGGTCGCCGACCGCGAGCACTCGCTCATCATCACCGGCAACGGCGACGTGCTGGAACCCGAGCTCGGCATCGCCGCCATCGGCTCGGGCGGCGCCTTCGCTCAGTCCGCCGCCCGCGCGCTGCTGGAAAACACCGACCTGCCTCCACTTGAAATCGTAAAAAAGAGCCTCACCATAGCGGGGGACATCTGCATTTACTCGAACCAGAATCACGTGATTGAAACCCTGTGAGGCGTGAGGGGTGAGGCGTGAGGCGAAACAGCCCGCCCACCCCGAATTACGCCTCACCCCTAACGCCTCACCTCAACAATGACTCCCAAAGAAATCGTCCACGAACTCGACAAGCACATCGTCGGCCAGGCCGCCGCCAAGCGCGCGGTCGCAGTCGCGCTTCGCAACCGCTGGCGGCGCCAGCAAGTCGACGAACCGCTGCGCCAGGAAATCACGCCGAAGAACATCCTCATGATCGGCCCGACCGGCGTCGGCAAGACCGAGATCGCGCGCCGCCTGGCGCGGCTCGCCAACGCGCCCTTCATCAAGATCGAGGCGACCAAGTTCACCGAAGTCGGCTATGTGGGCCGCGATGTCGACACCATCATCCGCGATCTGATGGAAACCGCAGTCAAGCAGATGCGCGAACAGGCCACGTCCAAGGTGCAGTTCCGCGCCGAAGAGGCGGCCGAGGAACGCATCCTCGACGCGCTCTTGCCGCCGCCCCGCAGCGTCGGCTTCGGCGAGGCCGAGCAGCCGCAACGCGAGGAAGGCACGGCGCGCCAACGCTTCCGCAAAATGCTGCGCGAAGGCCAGCTCGACGACAAGGAAATCGAGATCGAAGTCGCCGCAGCCAATCCCAGCATGGAAATCTTCACCCCGCCGGGGATGGAAGACCTGTCGCAGCAACTGCAGGGCATGTTCCAGAACCTCGGGCAAGGCCGCCGGCAGAGCCGCAAGCTGAAAGTGCGCGAAGCGATGAAGCTCCTGACCGAAGAAGAGGCCGGACGGCTGGTCAACGACGAGGAAACCAAGCAGCAGGCGCTCGAAGCGGTCGAGCAGCACGGCATCGTGTTTTTGGATGAAATAGACAAGATCGCCACCCGCTCGGACGCCCACGGCAGCGACGTGTCGCGCCAGGGCGTGCAGCGCGACCTGCTGCCGCTGATCGAGGGCACCACCGTGTCGACCAAGTACGGCATGGTGAAGACCGACCACATCCTGTTCATCGCCAGCGGCGCCTTCCACCTGTCCAAGCCGTCCGACCTCATCCCCGAGTTGCAGGGCCGGCTGCCGATCCGCGTCGAGCTGCAGGCGCTGTCGGTGGAGGATTTCGAGCGTATCCTGACCGCCACCGACGCCTGCCTCACACGCCAGTACGAAGCGCTGCTGGCGACCGAAGGCGTCACGCTCAGGTTCACCGACGACGGCATCCGCCGCATCGCCGAGATCGCCTTCGAGGTCAACGAGCGCACCGAGAATATCGGCGCGCGCCGCCTGCACACGGTGATGGAAAAGCTGCTGGAAGACATCTCCTTCGACGCCGGCAGCACCACCGGCGAATACGTGGTCGACGCCGAGGCCGTCACCACGCGTCTCGCCGCACTGGCCGCCCGCGAGGACCTCGCGCGCTACGTCCTGTAACGCGTGGCCCAGGCACACCTTGCATTTTGCAACCCTGTTAACACCCTGAATACATGAATCCTGAAGACCGCCAACCCGTTGCCACGCGCAACAAGCTTCTCTCCACCATCCTGTTCGGCAGCCGCTGGCTGCAGGTTCCCCTCTATCTCGGCCTGATCGGCGCGCAGCTCGTCTACGTCGTGCATTTCATGGTCGAACTGGAGCATCTCGTCGTCGGCACCTTCACGCTCACCGAGGAGAAGATCATGCTCATCGTGCTGGGACTGATCGACGTGGTGATGATCTCCAACCTGCTCATCATGGTCATCGTCGGCGGCTACGAGACCTTTGTCTCGCGCCTCAACCTCGAAGGCCATCCCGACGAGCCCGAGTGGCTGTCGCACGTCAACGCCAACGTGCTCAAGGTCAAGCTCGCCACCGCCATCATCGGCATCTCGTCGATCCATCTGTTGAAGACCTTCATCAATGCCCCCAACCTGGATGACAAGGTGCTGCTATGGCAGACGGTCATTCACATGGCATTCATCGTGTCGGCGGTGTCGATCGCCTATATCGACAAACTGATGCCGCAGACGGCAAGGCATTGACCACCGGAAGGAGCGGCGCCAACAGGACCTGATGCCGCCGCTAATGCCTCCATCGACATTACTTATTTGGCTGTCCACCCCCGCAGGCGGAAAATCGCCCGGTTAAGTTACGTTTATCTGGAGACTCCCCATGGCCACCCGCGACACCCTCACCCCCAAAGAAGCCCAATGCAGCGGCGGCGCCGATTACGCGGCGCTCGCACTGGAAGCCCTGCAGGAACCCGCAGACGCGGCCTACGCCAAGGAGCTGATGGACCGCGTGGCGGATGACTGCCAGTTCACCAAGGACCTGGCGGCCTGCGCCATCGTCTACAAGGCACTGGGCGAACAAAGCCGCGCCGAGGAGCTGCTGCAGACTGCCGAGGACTACTGCATGAGCGGCGAGGAGCAGATCGCGCTGGCCGAGGCCAAGTTCAAGGTGCTGGGCGACAAGGCGGCCGCGGTGGGCGCGTATGAGAAGGCGCTGAAGGAAACCAACAACCTCGACCCGCTGATCGACCTGGCGAAGAACGTGATGAGCGTCATCGCCGACGGCGCGTTTGCCAAGAAGATACTGGAAAAGGCCGAAGCAAAAATTTCCCGCGCGGTCGAATACAGCAAACTGGCGGCGGCCTCGGCCGAGCATCTGCTCGACAAGGATTACGCCGCGGCGATCTTCAACAAGGCCGGCGAGAAGCTTTCCAGCGTGCCCGACCTGCTGTCGCTGGCCGGCGAGGTCACCAAGACACTGGGCGACCCGGCGCGCGCCAAGGCCTTGTACGAGCGCGCCCTCGCTGGCGCCACCGACTTCGGCGCCGCCAAGACGCTGATCGAGTCGGCCAAGCAAGCGGGCGACACTGCATTCATGCAGTCTGCCCTGAAAAAGGCGGGGGATCTGGCGAACGCCACCGGCGACTACATCGAGCTCGCCGAAGGTTTGGCCGGCGTGGGCGACAAGCCAGGTGCTGCGGCCCTGCTCGACAAGGCAGAAGACGCCGTGGCCGGGCTGGACGAAATGCAGAAACTGGTGGCCGCGGTGGAAGCGCATCTGGCCGACGATGTCGAACGCCTCGCCCGCGTGAAAATCAAGCTGGAGAAGCGCCAGGCCAACCACGCACGCTATATGGAGTTCCAGCAACTGGAAAAGGAAGCCGCCAGCGTCAAGCAATTCCTCGCCCTGGCCGACCGCGTCCGGCTGGAACTGGAAGACCCGTTCTACGCCGCCAAGCTGATCGAGGCAGCCGAGACCCTGCTCGACGGGACTGGCTACCAGTTCTCGCGCTACAAGCCCATCATGCTGGCGGTAGACAAGAATCTGGACGACACCGACTGGCTCTCCCGCCTGCTCGACCGCGCCGCGGAAAACGCCACCGACTTCATCGCGTTCAAGGATTTGGTGGTCACCGCCGCGCATCTGCATCACCGCGAACTGGGCGTCTCCAAGGCACGCGCCTACCTCGCCGCGCGCGAAACTGCACTGGCGGCGGACCCGAATGCCACGGTCTACGATACCGCCAAACTTGCCGAGGCAAGCTTCGCCGCGACGCAGGATGCAACCGAGGCAGGTCGCCTGCTCGAGGCCGCACGCGCGCAAGCCAAGGATCACTTCGCGCTCACCCACATCGGCCGCTTGTATGCATCCATGGGCAACAGCGCCCGGGCTGATGAACTCTATGCAGCCGCTGCGGCCGCCTGCCCGAATGGCGACGCCTGCATTCAGTTCATCGATCGCCTGAAGGGATTCGCACTCCCGGCCGAGACGCTGAAAAAATGGTATGCCCAATGCGGCGCCCACTTGAGCAAGCCTGCCGACAAGCTGCGCTGGGCCGAAGGCATTGCCGACGCACTCAACGACAAGACCTGGGCAACCGAGGTGTATGGCCAGCTTGCGGGGCAATTCAGCGGCGCCGATGCCGCGCGCTTCGAGCTTTCCCGCCGTTCGCGCGCCGACCTGAATTTCTTCGGCGTCACCCGCCGCCACTAGTCCGCCGGCCGGCCGGTGGGCCTGGTCATGCTGGCCGCCTGCAATACCCCTGAAAACAGCCCGGTTACATGGGCTGTTTTTATTTGTACACTCCAGATAAAGCTGTCTTCAGGAGTGCGTCATGCTTGAACTTTCTGCTCTTATCGACACGGTGCAGAAAAATTGCACCATCGCCGACGCCCGCCACGCGCGCGACATGACAATGTGTACTTTTCTGCTGGAAATGCGCGAATACTACCGCTGGGAAATGGAAATTCCCTATGGCGCGCGCCTGCCCAAGGACGAACTCGGCGACTGGCTGAACGCACGCGAAAGCCTGTGGGATACGGTGGAAGAAGAGGATTTCGCCCCCCTGCCGCTGAACGAAGCCGGCATCGACCCTTTCGAGGCCGACGACATCAACCGTACGCTGATCCCGCAAGGGCTGGTCTACAGCAGCGGACTGGGACACTTCCGCAAACCGCACTTCGTGCTGGCCGAGCTCAAGCGCGCCGAAATGCGTGACGGCGTGCAGGTACTGGTCGCCGGCTGCGAATATGCGCGCGACCTGATCGCCCCGCCTGCCGCCATGCGCGGCGGCGCAATCTTCCTGCGCATGGACGCGGTACGCCGCCTGCTGTGGAACAAGTACGAAGAATGGCAGTGGAAGGAAAAGGACACGGCGCTGGGCCGCGCGTTTGCCCACTACGACTTCGAACGCGACACCGAGCGCGGCCTCGATCGCATGGCCGAAGCGGAGAGCGAGGCGATGATTCTCCACGAGATCGGCGAGGCGCGCGCGGAATCACTGCTGGGCGAGGACTGGAATGCGATGCTCGGCCACCTCAATTCCCGGCATGCCGAACTGCTGGCGCGTGCGGTGCGCGACCATCTGGCCGACTGCATGATCACGCTGCCGACGCTGCTCGAGCGCGAAGCCATCGGTTCGCTGCATTTCTACCTGGCGAATCTGTCCGGGCTGCGCCGCGCCCTGTTCCCGGCGCTCCCGCAGGCATACGAAGCCTGGCTCGGCAGCGGCGACACCGCCCGTCTGACCTCAATGGTGAAGGCGGCTGAATCCCACTGGCTGGATGCCGCCCGCCTGCTAACGACGACCTACCATCACGATTCGGCGCAAGGCAACGCGCAGCTCAACGCGCTGGCCAGCGGCGACCTCGCCGGCCTCCGCCTCTAGGCGAAAAAAAACGGGCGCCAGGCGCGCCCGTTTTCTAGCACCCCGCTGTTATGCCGGCACAGCGGCTTCCTGGCCAAGCTGCTCGGCAATGGAGTCGAGCAGCTGCTGCTCCTGGTACGGTTTGCCCAAGTACACGTTGACGCCGATTTCCATCGCACGGTTGCGGTGCTTGTCCGCCGTGCGCGAGGTGATCATGATGATCGGCACCGACTTCAGGCGCGCATCGCTGCGCATCACGCGCGCCAGCTCGAAACCGTCCATGCGCGGCATCTCGACGTCGAGCAGGACCACGTCAGGGATCAGGTCGTGCATCTTTTCCAGCGCATCGACGCCATCCTTCGCGCTGTCGACGCGGAAGCCTTCGCGGGTGAGGAGGCGCGTGGTGATCTTGCGCACGGTGAGCGAATCGTCGACCACCAGCACCAGCGGCGGCTGCAGGGCGGTGCTGACTTCCACAGCCTCGGCAGGCGCCGTGCGTTCCGCTGCGCTGCGCGGCAAACTGGCCCAACGCAATGCCAGCGGCACCGGGTTGAGGATCAGGATCACGCGTCCGTCGCCGCGTACGGTAGCGCCCGCGACACCGGTAATGCGCGCCATCTGCGGGCCAATGTTCTTGACCACGATTTCGCGCGTGCCTTCGATCGCGTCGAGCAGCACGGCTGCCTGGCTGGAGCCGCTTTTCAGCAACACCACCGGGTTGTAGCGCTGCACCTCGTGCACCGCCTCGGTATCGCCCAGCAGATGCGGCAGATAGGAGAACGGATAACGCGCACCGCGCCACGTCAGTTCGCCGGCTGCCATGGCCTGCTCCAGATCATGCGGCTTGAGTTCCAGCACCTGCTGCACCAAGGGGGCCGGCAGTGCGTAATCGTGCTTGGCGGCCTGGATCATCACCGCCTGGGTCATCGCCAGGGTGAGCGGCAGATAGATGTTGAAAGCGGTGCCCGCGCCGGGCGTGGAGGTGATGTCGATACGGCCGCCCAGTGCGGAGATTTCGCTCTTGACGACGTCCATGCCGACGCCACGTCCGGCAACCTGACTGACGGTTTCGGCGGTGGAGAAGCCGGCGGCAAAAATCATCTGCGCCAGCAGCGACTCGGTCGGCTCGACCCCCGGCAACAGCAGGCCGTTGGCCTCCGCCTTTTCGCGGATACGCGCATAGTTGAGGCCGGCGCCATCGTCCTTCACGGTCAGCATCATTTCGTTGCCGGTCTGGCGCGCCGACAACACGATCTCGCCAAACTCGGCCTTGCCCGCCGCCCGACGCACCTCGGGATCTTCAATGCCGTGCGCCAGCGCATTGCGCAGCAAGTGCTCCAGCGGCGCGGTCACCTTCTCCAGCACCGAGCGGTCGATTTCGAGTTCGCCGCCCTGGATGTCAAGCTGGGCGCGCTTGTCGACGTCGCGCGCGGTCTGGCGCACGGTCCGATACAGGCGCTCGGCCACTGAATACAGCGGCACCATGCGGACTCGCAGCAGATCCTGCTGCAGTTCGCGGTTCAGCCGCGTCTGCTGGATCAGCGCGGCATCCGCCTCGCCCAGGCGGGCCAAAAGGATATGTTGCACTGTGGAGATGTCGTTCACGCTTTCGGCGAGGAAACGGGTGACTTCCTGGAAACGGGTGAAGCGGTCGAACTCCAGCGGGTCGAACTCCTCGGCCGCGCCCTGCGTCTGGAACGTCGCCTGCATCTGCGACTCAGCCTGGATCTCGACTTCGCGGATGTGGCCGCGCAGGCGCACCAGCGCTTCCGACAATTCGTTGACGTGACGCTTGAACGCAAACACTTCGCTTTCGATACGTGAACGTGCGATCGCCACTTCGCCAGCCTGGTTGACCATGCGGTCGACCCAGTCGGCCCGTACACGCAGCGTCAGGGCATTGCTTTCGCGCGTGACCGGTGTCGCAGGCGCAAGCGGGTCGGCCGTCGCTGCAGCCGCAGGATCGGCCCGACCCAGCACCGGTTCGACCGGCGCTTCCAGCGGGGCGGGCGCGTCTTCGAGTGCCGGCGCAAGATCGCCCTGTTTCAGGTGTTCCACGGCATCGGCCAGCCGGTCGAGCTGGGCTTCCAGCGTATCGAACACGTCGTGGCTTGCTGCCAGATGGCCCTCGATCACGGCGATCACGCGCGATTCCATCACGTGGGTCAGTTCGCCCAGGCGCATCGCACCGACCATGCGCGCACTGCCCTTGATGGTATGCAGGTTGCGGCGGAGCGCGTCGCGCGGGCCTGTGCCGGCGGGCGCCTCTTTCCACGCACGGAGTTGCGCGCTGGTATCCGGCACCAACGTATCGGCTTCCTCGAGGAAGATCGGCAGCAGCTGCTGGTCGATTTCATCGGCCACTTCGCGCCGTTCGAATACCGGTGCCGGTGCGGTAGGTTTGATGTCAGGGACCAGCGTACTGATATCCGGCAGGGCGGGCGTCGTTTCGGCTTGAACGGCGGCGGCCGGTTCGGCAGCGCGCACCGGCTCGGCCGGCGCGTCCTGTTCCTGGCTCTCGGCGGACGGCACGTTCACCTCGCCCGTTTCCTCATGGGCTGGAGCGGACATCGCGTCGGACATCAACGATGTCTGTTCATCCTCCAGTTCGCCCAACGTTGCGATCAGGTCGTTTGCCGCATCGGGCAGGTGTCCCCTCTCGATGCTTGCGATCATCTCGTGCAGGCGCGCAACGGTATCCTGGACCAGTGAGAGATGCGAAGTCGGCATGGGCACATGCACGAAGCGGTTCCAATACTGCTCGAAGGCATGCGACAGATCCGACAGGGCAGTGATGCCGGCAGTCCCTGCAATGCCACCCAGCGTGTGGATCGCGCGTCGCGCATGCTCGCTGACCGAACTGTGTTCGGCTTCGGCGTGACGCTCGGCCTCTTCCGTCAGCACAGCCAGCCGCTGGTGGGCTTCGGTCATGAAAATTTCGTAAAGCCCGGCGGAGAGGCAAACCGGCCCGATGCAGATTTCGTCCGGCATGGGCGGCTCCGCAGGGAGCGCCTCATCGAGCGGGGCGGAATGCTCTTGTACGGCGGTAGGCGGTTCTGCCAGGGTTTCGTCCGGCGAAGCCATTTCTTCCTGGATGGACAGATCGCTGTCGTACGCCACTGCGGGGGCAACCGCATATTCAATGATCGCGCCAACGTTCAGCGCAGGCAGTTCAACGCGGACTACTTCGGCTTCAGGCTGGACTTCGTCCACCGTGATCGGTGCAGCATCGGCACGCGCCTCGCAGCCGGCCTGTTCGATCAACTCGACTGGCGTGTCAGCGGCAGCGGCCCCGGCATCATCCGTCGCACCATTTTCCAGTGCGGCGACAGCGTCCTTTTGCTCGACCGCTGACAAGGCCAGCCAATCGCTTTCCGCTTCGGCATCCGCCGCAACGTCCATCTCGATTGAGGCCGCCGCCTCGCCTTCCGGCACGGCTGCCGCTTCTTCGGTTTCCCCTACCGTCCTGGTTTCAGCCAACAGATCGGCTTCTGCAACCGTTTCAGGCCAGTCCGGCGCATTCGCAACCGGCGCTTCGACAACCGGCTCGGGCGGCACAGCAACCGGAACGGGCGTCACATCCAGAGCTTGTCCCTGTGCGACACGATCGACCGCCGCCAGCAAGGCTGGAACCGGCAAGCTCGCAGATTGATTGTTCTGCAGGGCGTTCACCCAGTCCTGGAAGACTCCGCGTGCACGTCCTACCAGGCGCAACAAGTCGCCACTGGCGGGCTTGTTCTCGGCCAGCCAGCCGTTCATCAACTGCTCGTGACGCCACGCGGTTTCGCCCAGTTCGTCCAGGCCCACCATGCGCCCACTGCCTTTCAATGTGTGGAAGCCACGGCGGATGACGGTCAGGGCAGCCTGGTCGTCGGGGTTGGCCTGGCAGGCTTCGCTAGCCTCGCCCATGGCCGCCAGCACCTCGTTGGCTTCCTCCAGGAAGATCTCCAGCAGTTCCGCTTCGGATCCTTCGGGAATCGTCACGTGAAGCAGGGTTTCGCCGAGTGCATCATCGCCAGGCGAACCGGTTTCCGCCGCTGAGGCTGGCTCGGCTGCAGCCACGGCCGACGGCTGTACCGTCTCGATGATTGCAGCGTATGCGGACACGGCTGCTTCGTCGGCTTGCGCCTCAGTCGGCACGCCATTGTCGAACGCTTCATCCGTACGCAGATCGATCGTCGGCTGTGTCGTTTCCGTCTCGTCTTCAAGCGCCACGGGCATGTCGATCGCAACCCGTTCGGGCAGCGGCAGGCCGGTCAGGGCGACCACATCGGCATCGAGTGCCAGCGGGGCTTCCATCGCATCGCGACAGGCATCGAGCGCCGCACGGGTCTGCTGTTTCAGCGTGGCGTCGTCGATCAGTTCGGCGTCGCGGCTGAGTTCGGTCAGGGCATCAAGGAATTTTTTTTTTGTGGCGTCGTCGGGTTGATCGCGCCACTCAAGATAATTTTCCTGTACTTCGGTTTTGCGAGCGGGCAGGCCTGATTCGACGGTGTCGTCGAATGCGCTGTCGTCAACGCTGCCGGGATCGATCACGCCGAACTCGATCAGCACGGGCCGCAGGATTCTGGCGGCGTCGGCACGGCCGGCGCAGTAGGATTCGATATACAGACCGAGGCTGGAGAATGCATCGGCCAGACGTTGCTGGGTCGCTTCGTCAGGGTAGCCTTCCTCAGCAAACGCTTGTACCGTCGCGGTCGCCGCACCCAGCAGACCTGCAGCGTCGGGTAATTCCAGCATGGTCAACGCGCCCTGCGCCTGCTGTGCCAGCGCGGGCACGCCCGCCAGCGCCTCGCGTTCGCCCGCGTCGCGGAAGAAGGCGTCCAGTGCGTCTTCCATCTGCTTCAGATTCTGACCAACTTCCTGCGCCATATGCACCAGCATGTCGCGCTCGGCTTCGCGCTGGCTATTGGCATCCACGACGACAGCCGGCATCTCCCGACCTTCGATCAAGGCCAGCAGACGCGCCTGCTGGCCTTCCGCGCGAACCGCAAAATCACTGTGCAGGACGTCTTCCTGATCGACGGCATTCTGCATGAACAGCAGCGTGGCTGCGATTTCCAGATCCATCTGCTCGCGTGCCTCGCCCTCGCGCACGGCCCGTGCGGCAGCGGCGGCGGCCAATTCGTCCAGCAGGGGTTTCAGCTTGCTGGCTTCCAACGCCTGGGCCTGCGGCAGCATGCGTTCGAGGTGTGTCTGGAACTGCGGCAACTGGCCGGCGTCGCTTTCCACATAGGCGTGCCAGCTATCGCGCGCCGCCTTGAGACTTGCCTGCAGGGCATCCAGGACCGGGCGCATGCGTGCCAGCGCCTCGGGATCGAGCATGCCACGGCCGGGCAGGTAGCGATCGAGGCCAAACGTCGCCCGGACTTCGGCAGCGCGCCCATCCAGGGTCTGGCTTTTTGCCACGAAAAACAGGGCATCGCGCAGCAGGCGTTCGGCCACCTGCGGCGAGCCTTCCATCAGGCGGCGCATCTGCAGATCGACCCGGGCCAGCAGCTGTTTGACATGGAAATCGGCCTCGACCCCGTGCGCGAGCAGGCTGTCGACAAACCCGACGCAGGCCCACCAGAAGGTTTGCGAGGCTTGCGACGGTGCAATGCGTTCGATCGCGGCCAGCGCATCGCGCATCCGTTTCAATCCCTGTTCGGCCTCGACATTGCGCAGAAAGGCCAGCAGGCCGCGTTGGAACAGGCCGCGCGCGGCCTTGACTTCCGCCGTCAGCGCCTCCTGCGTCATGGCATCGTTGGCCGCCTTGCCTTGCGCCCGCGTGCGCAGATCAGGGAAAAACAGTTCGCCTTCGAATACCCGCTCCGCACCTTGCAACTCGCGCAGACGCTTGTAGAGAGGGAAGAGTGCCAGTTCGCCACTGCCGCGCCCGTCAGCCAGGTCTTTGACCCAGCGCTGCAGGCCTTCGATGGCATTGCGCAAGGCGCGCAGCACCTCGTCGTTCGCCTGCAGGCGATTTTCGTTGACGTCGCCCAGCGCGGATTCGAGCGCACTCGCCAGCGTGGCCGCACCTTCGAGGCCCACCATGCGGAGCGCGCCGGTCACTTGGTGCGCGTCGTCGGCTGCCAGGCGCAGGGCATTGGTGAGATCGGCATCCACGCTGTAGGCCTGCACGCGCCCGAGGGCGGCTTGCAGGGCGGCGTCGATGTCTCCGCGCACCCAGTTCAACGGGCCGGTATCGTAATCGAGTAAGGCGCTCATGGTGTGTGTTCCTGACGTTGTATGCTTGGCCTGGGGTCGCTGACCGCTTGTCTACGCGTTCAGTCCGATCAGGCGAGCTTGAAGCCTGCAACCGAATTCTTGAGATCCTGTGCCAACTGCTTCATGCCGCCGATCGACTCGGCGGTCTGCTGCGTACCGCTGCTGGTCTGCGCCGAAATGGATTTGATGTCCTGCATGGTTTCGGCCACCTTGGCGGTCGACTCCGCCTGGCTCTGGGTGGCCGAGGAAATGTCGGCGATCAGCCCGGCCAGCTTCTTCGACACGTCGCCGATCTCGGCCAGCGTCTGGCCCGCGGCATCGGACAGCTTGGCGCCCTCGACCACGCCCTGGGTCGAGACTTCCATCGCCGCCACCGTGTCGTGGGTATCCGACTGAATGGTCTTCACGATCGCTGCGATCTGCTTGGTCGCATCGGCCGAACGTTCCGCCAGCCGCTGCACTTCTTCCGCCACCACCGAGAAACCACGACCGGCTTCGCCCGCGGATGCCGCCTGGATGGCGGCGTTGAGCGCCAGCACGTTGGTCTGCTCGGTAATGTCGGAAATCAGTTCGACGATTTCGCCGATCTCCTGCGAGGATTCGCCGAGGCGCTTGATTCGCTTCGAGGTTTCCTGGATCTGTTCGCGCAGGCCGTTCATGCTGGCAATGGCGTTGGCCACCGCCTGCTGACCCTTCTCGGCGGCAGCCAATGACTGTTCGGCCACACGGGCAGACTCGGCGGCGTTGCCCGACACCTGTTGCACCGACTGCGCCAGGCTCACCACCGCAGCCGAGGTCCCTTCGATTTCCACGGTTTGACGGCGCGCCGCTTGCTGCAGCGAATCGGACACCTGGCCTGCCTGGCTGGCCGCCTGGTCCATCTGTTGCGCGGCATTGTTGATCCCGCGCACCAGGGTACGCAATTCCTCGACCGTGTAGTTGATCGAGTCGGCCACCGCGCCGGTGATGTCTTCGGTCACGCTGGCGTTGATGGTGAGGTTGCCTTCGGCCAGTTCGCCCAGTTCGTCCATCAAACGCAGGATCGCCTCCTGGTTGCGGCCGTTCTCTTCTTCGCTTCTGCGCGCCCGCGACTTGGTCTCGTTGATGTTGACCAACCCCAGCATCACCAACGAACCGATCGCCAGCAGGCCGAACAGTGCGGCCAGCAGATAGCCGGCACCCCCGACGGACTGATAGTCCTTCGACAGCTGATCGGTGTTCGCCAACAGCGTGTCGCTGCCGGTGAACAGGTTCTTGGCCGACACCTTGGCCTGCAGCAGCGGCTGCGTATTGGCCAGAACGGAGCCGACCACCTCGACCATGTCACCCATGTTGCTGCCGAGGTCTTCCAGCGTCGCCATGCTGTTCTCGTTGCGGCTGGCCCCGCCCGCCATCAATGCCTGCACGGTATCGCGGAACGACGTCGTGTCTTTCTCCAGCTGCATCACCACGGCAGGGTCGATCAACTCGGCCGACAGCAGCAGGTTGGCGTTTTTCGGCAGACGCTGGCTCAGCATGACCAGATGGTTGGCGCGCGACACTTCGCGCACGCTGGCACCGGAATCTGCCAGCTGGCTGGCGAGCTGCTCGGCCACTTCCTGCAAGTCGACGCTCAGGTCGTTAATGCGTTTGATGCTGACGCTCGTCGCCACCAGGTTTTTCTGCTGCGACAGGATCTGTGTGACCTGCGGATTGAACGTCTTCCATTGCGCCTCGATCTTCTCCAGCGTCGCGCGCGCCGCACCCGTGGACGCAGGCACGGTATCGTCGCCTTCGGTCAAGCCCTTCAGCGTTGCCTCGAACGAGGCCTTGCCCGCTGCCAGTTTCTTGAAAGCCGCAGCATTACCCAGGACAGACTGCTGGGCGGTCAGCGGCAGGCGCTGCGACAACACTTTCAGCTCGCCCGCGCGCGTTTCATAACCGGTGCGGTTGTCGAGCTGGAGCGAACTGTAGATGGTGAAACCGGCTGCCAGCAACAGGGAGATGATCAGGGTACCGCCGGTATAGAGATATTGCTTTTCGACGGGCAGGCTGCCGATCAAGGGTGCCTTGCCAGGTTCCTTGTCCGCCAGCTTGCGCACGGTCTGCATGATCAGGGTGGTGTGTTCGGTGCCCGCTTTGCCCGCAGCCTTGCCCGTCATACGGCCCGCCAGCCCTTTGAGGCCATTCATCGTGATTGCCATGTTCATCGCTCCAGTCCTTCCACTGTATCGGCGCCTGTGCGCCCGGTTTTAATGATCAATCAATTGCCGATCTGTGCTTCGACCTTGAGGAACTCGGTATTGCCGAGCAGCTGTCCGAAGTCCATGTCGCACCAGTCGACGCCCGCCTCGTCCGCATAGTGGCGCGCAACCCAGGGGTGCGCTGCGCGTGCACTGCTCGGCTGGTAGCGGTTGATGTTCTTCAGGCCTAAGGTATTGCGCACCAGCAGGGCCGCATTGACGCCAAAATCGTGATGCGGGATCAGCAGGCGGCAGTCTGCATGTTCGGGTGTCACGCCCTGCCCCATGAAATCGGCAAAGTCGCTCACGGCAAACAGGTTGCCGCGGATGTTGGCGACGCCGCGAAACCACCGGCACGCACCGGGCACCTTGACGATGGGCGGAACCGGGATCACCTCCTCCGTATCGGAGAGGCTCACCAGCCAGTTCACGTCACCCACGCGAAAACCCAGTCGCGAACCGGAGTTGTCGCGGCTGGCCGCCGCCTGCAACTGCTGCGAAAGCTGGGTCTGAAATTCGCGCAGATTGAATTTCTTGGCCATGGCGGTGTGCTTAGCCCAAGGCCTTGATTTGCGACAGCAGGTCTTCCGGCTTCACAGGCTTCACCAGGTAGGCTTTCGCACCCTGGCGCATGCCCCATACCTTGTCGGTTTCCTGGCCCTTGGTGGTGCACATGATGACCGGGATATGCTTGGTCGCATCTTCCTTGGTAATCATGCGGGTCGCCTGATAGCCGTTCATGCCTGGCATCACGACGTCCATCACGATCAGGTCGGGCAGGGTCTGTTTGGCCTGGGCGACAGCTTCCTCGCCGCTTTCGGCCATGCTGACCAGATAGCCATTCTTGACCAGCAACTCGGACAGGAAAAAGCGCTCGGTGGGAGAATCATCCACAACCAGAATTCGGCTGATCGCCATATCTATGCTCCTAGAAGAAAATTAAGCGCCTGCGCACGTATGCTCGCGCACCGCCGTCAGCAACGTATCCTTGGTGAACGGCTTGGTCAGGTATTCATCGGACCCCACCATGCGGCCGCGTGCCCGGTCGAACAATCCGTCCTTGGACGACAGCATGATGACGGGCGTGGTGCGGTACTTGGCATTGCGCTTGATCAGCGAGCAGGTCTGGTAGCCGTCGAGTCGCGGCATCATGATGTCGACGAACACCACGTCCGGCTCGTGGTCGGTGATCTTGGCCAGCGCGTCGAAACCGTCCTGCGCCAGGATGACTTCGCAGCCCGCCTGGTTCAGGAAGATTTCTGCGCTGCGGCGTATGGTGTTGCTGTCATCGATGACCATCACCTTGACGCCTTTCAATGCTTCATTGTCCACACGTTTCTCCAGCAGGGTCATCGGGGGAACGGCACGTGCCACCCCCCCTGTGTGGTAAACATTACGGCACCGGTCCGCGCTTCTTTAGTGCATGCGCATCGAGGATCAGGTGGGCAACAAAAAGGGCGTTGCAACGCAACGCCCCTTTTCCCGGCCAGGAATCAATACTTTACTGCTGCCAGGCTTCCCCACTGGACTTCTTCTCAACCCCGGCCACCGCGCTCATGGTTTCGAGAATGGTGTTGGGCAGGGAGGAAATCCGCATGAATTGCCCCATCCCGACGTCCGGGAACGCCAGTGCGATGCGGAAGCGGCCGTGCGGCGACTCCACCTCCTTGTCGACCACATAAATCTCGTAGGGCAGGCCGGCGATATTGTTCTGCATGTCGATTTTCTTGATCCAGTCGCCGTCGCTGTTCTCGCCATCATTCATCGCCACGCCAAATACGGCCAGCTTGCGATTGGGCATCACGACTTCGTAGATTTTGGCCGTCTTGCCGACGCCTTTGGCCAGATTGTCGCGCACGGTTTTCAACGCCTCGGCAAAGCTGCCATATTCGGCCAGCTTGTTCTTCGGCGAATCGAGGCGCTCCATGCCGATCATGTAGCGGTAGTTGGCCAGACTGCTGGCCGATTCGTCACCGCCCAGGCCCTTGCCGGCGCCCAGCGCATCCTGCAGGCGCGCCTGCAGGGCCTTGACTGCGTCTTCCTTCTTGGCGAAAGCTTTGCGGAAATAAGCGCGATACCAATAGTCGGGATTGGTGTACGCCACACTGCCGTCCGCGGTCACGCCCACGCGGATCGCCGCACCCAGGATGGCATTCCCCCCGACCGACCCCACCTCGTCGAGCATGGCCTCATCCGTGGCGATGACCACGCCGTACCCCGCCAGGGTTTTGGGGAAATACTTGCCGACCACCTTGAAACCACCGGTCTTGAGCTTGGACTCGACAGCCGTCGCTGCCGCCTGCACGTTCCCTCCCTTTACCGAATCGCCTTGGAGATAAGGGGAAATCGCCCATACGCTTGTTGAGAAAACAAACAGAACCCACGTTGTCATCCACCGCATCATCATTATCGTCTCCTGATTTATATGTACCCCGTTTTTTGTCTTACCGTACCATTGACAGGGGCGCCATATAGTATCCCACTCTGTTCGAAGTGGAATTCGATAGGCCAACGTAACTATCGCCCATTCCGACGCTTTACTTGAGCGGGTAGATGACGAATCCGAGTTTTAAAACGCCACCATCTCGAAATCTTCCTTGCGCGCACCGCAATCGGGGCATGTCCAGTTGATCGGCACGTCTTCCCAACGCGTGCCGGGCGGAATTCCATCCTCGGGCGCACCGCTTTCCTCGTGGTAGATGTAGCCGCAGATCAGGCACATCCAGCTTTTGTATTCAGGGGTTTCGGACATGGGGTAGAGCCTATTCCAGTAAAAATCATGCCCCGCGCCGGTTGCCTGCGGGATGCAGTGCAAGGCGCGGGGGGCGAAGTGTAGCCATTCTCCACGAGCCACCCGCAACGCGGCAATGCGCCCGCAGGCAACCGGCCCTTCGGGTTGAGACCAGGATCGGCGTCTGCGGCGTTGCAGCGCTTGGCAAGGGACGACCCTTGCCGGCGCACTGCGCCTTGCATCCATCCGCTCCTGGTCTCAACGCGGGGCATGATTTCTACTGGAGTAGGCTCTTGGGTAATCGGCTAAAATTGGAGATTGATTTTAAAGCAGTGACGCCATGCCGCCTATTTTCGCCCCCAAACCCACGCCGCCGCTGGTGCTCAGTTTCGCCGCGTCCGACCCGACCGGCGGCGCAGGCATCCAAGCCGACCTGTTGACGCTGGCCAGCATGGGCTGCCATCCCTTGTCGGTGATCACCGCGCTCACCGTGCAGGATACCGCCGGCGTCGACGAGATCCTGGTGATCGACGCCGAGTGGGTGGCCGATCAGGCACGCATGCTGCTGGAAGACGTACCGGTGGCCGCGTTCAAGCTCGGCATGCTGGGAAGCGCCGAATCGATCGCGGTGATTGCCGAAATCCTGGCCGACTATCCGGATATTCCGGTCATCCTCGATCCGGTATTGGCTTCCGGGCGCGGCGACGAACTCGCCAATGACGACATGATCGCCGCCATGCGCGACCTGCTGATTCCGCAGACCAGCATCCTCACGCCGAACAGCCACGAGGCGCGGCGGCTGGCGCTGTTCGAATCGGACGAGGACGACATGGACCTCGCCGCTTGCGCCAAGCATTTGACCGATCTCGGCTGCGAGTATGTCCTCGTCACCGGCACCCACGAGGCCACCCCGCGCGTGTTGAACAGCCTGTACGACGCCGACGGCCACGTGCAGACCGACGCCTGGGACCGCCTGCCCGGCAGCTACCACGGTTCGGGCTGCACGCTTGCCTCGGCCATCGCCGCCGCCCTGGCCTACGGCCAGGACGTCCCCCAGGCGGTACGCGACGCGCAGAACTTCACCTATGAATCCCTGAAGGCTGCGTTCCGGCCCGGCATGGGCCAATACATTCCCGAGCGTTTCTTCTGGGCGCAGGACGGGCAGGCCGAAGGCAATGCCTGATTCTTGCCATGCGTGAATTCCCGGGCGGCATCTACGCCCTCACCGCCGAAACCGCCGACACCGAGCAGCTGCTGACGCAGGTCGAGGCGGCGCTCGCCGGCGGCGTCGCCGCGGTGCAGTACCGTGACAAATCGGATGACGTCGCACGCCGCCACGAACAGGCCAGCGAACTGGTCGCGCTGTGTCGCCGCTTCGGCGTGCCGCTGATCGTCAACGACGACCTTCGGCTGGCTGACCTGACGGACGCCGACGGCGTGCACCTGGGACGCGATGACGGCAGCCTGCGCGAAGCGCGCATCATCCTCGGCAAGGACAAACTCATCGGCGCGTCGTGCTACCAGGACCTCGAACTGGCGCAGGCAGCCCAGGCCACGGGCGCCGACTACGTGGCCTTCGGCAGTTTCTTTGCATCGCCCACCAAGCCGGCCGCACCGCGCGCCGGCCTCGACCTGCTGCGCGACGCCACGGCAGTCATCCAGGTGCCGCTGGTCGCCATCGGCGGCATCACGCTGGCCAACGCGCCGCTGTTGCTCGACGCCGGTGCCGACAGCCTGGCCGTGCTCTCGGCCCTGTTCGACGCCCCCGACATCCAAGCCGCTGCGCGCGACCTGAATCAATTATTCGAAACCGAATCCGAAGAGTGAAACGCCCAACCATGAAAGCAGCCATGACCCGCAACGAACAGCTATTCGAACAGTCGCAGAAAGTCATCCCCGGCGGGGTGAACTCGCCGGTGCGCGCCTTCAAGAGCGTCGGCGGCACCCCGGTGTTCTTCAGCCGCGCCAAGGGCTCGCGCGTGTGGGACGCCGACGGCCGGGAATACATCGACTACGTCGGCTCCTGGGGCCCGGCCATTCTTGGCCACGCGCATCCAGGTACGGTGAAGGCTGTGCAGGACGCCGCCGCCAACGGCCTGTCGTTCGGCGCGCCCTCCGAGGCCGAACTCACCATCGCCAACCGTATCACGCAGTTGCTGCCGAGCATCGAGAAGGTGCGTCTCGTGTCGTCCGGCACCGAAGCGACCATGAGCGCGATCCGTCTCGCGCGCGGCTTCACCGGCCGTTCCAAGTTCATCAAGTTCGAGGGCTGCTACCACGGCCACGCCGACTTCCTGCTGGTGAAGGCCGGCTCCGGCGCGCTCACCTTCGGCAACCCGACTTCGGCCGGCGTGCCACCGGAAGTTGCGGCGCAGACGATCGTGCTGGATTACAACGACGTCGCCGGGCTCGAGCGCACTTTCGACGAGATCGGCAAGGAGATCGCCTGCATCATCGTCGAGCCTTTCGCGGGCAACATGAACCTGGTGAAGCCGACCGCCGAATTCATGGCCGCGATGCGCCGGCTATGCGATGCCCATGGCGCACTGCTGATCTTCGACGAGGTGATGACCGGCTTCCGCGTCGACCTCGGCTGCGCGCAAAAACTGCTCGGCATCCAGCCGGATCTGACTACGCTTGGCAAGGTGATCGGCGGCGGCATGCCGGTAGGCGCCTTCGGCGGCCGTGCAGACGTGATGGACGCGCTGGCACCGTCCGGTCCGGTATACCAGGCCGGCACGCTGTCCGGCAACCCGGTCGCCGTTGCGGCTGGCCTCGCCACACTGGAAGCGGTGTCCGTGCCAGGTTTCTACACGGCACTCGCCGCCCACACCGAAAAACTGGTGAAGGGCCTCTCCGCCGCCGCAAAAGACGCCGGTGTCACCTTCTGCGCCGACTCGGTCGGCGGCATGTTCGGCCTGTATTTTGCGGCCAAGCCGCCGACGAGCTTCGCCGAGGTGATGCAATGTGACAAGGAGAAGTTCAACCGCTTCTTCCACGCCATGCTCGACCACGGCATCTATCTCGCTCCGTCGGCGTTCGAGGCGGGCTTCGTCTCCGCCGCACACAGCGACGCGGACATCGACGCCACGATCAGCGCGGCGCGCGAAGTATTCAAGACGCTATGAACGACGAACTGTCCCCGGAAGACGAACTGCGCCTCAACGTTCTCTTCACCACCGAACTCAAGGCCGTCCGCATCGACGAGTCGAACATGACGCTGTGGGCGTTGACGCCGCAGGGCGAGGCCAGCGTGCCGCTGAAGCCCACCGAGCGTTCCGACCGCTACCTGAAACGAGTGCGCGAGATGCTATCCGGCCACGCCCTGGGTTCGCCCGGCGGCTATCCGGTGCATCTGACGCGCTGGACACGGCAATCGCAGGCTGGACTGTCGACCCAGCATCTGGCGCAACTGCTGCTGATCGCCGAAGAGGAAGCGGTCGTCGCGGTGGTGCACTCGCCTGCACTCACCGACGAGCTGGCGCGTTACGCCTGGTGGTGCATGCCGACCATCGAGAACGCACGGCTGATGCTGATGCGCGATGTCGTGTGCCAGGGCAGCATGGGACGCACGCTGGCCGAGTTCCTGGTCGAGCATCTCGCCTTCCTGCACGAGGACGACGTCGGTATTCTCGATACCGTCGCGGTGATGCTGTACTCCGGCGTACTCAGCGACGCCGAACGGCTGTCGATCTGGAAACGCGGCAACAGTCGCAACTCCTATTACGTGGCCTTTCTCGAGCTGCAGCCGGACGATCTGCCCAACCCGCGCCCTGCGCGGGTCGACCACGCCAGCGTGCCGCAGCTCACCGGTAATTCCTACGGCGCGATGCTCGACAAGGCCTTGTCCGGACAAGGGCAAACCTTCCTCGCCACCACCGCGACCATTCTCGACCGCCCGGAAATCCAGGAAGTCGTGAACCACACGCTGAATGCGCTGGCCGGCTGGTGCGCGCCGCTTCGCCAGGCGGATGAGGCCTCGCGTGCCGCCGCACGTACCGCATTGCTCGCTGCCGCGCCGCAATTCGAAACGGACTGCGCGGCGCTGGACGCACTGGCTGCGGTGGATGCCGACACGGTGCGACCGATCTTCCTCAAGACCACGGCCATCGGCTCGCTGATGCGGCGCAAGATCCAGCCGGTCGTCACCCCTTTGCTCGACGCCATCGCGGTATTGCGGCGCCAGCCATAAAACGAAAAGCCCTGCGGGCGCAAGCTCGCAGGGCTTCAGGGGCGGGCAAGCTTACTGGCCGAGCGCCGAGTTGATGCTGGCGAGAAACTTGTCCGCCTTTTCGAAACCGATCACCTTGTAGTCCGACTGCGCGCCCGTGCCGTCCCAGAAAATGAGGCCGGGCGGCCCGAACAGGTTGAAGCGTTTCAGCAAGGCCTTGTCGGCATCGGTGTTGGCCGTGACGTCGACCTGCAGCAGGACCATCTTGTGCAGGCGGGCCTGCACCTTGGGATCACTGAAGGTCAGGTGTTCCATTTCCTTGCACGACACGCACCAGTCCGCATAAAAATCGAGCATGACCGCCCGGCCCTCGGCCTTGGCCGCGGCCAGCCGGGTATCGAGCTCCGCGACGCTCTTCACTCTCTCGAATGCCAGCCCCTCCTGCTCGGCCGCCATCGCAACGCCGCCTGCGCCTCCTTTGAAGACGCTGCCCTTGTAGATCTCCAGCGGCTGCAACAGGTCGCGACTGCCCGCCAGCATGCCGAGAATGATCGACAGCCCGCCGACCAGCAGCACCACGCCGAGTCCCTTCCACAAACGCTTCCAGCCCGAAGCTTTCTCCGGCAGCGGGTCGAGCGCGTGCAGGTAGATCGCGGACGCGATCAGCAGCACGGCCCACAGCAGCATGTTGATCCAGGCGGGGATGATGGGCGAGATGAGATAAATGGCGATCGCCAGCATCATCACGCCGAAGAAATATTTCACCGCGTTCATCCAGCCGCCGGCACGCGGCAGCAGCGCACCCGCCGACAGACCCACCAGCAGCAAAGGCACGCCCATGCCCAGTGCCAGCACGAACAGCGCGACGCCACCCAGCGTCGTGTTGCCGGTCTGCGCGATGAAGGCGAGCGCGGCGGCGAGCGGCGGCGCGACGCAGGGGCCGACGATCACGGCCGACAGCGCGCCCATGACGAAGACGCCGACAAAGTTGCCGCCTTTCATCTTGTTGGAGGCGTCGGAGAACTTGCTCTGGATGAAGCTCGGCAGCTGGAGCTCGAAGAAGCCGAACATCGACAGCGCCAGCAGCACGAAGATGCCAGCGCCGATGCCGAGCGCCCACGGGTTCTGCAGGGCGTTCGACAGCAGCGTGCCGGACAGGGCCGCCGCCACGCCGGCCAGTGCGTAGGTGATGGCCATGCCCAGCACATAGGCGAGTGAAAGCAGGAAGCCGCTGGCCTTGGTGAGTTGCTTGTTCTGTCCGGCGATGATGCCCGAGAGGATCGGGATCATCGGGAACACGCACGGGGTCAGCGCCAGCAGCAGACCGAATCCGAAGAAGGTGGCGACGACTGCCCAGAAGCTGCCGCCCTTCAGCACCCGCTCGATCTTCGAGGTATCGGATTCGGCCGCAACGGGTTCGGCCGGCGAGGCAGCCCGGTCGTTCGTCGCAACGGGCGCAGCCGCCCCGCCCGCCGTCAGGGAAAAGTCGTGCTTGATCGGCGGATAACAGACGCCGACCGCCTCATTGCAGCCCTGCCAGGTTGCGGCCAACACCAGGGTTTCGTTGCCGGCCAGCGCGCGCGACAGCGCAAGGCTGGCGGAAAAATCATGGTGATATACCTCGGTGCGGCCGAAACTCGGGTCGTCCTTGATGTCGCCCGCAGGCGTGTCGACACGCGTGATCTTGATGTCGGCTGGCGATTTGACGACGAAGGCGAGCTTGTCGCGATACAGGTAGGTGTTGGCGGTCGGCGCATAGTCCAGCTTGACCGTCTGCGCATCCGGCATGGCCGCCTTGACCAGGAAAGCCTCGTCCGGCGGCAGGAGTTGCGGCATGCCGGTATCGCCACCCAGGCTGCGCAACCGATCCAGCGCGGAGGGCGCGGGAGCCGCCGCACTGGCCGCAGGCAGGGCCACCGAAGCGGCGACGGCCGCGGGCAGCTTGATCGTGACGCTTTCGCTTTGCGGGGTGTAACAGAGGCCGGCATCCGCGCAGCCCTGCGACATTGTTTTCAGGGTCACCGACGTGACGCCCGCGGCACGCTGGATCGGCAATGCGATCCGCACATCCTTGCGGTAGGTTTCGACCGTGCCGAAGTTATCGTCGTGCTTCACCTTGCCGGCAGGCCGTTGCGGCGTGCCCAGGGTGGCGCCGTCGACCTCGAACTTGAACTTGTCGCGATACATGTAGTAGCCGTCGGCGATCTGCCAGCGCGCTTCCAGCGTATTGGCGTCCAGGGCACGTGCCGAGAACTTGAACGCCGCTTCGGGGTCAAGAAAATCTTCGGCGTGGGCCACTGGAAAATGCCCAAGCGCACCCCCAAGTGCAAATAGTGCGCTCAGCAAACGAATCCACTTAATCATGCTTTTCAGTCTCCTTGGCCACCCAGTCGAGGTAAGCGGGCAGGCCATGTGTTATCGGTACGGCAATCAGTTCAGGTACGTCGTAGGGGTGGTGCGCGCGGACGATCGACTCGACCAGCGGGTAGTGTGCCGCGGTGGTTTTGATCAGCAGCGGGATTTCGTCGGCCGTTTCCACCGCACCCCGCCAACGGTAGATGGAGCGGCACGCCGCCAAAACGTTCACGCATGCCGCCGCGCGGCTTTCGATCAATGCGTGCGCCAGTTTCTCGGCATCCGCAACATCGGGTACATTCGTCAAGATTAACAAAGGTTCCATGTCATGCGCTTTGGTTGGATTGTGCTACTGCTCCTGTCGTTTCCGGTTCTGGAGGCCATCGGTATTTTCTGGGTGGCCCATGCCATCGGCAGCTGGGTGCTGCTATTGCTGCTGCTGGCAGCCGTTGCCGGCATCATGCTGATTCGCATCGAACGCGCCGTCTGGGGGCCGCGCCTGCTGTTTTCGCTGCAGTCGGGCGCGCATCCCCTGGCCTCCCTCTTCGCCAGCGGCCGTATTCTCCTCGCGGGCGGCCTGCTTGTCTTCCCCGGCTTCATCAGCGATGCCATCGCGCTCGTGCTGCTGCTGATCCCGGGCACCTGGGCCGGCCGCAAGGCGGACCCGATGCGCCCGGCAAACGACGATGTGCTGGAAGGCGAGTTCAAGCGGGAACCGGACGACCTGCTGCGCTGAACCGGATCGTTCAAAACAGCTTCATCTGGCCGCGCTTGTGCCCTTCAGGGTGCTTGTGCCCTTCAGGGTAGGCCTGCCGGATTTCGCGCAGCAGGTCGTCCGAAGTCGGATAACGGTATTTCAGCCGCAACTCGCGCGTGGTGCGCGCGTTCGACAACTGGCGCGACTCGCGCAGGAACGACAGCAGCGCTTCGGACAATACCTTTTCCGCTTCGGCGCGGTTCACGCGGGGCGGCCGCGGCAGGTCGAAGGCGTCGGCGCAGCTGTCGAACCAATCCCCCATCTTCAACGGATGCGCGTCGACCGCATGGTAGACGCGCTGCGCGCGTCCCCGGAACAGCGCCGCCCACGCCAGACGCGCCAGGTCGTCGGCGTGGATATGGTTGGTATAGCTGTCGTCACGGGCAATCAGCGCGGGCGTGCCGCGCTTGATGCGTTCGAGCGGCAAACGATCGGCGGCATAGATACCCGGTGCGCGCAGGATGCTCACCTGCACCCCCAGGACCTCGCCCCAGCTGCGCAGCTGCCGCTCGGCGTCCACCCGCCGCACGGCACGGCCGTTCACCGGCGCCACCGGGCGCGTCTCGCTGACCCAGTTGCCGCCGCAATCGCCGTACACGCCGCTGGTGCTGATGTACACCAACGCGCCCGGCTTGCCGCGCCGGGCCAATGCATGCAGTAGCCGGGCCGTGCGCGGATCGGCCGTGCCTTCATTGGGCGGCGGCGCAAAATGGAATACGCCATCGACGCGCGGCAGGCGCTTCAGTGTGGCAGGCGCATCGAGGTCGCCGATATAGGGCGTCACCCCCAACGCACGCAACGCGGCGGCACGCTCGGGCCGGCGGATCATGCCGATGAAGTCGGCCTGGCCGGCGTAGCGTGCCACCAGTCGCTCGGCGACGTCGCCAAACCCTACGATCAAGATCTTTTTCATTGCCTCCGCCTGTAACCCTTGCGCTGCAAGGGTGAAAACCCCGTCCACTCAGGCGATAATCCGCCGGTTTATCCCCGTATTTTAAGCGCACATCATGCCGTACCAGGTCACCGTCCAGCCCAGTGGGCACCAATTCACCGTCAACGACGACGAAACCATCCTCGAAGCCGCCCTGCGCGAGGGGTTCTCGCTGCCTTATGGCTGCCGCAACGGCGCCTGTGGCGCCTGCAAGGGCAAGGTGCTGTCCGGCCAGCTCGACTACGGCGTGCATTCGGCCAACGCGCTGAAGGACGAGGAGAAAACGCAGGGCCGCGCCTTGTTCTGTCGCGCCAAACCGCTGAGCGACATGGTCATCGAGGCCAAGGAAATCGGCGCTGCCAAGGACATCATGGTGAAAACCCTGCCGTGCCGGGTGGAAAAGCTGGAGAAGCGGGCCGACGACGTGATGGTGGTGAAGATCAAGCTGCCCGCCAACGAACGCCTGCAGTTTCTCGCCGGACAGTACATCGACTTCCAGTTGAAGGACGGCAAGACGCGCAGCTATTCGCTCGCCAACCCGCCGCACGACGATGCGCTGCTGGAGCTGCACATCCGCCACGTGCCGGGCGGCCTGTTCAGCGACCAGGTGTTCACCACCCTGAAGGAGCGCGACATCCTGCGGCTGAAAGGCCCGCTCGGCAGCTTCTTCATCCGCGAGGACTCCGACAAGCCGATGATCTTCATCGCCGGCGGCACCGGCTTTGCGCCGATCAAGGGCATGCTGGGGCACGCCTTTGCCGAACACACCGACCGCGAACTGGTGCTGTACTGGGGCGTGCGCTCGCTGAAGGATCTGTACATGGCCGAACTGCCACAGCAGTGGCTGGCCGAGCGGCCGAACTTCAGCTTCATCCCGGTGCTGTCGGACCCCCAGCCCGGCGATCACTGGCAGGGCCGCACCGGCTACGTGCACGAGGCCGTGCTGGCCGATTTTGCCGACCTGTCGGGCTACCAGGTGTATGCCTGCGGCGCGCCCATCATGGTGGACAACGCGCGCGACAGTTTCGTGAAGACCCGCAAGCTGCCCGAGGACGAATTCTTCGCCGACGCCTTCGTCTACGCGGCCGACACGGAAACGGCCGCCGCACAATAAAAATGCCCGCTTGACGCGGGCATCTCGATTCGAGTCTCTTACGATTGAAGGATGGCGTTCCGCTCGAATCGGGACCGGTTTACAAATCCCCGTGGGCGCCCGCCTGCATGATCTCGATCAGCCCTTCGCGCACTTTCTTGATGCGCGTAGTCAATTCCTGTTGCAGATTCTTTTCCTTCGCCACCAGATCGACGTTGATGTCCGGCATGATCAGCCAGCCCTTGCCATCGGCATCCTCGATCATCGAGATGCGGCACGGCATGTAGATGGCAAAGTCCATGCTCATGTCGATCAGTTCCTTGGCCGTGACCGCGTCGCAGAACTGGAAAATGGTGATGGTGCGCTGCGGCTTGCCCGTCACCGCTTCCACCTGCTTGGACAACGGCAGTTCCGCGACCAGCTTCAGATTCAGCGCATTGGCTCGCAGGCGCATCGATTGGGCCGCATCGTCGAGACTGACGCCTGAGTCGATGGCTACCTTGTAGACGCCGGCAGTCTGGCCCGACTGTTGGGCCTTGGGCGCGGCAGCCCAACTGGCGGGCGCAGACAATACCAGGCTGCCCAGCACGATCCCGAACACGGCAAAAAAGGTACGACGCATGGGACACTCCTTCCAAATATTAGAAAAGTCTAATAGTACACGCTGCACAGGATGGCAACCCCGTACAAACGTGCCAGGCGCCTACTCTAAACCCTACTGCGCACGGCACAATGCCAGCGCTTTCTGATAATGCAGACAGGCTTCGCCGGGTTGGCCGCTCTGGGTTTTGAGCTCGGCCATGCGGATATGGCCGTCGGCACTGGCGGCAATGGCGAGGCTGGCCTCCAGATAGCTCTGCGCCTTGCCCCATAGCTGCTGCACGCTGCACAGCTGCGTCAGCGTCAGCAACAACTGCGCATCGCGTGGCTGTGCATGCAGCCACTTTTCGGCCTGCTCGATCTGTCTGGTCGGACTGCTGCCGCGCACTTCGCCGTACAAGGCCACCAGTTCCTCGTTCCACTCGCGCCCGAGCGCAGTTTCCAGCACATCGAGCGCGGTATCGTGGCCGCCGCGCTGCATGAAGGCACGTGCGCCGGCACGCGCCACCCAGGGGTCGGCCTTGAAATCGGCCGGGATTTTCTTCCAGTATTCCAGCAGCCCGCGATCGTCCTCGGCACGGCGCTTGAGATTCTCGGCGTACACCATGCGCCGGCTCTGCGCGGCAACGCCCAGTTCCAGCGCATTGCTACGGATCAGCGCGTCGAGCAGGCGCTCGGCTTCGTCCCACTGTCCCGTCATCTGCCTCGCCTTGAGTTCGAGCCGCAGCAGCGCGGTGTGCTGCGGAGCCATTTCCTTGGCCCGGTTGATCGCCACCAGCGCCGCCGTGGCGTCCTTGGCGTCGAGACGCGCCTCGGCCTCGAACAGCTGCGCCGCGAGTTCGGCGCCGTGTTCGGTGGCTTCCTGGATGTGCCGCTCGCGCTGTGCGACCGCGCGCATTTCCTGTGCCGCGCGGGCCGCGAGCACGCGTGCCAGGCCGATCCGGGCTTCGTCGCCCAGCCACTGCCCCAGGGATTGTTCGGCATCCTGGTAGCGATATTCGGCATACGCCCGCAGGCCGCTGACGAAATTCTCGTCGCGCTTGCGGGCAGCGCGGCGCTCACGCTGCTCGCGCACGATGCTGGGCAGATTGAGCGTGAGCATGGCCAATCGCAGCAGCACGATGCCGCCGACTATCATCCCGACCACCGCCAGCACGAATCCGATGAAGGATATTTCCATCCGCCATGGCGGGTAGACCAGCACCACGTAGCCGGGGTCGTAGCGCCCCGCCATGGCCAAGGCGACCGCCAACACCGCGATGATGAGAAGCGAGATAAGCCAGCGCAATTTAATGCTCCCCCTTGTAGGCATCGAGGGCGGCCAGGCTGGCGTCGATGCCGGGCAGCTTGATGGCGATCTGCAGGCTGGAGAGGCGCTTGACCTCCTTGATGGCGTCGGCGACCCCGGCATCGCGCGTATTGAAATAGCGCTCAAGCATGAGCAGCACCGCGCGCAGGTCCGCGCGGAATGCCGCCTGATCCTGCGACAACAGCGCCAATCGCGCCGACAGCAGGCGCAGGCGCAGGTTCTCGCGCAGGAAGTAGGCCTGGTCGGGTGGGAGCAGCACCGCTTCGTTGCCTTCCACGCGGCGGATCTGCACCAGGTGCTTCAGTTCCGACCACAGTTCCTGGCCGAAGTTGGCCGCCCGCACGCTGCGCGGCACGGGCACCGCCTCGGAGGTTTGCGCGCTGGCCAGCGGCCAGTCCATATGATGTGCCACCAAGGCCTCGATGCGTGCGCTCATCCCCACCTCGTCAACCGAGGGCGCCGCCCGCAAATTGGCCAGATCCGAGGCAATGGCACGGCGCAGCGCCGTGAACTGCGGCTTGTTCAGACGCTGCAGACGGGTATCGGCGCCCTCCAGCGCGATGATCGCCGCCTTCACATTGCCTGCCAGCTGCAACTGCTGCGCAGCGGTCAGCAACACCTGTTCGATTTCGGCCAGCGTCCACTGGTCGCGGCCCTGCGCCAGATCCTTGTACAGGGACTCGAGCGCCAGTTGCTGTTGCTGCGAGGTCGCCATCTGGCTTTCGATATGCGAGACCTTTTCGCTGACCTGGCGCATCGCGTCGTCGGCGTTGCGCGCCAGCAGGCGGGATTCGCTCACGTCCTTGCCCGACTCGGCCAGACGGCGCCCCAGCTCGGTCTTCAGGTCGCGGATGCGTTCGCGGCTGTCGGACCACGACCACCCTGCCGCAGCCAGCGCCAGCACGGACACCAGCACGGCAACGAGCGGCAGCGCATGCATGCGCGGCTGCGGCGTTGCCGCAGGAGGGGCCACGGGCGGGGCGGAGGAGGTGTCGGGCGTGTCATTCATGTGTAGAGCCTGTCTTATTCCTGAACCAGTTAACCAGACCATCCAGCAGGCCTGCATCGCCGCCCGCAGTGGCGACGACGTGCGCAATGCCGAAGCGGCGGGCCGCATCGGCGATTTTCTCATGCGGGACGAAAAGCGGGGTGGCCGCCAGCAGGGGCGCACCCGGCTCGCCCAGCAACGTCGCCAGATTGTGCAACGTCTCCGCGCTGGCAACTGTCACCGCATCGATGCCGCCCGTCTGCCAGCGCGCCAGCAGGGGCGCAGGGTCGGCGTGGGGACAGGTGCGCCGGTAGCACTCCATGAAACACACCTCGGCGCCGCGTGCACGCAGGGTGTCGGCCATCAGCGCGCGGCCGCCGACCCCGCGCACGATCACCACCTGCCTGCCCGCGACCGCCTGCAATTGCGGTAACGCCAGCACGGCCTCGCTGTCCTGGCCGTCCGGCGTGACGACATCTTCGACGCCTTGTTCCGCCAACGCGCGCGCAGTGCCGGGACCGACCGCAAAAACCCGGAGCGCGTCGGGCAAACCACCGTGTGCGCGGATCGCCGCCATGCCGAATTGTGCAGCATTGGGGCTGATGAAAATTGCGATGTCAGCCCCGGCCAGAGTCGCGAGCGCCGCCGCCAGCCGATCCGCCGCAACTGGCTCGATACCCAGCGCGGGAAACACAAAAGCTTCTCCGCCGGCTGCCGCAACCTTCTGTGCCAATACAGTTGCCTGATGGGCTGGCCGGGTCACCAGCACGGTGCGGCCGGCCAAAGGCTGCGTCATGCGGCCGGCAAGGCGTCGAGAATGGCGCGCGCGCCCTGCGCCAGCAGCTTGTCGGCCAGCGCCTGGCCGACCGCTTCGGGATCGGCCGCATCGCCTTCGGCACGATCCTGGATGAAGCCGCTGCCGTCCGGATTTGCCACGAAGCCGTTCAGCACCAGTCGCCCCGCCTGCAGCACCGCATGTGCGCCCAATGGCACCTGGCAGCTGCCGCCGAGCACGCGGCTGACCTGGCGCTCGGCGCGCACGCACGCGGCGGTTTCAGGATGGTTCAATGCGGTCAGCATGGCGGCCACCTCGTTGCTGCCGCTGCGGATCTCGATGCCGAGGGCGCCCTGGCCAGCGGCGGGAATGCTGTCTTCCACGGAAAGCAGGCTCTTGATGCGATCGCCCAGCCCGAGCCGCTTGAGGCCGGCGGCAGCCAGCAGGATCGCGTCGAACTGACCGTCGTCGAGTTTTTTCAGGCGTGTGCCGACGTTGCCACGCAGCGGCTTCACCGCCAGGTGCGGGTAGCGGGCACGCAACTGGGCTTCGCGGCGCAAGCTGGAGGTGCCGACCACGCTGCCGGGCGGCAGCTCGGACAGGCGTTCATAGCGGTTCGACACGAAGGCGTCGCGCGGGTCCTCGCGCTCGCCGATCACGGCGAGCGCGAAGCCCGGCGGCAGTTCCATCGGCACGTCCTTCATCGAATGCACCGCCAGATCGGCCTCGCCGGCCTCCAGCGCAACTTCGAGCTCCTTGACGAACAAGCCCTTGCCGCCGATTTTGGACAGCGTGACGTCGAGGATCTGGTCGCCGCGCGTGGTCATGCCCAGGATATTCACCGTGCAGCCGGGGTGCAGCGCGCGCAGGCGATCGCGAATATGCTCGGCCTGCCACATGGCAAGTGCACTTTCACGGGAAGCGATGGTCAGGGTATGCATGGCGGTAGGAATAAACTGTTTGATTTGGCAAATGATGGCGCGATACTGGCGATTATGACGTACCCGAAACCACCCGCAGGAATGGCGACAATCGCACGACAGATCGCAGCCTGGGCCCTGATTTTAGCATGGGGCCTGGGGCTGTCCTGCACTGCCCGCGCGGCGGACAGCCTGGTCCACGCCAAGGATTTCCAGGCCGACGCGCGCACGGCCGCCAAACGGCAGGTGCCCGTCCTGGTCGTCTTCACCACGCCGCACTGCCCGTATTGCGAACGCGTCAAGCACGACTATCTGATTCCCATGCACAAGGACCCGGCCTACCGCAAGCGCGTCATCATCCGCGAGGTCACCATCGGCACCACCGATCCCATGACCGACTTTGACGGCACGCCCACCACCGAAGGCGCGTTTGCCGCCGCGCACAAGGTATTCATGGTGCCCACCGTCCAGGTCTTCGACACCCAGGGCAACGGGGTCGGTGATCCCATCGTCGGCCTGCTGATCCCCGACTACTACTTCGGCTATCTGGAAAACGCCATCGACGCCGGCGTGAGCAAAGTACGCGGCAAATAGCGGCGGCGCCGACTCGGCCCGCCGAGCGGTCTCCTCCTCCGCGCGCATCGATTCTCCAAGCAGGCAGGCTGCTAGAATCCCGCCATGCAGGACGCGCAGACATGAAAACCCTCCTGGCCGACGATCATCCGCTGATGCGCGAGGGCGTGCGACAGGTGTTATCGCAACTGGAGCCGCCGGTCGAGATCATCGACGCCCACGATTACCCCAGCCTGTTCGCACAGACGGCGCTGCATACCGATCTCGACCTGGCGCTGGTGGACCTGAACATGCCCGGTTTCGTCGGCATGCAAGGGATCACGCAATATCGCAGCCGCTTCCCCGACATTCCCCTGGTGGTCCTGTCCGCCTCCGAATCACCGCACGACATCCGCAATGCGCTGGAAGCCGGCGCGCTCGGCTACATTCCCAAGGCCGCGTCTACCGCGGTGATGCTGTCCGCGCTGCGGCAGGTACTGGCAGGCAACATTTTCGTGCCGGCCTGCCTGGGCGACGGGAACGGCGGACTGCATACGGTGGTGCCGGCCGATTTCGAGGCCCTGCAGCATAGCGGGCTGACCGCGCGCCAGCTCGAAGTGGCGCGCCTTCTGGCACAGGGCTGTGCCAACAAGGCCATCGCCGGCATGCTGGCGATGTCGGAAAGCACGGTGAAAGTCCACATCGCGGCAATTTTTCGCGCCCTCGACGTGACCAATCGAACCGAGGCCGTGCTCGCCATCCAGCGCTTGACCCATAATTCGTGACCGCTCCGCGCGCCTGGCTCCGCCGCCTGTCGCCTTCCAGCATCCGCAGCCGGATGCTGATGATCGCCCTGCTGCCTGCGCTGCTCGCCGAATTCGGCATGGTGGCCTACTTCACCTCGCAGGCACTGGCCACGGCCGAAAAGGCTCTCCACGCACGGGCCACGAGTTCGGCCCGACACCTCGCTGATGCCTTGCCCTACGCACTGGTCAGCGGTGACACGGTCCTGGCCCGCCACCTGCTCGAGACCGAAGCCCGCAACAACCAGCTGGCGTTTGCCCGCATCACCGACCTCCATGGCCATACACTGGCCAGCGCCGGCGACGTCCTGGATGCCAACCAGCTCGCCGACCGCTATCGACAGCGCGCCCGCATTCTCCTGCCCGACACCGTGGTCCAGGATAACGCCCTGTTTCCGGCCGACCCGACCACTGCCAGCGACCTGCTGGGCGAAGTGGAAGTCGGCGTCCAACTCGACCAGATCGCCACGTTCAAGCGCGACACCCTGATCCATGCCGTCCTCCTGATGCTGCTGGCCCTGGCGCTGACCGGCGCACTGGCCTGGCGGCTGTCCAACCGGCTGGCCGGCCAGCTGCAGCATGTCGGCCGCGTGGTAGGCCTGCTCGCCTGCGACGATCTCTCGGTGCGCACCCACTTGCCGCCCGAAGGCGAGGTTGGCGCCCTGGCCGCCGGCGTGAACGACATGGCGGAGGCCTTGCAGACGCACCGTGGCGAACTGGAGCAGCGCATCCGCGAAGCCACCGCCGACCTCGCCGCCAAAAAAGACATGGCCGAACGCGCCAACCAGGCCAAGTCACGCTTCTTCGCCGCAGCCAGCCACGACCTGCGGCAACCGCTGCATGCCCTGTCGCTGTTTGTCGCTGCGCTGAAGGCACGCAACCAGCAGCCCGAGGCGCAAACCCTGATCGACAACATCGAAGCCTCCACCGCAGCAATGGAACTGTTGTTCAACGCGCTGCTCGACATTTCGCGGCTCGACGCCGGCACCATCGAAACACACCCGGTGCATTTTCCGCTGCAGAAGATGTTCGTCGAACTCGAACAGCAATTCGGTGCACTGGCGGCGGAAAAGCAGCTGCGCCTGCGTTTCCGCCCGTGCGACGTCACCCTGTACAGCGACCCGCTGCTGATCGAGCGCATTCTCGTCAACCTGATCGCCAACGCCATCCGCTACACCGACGACGGCGGCATTCTGGTGGCCTGCCGGCAGCGCGGCGAGCTGGTGCGCATCAGCGTGATCGACACCGGACGCGGCATCCCGTTCGACCAGCAGGAGAGTGTATTCCAGGAATTCGTCCAGCTGCACAACCCGGCACGCGACCGCAGCAAGGGCCTCGGACTCGGACTCGCCATCGTGTCCCGCCTCGGCCGGCTGCTGGGACACCGGGTGGACCTGCTCTCCCACCCGGGGCACGGCTCGATATTCAGCATCGACGTGCCCAGCGGCGAAACGCGCCTGATTCAGCCGCCCACCACCGCGCATTCGCCCGGTTCCATCCCCGCCGATGCGCTGGTGCTGCTGGTGGACGACGAAAGCGCCATCCTGCGCGGCATGGCCGAACTGTTCGACAACTGGCAGATCGACCTGGTCACTGCCCACAGCGCCGACGAGGCCGAACACTGGCTCACCAGCCTCGACCGTGTGCCCGACGTCATCGTGTCGGATTACCGCCTGCCTGACGACATCGACGGCATCGAGGTCGTCGCCCGCCTGCGGCAGAAATTCGGCCACGACATTCCGGCCATCCTGGTCACTGGCGACACCGCGCCCGACACCATCCTGCGCATCAGCCGCGCCGGCTTTCCCCTGCTGCACAAGCCGCTGCGCCCCGCCAAACTGCGCGCCCTGCTGACCCACCTGATCCAGCAGGCACGCGCCGCCGCCATGGGATAATCATGTCCGAGTGAGGCGTGAGGGGTAAGGAGCCGGAACCGCGGCCACCCCCTTGCCTCCCCCACCTAACCCCTAACCCCTAACACCTAACACCTCACCAAGAAAATGCATATCCACATCCTCGGCATCTGCGGCACCTTCATGGGCGGCATCGCCGCCATCGCCCGCGCAGCTGGTCACACCGTCACCGGCTGCGACGCCAACGTCTACCCGCCGATGTCCGACCAGCTGCGCGCGCTCGGCATCGACCTCATCGAAGGCTTTGACGCCAGCCAGGCCGACATCAAGGCCGACATCTTCGTCGTCGGCAACGTCGTCACCCGCGGCAACCCGCTGATGGAAACTCTCCTCGAACGCGGCCTGCCCTACACCTCCGGCCCGCAGTGGCTGGCCGACACCGTGCTGCGCGACAAATGGGTGCTCGCCGTCGCCGGCACCCACGGCAAGACCACCACCTCCGCCATGCTGGCCTGGATCCTCGACGACGCGCGCATGCGTCCCGGCTTCCTGATCGGTGGCGTTCCGCAGAATTTCGAGGTCTCCGCGCGGCTGACCGACACGCCCTTCTTCGTCATCGAAGCCGACGAATACGACACCGCCTTCTTCGACAAGCGCTCCAAGTTCGTCCACTACCGGCCGCGCACCGTCATCCTCAACAACCTCGAATACGACCACGCCGACATCTTCCCCGACCTCGCCGCCATCGAGACCCAGTTCCACCACCTCGTACGCACCGTCCCGGGCAACGGCCTCATCGTCGCCAACGGCGCCGACACCAACCTCGAGCGCGTGCTCACACGCGGCTGCTGGACTCCGGTCGAGCGCTTCGGCGCCACGTCAACCAACGGCTCAGACGGCTGGACCGCAGGCGAAGCCGACGCCCAGGGCAGCTTCGATGTCTTCTTCAACGGCACGCTGCAAGGCCGCGTGAAGTGGGAACTGATCGGCGAGCACAACCGCATGAACGCACTCGCGGCGATTGCCGCCGCGCGCCACGCCGGCGTGCCCGCCGCCACTGCGATCGATGCCCTGTCCCGTTTCGAGAACGTCAAGCGCCGCATGGAAATCCGCGGCGCCGTCCACGGCATCACCGTCTACGACGACTTCGCCCACCATCCCACCGCCATCGCCACCACCGTCGAAGGCCTGCGGGCCAAGATCGGCAAGAGCCGCATCCTCGCCGTGCTGGAGCCGCGTTCCAACACCATGAAGCTCGGCGTCATGAAAGCCCAGCTGCCCGGCAGCCTCACCGAGGCCGACCAGGTCTACTGCTACGGCGCCAACCTCGGCTGGGACCCCGCCGAGGCTTTGGCCCCACTGGGCGACAAGGCATGCGTGTTCGACAACCTCGACAAGCTGGTTGCGCAACTGGTGGCCGACGCGCGGCCGGGGGATCACGTGCTGATGATGAGCAACGGGGGATTCGGGGGGATACACGCGAAGCTGCTGGATGCGCTGCATCATCACTATCATGAGGAGATTGTGCTGACGCCGATGCATCGGTATGGGGGGTATGCGTAAACTGGGAGGTAGTTACAAGGCGTTGCCCTCACCACCGTTCGCCCTGAGCTTGTCGAAGGGCTGGTCGTTGTGGTGAAGGGGTTCGCAGGACGACTGACCGTTGGCCGGGGGTAGCCCGGCAGCTAGTCACTTTTCTTGTCTCGCCAAGAAAAGTAACCAAAAGAAGGCGACCCCGACATCCCCGAAACCCCGAAGATCAAGCGCGTCGGGTGGGCGGCAAAGAACTCGCCCCGCCTTTGATGTTTTTAATTTGTTTTTTGTGGGCGGGGCTCAAACACCTTTGCCGCTGATCCACCCGACGCACTCGATCTTCGGCGGGGCTGTAAGGGGAGGAAAGTCAGAACCAGGGTGGTGATGACTGGGCGGGTTGCGCTACGTTCAGACCCAATATATCCAGTTAGTGGTGCAATCCAATGACACAATCCAAAACCGCTGATGAGTCGAAACAAGAGTACGTTCAACTCATGGGAGAGTCACTAGGAAAGGTCTTCCACGCTTTATGGCAAGAGGTAGCTTGGCTTTATACAAAATGGGGTGAATACGTAGCGCTGTACGGCACCAAGCCGGGCCGAATTGAACTAATGAATAGTTCTGCCCCACGATTTTTCAGGATCGTTCAAGATTCTCTGTGGGAAGAAACCTTGATGCATATTGCAAGGCTTACCGATCCACCAAAAACAGCAGGAAAAGAAAATCTATCCATCCAAAGAATTCTCGTTGAGGAGCCTGATGAATCTCTAAAAAAGGCGCTAGAAGAAAAAATAGAAATAGCAAAAAACAAATCTGAGTTCTGCCGAGATTGGCGTAACCGGCGCATTGCTCACCTAGATTTACAGTTAGCAATAGAGGATGGAATAAATCCGTTGCTGCCAGCAAGCAGAGAAGCGGTTAAAGAAGCTTTGGGCGCAATAGTTGATGTATTGAACATCGTGACATTGCACTACAAAGACTCAACCACAATATTCGATGTTCCCAATGGCTATGGGGGAGGCGAATCATTACTTTACGTCATCGATGATGGGCTCAAGATGGATAAAGAAAGGGAAGCGCGAATCCAAAGTGGAAACTTCAAGGATTCTGACTTTGAGCCACGAGACATCTAAGTAAGTACCAAACACAAATCACTACCGCGTCGCAACACAAGCACCCAACCCGCCCAGTCATCACCACCCTGGTTCTGACTTTCCTCCCCTTACAGCCCCGCCGAAGATCGAGTGCGTCGGGTGGATCAGCGGCAAAGGTGTTTGAGCCCCGCTCACAAGAATCAATTCAACCTAGCAAAAGCGGGGCGAGTTCTTTGCCGCCCACCCGGCGCGCTTGATCTTCGGGAATTCGGGGCTGTCGGGGTCGCCTTCTTTTGGTTACTTTTCTTGGCGAGACAAGAAAAGTAACTAGCTGCCGGGCTACCCCCGGCCAACGGTCCTCGGCATCGCGAATACCTCAACTACAACGAACAGGCCCTTCGACAGGCTCAGGGCGAACGGTGCGGGGGGCAGCGCACTATGCATTCAGCGCTGTGGCAAGCGCAGGCTGGATTCTTCCACAGCACTAAGCCTCCGCCAACTCCTCCACCAGATAATCAATAAACACCCGCACCTTCGGACTCAGGTGCCGGTTCGACGGATACACCGCATAAATCCGCGCATCCTGCCCGGGTAGAAACGACGCCAGTATCTCCACCAGCCGCCCCGCCCGAATATCCGGCTCCAGCCGGTAACTCGATCCGAGGATGATCCCCAGCCCCGCCATCGCAGCCCGTCGCAGGGCGTCGATGTTGTTGGTGGAAAAGTTGCCGCTCACCGGCACGTTGAGAGCACGGCCCTCGCTCACGAACGCCCAGCGGGTGTCACCCGCATCGTCGCTGCGCAGGTAGCGCAGGCAGTTGTGGTCCGCGAGTTCTTCCGGCCGTTGCGGCGTGCCACGGCGTTGGAGATAGGCGGGTGCGGCGCAAAGCACCTGGCGCACCGCAGCCAAGGATCGCGCCACCAGCAGTTCGCCGGGTTGGGCGGTGAGGCGCAGGGCGAGGTCGTAGCCGCCATCGACCAGATCCACCACGCGGTCGTCGCACACCAGTTCCACGCTCACTTCGGGATAGCGCGCCAGGAAGCCCGGCAGCAGCGGGGCGATGCGCAGGCTGCCGAAACCGACGGTCGCGCTGACGCGCAGGTGGCCGCGCGGCGCTTCATGCAGGCGGCTCACTGCGCGTTCGGCGGCGTCGGCTTCTTCGAGCATGCGCACGCAATGCGCATAGAACGCGGTACCGGCCTCGGTCAGGCCGAGGCGACGCGTGGTGCGCTGCAGCAGCCGCGCATCCAGCGATTTTTCCAGGCGCGCCACCTGCTTGCTGATGACCGGCGCCGATACGCCCAGCTTGCGCGCGGTTTCCGAAAAGGACTGGTTCTGGACCACGAGGGTGAAGATGCGGGCAGCTTCCAGGTCGAGCATGGCAGACACTATTGTTAACCCCAGAGAAACAATCATATGCCTTCCGGGGGGATTTTTAACAAACCTCGAATGGCTACGCTACGCACATCGCATTGTTGCAAGGAGATCACGATGTCCCGCGCTTCGCTTTTCCAGGCCATGGGCCTGCTGCTGCTCGCCGCCGTCTCCTGGGGCGGCATGTTCCAGGTCGCCAAGCCCCTGCTGCCGCAGATCGACGCGTTCCATATGACCGCCATCCGCTATGGGGGCGCCGCCTTTCTCTTCGCCGGCTTGCTGGCCTACCGCGAAGGGCGGGGCGCCTTCCGGCTCGAGGGTCGCGGCATGCTGCTCTGGCTGTATGGCAGCCTGGGCTTTGCCGGCTTCAACCTGCTCGCGTTCACTGGTCTGGCACACAGCCGGCCCGAGCACGCTGCGGTCATCATGGCGCTGATGCCCTTGATGACCGCCCTGGTGAACTGGGGCATGCGCGGCATCCGCCCGGCCTCGCACACGCTGGTCGCCATCGCCATCGCCTTGACCGGCGTGGTGCTGGTGGTGAGCAACGGCCATCTCTCCGCGCTGTCTGCCTCGGGTCAGGTCGGCGGTGACCTGCTGCTGTTGCTCGGCGCGCTGTGCTGGGTGTTCTACACGCTGGGGGCCGCACGCTTCACGCACTGGTCGCCGCTGCGCTATACCACGCTGACCTGTCTGCTGGGTGCGCTGAGCATCTTTGCCGCGACTGCCGCGATGACGCGTCTGGGCCACATTCATCCGCCCACCATGGCGGCCGTGCAGGACGGGCTGTGGGCACTGGCCTACATGGTGGTGATCGGCGCGGTGATCGCCGTGCTGAGCTGGAATGCCGGCATCCGGCAGCTGGGCGCGCTCAACGGCGTGCTGTTCATCAACTTCGTACCGGTATCCGCGTTCGTCATCGGGGTCATCCTCGGCCATCGTTTCGGGCTTGCCGAACTGGCAGGCGCTGCGTTTGTCATCCTGGCGCTGATATTCAACAGCCTGCTGAGCCAGCGTGCCAGTGCCCGTATGGCGGTGAACGCGGTGGCGATGGCACGCTGACGCACTGGCCATCATTGCGGTCGGCCACTACGATGGCCGACCGCCCTTTCAACCTTCTCCCGGAATGCGTGGTAAGTTGTCGATCTGTAACAGCATCCACGATATCAATACCTTGCGCGTGCACGCCCCGGCATGCCCAGCGCGAGATCGGGGGGAATGTATTTGGATCGGCAATTCGAAAGTCACCGCATCGGCCTCATCGGTGGCCTCATCCTGATTGTCCTGACGCTCGCCGCCGGCATCGCCGTGTATGCCCTGATGCAGCGACAAGCGGAGTCCGTCCTCGTCAAAAGCCTGGCCACCGCCCTCCAGAACGACCGCCGCCTGTTCGAAAGCGAGATCAGCTCAGGCGTGACCAATGCGCTGGCTGTTTCCACCCGCCCTTTCGTGATCCACAACCTGCAGCAGCTGAAGGCGAAGCCGGACAATGAGGCCAGCCGACAAGCCTTGCAGCAGATTGCGGATTCCTTTCTGCCGATTGGATTCGCCAGTGTCTCCTTTCATGACAGCCATGGCCAGGCAATCGTGTATGCAGGTCATCCGGCGAAAAGCCCGGCGCTCAACGTGCCCCTCAACACGCAAGCCACATCACATCTGCTGTGGGATGGACAACTGATCCTGCGGGTCGACCATGAGGTCATGGACGAAGGGGGCCACCTCATGGGCACGGCACGGACCGAATCCACCCTGCCACGGCTGACGAATGCCATCGCCGAGGCGGGCGTGCTGGGAAAAACCGTGGAGCTCGCCCTGTGCGCCCCGTTGGAAAAGGACATGCAATGCTTCCCGCTCACCCGGTCGCAACACGTGTTTGCACGCATGGCTCGCACGATAGCCGGGCAGCCGCTGCCCATGAGCCATGCGCTGAAAGGGGAAACCGGCATTGTATTCACGCAGGATTACCGCCACGAGGACGTGGTCGCCGCCTACACCCCATTGGGCCGCCTGGGGCCCGGCATGGTGCTGAAGATCGACCAGGCCGAACTGTTCGGTCCCGTCCGACGACAACTCTGGATCATCGTTCCGCTGCTGGCCCTCCTGGTCGTGACGGGCATTCTCCTGCTGTACGGACTGGTGACGCCGCTCGTGCGCAAGCTCGTCCTCTCCAGACGGGAAACCGCGGAGATCAACGCCAGGTTGCGCGATGTGGAGGAACGCTGGCGCTTCGCGCTGGACAGCACGGGGGCCGGTGTATGGGATCTGGACATTCCAGCCAACCGGATTCTGCTTTCAAGCCGCAGCAAGGCCATGCTGGGATTTGCCGACCATGAGATCGGCTCCTGCATGGACGACTGGCTGCAGCGCGTTCACCCGGACGACCTGCCCGGCCTGATGGCCGCACGACAACCGCTGCTTGACGGCCGCCGCGACACCTTCGTCCATGAACATCGCAAACGCTGCAAGGACGGCAGCTGGAAATGGATCCAGGCGCATGGCATGGTAGTCACCCGTGATTCGGCCCATGCTCCCACGCGCCTGATCGGAACCTACCTCGATGTCAGCGAGCGCAGGCAGGCGGAGGAAACCATCCAGCGCCAGGCCAATTTCGATCCGCTGACGCAGCTGCCCAACCGGCGGCTGTTCCTCGACCGCCTGGGCCAGGAAATCATCAAGTCCCAGCGTGCCGATTTTTTCCTGGCACTCCTGCTGGTCGATCTCGACGAATTCAAGGAGGTCAACGACACGCTGGGGCATGACGTGGGAGACATCCTGCTGCAGGAGGCGGCCCGACGCATCCGCAGTTGCCTGCGCGATGCCGATACGGTCGCGCGTCTGGGCGGCGATGAATTCACGGTCATCCTGGCCGACCTGTCGGATCGCACCCACATCGAGACCATCGCCCAGAAAATCATCGGACGCCTGGCCGAGCCTTTTCGTCTCGGCGACGAACTGGCTTACATCACGGCCAGTATCGGCATCACCGTATATCCGGGCGATGCCAACGATATCGACACGCTGTTGAAGCATGCCGACCAGGCCATGTATGCCGCCAAAAAACATGGGCGCAATCGCTTTTTCTATTTCACCGCGTCGCTGCAGGAAGCCGCCCAGACGCGTCTGAAACTGTCCCGCGACCTGCGCGAAGCGATTGCCGCCCGGCAATTCGTCGCCCATTTCCAGCCGATCGTCGAGCTGTCCAGCGGCCGCACCTGCAAGGCCGAAGCGCTGCTGCGATGGCGACATCCCACGCGCGGGCTGGTCAACCCGATGGATTTCATTCCGCTCGCCGAAGAAACCGGACTCATCAACGAAATCGGCGAATGGGTCCTCATGGAGTCGGCGCGGCGCGTGCAGGCATGGCGCGATGAATTCGGCGACGATTTCCAGGTCAGCATCAACATGTCGCCCGTGCAGTTCCGGGCGGAAGGGCGCCCGCGTACCCAGGCATGGCTACGACATCTGCAGGACATCGGATTGCCGGGCACGAATCTTACGATCGAGATCACGGAAAACCTGCTGCTCAATGCGCATGCCGACGTCACCGAGCAGCTGCTCGCGTTTCGCGACGCCGGCATCCAGATCGCCATCGACGATTTCGGAACGGGCTATTCCACGCTGTCCTATCTCAAGCAGTTTCCCATCGACTATCTGAAGATCGACCGGTCGTTCGTGCGCGACATCGAAACGGACCCGAACGACATGGCCCTCTCGAGGGCGATCATCGTCATGGCGCACGAACTGGGGCTGAAGGTCATCGCGGAGGGCGTGGAAAGCGCCGGGCAGCGCGCCCTGCTGGTCGCAGCAGGGTGCGATTACGCGCAAGGCTATCTCTACGCCGGGAAACCGCTGCCGCCGGATGAATTCGAGGCCTGGCTGCGGCGCAACTAGGGAATCAGTACATCTTGTACGGCAGGAACTTCCCGTTCAGCACGATCTTCACCCGATCCCCCTTGGGATCCGGCACGCGCGAAATATCCATCGAGAAATCGATCGCGCTCATGATGCCGTCGCCGAACTCCTCGTGGATCAGCGACTTGATCGTGATGCCGTAGACCATGATCAGCTCATAGAAGCGGTAGATCAGCGGATCGGTCGGCACGGCGGAAGGCAGGCTGCCCTTGTACGGCACCATCTGCAACTGGTCGACCGCGTCGGCCGGGAGGCCGAGCAGCTTGCCGACGGTGGCGGCCTGCTTCTTGTCGAGCGTCATCTGGCCCAGGAGGGCGGCGGTTGTCCATTCCTTGCTCTGGCCGACTTTCTTGGCGATGTCGGTCCATTTGAGGCCTTTCTTGTGCTTGGCAGCGAGAATGAGATCGGTGACTTCGGTGCGGGTCATGATGGTCCTTAGGCGTTGACGAGGTGGATGTGGGGCTTGCCGACGGGCGGCGTGTGGACGACGACCGGCTCGACGTCGGACTCGACGAGGTCGGCCGGGTCGAACACGGTGGGCGAACTGGGGGCATCGGGCGCATCGCGCAGGCTGCCGAACAGCTTCGAGCGGCTCACCAGGAAATCGACCAGATGGTTGCGGATCGGATAGTAGTGCGGCTGCTTGTGGATGGCGCTGCGGTCACGCGGACGCGGCAGGGTGTTGTTGACGATCTCGGCGATGCGCGCGTGCGGCCCGTTCGACATCAGCATGATCCTGTCGGACAGCAGGATGGCTTCGTCGACGTCGTGCGTGATCATGAACACGGTCTGCTGCGTCTCGGCGCAGATTTTCAGCAATTCGTCCTGGATGACGCCACGCGTGAGCGCATCAAGCGCACCGAAGGGCTCGTCCATCAACAGCATCTTCGGCTCGATGGAAAACGCGCGCGCGATGCCGACGCGCTGCTTCATGCCGCCGGACAGCTGCGACGGCAGCTTGTGTTCGGCCCCTTTCAGGCCGACCAGTTCGATGTAGCGCAGGGCATGCTCGCGCACCTGCTGCTTGTTGCGGGCAGGCCAGCGTGACTTCACGGCGAAGGCGACGTTTTCCAGCACGGTGAGCCAGGGCATCAGTGCATGGCTCTGGAAGATGACGCCGCGATCGAGGCTGGGACCGGACACTTCGCGACCGTCCATGAACACGTTGCCCAGGCTGGCGCTGTCAAGGCCGGCGAGGATGTTGAGGATGGTCGACTTGCCGCAGCCGGAATGGCCGGTGACGCAGACGAACTCGCCCTTGTGGATGCGGAAGTTGACGTGATCGAAGACGGTGACCGGCTCGCCTCCGCTCGGGCTGGGGTAGATGCGCGCCAGGTTCTCGACCTGCAGGAAGGGATGGATGGATGGACTTGTCATGGTTGCATTCCCCGATTCATTCCTGATACGCGACGCGCTTGCCGAGCACGCCGAAGAGGCTGTCGAGCGCCATTCCGACGACACCGATCATGAGGATGGCGAACAGCACGTTGGTGAGCGACAGGTTGTTCCACTCGTTCCACACGAAGTAGCCGATCCCGGTGCCGCCGACCAGCATTTCGGCGGCGACGATGACCAGCCAGGCGATCCCCATGGAGATGCGCATGCCGGCGAGGACGGTCGGCGCGGCGGCCGGCAGGATCACGCGGAAGGCCTTTCGCAGCGGATTCACTTCCAGCGTGCGCGAGACGTCGAGCCAGTCCTTCTTCACGTTGGCGACGCCGTGCGCGGTATTGATCAGCATTGGCCACAGCGAGCAGATGAAGATGACGAAGATCGACGAAGCCGAGGCGTCCTTGATCGTGTAGAGCGCGAGTGGCATCCACGCCAACGGCGAGATCGGCTTCAACAGCTGCACGTAGGGATTGATCGCCTGGTAGACCACGCGCGAGTTGCCGATGGCGAAGCCAAGCGGGATCGCCACCACGGCGGCGAGGAAAAAACCGCCGAGCACGCGCGCCAGCGAATAGCCGAGCTGGATGCCGATGCCCTTGTCGTTGGGACCGTTGTCGTAGAACGGGTGGGACAGCTTGTCCCACACGGTCTGCGCCATCGCCGCCGGCGTGGGGAACCCCGAGGCGGCCTTGGCCCCCCCGCCCCCCATCAGCGCGGCGTATTCAGGGTCGACGTTGGCAGCGGCCACATGGGTTTCCGGCAGCGTCAGCAGCTGCCAGACCAGCAGGATTGCCGCGAACAACCCGAGCGACAACAAGCCGGCCTTCTGACTGAGTGAGAATCGGGTCTTCATGCGCGTTTGATGGCGAAGGAGTTGAGGTATTCGGCAGGCTTCGCGGGATCGAACACCTTGCCCATGATGGTGTGCTTCGTGTAGCTCGACGCCGGCGCCTTCAGCCCGATCTCGGCCATGCGCTTCCTCGCATCGGTGGCGCGGAACACGTCTTCGGCGACGGCCTTGTAGCTGACCTCGCCCTTGATGTAGTTCCAGCGCTTCAGCTGCGTAAGGATCCACACCGCCATCGACTGCCAGGGGAAAGGATCGAAGTCGACGCGATCCGGCACGTTCTTCACGCTGCCGAGGCCGTCGGCGAATCGCCCGGTCATGACCTGCTCCAGCACCGGGATGGGCTGGTTGAGATAGTTGGCCGGGGCGATGGCCTCGATGATGGCCTTGCGGTTTTCCGGCTTGTGCGCGTAGTCGGTCGCGCTCGCAATCGCCCGGAACAGCGCGGCGTAGGTGTTGGGGTATTCCTTGTAGAAACCCTCCTTCACGCCGAAGGCACAGCAGGGATGGCCGTCCCACAGGTCGCGCGACAGGGTGTGGATGAAGGCGAAGCCTTCGTATACCGCACGCTGGTTGAACGGCTCAGGGCCGAGGAAGCCGTCGATGTTGCCGGCGCGCAGGTTGGCCACCATGTCGGGTGGCGGCATCATGCGCAGTTCGACGTCCTTGTCCGGGTCGAGGCCATGCTCGGCGAGGAAGTAGCGCAACAGCAGGTTGTGGATCGAGTAGTCGAACGGCAGGCCGAACTTCATCCCCTTCCAGTCCTTGGGATTGAGCTTGTCCTTGTGCTTGAGATGCAGCGTGATGGCCTGGCCGTTGATGTTCTGGATCGTCGCCACGTCGACCGCCTGTTTGGCCGATCCCAGCCCCAGCGACATCGCCAGCGGCATCGGGGACAGCAGGTGCGACGCGTCGTATTCCTTGTTCTGCACCTTGTCGCGCACGACGGCCCAGCCGGCGGTTTTCTGCAGGCTGACGTTCAAGCCTTCGCGCTCGTAGAAACCCATGGGTCCCGCCATGATGATGGGCGTGGCGCAGGTGATGGGGACGAAGCCGATCTTGAGATCGGTTTTTTCCAGCTTGCCTTTTTCCGCCGCCAGCGCCTTGGCGGCGCCCATCGGGAACAAGGTCGAGATCGCCGCCATCGCCGTGCCGGCGCCGACCACGCGCAGGAAATTGCGGCGCAACTGGTCGTCGGGGAACAGGCCGCGCATCACCGCCGATTCGACCACGCGCGACACGCGCGCATCCTCGTTTTGCATGGCGGCATCATGATCAGCCTGGCTGTGGTGGCGGCCGCAACTGCATCCTGCACGGTGCAGTGGGATATCGGGGTCAAACGGATTATCAAAACCGGACATTAAGCGCTCCCATCGGTTGAAAAAACTTGGCGTCACAACACGTCCGCATGCACCAGCATCGCCGCACCGCGCTCCGGTCTGGTGCATGGCCACCGATTCCGGTTTGCAGCGCGGCGACCGCTCCAACGCCTGATTGGGCGGGCCTGGAGGAACCCGGCCGAGCGATGCGTCGTGTTGACACCAAAAGCCTTATCAGGAAGCGTGCCAGCCCACACGATCGACACTAAGCGGCTGTTTATCCATGGCTTTTCAAGGAATATCCGGAACCGCCTCCAACGTTGGCCCAATTCTTGATTACACAGTGTTGACAAAATGTTTTGAGGAATCGCCATGACATCCCCTGTAATGCCAGCCGAACATCTACAGAACGAGGAAATGCTGGTCATTCGCGAATCGGCACGCCTGGTGGGAAAAAGCCTGGAGCCCGGACCGGTGATCCGCGAAATGCTGCATCTGGTCTCGGAGTTTCTCGGGCTCAACCGCGGGCGCGTGGTGTTGCGGCAGCCCGACGGCGACCATGCGATCCGTTATGCCTACGGCCTGACGGCCACGGAAATCAAACGCGGCGTCTATCACCCGGGGGTCGGCGTCACCGGGCGCGCGCTGCAAAGCGGCGAGCCGGTGATCGTGCAGGACATCGACAACGATCCGCATTACCTCGCGCGCGCGGTGGACCGTTCACACCTGCCGAACGAAACGGTCAGCTTCATTGCGCTGCCGCTGCGCAGCGATGGCGAGGTCCTGGGTCTGCTGGGGGTGCACCGCATCCGCGGACGCGCGCGGGCATTGACCGACGATCTGCGCATCCTCGAAATCATCGCCACGCTGATCACGCAGATCCTCAAACTGAACGATCGCGTGGCGGAACAGACCGCCCGCCTGGAACACGAGAACCGCGAACTCAAATGGGCGCTCGAGCGCGGCACGCCGCAGCCGGCCACGCTCGGCATCGTCGGCGAATCGCCCGCCCTGCGTCATGCGTTGCGCCAGATCGAACAGGTATCGTCCACCGACGTGACAGTGCTGCTGCTGGGTGAATCAGGCACCGGCAAGGAGTTGTTCGCCCGCGCACTGCATCTGTCGAGCCCGCGGCGCGACCAGCCTTTCGTCAAGGTGAACTGCGGCGCGATCCCGGAAAACCTGTTCGAGTCGGAATTGTTCGGCTACGAGAAAGGCGCATTCACCGGCGCGGTCGCGGCGCGCGCCGGCTACTTCGAGCAGGCGAACGGCGGCATGCTGTTCCTCGACGAAATCGGCGACCTGCCGCTGGCGATGCAGGTGAAGCTCTTGCGCGTGCTGCAGGAGAAATCGTTGCAGCGCGTCGGCGGCCGCCGCGAAACGCCGATCGACGTACGCATCGTCGCCGCCACCAACCTCGACCTGCAGCAACAGGTGAGCGCGGGCCGTTTCCGTCTCGACCTGTATTACCGCCTCAACATCATTCCGATCCGCCTGCCCGCACTGCGCGAACGTCCCGAGGACATCCGCCCGCTGGTGCGTCACCAGCTCAACCTCATCAGCCAGAGCTATCAGCGCAACGTCGGCCTGACGCCGGAGGCAATGGAGACGCTGGCGGGTTACCACTGGCCGGGCAATATCCGGCAATTGCGCAACGTGCTGGAACGCCTGGTGCTGCTGGCCGAGGGCGCGACGATTCCGGCACAGGAGGTCGAGCGCGTGATCCACAGCGAAGCCACGCCAGAGAACGGCAGATCGTTCGGCAGCGTCCAGGCGAGCCCGCCTGCGCTTGCCACCGTACGCCCCTATCTCCCTGCGCAGTCGCACGACCGTCAGCAGATCGCGCAGGCGCTGGCGCACGCCCATGGCAACAAATCGCGCGCGGCCCAGATGCTGGGGCTGACCCTGCGCCAGCTGAACTACCGTCTGCAGCGGCTCGAAGCGACCGAGGCAAGCTGACAATGGTTGACAATTTGTTAGCGCAGGCAATTGGCGACAGCCGGACGGGAAGGAATATCTGAATAACAAACAATGGCTTGCCACGTTTTTCAGAGCTGGCACAGGAATCGCAATACAGGGCATGTCGGTTCCCCGACCCCTCTCAACCAAGGAGTCATGCCATGTCTGAAGTCATTGCCCTGAAAACCCAAACCATCCTCGAGCCCATTTCCAGCGAAGGCCTCGCCGCGCTGTCCACCAAAGGCAAGGCCAATCCGCAATCGGTCGTCACGCTGAAAGCGAAGACCGTATGCGAAAGCAAGTTCCGCAATCTCACCTACGTACGCAACCTGCCGGCCCACGTGATCGACGAGCCGCCGCACCTGCTGGGCGACGACACCGCGCCGAATCCGTCCGAAGCCGTGCTGGCCACGCTGGGTTCCTGCCTGTCGGTCGGCCTGCACGCCAACGCCGTGGCACGCGGCATCACGCTGTCGAAGATCGATCTCGAACTCGAAGGCGACATCAACGTGACCGCCGTGTGGGGCGTGGGCGACCTCGATCCGATGAAGAAACTCGGCTTCACCGACGTGCGCGTCAAGGTGCACCTGGAAGGCGATGCCAGCGAGGCCGAACTGAAGGATCTGGTCGCGCATTCCAACGCTTGGTCGCCGGTGGCCAACACGCTGCGCAATCCGGTGAACGTCAGCGTCGAGCTGGCCTGAGCCGTCCCTTTATCGAATCAGGAGCGCACCATGCCCGCCGTCGCCCTCGCCCCCTCTCTCCCGCTTGAAGCCTGCGAAATCCTGCCGGGCTTGTCCGACCTCATCGTCGAAGAACTCGCGCCCAAGGTGGTCGACATCGACCTGAAGGGCCTATATCCCGACACCTTTCTGCGCAAGCTCGGCACGCTCGGCGGACTGGGCGGCCTCACGCCGGCGTCGCACGGCGGCAGCGGGCTCGGCCTGAAACACGCGATCCAGATCATCGAGGAAGCATCCAAGCACTGCGTGTCCACCGGCTTCCTGCTGTGGGCGCAGTACGCGCTGCAGTGGTACGTGCTGAACGGCACCAACCCCGCGCTCGCAGCCGACATGCTGCCGAAGATGGCACGCGGCGAGGTGCTGGGCGGCACCGCACAGTCGAACACCATGAAATCCTGCGTGGGTATCGAGGAAACCCGTCTCAAGGCGCAGCGCGTCGAGGGCGGCTACCGCGTCAACGGCGTGCTGCCCTGGGTGTCGAATATCGGGCCCGAGCATCATTTCCACATGGGCGCCTCGCTGCCCGACGCGCCAGGGCTGGTGATCGGCCTGCTGCACGGCAGCACACCCGGCCTCACGCTGGCGCAGAACGCGCACTTCATCGGCATGGAAGGCACCAACACCTTCGCCTGCCAGTTCCGCGACGTGTTCCTGCCCGACGCGCAGGTGGTCTGCCACCCGCACGAATTCGACGCTTTCCGCGACCGCACCAAATCGGCCTTCATCCTATTGCAGATGGGCATGGGCCTCGGCCTCGTCGATGCCTGCGTGGGCATGATGCAACGGGCCGACAAGCAGTTCGGCCACGTCAACCGCTTCCTCGACGTCCAGGCCGACGCCCTGCAAGCCGAGCTCGACGCCGCGCGTGCCGCGACCTACGACCTGGCCGACCGCATCGACCGCGACGGCAGCGCGCCGCACGTGAAGGAAACGCTGCAACTGCGGCTGGCCGGCAGCGAATTGAGCCTGAAGGCCGCCAACGCGGCGATGCTGCATCTGGGCGCCAAGGGCTATTTGTCGAATAATGCGGCACAGCGCAGATTGCGCGAGGCCTACTTCATCGCCATCGTCACCCCGGCGATCAAGCACCTGCGCAAGGAGCTGCATGAGTTCGACAGCCACGCCTGCGCACTGGCGCAGGATGAAAGAGAGGTCGCATGATCCGTTTTGCCGTATCGCTATCCGTGGACGAAGCCGCAGAGAAACTGATCGCCGCCATCGCCGCCTATCCGATGGGCCTGGTCGCCCACGCCAACGGCCAGGCCAATTGCGCAAAAAAGGGGATCGAGGTGCCGGCCGACCAGATCCTCGAGGTGTTTCGCCCCGACTATGCCGCCAAGGTCTGGGCGGCGGAAAAGACGGCGGGCATCGATATCCCGCTGCGCATCCACCTGTACGAGGCCGGCGGCCACACCTGGGTCGCGTACCGCCCAGCCATCGACGTCTTCAAACCCTATGTCAACCCGCAGCTCGATGTGCTGGGCGGCGAGCTCGACGCCATCTTCAATCAACTGCTGGCCACGCTCGATCCGTGGAAATTGCCATGATGAATCTCTCCGCTGCGGCCTCCGCCCCCGAATCCGTCCCCGCCTTCCGCAAATGGACCTGCGCCGTCTGCGACTATGTCTATGACGAGGCGCTCGGCGACCCCGACCACGGCCTGGCACCGGGCACCCGCTACGAAGCCATCCCCGACGACTGGAGTTGCCCCGACTGCGGCGTGACCAAGGCGGATTTCTACTGCTTCGACGACTGATGCGTGATGCACAAACCACCCAGTCCGCACCGGCCTGGTTTTGACTTTCCTCCCCCCACAGCCCCGCCGAAGATCAAGTGTGTCGGGTGGACCAGCGGCAAAGGTGTTTGAGCCCTAAAGGACTCCGATCCACTACGCGCTGAAGCACGTGTGGAGTCGTATGCCCCGCCCACAAAAAACAAATTAAAAACAGCAAGGCGGGGCGAGTTCTTTGCCGCCCACTCGACGTGCTTGATCTTCGGGAATTCGGGGATGTCGGGGTCGCCTTTCTTTGGTTACTTTCTTTGGCGAGACAAAGAAAGTAACTAGCTGCCGGGCTCCCCCCGGCCAACGGTCAGGTGTCCTGCGAAATCCCTCACTACTATTGACAGCCCTTCGACAGGCTCAGGGCGAACGGGCAAGGGCCAGTGCTTTTTGCAAGCGTCCACTCAATGCGAGCGACTGGATTGTTTCTCTGCTAAGCGACTCGCAATGACGGCACCCCGTCCTCAATTTCGGGAATCCCCGCCGCCCCGGTAAAATCCGGGGATGATTGTCTATCTCCACGGCTTCAACTCCTCTCCCGCATCCGGCAAGGCCCGGCAGCTGGGCGAGCACATGGCGCGTATCGGGCGGCAGGCGGATTACTATTGTCCGGCGCTCGCCAACAGCCCGCGTGCGGCCATTGCCCAGGTCGAAGCCGAACTGGCGCGACGCCACCCTGAATCCGTCACCTTGGTCGGCAGTTCACTGGGCGGCTTCTATGCCACCCACCTGGCCGAGCGGCACGGCTGGAAAGCGGTGCTGGTGAATCCCGCCGTGCATGCGCACACGCTGCTGCGCGCCGCACTCGGTCCACAGACCAACTGGCACAGCGGCGAAAAATGGGAACTAACCGAGGCGCACCTGGCCGAACTCGCGGCACTCGACGTCCCCACCATCTCGCAGCCCGAACGCTACCTGTTGCTGGTGCAGACCGGCGACGAGGTGCTCGACTACCGCGACGCGGTCGCCTACTACGCCGGCGCCACGCAAATCGTCGAAGACGGCGGCGACCACGGCTTTGCCGGGTTCGAGCACCACTTCCAAACCATTCTGGATTTCTGATTTTCCATGCATCTCATCTTTGAAGAGGACGGCCATTTCAAGGCCGGCTCCATCCTGTCCGAAACCGACGCCACAGCACAGGTGGAGGCGGCCTCGGGCAAGCGCAGCAAGATCAAGACGGCCAATATCCTGCTGCGCTTCGCGGCGCCGGCGCCGGCCGAGGTGATGGCCGAAGCCGAGACGCTGACGGCCGAACTCGACGCCGATTTCCTGTGGGAAGCGGCAGGCACCGAGGAATTCGGTTTCGAGCAGCTGGCGCAGGAATACTACGGCCACGCGCCGAGGCCGGCGGAGTCGGTGGCGCTGCTGCTGAAGCTGCACACCTCGCCGATCTATTTTCATAAAAAGGGCAAGGGACGCTACCGCCCGGCGCCGGTCGAAACGCTGGCAGCGGCCAAGGCTGGCCTGGAGAAGAAACGCCTCGCGGCGGAACGGCAGGCGCACCTGGCCGCCGAACTCGCGGCCTTCCGCCTGCCACCCGAATATACGTCGCTGATCCCGCGCATTCTCATCGCGCCGGACAAGAACACGCTGGAATACAAGGCGCTGGAAGACGCGGCAACGGCTACCGGACTGTCCCAATTGCGGCTCATCGAGCGCTGCGGCGCGATCCCGTCGACGCTCGATTTCCATATCGCGACTTTCCTTCTGGAATATTTCCCGCGCGGCACCGGCTTTGCCGACGTCACTGAACCCATCGATCCGCCCGAACTGCCGAAGAGCACGGTACGCGCGTTCTCGATGGACGACGAGGCGACCACCGAGATCGACGATGCGCTGTCGGTCGAATGGCGCGGCGATGGAAGCGTCCGCGTCGGCATCCACATCGCGGCGCCGGCACTCGGCATCGCACCCGGCTCGGAATTCGACAAGGTCGCGCGCGAGCGGCTCTCCACCGTGTACTACCCCGGCAACAAGATCACCATGCTGCCCGAGGCGCTGATCCATCACTACACGCTGGGCGAGACTCACGATTGTCCGGCGCTGTCGCTGTATGTCGACGTGGCGCCCGATCTACGCGTGCTCGGCACCGAGACCCGGCTGGAAATGGTGCACATCGCCGACAACCTGCGCCACGAAACGCTGGAGGTGCAGTTCAATGACGCGACCCTGCGCAATCCCGACGTCCCCGACTATCCTTATCGCCGCGAACTCGAATGGCTGCGCGACTTCGCTGCCGTACTCGAAGCGGGGCGGGGCAAAGCCGACAATGTGGATCGCGTCGACTACAACTTCAAGCTCGACGGCGAGCACATCAGCATCGTCCCGCGCAAGCGCGGCAGCCCGATCGACAAGGTGGTCTCCGAGCTGATGATCTTCGCCAATGCGCACTGGGGCGGCTGGCTGGCTGAAAAGCGCGTACCCGGCATCTACCGTGCCCAGGCCAACGGCAAGACACGCATGACGACGTCCCCCGACCCCCACGTGGGCCTCGGCGTCGACCAGTATGCGTGGTCGTCCTCGCCGCTGCGGCGCTACGTCGATCTGGTCAACCAGCGACAGCTGATCAGCATCGTGCAAGGAGCCGATCCGGTGTACCCCCCGCGGAGCGAGCAATTGTTCTCGACCGTACGCGACTTCGAGCTGGCTTACGACGCCTACAATGAATTCCAGCGGCGGCTCGAACGCTACTGGATGCTACGCTGGCTGATCCAGGAAAACGTCCATGAAGTTACCGCCAGCGTGATCCGCGAAGACCTGGTTCGCTTCGACAACTTGCCGATGGTGACGCGTGCGCCCTCGGTGATGGGCATCGCGCCGGGATCGAAAGTGCGGCTGGCCATTTCCAGCATCGATTTGCTGGACATCGGTTTTCATGCCGAGTATCTGGAGACGGTCGCCCTGCCGCCTGACAGCGCCGCCGTCGTTCCGTAGAATCCAGCTTGTCCGATCATATCGAGTCCATGGTGTCTTCTGCTCCTGCCCCGTCTCCCGCTCTCGCCGCGCCCTCCAAACAGGGCACGCGCATGGCGCTGGCCCTGCTGGCGTCGGCGGCGGTGCATGGCATGGTGCTCTCGACCCAGTTCGTGCATGTCAATCCGCACTTGTTCGAGGATCCCAATCTGCCGATGGAGGTGGTGCTGGTCAACGCCAAAAGCGTGGACTCCCCGCTCAATCCCGACGCACTGGCACAGGCGAACCTGGCAGGCGGCGGCAACACGGATGAAGACCGCCGGCTGAAAAGCCCGCTTCCCGCCAGCGCCAGAACCCAGACCGGGACCGAGGAAGCCGCCTTGCAGGCAAAGGTGGCCTCCCTCGAACAGCAGGCCAAAACCCTGTTGAGCCAACTGAAGCCCGACGCTCAACTGCACACCCCGCCGCCGGTGGAAACCCCCGCTCCCGTCCAGCCCACTGTCGACGCCAGCCAACTCAACGAACAGGCACGCGAAATGGCGCAACTGCAGGCGCGCATCTCGCAGCAATGGGATGAATACCAGAAACGTCCCAAGCGCGCCTTCGTCGGGGCCAACACGCGCGAATACGACTTCGCACGCTACGTCGAGGACTGGGTCACCAAGGTCGAGCGCATCGGCAACGTCAACTATCCCGAGGCTGCGCGCCGCCAGGGCATTTACGGCAGTCTGAGGCTGACCGTATCGATCTATGCCAACGGCCGCATCGAGAAAGTCGACATCGATCGTTCGTCCGGTTCCAAGATCCTCGATACCGCCGCCACCAAGATCGTCGAGCTCGCCGCCCCCTACGCGCCCTTTCCCGACGAGATGCGGAAAAAGGTCGACATCCTGTCGATCACCCGCACCTGGACCTTCACGCGCTCCGATCAGCTCGTCGGGACTGACTGAATTCCGTCATTGCCACCATGCGCAGGGCCGGGCACCACGCCGAGACCGTCTTGCCCATCCACAAAAATAACTTATTAATCAGTACCTTAAGGATATCCGCCTCCCGAGGCATGCATGTTGCTGTATTCAGGCAAAGCCGGCGGCAGGGCCCATCCCCTGTCCGCGCCGAATGACAGGAGCAGACATGACGCTATTCAATCGATTTGCCGCCATCCTGGGTATTGCCCTGGTTTCCGCCCAGGCGCACGCCGTAGACGTTTCCTTCACCTCGGGCGCCGGACTCGCCCAAAGCTATGGGAACACCTACACCACCACGGTGGATGGCCTGACGATCTCGGCCAGCGCCTGGTCGAGCACGGCACGCGCCAACCAGTTCGAACAGGCTGCCCTGACGCTCACGCCGGGCTTCGGCCTGGGCGTATGCAGCAGCCAGGAAAAGGCCAATTGCACGGCCAAGAACTTTGCCGACGCGCTGGGCAACAAGGGCGCCGATGATCTGATCCTGTTCAGTTTCTCCGGCACGGTCAATCTGCAGTCCCTGTCCATGATCCAGTTCGGCGGCGATTCCGACCTCAGCATCTGGGCCGGCGCCGGCGCTTTCAGTCCGGCCGGGCTGAAGGCCAGCCTGATTGGCACGGCGACCTTGTATGACAACACCAGCAATGTGAACACCGTCAAAACCGTCAGCCTCGCCGGTTTCACCGGAAGCTACGACTGGATTGCGGTGGCCGCCCGGATCGGCCAGAACAACGACTTTGCCAAGCTGCAATCCCTGACGATCAATCCCGTGGCCCAGCCGGTACCGGATGCCGCCACCTGGATGACGATGCTGGCCGGTCTGGGGCTGGTCGGCTTTCGCGTGAGCAGGCGCCAAGCCTGAACCCCAGGTCGCAATCGACAACAACCCGCCTCCAGGCGGGTTTTTTCATGCCGTCCAGGTGCGCCTCGCCAGCCGGCCGGGGATATTTGATATCTTTATCACGTGATAAAATGTTTGATTGTTCTAATATTTTCATTTAATTCCGCTTCTGGAGACTGTCATGCACACCGGCACCACCCTTACCCAGTTCATCATTGAAGAGCAGCGCCGCACCGCCGGCGCCACCGGCGATTTCACCTCGCTGCTGAACGACGTCGTCACCGCCTGCAAGGCCATTTCCAACGCCGTGAACAAGGGCGCGCTGCTGGGCGTGATGGGCGCGCTAGACTCGGAGAACGTGCAGGGCGAAACGCAGAAGAAACTCGACGTCATCACCAACGACATCATGATCCGCTCCAACGAGTGGGCAGGCCACCTGGCCGGCATGGCGTCCGAGGAAATGGACGACGTGTACGCCATCCCCAGCCAGTACCCGCTCGGCAAGTACCTGCTGGTGTTCGACCCGCTTGACGGCTCGTCGAACGTCGACGTCAACATCTCGGTCGGCACCATCTTCTCGATCCTGAAAGCGCCGGTCGCCGGCCGCGCCGCCAAGGCCGAGGACTTCCTGCAGCCCGGCACCCAGCAGGTCTGCGCCGGCTACGCGATCTACGGCTCGTCGACCATGCTGGTGCTGACCTTCGGCCACGGCACCAACGGCTTCACGCTCGATCGTGACGTCGGCGAGTTCGTGCTGACCCACCCCGCCATGAAAATCCCGACCGAAACCAAGGAATTCGCGATCAACGCGTCCAACATGCGTTTCTGGGAAAAGCCGGTGCAGCGCTACGTCGACGAGTGCCTGGCCGGCAAGACCGGGCCGCGCGGCAAGGATTTCAACATGCGCTGGGTGGCCTCGATGGTCGCCGAAGTGCACCGCATCCTCACCCGCGGCGGCATCTTCATGTACCCCAAGGACACCAAGGATCCCGCCAAGGCCGGCAAGCTGCGCCTGCTGTACGAGGCCAATCCGATGGCCTTCATCGTCGAGCAGGCCGGCGGCGCCGCCACCACCGGTTACCAGCGCATCCTCGACCTGGCACCGGAAGGGCTGCACCAGCGCGTGCCGGTCATTCTGGGTTCCAAGACCGAAGTCGACACCGTGACGGGCTACCACCACGAAAAAGCTGCTTGAGTCCCGTCTCAATGCAGGATTAAAAAAGCCGGGCTGTGCCCGGCTTTTTTTCGCGCTGCGCTCCCCCTATGCCGCCACCCGACGCAGGCCGGCACGCATCAACCGGATGCAGTCATCCGGCGGCAGGGGCCGGCTGAACAGATATCCCTGGGCCTGATCGCAATGATTGGTTCGCAGATAAGCCAGTTGCGCGTCGGTCTCGACGCCTTCCGCGACCACGGTCAACCCGAGGCTACCGGCCAGCGCAATGATGGTGCGCACGATGGCGGTGTCGTTTTCGTCACCAGGAATGTCACGTATGAACGAACGGTCGATCTTCAGACAATGGATGGGAAAGCTCTTCAGGTAGCTGAGCGAGGAATAGCCGGTACCGAAATCGTCCACGGCGATACGCAGACCCAGCCGCTCCAGTTCGGTCAGAACGGTCGCCGCGGTCGCCAGATTGTCCATGATCGACGATTCGGTGATCTCCAGTTCCAGGTCGCTCGCCGCCAGCCCGGTGTCGCGCAGGGCCGCGCTGACTTCCTCCGCCAGGTCCTTTTGGCGAAACTGGCGGGTCGAGAGGTTGACCGCCATGGTGCCGGCCAGCAAGCCCGCGTCCTGCCAAACGCGCATTTGACGACAGGCCTCGCGCATCACCCAGTCGCCGATCGGCAGAATGAGGCCAGTGTGCTCGGCAACCGGAATGAACTCTTCGGGGCTGACCATGCCCAGTTCCGCCGACTGCCAGCGCAACAGCGCTTCCCACCCAATCAGGCGACCTGTCCGGATTTCCAGCTTGGGTTGGTAGTGCAGCGTCAGTTCCTTGTGCTCCAAGGCCTGCTTGAGGCGCGCTTCAAGCAGCACACGGCGCTGCATTTCTTCGGACAGATCGTGGCTGAACACCCGGAAGCAATTGCGGCCGGCCGATTTGGCGCGATGCAGGGCCAAGTCGGCATAGCGCATCAAGATGCTGGCCGATTCGCCGTCGGCCGGATAACTGACGATACCGATGCTGACCCCGATTCCCAGGCGGTCGTTGCCGATATCGAATTCCCGCCCCATGGCGTCCAGCAGGGTCTGTCCCACCTGCTTGGCCTGTTCGGCGGAGGTGTTTTCCAGCAGGATCACGAATTCGTCGCCGCTGAAACGGGCCAGGAAGGCGGAAGGTGGCAGGCTCGTCCGGATGCGTCCGGCAACCGCCACCAGCAACAGGTCGCCGTATTCGTGGCCCAGCGTGTCATTCACGTTCTGGAAATAGTCGAGATCCAGCAGCATCACCGTACAGGGTGCCGCCTCATTGCAGGTGAGGACGGACTGGTTGAGCCGTTCGCCGAATGCGGTCCGGTTCGGCAATCCGGTCAGATCGTCATGCGTGAGCATATGGCGCATCTGGCGGAACGGGCGGCTCACCGCTTCGGCATAGATCGCGCGATACAGGAAATAATAGGCAAACACCTTGTAGGTATGCCCCAGCAGGTTGGCCGTGCTGCTCACCTGCACATACACGACGAAGAACAGTTCGGCCGCCGCCAGCAGCAGCAGGGCCAGCATCAGGCTCTCGAAATCGCAGTGGGTGATGCGCGCACGACGCAGGTACAACAGGACGGCAATCGCAAGGTAAAGGCCGAACACCCCCCATTCGAGCGCCACTTTGAGCGGGGTCAATCCCTCGCCCATGACATACATCGCAGGAATGGCGTGGGGCGAAGCCAGCAGCCCGTACGACAAACTCCCCAGCACCAGCAGAACACCCATCCAGCCGTAGCGGCTGGCCGGGACACGCGTGGCAGGCGTCTCCGGAAGCAGCACATACGCCAGCAGCCCGATCCCGGCCGCCAGGCGGCCGCACAGCCAGAACAGGATGGCTTTGTGGGGGGAATTCGGACTGACCAGGTCCGGCATGCCGATATAGGACAGGAAATGCAAGGTGTCGAACAACGCCACCGCCAGGAACGCGCAGCCCAATACCACGGAACGGATCGAGCGCAAGGTTTCCTGTACGCCGTGGCCGGTAAAGAAAACCAGCGCGGCCACGATGACGGCGAAGATTTCCATCATCGAATGGACCGCCAGGAAAGCCGGGGCCGAGAGCGTCAGTTGATTGGCTGGAAATGCCTGCCACAGCAGCAAGGGGATGCTTGCGGACAGCAGCAGTATGCCGGCGAGGCGGTGTGTGTCTTGTCCTGACATTAAAGCAGGCGATCCTCTCTTGGCTGGAGGGTTGCACAATTAACCATACTACCGACGTAAGTATTTCGGTTTTGCCGGCTGCGGTCAATGTCGGCATGCCCAATGCCGGCCAGCAGAACGCGTGTCGATTGTCTTATGGGCGTTGCCTGTCGGCCCACGGCGAGCGATCGCGGTGGGCCTGCGGCTTTACGGTGCTTCCGGCGGTTTCGAAGCCGGCGACGGATGGTGGGACGGCAGATGGACATTGTCGTAGCGCGTGGCATGCGGATGCGCATCGATCTCTTCCGTCTTGGCTTGCAGCCGCCTGTCGGACACCCAGTGGAAAAAGAGCGGAATGAAAAACACCGCGAGGAACGTCGCAGCCAGCATGCCGCCAACGACGCCGGTGCCGACTGCATGACGTGCACCGGCGCCCGCGCCAGTCGAAATCGCCAGCGGCAGCACGCCGAGAATAAAGGCGAGCGAAGTCATCAGGATGGGACGGAAACGCAGGCGGGCGGCTTCGAGCGCAGCCGAAACACTGGAATAGCCTTCCTGTTTCTTCAGCACGGCGAACTCGACGATCAGGATCGCGTTCTTCGCCGCAAGCCCCAGCAAGGTCACCAGACCGATCTGGAAATACACGTCGTTGGACAGTCCGCGCAGCCACACCGCTGCCAGCGCGCCAAAGGTGCCGAAGGGCAGTGCCATCAGCACGGCAAACGGCAGCGTCCATTTTTCATACTGCGCCGCAAGAATGAGAAACACCATCAGTACCGCCAAACCCAGCGCAATGCCCGACGTCCCGCTCGAACGCTTCTCCTGGAACGAGGCCCCGGTCCATTCGTAGCTGAAGTCGGGCGGCAGCACTTTTTTCGCTATTTCGTCGATGATGGCGAGCGATTGGCCCGAACTGACCCCGGGCACCGCGCTGCCCATGATCTTGACCGCCTGAGAATTGTTGTAACGGTCGAGCGTTTCCGGGCCGGACGAGAAGCTGATTTTGGCCAAGGCCGACATCGGCACCATCTCGCCGGACGCGTTGGGTACGAACAGCGCCGACACGTCCTGCGGCGTCTTCCGCGCGCCGGGCTCGGCTGCCATCAACACCTGCCAGGTGCGGCCATATTTGTTGAAATCGTTGACGTAATACGAACCCAGCGTGGCCGACAAGGTCGTGAACACGTCGTCGATCTTGACGCCCAGCATCTTCGCCTTTTCGCGGTCGACGTCGACATACAGCTGCGGCACGTGCGGCCGCCACAGCGTCAGCACCTGCGCGAGTCGCTTGTCCTGGCGCGCGGCGGCGAGAAAGGCATCGGCCACCTGAGACAGTTTCTGCGGACCGCCCTCGCCCTTGTTCTGGATGTAGAACTCGAATCCGCCGGCATTGCCCAGGCCGAAGATCGGCGGGGGCGCGAAGGCCAGCACGAGTGCCTCACGGATACCCGACGTCGCCCCCATCATCTCGCCGACCATCTGCTGGATGGTCTTCTTGCGCTCGTCCCAATGGCGCGCGGCAACGAAGATGGTCGCCGCACTATTACGGAAACCGCCGCCGAGGAAGTCGAGCCCGGCGAAGGCAACCACGTGCTGGACGGCCGGGTCCTTGCGCACGATCGCATCGACCTGTTTGACCACGGCTTCGGTACGCGACAGCGCCGAGCCGTCCGGCAGGTAGACCGCGCTGATGTAGTAGCCCTGGTCTTCGTCCGGCACCAGGCTGCCGGGCGTGAACTTCCACAGAGTGACGGCTGCGGCAATCATCAGGATGTAAATCGAGAGCGCGACGAGCGAACGCCGCATGAGGAATTTCACCCCGCCCTGGTAATGCCGGGTCATGCCCGCGAAGCCCCGGTTGAACGCGCGGAAAAAGCGCCCGGGTTCGTGCGGCTTCTCGCCCTTGAGCAGGGCCACGCACAACGCCGGGGTCAAGGTCAGCGCGACAAGACCGGAAATCACCACCGAAATCGCGATCGTCGCCGCGAACTGCCGGTACAGCTCGCCGGTCAGGCCGCCGAGAAAGGCGATGGGGACGAACACCGCGCACAATACCAGCACGATCGCGATCACTGGCCCGGTGACCTCGCGCATCGCCAGCAGCGCCGCTTCGCGCGGGGTCTTCTTGTGCTCGTGGATGATGCGCTCGATGTTTTCCAGCACCACAATGGCATCGTCGACCACGATGCCGATGGCGAGCACCATGCCAAATAGCGTCAGCGTGTTGATCGAATAGCCGAGCAACAGCAGGCCGACGAAGGTGCCCAACAGCGACACAGGCACGGCGAGGACGGGGATGAGCGTCGCGCGCCAGTTCTGCAGAAAGAGGAACACCACCAGCACGACCAGCAGGATCGCTTCGCCCAGGGTTTTCACCACCTCGCGGATCGACACCTCGACAAAGCGCGTGGTGTCATAGGGCACGGCGTAGTCGAGGCCGGGCGGGAATTTCTTTTTCAGTTCCTCGACTGTGCGGGTCACTTCGTCGCCCACTTCGAGCGCATTGGCGCCGGGCTGCAGGAAGATGCCCACCAGCGTCGCGGGTTTGCCGTTGTAGAGCCCCGCAAAATCGTAATCCTTGGAGCCGAGCTCGACTCGCGCGACATCTTTCAGGTACAGCATCGAGCCGTCGGTATTCGCACGCACGACGATATTCTCGAATTCCTTGGGGTCGGCAAGCCGCCCCTTGGCGGTCAGCGAATACACCAGCGCCTGCCCGTTGTCGACCGGCGGCTGGCCGATCTTGCCGGGCGCGAACTGGGCGTTCTGCTCGTTGATCGCGCGCGTGAGATCGGCCACGGTCACGCCCAGCTGGGCCATGCGGTCGGGCTTGAGCCAGATGCGCATGGCGTAGTCCTTGGCGCCGAAAATCTGCACGTTGGTCGTGCCGGGAATGCGCTTCAGGCGGTCCAGCACATTGAGCGTGACGTAGTTGCTGGTGTACAGATCGTCGTAGCGACCGTCGGGCGACAGGAATGCGAGCACCTGCAGGAAGGCGGACGAGCCTTTCTCCACGGTCACGCCCTGGCGGCGCACTTCTTCCGGCAGCCGTGCCTCGGCCTGCTTGACCCGGTTGTTGACGTTGAGCGCGGCCTTGTCGACATCGGAGCCGATCTCGAACGTCACCTGGATTTCCAGGACGCCGTTCGAAGCCGAGGTCGAACTCATGTACATCATGTCCTCGATGCCGTTGATCGCGTTTTCCAGCGGCGCCGCGACGGTCTGTTCCAGCACCGTCGCCGAAGCGCCCGGATAGACCGCACGTACCGTGACCACCGGCGGCGCGATCTCGGGATATTGCGCGATCGGCAACACGCGCATCGCCAGCAGTCCGGCGAGCACGATCAGGATGGAGATCACGACCGAAAAGATCGGCCGGTCGATGAAGAAGCGCGAGAACATGAGCGTTCCTTATGGTTTCGTGGCGGCGGGCGGCGCAGCCGCAGCCTTCGGTTCGGCCCCGGCTTCAGAGGGCGCGACGGGCATGCCCGGGAAGAAGATCCGTGCCATGCCATCGACCACGACCTTGTCGCCTGACTTCAGGCCGCTTTTGATCACCCAGCGGCCAGTCCCCTTGCCGGGCTCGTCGCCGCCTACCCACGCGCCCACTTCGACTGGGTGGGGCAACGCGACGGTCATCCCCTTCTCGCCGGGCGTAGCCACGTAGACGAACTTGCCGGTCGGACCATCCTGCACCGCGGGCTGAGGCACGGTAATCGCATCGGGTAACTGCCCGCCTTCGACGACTACCCGTACGAATTGCCCGGGTTTCAAGGCGCCGTCGGCATTGGCAAACTCGGCCCGCATGTCGAATGCGCCGGTTTGCGTATTCGCCTTGTAATCGCTGAAGTTGAGCGTACCGGTGGCTGCGATGCGCGTACCGTCGGCAAGCACCAGACGAACATGTTGCCGGCCCTGTTCCAGTGTTCCCTCGGCACGCTGTTTCTCCAGCGCCAGGCGCGCGTCCTCGCCGATCGAGAAGCGCGCGTAGATGGGGGCGATCTGCGCCAACGTGGTGAGCGCGGGCCCCGTGGGACTCACCAGCGCACCTTCGACCTGAAGCGCGCGGCCCATCACGCCCGTCAGCGGGGCGCGAATATCGGTATAGCCGAGGCTGATACGCGCATCGGCCAGATTCGCCTCGGCCGTGCGCACGCCCGCCTCGGCCACTGCGAGTGCAGTCTGTGTGGCATCCAGCGCGCGCGTACTGACGAACCCTTGCGCCGCGAGTGCGCGGTTGCGGTCCAGCTCCAGCTTAGCTTCCGCGAGCAAGGCCTGCCGGTTGGCGAGTTCGGCATTCGCCGCCCGAACCTGCGCGGCAAAGCTGGCGGCGTCGAGTTTGTACAACAGGGCACCTGCCTTGACCGGTGCGCCTTCCTGAAAATAGCGATGCTCGATGACGGCCGCGACGCGCGGTCGGATCTCCACTTCCCGCGAAGCTTCCAGTCGCCCGACATATTCGAAGTTGATCGGCACCACGTGCGGCGTCGCCGCTTCCACCGTCACCTGCGCAGGGGGCGGGGCTCCGCTACCCTGTTGTGCCGTTTCATGTTGTCCGCACGCTGTGAGCGCAGCGCTCAAGCTCACAACCACTACCCCGGAAAATCGGTGCATGGTGCCCCCTGAAATTATTTGTACTTGACATCATAAGAGCATACATACATGAATGTAAATTGCGGGTGCTGGTCATTTGTTGGACAATTCTGCGCATGGTCAAAAAAACCCGTGTAGAAGCGCTTGCCACCCGTGAAGCCCTGCTTGCCGCCGCGCTCCAGGTATTTCGCGAACGCGGCGTCACGCGCACACGGCTCTCCGACGTCGCCGAGCGCGCCGGGGTGACACGGGGAGCCATCTACTGGCACTTCAAGGACAAGGCCGAATTGTTCCAGGCCGTCTGTGAGCGCGGCACCCTGCCCGTGGAAGCGCTCCTGGCCCAAGCCAGCCAGAATGCGCAGCGCGACCCACTGGCCATGGTCCGCCAGCTTGCTCTGATGGCACTCACCCAATTGGCCCAGCATGCCGACACCCAGGCAATGTTCGACGTGATCTTCCACAAATGTGAATTCACGGCTGAACTGGCGCCGCTGGTGGCAAAAAACGATGCCGACCGCGCCGCCTGTTTGTCGCAGGTGCAGCAACTCTTCAACCAGGCCGTTGCCTGCGGCCAATTGCCGCCCACCACCGACACCTTTCTGGCGACCCATGGCCTGCACGCCTATATGGTTGGCCTGATGCACGAATGGGTGCTGGATCCCGAGAGCTACGACCTCGCCGTGTGTGCCGAACCGCTGATCGACTGCTATCTGGCCGGACTGGCCACGCACCCGCCCATCTGCCGGCCGAACGCCGGCTAGTCTGGACGCGCCGGCCGAATGGCCTTGAACAGCGCCAACGCCTGTACGCGCTGGAACGCATGTTCGACGATGGGTGCAGGATAGGTCTGCCCGATGATCACGCCAAGGCGCCTCTGCTCGCTGACCGACAGTCGCCACGGTGCATGGATGAATTTTTCCGGCACCTGGGCAAGTTCGGGCACGTAACGGCGGATGAACACGCCTTGCGGGTCGAATTTCTCGGATTGCGCCAGCGGATTGAAGATGCGGAACCAGGGCTGGGCGTCGCAGCCCACCGAAGCCGCCCACTGCCAGCCTCCGCTGTTGGCGGCGAGATCGTAATCGATCAGCCTGTCGGCGAAGTGGCGCTCGCCGAGCCGCCAATCGACCAGCAGGTCCTTGGTCAGGAACGAGGCCGCGACCATGCGTAGCCGGTTATGCATGTAGCCGGTCTGATTGAGCTGGCGCATTGCCGCGTCGATCAGTGGATAGCCTGTACGCGCCTCGCACCAGGCCTCGAAATGCCCAAGCGGATTCGGCCACGGCAGCGCGTCGTACTGCGGCTTGAAGGTATGGCCCGCTGCGACGTCGGGACGATGCCAGAGGATCTGGTGGTAGAAGTCGCGCCAGATCAGCTCAGACAGCCAGGTCTGCGCCCCCTGTCCACCCTGCTGCCAGGCCGCAGCGGCAAGCTGGCGGATGGACACCGTGCCGAAGCGCAGATGCGCCGACAGATACGATGGCCCCTTGCGTGCGGGAAAATCGCGCGCGGCCTGATAACGGTCGATCCGCTGCAGGAAATCCCCGAACAACTGCGTGCCGCCCGACATGCCTGTCGGGAACCCAAGCTCGCGCAGATTGGTGGCGACGAACCCCATTTCCCGCAAGGTGGGAACCGGTGTCGACAAGGCTGACAGCTGTCCGGCATACGTTTCAACCGGATAGGCTTGCAAATGAGAGGGCGTCAGCTTTTTCAGCCAGGCATTCTTGTAGGGCGTAAAGACGCTGTAAGGGGTGCCGTTGGCTGTAAGCACGTCCCCACGTTCGAAGATGACTGCATCCTTATAGTGGTGGACGGCCCTGCCCTGTGCATGCAGGGCGGTTTCGACAGCCGCGTCACGCGCCAGGGCGACCGGGTCGTCATCGTGATTGAAGAACACGGCATCGACCCCGAGTTCGGCTGCCAGTCGAACGATCTCGTCGCGGGCCACGCCATGCCGCACGACAAGCCCGCCCCCCCGGGCCTGCAGGGCGTGCTGCAACTCGGTGACGCAGGCATGGATGAACTCGACTCGCCGGTCGGCCGGACCAGGAAGCGCATCCAGGATGTCGCGGTCGAATACGAACACGCAGACCACCTGCCGCGCGCACTTGAGCGCGTGATAAAGCGCAGCATGATCGAAATCCCTCAGGTCGCGGCGAAACCACACCAGGGCGCGGGCATATTCAGGCATGGGACGAGATGATCGCTATAGTGGAAAGGCAAGTTGAAAAAAGTGGTGCTTGCCGGATTTGAGGCAGATTACAATGGGAATGCAATCATGGATACCGTCAACCTCACCCACAACTTCCTGATCGCCATGCCTGGCATGGTCGACCCCAATTTCAACGGCACGCTGACCTATATCTGCGACCACAGTGACCAAGGCGCGCTCGGCGTGGTGGTCAATCGACCGATCGATCTGGAGCTGTCGACGCTGTTCGAGCAGATCGGTCTGTCGCTGCCGGAACGCCTGCACCACGACACCGTGTATTTCGGCGGCCCGGTCCAGACCGAACGCGGCTTCGTGCTGCACACGCCGCCGCTCACCTTCAGTTCCACGCTCACCGTCAACGACGCGGTCAGCCTCACCACCTCGAAGGACGTGCTGGAGGCTGTGAGCCAGGGAGCAGGGCCGGAAAAGTTCATGGTGTCGCTGGGCTATGCGGGCTGGTCGGCCGGCCAGCTGGAAGACGAGATCAAGCAGAACGCGTGGCTGTCGGTAGCCGCCGACCCGCAGGTGATCTTTGACTTGGCCCCCGAAGAGCGCCTGCCTGCCGCGATGAAGCTGCTGGGCATCGACTTCGCCAGCCTGTCAGAAGAAGCCGGGCACGCTTGAATCCGGAGCATACCCACGGCACGGTGCTGGCCTTCGACCTGGGTCTGAAGCGCACCGGCGTGGCTTCGGGCGATTTGTCGATCGGGATCGCACATCCTCTCACCGTCATTCAGGCCGACTCGACCGATGTCCGGGTCACCGCCATCGGCAAGCTTGTGACCGAATGGCAGCCGGTTTTGCTGGTGTTGGGTCTGCCCACCCACGCCGACGGCAGCGAACACGAGATGACACGGGTGGCCAGAAACTTCGCGCGCAAATTAGAATCCCGCTTCAATCTCCCGGTTTTTCTGGTGGACGAACGCCACACCAGCACGGCAGCCGAATCCGAGCTGCATGCACGCGGCATCCACGGCAAGAAAAACAAGGCGCTGACGGACGCCGTCGCCGCTCAACTCATACTGCAAGGGTTTTTCGATGCACGCCTCACTGCCTGACGCCAACACCCTGATCGCGCGGCTCGCCGACGCCATCGCCCCCACCCTCACGCCCGACACGCTGATCGTCGGCATCCACACCGGCGGCGTATGGGTGGCAGAACGCCTGCACGGATTGCTGCAGTGCGCCCAACCGCTCGGCACGCTCGATATTTCGTTCTACCGCGACGATTTTTCGCGCATCGGTCTGCACCCGCAGGTCAAACCTTCCAACCTGCCCTTCGATCTCGAAGGCCGCGCCATCCTGCTGGTCGACGACGTGCTGCACACCGGACGCACGGTGCGCGCGGCGATGAACGAACTGTTCGACTACGGCCGGCCGGCCTCGATCCGGCTGGCCGTCCTGGTCGATCGCGGCGGCCACGAACTGCCAATCCGCCCCGATTTCGCCGGCCTGACGATCACCGTGCCCGATCACCAGAACATCAACCTTTCCCGCCTCGACGACGGCCATCTGACCCTCAGCCTTGCATGAACCGACAACTCACCCAAGACGGCAGGCTGCGCCACCTGCTCACCCTCGACGGCCTGCCGCGCGCCATCATCACGCAAATCCTCGACACCGCCGAATCCTTCATGGACGTGGGCGAGCGCGAGGTGAAGAAAGTCCCGCTGCTGCGCGGCAAATCGATCTTCAATCTGTTCTTCGAGCCCTCGACGCGCACCCGCACCACCTTTGAAATCGCCGCCAAGCGCCTGTCCGCCGACGTGGTCAATCTCAACATCGCGACCTCCAGCCAGACCAAGGGCGAAGCGATCCTCGACACTGTCGACAATCTCTCTGCCATGCACGCCGATATGTTCATCGTGCGCCACTCGCAATCGGGTGCGGCACATTTCATCGCACAGCACGTTGCACCGCACATCTCGGTGGTGAACGCGGGTGATGGCCGCCACGCACATCCCACGCAAGGCCTGCTCGACATGTTCACCATCCGTCGCTTCAAAGGCGAGTTCCACAATCTGACCGTGGCCATCGTCGGCGACGTGCTGCATTCGCGCGTGGCGCGGTCGCAGATTCACGCGCTGACCACCCTGGGCGTGCCGGAAGTCCGTGTCATCGGCCCGAAAACCCTGCTGCCTACCGGGGTCGAACAGATGGGCGTCAAGGTGTTCCACGACATGGAAGCGGGTTTGCGCGGTTGTGACGTGGTCATCATGCTGCGCCTGCAGAACGAACGCATGAAAGGTGCACGGCTGCCCAGCGCGCAGGAGTATTTCAAGTTCTTCGGCTTGACCCCGGAAAAACTCGCACTCGCCAAGCCGGATGCCATCGTGATGCACCCCGGCCCGATGAATCGCGGCGTCGAAATCGCATCCGAAGTCGCCGACGGCCCGCAGTCGGTGATCCTGCCGCAGGTGACCTACGGCATAGCGGTGCGCATGGCGGTGATGGCAATGCTGGCAGGGACGGGGAACGCATGAAGATCCATATCAAAAACGGCCGCGTGATCGACCCGATGAGCGAACGCGACGAAGTCGCCGACATATTCATTGCGGCAGGCAAGATCGTCGCCATCGGCCAGGGACCGGCCGACTTCCACGCCAACCGCACGATCGACGCCAGTGGCTTGATCGTCTGCCCCGGCCTGGTCGATCTGTCGGTGCGGCTGCGCGAGCCCGGCTTTGAGTACAAGGCCACGCTCGAATCGGAAATGCTCGCCGCCGCCGCAGGTGGGATCACCTCGCTCGCCTGCCCGCCCGACACCGACCCGCCGCTGGACGAGCCGGGCCTGGTGGAAATGCTGAAATTCCGTGCCAAGAATCTGCCGGGACCGCGCGTGTACCCGATCGGTGCGATGACGCAAAAGCTCGAAGGGCAGATGCTCACCGAAATGGCCGAGTTGACCGAAGCCGGCTGCCGCGCCTTCACTCAGGCCGATGCCCCTTTGACCGACACCTTGGTTTTGCTGCGCGCCATGGAATACGCCGCCACCTTCGGTTTCAGCCTGTGGTTGCGGCCGCAGGACGTATCGCTGTCACGCGGCGGGGTCGCGCACGATGGGGCGGTCGCCACGCGGCTGGGGCTGCAGGGCATTCCGGCGCTGGCCGAGACGGTGGCGCTGTCGACCATTCTGCAACTGGCACGCGAGACCGGTGCACGCATTCATCTTGCCCGCCTGTCGACGCGCGATGGCATTGCGATGGTGCGCGCAGCCAAGGCACAGGGGCTCGCCGTGACCTGCGACGTGGCCTGTACCCATGTACACCTGTCGGAAAACGATCTCATCAGTTTCGATTCGCACCTGCACTTGGTGCCGCCGCTCAGAAGCCTGCGCGACCGCGACGCCATCCGCGAGGCCTTGCGCGACGGCTCCATCGACGCGCTGTGCTCCGACCATACCCCGGTCGACGAAGACGTGAAGCAAGTGCCCTTCGGCGAATCGGCCCCAGGCGCCTCGGGCGTGGAACTGCTGTTGCCGCTGACGTTGAAGTGGGCGCGCGAGATGGGCGTACCGCTGATGCGCGCGCTCGACCTGATTTCCTGGAAACCGTCACAAATTCTCGGCGTACCCGGCGGCAACCTGTCGGTCGGCGGTTATGCCGACCTCTGCATCTTCGACGAGTCCGCCGAATGGGTCGTGACGTCCAAAACCCTGACCAGCCAGGGCGACAATACCCCTTTCCTCGATCATCCGATGCAAGGCCGGGTACGCTACACAGTGATCGACGGCCATATCGACTTTGAAGCGCCCCGCTAGCCACGGTGACCTGCATGGCGGATAAGCGTTCCGCCATGCGTCGCGTTCCTCTCCTGCCGCTGCTTCTCAGCCTGCTAGCCGGCGCGGTGGCCGTCGCCGGATTCGCGCCGTTTGAACTCTGGCCCCTGCCCATACTGAGCCTGGCCGTGCTGTTCGCACAGCTGTCGCGCGCCCCCTCCAGGCGGGCCGGGTTTCTGACCGGCCTGGTTTGGGGGCTGGGATTTTTCCTGGCCGGCGTGAGTTGGGTATTTGTCAGCCTGTGGGTATACGGGGGCATGCCCATGTGGCTGGCCGGACTCGCCACTTTCTTGTTCTGCGCATTCCTCGCGCTGTTTCCGGCGACGGTCGGTGCACTGCAGGCCGGGTGGCGTCACACACCAGCGCTCAGGACCATGTTGCTGCTTCCGCTTGCCTGGAGCGTGATGGAATGGACGCGCGGCTGGATCTTCACCGGCTTCCCCTGGCTGGTTGCGGGTTACTCGCAAGTACCCAACGGCCCGTTGGCCGGTTATGCCCCGCTCGTCGGCGTGTACGGCATCTCGTTTCTGCTGGCGCTGATCGCGGGCCTGCTGGCGTGGGGCGTGATGCCGCGCACATCGCCGGCGTCGCGCGTCTGGGCGGCGACGGCCATCGTGGCGCTGGGGCTCGGCGGCCAGGCCTTGCACGGCATTCAATGGACCACACCTGACGGCGCACCGACGTCGGTAGCGCTGCTGCAAGGCAACATCCCGCAGGACATGAAGTGGCAACCCGACAAAACCCGCGCCACACTGGACAGCTACGCGCGCATGGCCGCAGCCGCGCCCGCGCGCCTGATCGTATTGCCGGAAACGGCGCTGCCGCTGTTCGAGTCCGAACTCCCTGAAGCTTATCGTGATGGCCTGGTTGCCCTCGGCCGGCGCAATGGCGGCGATGTGCTGGCCGGGCTGCCGACCGGTTCGCTCGATGGCGCCTACTACAATAGCGTCGTCAGTTTCGGCAGCGCGCCCAGCCAGCGTTACAGCAAGGTGCACCTGGTGCCGTTCGGCGAATACATCCCGCTGAAAGCGGTGTGGGGCTGGGTCATCGAGGTCCTGCATATCCCGCTGTCGGATTTCGCGCGCGGCGCCATCGACCAGCGCCCGCTCGCCATCGGCGGCCAGCGGGTGGCAGCCGACATCTGCTACGAGGACGCGTTCGGCGAGGAGATCATCCGCCAGCTGCCGGAAGCGAGCGTGCTGGTCAACGTCAGCAACCTGGCGTGGTTCGGCGATTCGCTGGCGCCCTGGCAGCATGCGCAGATGTCGCAAATGCGCGCGCTGGAAACCGGACGCATGATGCTGCGCGCGACCAACACCGGCCTCACCTCGATCATCGACGCGAAAGGCCAGGTGCTGGCCAGCCTGCCACTCTTCACTGCCGGCAGCCTCGCCGGCGAAATCCAGGGCTACGCCGGCAGCACGCCGTATGTGCGCTGGGGCAATGCACCGGTGCTGGTGCTATGGGGAATATTGGGGATCGTCCTGCTGGCCGCCGCGCTCTACCCGCGAGCACCCTGAAGGGCATAAAGGGCGGGCCGTGGCTGTACAGCCGCTAAAGCCCTGAAGGACTCCGATCCACTATGGGCTCTTGTGCCCTTTAGGGTAGAAGCCCATGTGGAGTCGTATGCGGCAACAGCCGCCTCAGGCGGCAGCCCTGACCCGCGTGGCATTGCGGCCACCACGCTTGGCTTCCAGCAAGGCGGCATCGGCGCGTGCCAGCGCCTCGTTTTCCTCACGGTCGTCGCGGCTGAACTCGGACATGCCGCCGCTCCACGACAGCTTCTGCGTCACACCCGGAATGAGCTCGACGCTCTCCGGCATCTTGGCGCGCAGGCGCTCTGCCAGTTCCTGCGCCCGATCGAGCGGCGTGTAGGGGAATACCACGCAGAACTCATCGCCGCCCAAACGGGCGATGAAATCGCTGTTGCGCAGGCAGGTTTTCAACGCGTTGCCGAACTTGATGATGAGCTGATCGCCCGCCTCGTGGCCGAAGGTATCGTTGACCTGCTTGAAATTATCGATGTCGAGAATCAGCAGACTGTGCGTCCAGCCGTCCTTCAGCGTGCCAAACAACTCCTTTTGCTTTTCGTCGAAGCTGCGCCGATTGTTCACCTTGGACAAATGATCGATCCGGGCCTGCGAGGATACTTCCTTCTGTTTACCCAGCATGACCTTGCCCAGTTTCAGCATGGTCTCGAGTGGCGTCTGAAATTCCGCCAGGCTGACCGGATAATCTGCACGCAACCGCTGTTGGCGCAGGTCGTTGGTGAATTTCACCAGCATGCGCAGATTGTCGGCAACCCGGTTGCGCACCGCCAGAATGGTGGCCGCCACCAGGATGGCGATGACCAGACTGGCCACCAGCCAGCCCAGCAGGTAAGGCGCGATACTCTCGACCACCGGCGTCACCGGCCGCCATACAGCAATCTGCCAGGGGGTGCCGGCCAACGCGATGAGAGTGGGACGGACGTTCCGCTTGATCGCCTGGTTGCCGCGCCGCATCAGCACCATGGCGGAGTCGCCGCTCCCACTTTGCTGCAATTCGGCATAGGCGGCGGCGTCCGGCAACGGCAGGGTATCGAACAGCGCCTGCAGCTGCGGCACGCTCTGTTCGACGATGACATAGCCAAGACGCTTACCGTCAGCCCCCGTTACCGGATGCGAGAGAGAGAGATTGAAGGTAGCGGTGGCGGTCGCCCCGCTACCGCCACGTCCGGCGTTGGCCAACAGCTTCCGTGTGTCGCCCGGCAGGAAACCGGGCAATAACTGGCGCTGGCCTTCCGTGACGAACAACACGGTCGCGTCTTGATTCAGCGCTTGCAGGTTGGCTGCCTGTGCCTGGCACACGTCGGGCGACGCGCTGGCAAAGCACGCCAGTGTCTGCGGATGCGCCGCGATCCGTGCGGCACTGCGCTTCATGGCATCGGCAAGAAACTCGATCTGCGCCGCCATCACGGGTTTGCCCAGTTCTTCCGGCACCGTTTGTGCCTGTGGCCGCGTCAGAAAAATCGCGGATGTGACGAGCCCGGCCAGCAGCACCAACGCTGCAGCCAGGATCAGGCCAAACCGTGATATCGACGTATGGGGCATGACTGCGCCAGCCGGCTCCAACCTCTTAGTATTTGTTCTCCGCAATGACGGACGCCCAGACTCCAGGCAATCCGCCGACATGGTCTTGATGCAGCAAATTCCATGCCCTGATGTGCACGCACCCGACAGGCCCGCCTGCCGGGTGCGTCTTTTATCGATATGTAAAAATTTCCGACACTACTGTCGGCCCGTGCTGCCGAATCCGCCCTCGCCGCGCTCGCTGCTTGAAAACGCTTCCACCACGTTGAATTCGGCCTGCATGACCGGGACGATGACGAGCTGGGCAAGCCGCTCCATCGGTGTCAGTTCGAACGCCTGCTGCCCGCGATTCCAGGCGGACACCATGAGCTGGCCTTGATAATCGGAGTCGATCAGCCCCACCAGGTTGCCCAGCACGATGCCATGCTTGTGGCCCAAACCGGAACGCGGCAGGATCAGCGCGGCATAGCCCGGGTCGGCCAGATGGATCGCCATGCCGGTCGGAATCAGCCGGGTTTCGCCTGGCGCCAGTACGATTGGACCATCGATACAGGCGCGCAGATCGAGCCCCGCGGCACCCGGTGTGGCGTAATGTGGCAGCTGATCGCGCAGGCGGGCGTCGAGAATCTTCACATCCATCTTCATTTTCGTCGGAATTTCGTCAGTTGAGCAGGGTTGCGAGATGGCGGACCAGATGGCGCGCCTGGGTGAGTTTGTCGGCACGCGAGAGCGGATGCCTGCCTTGATCGTCGAGCAGCACCAACTCGGCGCTGTCCTGGCCGAGCGTGTCCTGCGCCAGGTTGCCGACCAGCAGCGGTAGCTTCTTCTTCAGGCGTTTGGACTCGGCATGTTCGGCCAGCCGCTCGGTCTCAGCGGCGAAGCCCACGCAGAAAGGCGCGTCGGGCAAGGCGGCCACTTCGGCCAGGATGTCGGGGTTGGCAACCAGATTCAGCGTCAGCCCCGCAGCACTTTTCTTGATCTTCTGCGATGCCGCCGCCTCCACCCGGTAATCGGCCACCGCTGCCACTGCGATGAATACGTCGCACGGCAATTCGCGCAGTACGGCATCGCGCATTTCGGCTGCGCTTTGCACATCGACCCGACGCACGCCTGCCGGCATGGCAAGGCAGGTCGGCCCCGAGACCAGGCATACCTCGGCGCCCGCCTCGGCCGAGGCCTGGGCAACCGCGTAGCCCATCTTGCCGGAACTCAGGTTGGTCAGGCCGCGCACCGGATCGATCGCTTCGAAGGTGGGGCCGGCTGTGATCACGACCCGCTTGCCTGCCAGCACGCCCTTCCCCAACAGGCCATGCAACGCGACTGCGATGTCGGCCGGCTCCAGCATGCGTCCAAGACCGGTTTCGCCGCAGGCCTGTTCGCCTGCAGCCGGCCCCAGCACCTGCACGCTGTCATCGCGCAATTGCGCAAGATTGCGCTGGGTCGCAGCCGCCGTCCACATTTCGCGGTTCATCGCCGGCGCCACCGCCAGTTTGCAGGTGCGCGCCAGACACAAGGTCGTCAAGAGATCGTCAGCCCGGCCGTGAACGAGTTTCGCCAGGAAATCGGCCGAGGCCGGCGCCACCAGAATCAGGTCGGCGTCGCGCGACAGGTGAATGTGCGCCATGCCGTCGCCGCTGGCGGCGTCCCACAAGGAGGTCAGCACCGGCTTGCCGGACAGCGCCTGGAAGGTGAGCGGCGTGACGAACTTCTGCGCGGCAGCGGTCATCGCCACCTGCACCTCGGCGTCGGCCTTGACCAGCAGGCGACACAACTCGGCGGCCTTGTAGGCCGCGATGCCGCCGGTCACCCCCAGAATGATTTTCTTGCCTGCCAGCGTCACGGTCTCGATTCCCTGCCCGCTTTCCATGAAAATGGCACATTCTACGGGAGGGGAGGAATCATGGCGATTCGGGACTGGCCGGAAGATGCGCGCCCGCGCGAGAAACTGCTGAAGCAGGGTGCCGCTGCGCTGACCGATGCCGAACTGGTCGCGGTTTTCCTGCGCACGGGGGTCGTCGGCAAAAGTGCGGTTGACCTCGGGCGCGAGCTGATCGAACGCTTCGGCGGTCTGGGCGGGTTGTGCCGCGCCGGCAGAAAAGCCGCCTGCGAAGCGCCCGGCGTCGGCGAAGCCAAATTTGCGCTGCTGCAGGCGGTGATGGAAATGGCACGCCGCACCCTGGCCGAGGACATGCAGGCGGGTGACGCCCTGACCTCGCCCACCGCCGTGCGCGACTATCTGCGGCTGATCCTGCGCGGCAAGGAGTATGAAGTCTTCTGCTGCGTGTTTCTGGACGCCCAGAACCGGGTGATCGCCGTGGAAGAACTGTTTCGCGGCACGCTGACGCAAACCAGCGTCTATCCGCGCGAGATCATCAAGCGCGCGCTCTCACACAATGCCGCGGCGCTGATCCTGGCACACAACCATCCCAGCGGCGTGGCCGAACCCAGTCCCGCCGACCGCAGCCTCACCCGGAAACTGGCGGACGCGCTGGCTCTGGTGGACGTGCGCGTGCTCGACCATTTCATCGTGGCGGGCGCGTCTTCCCTGTCGTTCATGGAATCCGGCCATCTTTGAGACCAGCCGAACTTGCCTCGCGCTTGCAAGCTGTGATATAAATCGCGGTTCTCGGGTTAACCCTCATTGTTAACCCCACCGGTTAACCCTCAATTCTGGAGCAGCGTCATGGCTCGCGTATGTGTCGTTACGGGCAAGAAGCCCATGGTCGGAAACAACGTTTCCCACGCCAACAATAAAACCAAGCGTCGTTTTCTGCCCAACCTGCAATACCGCCGGTTCTGGGTCGAGAGCGAGAACCGCTGGGTTCGTCTGCGTTTGTCCAATGCTGCCCTGCGCACCATCGACAAGAACGGCATCGAGTCCGTTCTGGCCGACCTGCGTGCCCGCGGCGAAGCCATTTAATCTAGCGAAGCGGTTTAAGGAGCAAAATCATGGCTAAAGGCGGACGCGAAAAGATCAAGCTGGAGTCCACTGCGGGCACCGGCCACTTCTACACCACCACCAAGAACAAGAAGACCATGCCGGAGAAAATGGAGATCAGCAAGTTCGATCCCAAGGCTCGTAAGCATGTGATGTACAAGGAAACCAAGCTGAAGTAATTCAGCTGGTCGCCAATAAAAAACCCGCCGATCGGCGGGGTTTTTATTGGCCTTCGACGGGATGGCCCGCAGGCCACCCGTTCGGCATCAGGCATAACAGCGCAGGCGCACCGAGAAATCCTTCAGCGACTGGATGCCACTTTCTTCGGCGCGTTTGCACCAAGCCTGCAATTGGTCGAGCAATTGCTCCCGACTGGCGGTGGAACGTCCCCAGATGGCGGCGAGTTCCTGGCGCATGCGATAGACCGTTTGCAGACGCTCGCTCTTGCCCAGCAGCGTGTCGAGCTCGGCCTTGTCGGACGCGGCCAGCTCGGCCGGCTCCTTGTGCAGCCAGCGGCGGAAGCTGTCGAAGTTCCAGTTCTGCGGCAGGTTCGCGCCGGCCTTCAGCTTGGCAATCTCGGCCTTGCTGTCCGCGCGCACGCTCTTCACGAAGCGCGTCATCACGTCGTAGCGATGGGTGATGACGGCCTGCAGCGTGTCGAGGTCGCACAGTGGCTTGGCGGGCTGCCATTTCACCGTCGGCGCGACCTTGCGGATGGTGGCGAGACCCACATAGGACATCAGCTTGATATAGAGCCAGCCGATGTCGAACTCGTACCATTTGTTCGACAACCGCGCCGAGGTGCCGTAGGCGTGGTGGTTGTTGTGCAGTTCCTCGCCGCCGATCAGGATGCCCCACGGGACGATGTTGGTGCTGGCATCCTCGCTGGCGAAGTTGCGGTAGCCCCAGTAGTGGCCGATGCCGTTGATGATGCCGGCGGCGGTGACCGGGATCCACGCCATCTGCACGGCCCAGATGGTCAGACCGAGGGGGCCGAACAGGGCGAGGTTGATCGCCATCATCGTCCAGATGCCCGCTGCCGAGTGACGGCTGTAGACATTACGCTCCATCCAGTCGTCGGGCGTGCCGTGGCCGTATTTTTCCAGCGTTTCGGTCACTTTTGCCTCGGCGCGATACAACTCGGAGCCTTCCCAGAAGACCTTCTTGATGCCACGCGTCTGCGGGCTGTGCGGGTCTTCGGGCGTTTCGCACTTGGCGTGGTGCTTGCGGTGGATGGCGACCCATTCCTTGGTGACCATGCCAGTGGTCATCCACAGCCAGAAACGGAAGAAATGGCTGATAACGGGGTGCAGATCGACGGCGCGGTGCGCCTGCGAACGGTGCAGAAAAATGGTGACAGCGGCGATGGTGATGTGCGTCAGGCCGAGCGCGACCAACACATATCCCCACCAGGGTAAATTCAACAAGCCTAATTGCATGGTTCAGAGTTCCAAAAAAGGACAATAGCGTCCGGTAATTTACGGATAAATCCCATAAAAATCAAGGATTATTATCAATCGAAGACGGAGTCGCCATATGCACAACGCGTTGCGGAAAGGGAATCTCGATGCCGGCAGCCTTGAAACGTCGCCAGATTGCCCAGTTGATGTCCGAACGCAGATTGTTCTGTCCCTCGCTGGGGTCGCGGATCCATACAGCCAACTCCAGAAGAACGCCATTATCGGCAAACTCCTTCAAAAACACCCTGGGCGGGCTGTCCGGCTCATCATGCACCACCCGGACATGACTGTTCGCCGCTTCCAGCATCAAGGCTTCGGCCTGCTCCAGGTCCGTATCGTAGGACACCTGGACCGGCAATGCGATCCTCACGTTGGGCTTGGACAGCGAATGGTTGACAACCGTCTGGGTGATCAGCGTCTCGTTCGGCACGATGGTTTCGGTGCCGTCGAGCGCTCGCAGCAGCGTGTAGCGCGTATTGATCTGGCTGACCTGGCCATATTTGTTGTCGACCGTCACCAGGTCGCCGATGCGCACTGAGCGGTCGAGCAGGATGATGAATCCGGAAATGTAGTTGCTGGCGACTTTCTGCAGGCCGAAGCCGATCCCCACCCCGAGCGCCCCACCGAACACCGACAACACCGTGAGATCGATCCCCACTGCCGGCAAGGCCACCAGCACGGCCAAAATCAACAGTACGGTGCGCGCAGCTTTGGACAAGGCCATGCGTAGCGACAGGTTCATCTGCGTGATGCCCATCAGGCGGTTCTCGACCACGCGCGCCAGCGTCAGGGCAATGATGAGCGCCGCTATGATGACCGCCGCAGCCTGGAACAGCAGCCACAGCGAGAAGCGATGGTCGCCCGACTGGAACGAGAGCGCCTCCATGGCTGCATGGATGCGCGGCAGCAGGCCGGTGATGTGCAGCGCAAACGCCCCCCAGATCAGCCAGGCGGCCGTGCGTTCCCACAGCTTGAGTGATGCGCGCGGCTTGAGCGCGTAACGCAACGCATAGACCACCAGCCGCACACCCGCCAGCGCCAGCAATAGCGGCACAGCCAGGTTCAGCAGGTGCGTATGGGCCAGCCAGTGATGGGCCAGGTCGCGCCCGAGCAGCAACGCCAGCAGCATGAAGAGCGGAAACCCCACCCTGCGCAAGCCGGCGTGCCAGACGGTATCGGTCTTCGCAAGAAAGGGGGCGATCAGGCGCATCGCACCCCAAGCCACGAGGGCGCACGCTGCCAACACGCCCATCTGCCACAATAGATCGACGTTTTTACTGTCGTCGATCAGGCGCGTCAGAAGGTTGTCAAAGGGGATGGGGCGGTCCAAGGTCAGAAATTGTGCGTGAACTGCGCCGAAAGGATGTTGACGTAGTTGTCGTACTTCCCATTTAACGTGCCCGTCGCCGTCGTACTGTGGATGCTTGCCTGTTTGACGAACAGGTGGGCAAATCCGAAATCGACCATGTTCTTCTTGTCCAAGCGATATTGGCCACCCAGCGCAAGCCACGTGCGGCTCTCGTCAGGAATGCGTGGAGTACGGTAGGCGTCCGGAACCGGTGTTTCGTCATAGGCCACCCCCGCGCGCCAACTCCAGGCGGCATCCCTGTGCCACGTTGCGCCAATCGAGTAACGCCAGCTGTCGTGCCAGTTTTCCTGGGTTGCAGGTAGCGGGTAGGCAATTGACGTATACACAACAGCAAGGCGATCGAATGCACTCCAGCCAGTCCACGTGACATCGGCCAGCAGATCCACCTTGGGCGAGAGCTTGTGAAAAACGCTCAGGGAAGCGCTAGCCGGCATGGTGACATCGGCAGTCACGTCACCGCTTGGCGGTAAGGGCAAAGTAACATTTGATGACAGCGTTCCTTTCAACTTGTAATCCACCTCGGAGCGATACGCCAGGCCGACACGCGTATCCTGGGTAGCCTGCCACAACGCACCCAGGTTATAACCCCAGCCATAGTCGTCCCCCTTGACCGTCATCAGGGAGCCTGGCGCGAGGGGCGAGATGTTGTTCGACAAGGTGGCTTCAACACGCTGGACGTCCAACCCCAGCCCCAGCGACAGTCGATCATTGAGTTTCCAGGCGATCGACGGGTTGACGTTGATCGTCTTGAGGTCGGACTTGAGGGCCTGGAAGCGGCCGACCCAGCCAGCGTCATAATCGGTCTTGAGGCCGAATGGCGCATTGATCCCTACACCTAGGCTGACACTCGACGTGAGGGGAAGCGCGAAATACAGGTTCGGCACGAACGCCAACCCGCCGGCATCCCCGCCCTGCCCGCCGCCGACTGGCGCGCTGAACGTCCCCGAGAACTTGGCGGAGGGCTGGATCAGGTGGCCCGCGACGACCAATTGCGCATCCGGCAGCAGCGTCATTCCCGCCGGATTGAAAAATATCGTGCTGGCATCCTGCGCACTGGCGGCCTGGCCGGCATAGGCATTGCCCAGGCCGCTGGCGTTCTGTTCGACCAACGCAAAGCCGGCGGCTTGGCCCAGGTCGGCGAACCCGGCCAGTGCCAGGCCGAGCATCAATTGTTTACGAGGAAACGAAGGCATGAAGTATCTCCCTAATCGGTTTTATGTGGTCAGCGTGCGAAATCAGCATACATGGCCTCGACCGTCGCGCGGTAGCGGTCGAGTACCTGGTTGCGTTTGATCTTGAGGGTGGGCGTCAGGAGGCCGTCCTCCAGTGTCCATGGCTTGAGCTCGGGATGTAGCCGGCGGATCTGGGCATAGCCGGGAAAATGCTTGAGATGGTGCGCCACGCGGTGGGTCAGCGCCTTCATCACCTTGGGATCGCGCAAAGCCCCGGGATGGTTGGGATCGACGTTGAGATGCGCGGCAAACTCCTGCCAATGTTCCTCGTTGAGTACGGTCAGTGCGGCCAGATAAGGTTTGCCTTCGCCGACGACCATCACCTGTTCGAACAGCGGGTCGAGCAGGATGGCGGATTCCATGTCGGTCGGCGGTACCTTCTCGCCGTTGTTGAGCACGATGATGTCCTTGATGCGCCCGGTGATGTGGTAATGGCCCCAGGCATCCATCGTGGCCTGGTCGCCGCTATGCAACCAGCCTTCGCTGTCGATCATGGCGCGGGTGGCTTCCTCATCCTGCCAGTAGCCGCGCATGACGCAGCGGCTGCGCGTGAGCAGTTCCTCGTTGTCGCCGATCTTCACCTCGATGCCCGGCAGAGGTTGGCCGATGCTGGACGGGATGTTGGACTCTGGACGGTTGACACTGACGGTGGGGCTGACTTCCGTAAGGCCGTAACCTTGATAGAGCGGTACGCCCAAGCCGATGAACACTCTTGCAATCTCGGGGTTCAGGGGCGCGCCGCCGGAAACAGCGAACTTGATTCGCCCGCCAAACTTCTCCGCAATGGGTCGAGCAGCCCGTTTCTCCAGCACCGGCCACGTCAGCAGCATGGGGTGCCAGGAAGCCCGTTTCTGAGCTACTTCAAAACGCCGCCAACCCACCCTCACCGCCTGATTGAACACAGCCTGGGCAACTCTGCCTTTTTTTTCCAAAGCGTCCTGGATACGGGCATAGACGCGCTCGTAAATGCGTGGCACAGAAATCAGCACGGTAGGCCGAATGGTCTGCATGTCCTGCGCCAACAGGGTAATGGAGCGCGCGTAGGCGACTTCGGCACCGATCAGCATCGGCAGGTAATAGCCCTCGGTGCGCTCAAAGGTGTGGGACAGTGGCAGAAAGGAAAGAAAAACGTCCTGATTGTCAAAAGGTCCACACTGAATGGTGTACCAGACGTTCCACAGTATGTTTTCGTGGCTCAGCATCACGCCCTTGGGTCGCCCGGTCGTGCCCGAGGTGTAGACGATGCTGGCCAGAAGGTCGGGGGTGAGATGACGTTCCGGCACCGGCGTACCCGCAGCGGCAGCCAGCCAGTCGGCCGCCACCACGAAGCGCGTGCTCCAGTTCACGAGGCCGTCGTCCGGCGTAGTCAGGCTGACGATGTGTTGCAGGGTCGTCGTCGACCCGGCGATTTCGGCAAGTTTTTTGTGCTGGAACTTGCCTTCGACCAGCAGCAGTCTGGCACCGGAATGATTGAGAATATAGGCGGCGTTCTCCGGACGGTCGTCGAGATACAAGGGCACGGTGACTAGGCCGAGTCCCAGCGTCGCCTGATCGAAAATCACCCACTCGATGCAGTTTTTCAGCATGATCGCCACCCGGTCGCCGGGGACCAGTCCTTCCTTGACCAGCGCAGCCTGCCAGCGCGCCACCTCGGCCGCCACCTGCACCCAGGTGAAGCTCACCCAGGTATCGCGCACCTCGTCGAACTGGCGGTAGGCCACCTGATCTGGCGTTGCCGCGACGCGCGCACGGAACAGGCCGCACAAGGTGCCGAGCGTATCGGGATGGAAGGGCAAATCTGCCATGTCAGCTTATTCGAACGGCCGGGGGAACGCCGCATTGATAACTGCAAAGCCCGGGTGGGTCAAGCCGTGGCCTTGGTCAGAACGGCAGCGAAGAAACCGTCCGTTCCGTGCACGGCGGGCGACAGCTTCAGCATGGCGCCCGTATCGAGGTCGATCTTGTTCTGCGCCAGCAGTTCATTGACTGGCAACAGGACAAATCCGCCGTCCGCCAGAAGCGTCTCGACGATGGCCTCGTTTTCCTCCGGCAACAGGCTGCATGTGGCATACACCAGCCGGCCGCCGGGTTTCAGCAGCTTCGCCGCTGCACGCAGGATGGCCATCTGTTTCCGGGTCAGTTCCGCCACGCTTTCGGGCGACTGGCGGAATTTCAGGTCGGGGTTGCGGCGCAAGGTACCCAGGCCGGAACACGGCGCGTCGACCAGTACACGATCAAGCTTGCCGGCGAGCCGCTTCACCCGGGTGTCGTTCTCCGACGCGATCAGTTGCGGCATCACGTTGGACAGGCCTGAACGCGCCAGCCGCGGCTTCAGGTTGGCGAGCCGCTTTTCCGCCACGTCGAACGCATACAGGCGTCCGCTCGACGCCATCATCGCGCCGATGGCGAGCGTCTTGCCGCCGGCGCCGGCACAGAAATCGCACACCATTTCGCCGCGCCGCGCCCCCAGCAGCAGGGCCAGCAGCTGGCTGCCCTCGTCCTGCACTTCGAGGCTGCCGTCGAGAAACAGCGGATGGCGGTTGATCGCCGGATGGTCCTTGAAGCGGATGCCCCACGGCGAATACGGCGTCGCCTCAACCTTGAAGCCTGCCTCGCGCAGCTGCGCCAGCACGGTGTCGCGGCTCGCCTTGTGCGCGTTCACCCGCACGTCGAGCGGCGCCGGCTGCTGCAGGGCCCGGCCGAGCGCAAGGATGTCAGCGTCGCTCATCGACGCCTGCAGTTTCTCGATCACCCAGTCGGGCAGTTCCGCCGCCACAGCCAGCGGCAGGTCGTCCGTTTTGGCGTTACGGATGTGATCGATCAACTCGGGCTTGGCGAATTTCTCCAGTGTCGCTCCGCTCATGCCGCGCACCTTGATCAGCCAGGCGATGATCAGCGTGCGCGGATTGGCCGCCGGCACCACCACCGACAGATAGCGATAGCGCCGCAATACGCCGAATACGGCTTCGGCCACGAATGCACGGTCGTGCGAGCCAAGCTTCTTATGCTCGCGGAAAAACGCCGACAGTACGGCATCGGCTGGGCGATTGAAGTCCAGCACCAGATCGAGCGCCTGGGTGGCAAGTTGCAACAACGGCGGGGTGAGTTCCATCAGGGGCGGCAGGCAGGTTGGCAGGCGGCAGGGGCATCCCCGCCGGGGTTTATTCGTCTTCGCCGAGCTCGGGATCCCAGCCCATTTCGCGTGCGCGTTCCGTGGCCATCTTGTAGAGGGCGGTGTGGCGCTCACGCAGATCGGGTGGCAGACGGCTCGGCAGGTTGCCGTATTTGTCCCATTCGGCCTCGATTTTTTCCGTCAAGGCCTGCATTTGTCCGAGCTGCCAGCCGGCGCAATCCTCGCTCTCGGGGATGAAGCCGAACAGCCAGCCATCGAGCACGACGCGCGCCAGCATGGTGACGCCGTGCTTGTCATTGTAGAAACCGGCATAGGTCATTTTGGTATTCATGGTTGCGAATCTCTGTCCTTTGGATGTTCGTCATACGGGAAACGGATATGACCATAGCGGATCACCAGCACAGAAATGGCCAGTAGCAGCATCGCCGCCGTCACGCCCAGCATGCGCCATGCATCGAGACTTTTCATGTCCAGCACCAGATAACGCGCCAACGCCACGATGGCGATATAGATGGGAAAGCGCACCGGCAACTGTCCGGACCGAAAGTACACCCCCACCATGGCAAGGACTTCCAGATACAGGAATAGCAGCAGCAGATCGCCCAGCGCCACCGTCCTGGCCGCAATCATGGCATTGACTTCGAACACGCCGGCGACCAGCGTGGCAAGCGTGATGACGATGAGGCCGATGGCCTCGAACACACCCAGCACGTTGAGTGCCAGTCGCGCGAATAACCGGTCTTTGGCGGGATTCATGGGCGTTACGATCAAGTGACTGGCAAGGATACCTCAACCTCAATCCGGACGTGCATGTCCCAGCCATTCACGCCAGATCCCGACCGATACCGCAAGCAGCACAGGCCCCAGGAACAGCCCGATCAGACCGAAGGCATGCAGGCCGCCCAGCACGCCCAGAAAGACCAGCAGGAAGGGGATCTGCGTCGGCCCGCTGATGACGAGCGGCCGGATCAGATTGTCGACCCAGCTCACTACCAGCGCACCCCACAGGAACAGGCCCAGCGCGGCACCGGTCTCGCCGTTCGCCAGGAGGGTCAGGGACAGCCCGATCCACACCACCGGGCCGACGAAGGGAATCAGCGACACCAGCGCGGTGATCACCCCCCACAGGGCGGGCGCGGCAAGTCCCACCACCCAGTAACCCAGCCCGGCAAGCGTGCCCTGTGCCAGTGCGGTCAGCACGATGCCGAACACCACGGCCCGCACGGTCACGCCGACCGCCTGGATGTAGCCGCGCGCCGCCTCGCCCAGCCAGCGCGTGGCCACGCCGCGAAACTGCGCCAGCACGCTGACGCCGTGGCGATACAGAAAGAACAGCGCGAACACCGCGAGGCCGAATTTCGCCACATTGCGCCCGACGCCCCCCGCCAGCGATTTCAGCGCGACCGTATTCGTCAGGCCCAGCGCATCGAACTGCGCATGCACCCAGGCCGGATCGGCCTGGACACGCTGGTACTGCTCGGCCAGCCACGCGCCGCCCGGCCAGTTGCGCATCCCGGCGGGCAAAGGTGGAAGCCCATGAACGGCAAACTGCGTGAGCGTCGCCGAAGCCGCCACCACATCGGCCGCCACTGTGAACATCACCCACACCAGCGGCAGCAACAGGGTCGCCGTCACCCCCAGCGTCATCAACAGCGCGGCGAGATTGTCGCGTCCCGGCATTCGACGGCACACCCACTGATGGAGCGGCCAGGTCACGTACGCGAGGATCCCTGCCCAGGCCAGGGCCGCAAGAAAGGGCGACAGCACCCAGATGGTCAGCCCGAATATCGAGACCAGGAACGCAAATCCCACGATCCGTCGGGCCAGGGGGGAATCGGTATAAGTCGGCATGATTGCCCTTCAGCCATGATCCCTGCAAGGGTACTTCAGTTGTGCGCCGGCGCCGGAGTCCAACAACAGGCGGCGAAGCCTCTAGCGCGTTCGTCGCCCGGTTTCAGCCTGGAGTAGCCGGTTTTCGCGTCACCCACAGGCTGGCAAACATGAAGCTGGCGATAATGAGGCCCACGATGCCGAGCGACAGGCCTACCGGGATTTTATAGACATCGACGATCAGCATCTTGGTTCCCACGAACACCAGCACCATGGCCAGACCATATTTGAGCAGATGAAAGCGGTCCGCCATGCCGGCCAGCATGAAATACATCGCACGCAATCCGAGGATAGCGAAGATATTGGACGTGAACACGATGAAAGGATCGGTGGTGATCGCGAAGATCGCCGGGATCGAATCGACCGCGAAAATCACGTCCGACAGCTCGATCATGACCAGCACCAGGAACAGCGGGGTGAACAGCCGTACGCCGTTTTCCCGCACCCAGAATTTCTCGCCGCGGTAATCCGGCGTCAGCCGCATGTGCCGCTTGATCCAGTTGAGCATCGGGTTCTTGCCGAGGTCCGGCTCGGCCTCGGCGAACATCAGCATCTTGATGCCGGTGACGACGAGGAAGGCACCGAACACATAGAGAATCCAGTGGAACTCCTGAACCAGCCAGGCGCCTGCCAGGATCATCACGGCGCGCATCGCGATCGCGCCGACCACACCGTAGATCAGCACGCGCCGCTGAAACTCCGCCGGCACGGCGAAGAAGCCGAAGATCATCAGGAAGACGAAGATGTTGTCGACCGCGAGCGATTTCTCGATCAGGTAGCCAGTCAGGAACTCCATCGCCTTGGCGTCGGCCACCTCGCTGCCGTGCACGCCCTTGAGATACCACCACAGGCCGAAGTTGAACAGCATCGCGAGCGAAACCCACACGACCGACCACGCTGCAGCCTCTCTGAAGCCGACCTTATGCGCCTTGTTGCCGCCGACCAGGAACAGGTCGACGGCCAGCATCGCCAGCACAAAGCCGACGAAGGCTACCCACATCCAGGGTTCGCCGATATGCAGGACAGCGTCCATGTTTTTCCTCGGTCCGCCTGCTTACTGCACCGCGCGCAGGGCGGCGATGCGCTCTTCCAGAGGCGGGTGAGTCATGAAAAGGCGCTTCCAGCCCTGCGGGCTGCCGCCGGCGATGCCGAAGGCTGCCATCTTGTCGGGCAGAGGGTGCGGATGCAGGCTGTTCAGGCGCTCCAGCGCCGCGATCATGGCACCGCGCCCGGCCAGGCTGGCGCCGCCGCGGTCGGCGCGGAATTCACGCTGGCGCGAGAACCACATGACGATGATCGATGCCAGGATGCCCAGTACCAGTTCGGCCACGATCATGGTGACGAAGAACGCCGGACCGTGACCCTCCTCGTTCTTGAACACGACACGGTCGACGGTGTGGCCGATCACGCGCGACAGGAACATCACGAAGGTGTTCACCACGCCCTGAATCAGCGCCAGCGTCACCATGTCGCCGTTGGCGACATGGGCGATTTCATGGCCCAGCACGGCCTCCGCTTCCTCACGCGTCATCTGCCGCAGCAGGCCGGAGGACACGGCGACCAGCGAGCTGTTCCGGGTCATGCCGGTGGCGAAGGCGTTGACGTCGGGTGCATCGTAAATGCCGACTTCCGGCATCTTGATCCCGGCGTCCGCCGCGTATTTGCGGATGGTCTCCATGAGCCAGAACTCGGTCGAGTTCGACGGCGTCTCGATCACCCGCACGCCCATCGATTTCTTTGCCATCCACTTGGAAATCGCCAGCGAGATGAACGAACCGCCAAAGCCCATCACGGCAGCAAAGACCAACAGCGAGCCCAGGTTCAGCCCGTTCTCGGTAAGGTAGGGCTCGACGCCCAGGATGCGCATGGTGAACGACAGCACCAGCACGATCGCCAGGTTGGTGGCGAGGAACAAGACAATACGTTTCATGATGTTCTCCTTTAATCCCTGCCCGGTCGGACTGAGGGCCATTGCATGACACACAAGTGGAGAATATAGCCGGGAGATGAACAATAAAATTCGATTTTTATAATGCTATTGTTCCGTTTTATCGAATCATTTCGACACCATGCTCAATTACAAGCATTTGTATTACTTCCGTACCGTTGCCAAGGCGGGCGCGCTCAACCGCGCCGCCGAGAAGCTGCATCTGACCCCTCAGACGCTGTCCGGACAGATCAGCGCCTTCGAGGAACGCCTGGGCGTGGCGTTGTTCCGGCGCAGTGGGCGACGGCTGGAACTGACCGATGCCGGACGTACCGCGCTGATCTACGCCGACGACATTTTCCAGGTCGGCGCCGAACTGGAAGACGCCCTGCAAAACCGCCTCGCACCTCGTGCCCATCCGTTCCGGGTGGGCATCGCAGACGTCGTGCCGAAGGCGATCGCCTACCAGTTGCTGGCCCCTGCGCTGGCACTGGCCGAGCCAGTCAAGCTGGTGTGCCGGGAAGACCGGCTGGAACAACTCGCCGCCGAGCTGTCCATCCACCGGCTCGACATGGTGCTGGCCGACCGCCCCCTCCCCTCCACGATGGACATCAAGGGCTACAGCCATCCGCTGGGGGAATGCGGCATCGCCTTTCTGGCCGCACGCGCGATCGCCGACACGCTGGAAGCGGCCTTCCCCGCCAACCTGCATGGCGTTCCGTTCCTGATTCCGGGCGAAGACAGCGCACTGCGCGTGCCGTTGTTGCGCTGGCTCGAACGCAAGGATATCCAGCCCACCGTCGTCGGCGAATTCGACGACAGCGCACTGATGAGCGCCTTCGGCCAAGCTGGAGCCGGCGTGTTTCCGGTACCGATTACCACCGTTCAGGACGTGATGCGGCAATACGAGGTAATCGAGCTAGGACGGACGCAGGAGATACGCGAACGTTTTTTTGCCATTTCGGTGGAACGGCGGCTGAGTCATCCAGCCGTACTGGCGGTCAGCGAAGCGGCGCGACAGCGGTTCCGGCCGCAGGACAATTAAGCCTATCCGTCAACCAGCACACCGCTTCCGCGGGGGGCATGATCCGAAAATGCGCCACGCAGTGGCGACGCAAGCGGAGCACCGCACGATCCTTGCTGACCAGCCCTTGCGCACGGGCCGTGGTGGCCAACTCGATGAATTTCTGGTCGTCTGGATCACGACAACGCGGCAGGTCTGCGACGACAGTTGCCGGCTCCAACACGGCCAGGGCTTGATAGCGCGCATACAGCGCTGCCTGACGCGCCGAATCCAGCCCAAACGCCGGATACGCCAGTACGCGCCGCCACTCGTCGAGCGTGGCGCTCGTCACCACGCAGCGTACGCGCCCCGCTTCCAGCGCATGCAGCAGGGGGCGCGCCACCGCATCGTCGTAATGCAACAGATCGAGCACCACATTGGTGTCGAGCACGATGCGTGTGTCACTCAATATCGGTGTGCTCGGCGATGAACTCACGCACCCAATGCTCGGGATGGGCACTGGAGAAACGCCCGACGATCTCGCCCTTGACGAACAGCAGGACGGTGGGGAAACCGCGCAAGGCGTAGCGTCCGGCAAGCTTCATGTTGTCGCCTTCGTCGACTTCGACCTTGGCCATGCGGATCTTGCCGGCATGGTGCGCGACGACACGTTCGAGCACGGGGGTCAACGCACGGCAAGGCGGGCACCAGTCGGCCCAGAAATCGACCAGGATGGGAAGCGTATGCGAGGCTTCGATCACGTCGTGATCGAAATGCTCCAGATGGGTATCGAAAATCAGGCCCGGCCCGTGGGCAGGAGTGGGATCGTTCATGGTGATTGCGGTCGGGATGTCTGATCCCTATTTTGCCTCAAGGGCGCATGATTCCCACAGACATGCTTCATGCCTCGCCCGTACACAGGTACGTGTGCAAAAAAATGCTTAACCAACCGGGTGCCGGACTGCTAACGTAACGCCATGGAAGAACGTTTCTATCGCGAACAGGAAATCGCACGCTTGCCGGCATTTCTTCCCGCCGCCACCTACAACCTTGCACACACGCTGCTGGCGCGGGCGGGAAAATGTCTGTTCGTGCCGATTCGCAGCCTGCAGTACCTGGCCGTGCTGGATGCGGAGGAATTCATTTTCGTCGACGGCCAGAACAAGGCCTGGGTCGAACTGGCCTGGCAGCACTTCCATCCCCAGGCGCGTGCATCGCTGGACGAACGCGTGCCGTTCGAGGTGGTGCATTACCAGCCCCAGGCTGCGGAAACCATGAAACGCCTCCCGGGAGAGTTCCATCAGGCCCTGCTGCTGCTCGCCGGGCGCCAAAAGCCAGATGCGCCTGCCAGCGTGATCGCGTTGCAGCCTACGGACAGGAAACCTCCCGACGACGCGTCACGCTGACGCGCATCGCGTGCGGACGTTCGTCTCACTCCTTGAGTTTCGATATTCCCAGCGCACGCAACGTGAGGTTTTCGTAGAAGGGCCCGACATTTCCCTTCTTGATCTTGCGCAGGAAATATTTCTCGAACGCGATTTTGGCCAGATGCACCCACTTGCCTTCTGAGAACCAGTTGACGTTGCGCGGAGGAATCTGCGGCAGCGCAACAAACGCAATCCCGGTGTCGCCGAAATCGGCCAGGCAGACTGCGTTCCAAGTAGCCTTCTCGGCAGGCTCCTTGCCATCCAACAGGGCTCGGATGTTGTGCGCGGTGGCCGTCACCATGGACTCGATCATGTAGCCGGTCTTGGGCACGCCGACCGGCAGCGGGGTGGCTTCGACCGGGGGAATGGCGACGCATACGCCGACCGAGAAGACGTTCTTGAAGGTGGGATTGCGCTGGTACGGGTCGATGACAATGAAACCGCGCGGATTGGTCAGTCCTTCGATGCCGAGGACGGCGTCCACGCCCTTGAAGGCGGGCAGCATCATGGAGTACTTGAACGGTAGTTCGTGTTGTTTCTTCTCGCTGCCGTCCTCGTTCACCTCGGTGACGAACATCTTGCCGGCTTCGACCTTGGTGACCTTGGCGTTGCAGATCCATTTGACGTGCTTGTCGCGAAAGGCCGATTCGATCATGCCCTTGGAGTCGCCGACACCGCCGAGGCCGAGGTGGCCGATGTAGGGTTCGGCGGTGACGAAGGTGATGGGCACCTTGTCGCGCAGCTTGCGGCGGCGCAGGTCGGTTTCCATGATCATGGCGAATTCGTAGGCGGGGCCGTAGCACGAGGCGCCCTGGACGGCGCCGACGACGATGGGGCCGGGGTCTTTGACGAAGGCCTGCCAGTTGTCGTTGGAAGTGACGGCATGGTCGACGTGGCAGACGGACTGGGTGTGGCCGTTGGGGCCCAGGCCTTCGATTTCGTCGAAAGCCAGTTTGGGGCCGGTGGCGATGACGAGGTAGTCGTAGTCGATGCTGCGGCCGTCTTCGAGTTCGATGCGGTTCTCGGCGGGATGGACACGTTTCGCGGCGACGGGGATGAAGTCGATCTTCTTCTTGCTGAGGATGGGTTCGATCGGCAACTCGATATCCGCACGAGTGCGCCAGTTGACCGCCACCCAGGGGTTGGAGGGAACGAAGTGGAAGGTGGGAGTATTGGAGATGACGGTGATGCGGTCTTCGGCACGTGCGTTCTCCCGCATCTCGAACGCCATGGGCATTCCGCCTATACCTGCTCCTAAAATCACGATGTGGGCCATTTTTCTGTCTCCTGAGGGTTGCGATTGCATAGTTAACTTATTTTTTATACGTCAACTGATGAGGTTCGCAATCAGAATCGCTTCACCGCTCAAGTAAGCATCCCTGAGCGGGCTGGCTGCATCGCGGCTTACATGGCTTTTCCACAGTCGGTGTCCAGACCGACAAAGTGACATCAAGGTGAACGTCCGAAAACCGGCCATATCCCGCTGGCACGGGGCGGATGGGCAGCATGGCCGCGCCTCGCCGGCAATGCGTACGCAGGCGCCCGGCTGGCCATGCACACGCCCCGAAATGGCAAAACCACTGTCTCATAGCCGCCCAATGCTTTAAAATGCGCCCACCATGCAAAAAACACTTTCCAAACTCTCCTCCGTCTGTCCTCTCTGGGTTTACAGGATGCTCCCCTTTCTCCGCTGGTGGCCTTCGGTCAACGGCAGCACAACCCGCGACGACGCGATGGCGGGTCTTACGGGTGCCCTGATCGTGCTGCCCCAAGGGGTGGCCTTCGCCACCATTGCCGGCATGCCGCCCGAATACGGTCTTTATGCGGCGATGATGCCGGCCATCATCGCCGCGTTGTTCGGTTCGTCATGGCATCTCGTGTCCGGGCCCACCACCGCCATTTCGATCGCCGTGTTTGCGTCGGTCAGCCCGTTTGCCCATCCCGGCACACCCGAATTCATCAGCCTGGTGCTGACCCTGACCTTCCTGACCGGGGTCTTCCAACTCATTCTGGGCCTGGCGCGCATGGGCGTGCTCGTCAACTTCATTTCCCATACGGTCGTGATCGGCTTTACGGCCGGCGCGGCCATGCTCATCGCAGGCAGCCAGATCAAGAACTTCTTCGGAGTCGGCATCCCGCGCGGCACGCCGTTCTTCGAGATCCTGTCCTTGTTCGTCCAGCACCTCCAAGACATCAACCCCTACGTCACGGCGGTTTCCGTCATCACGCTTGCCTCGGGCATCCTGGTCAAGCGCTTCATGCCCAAGTTCCCCTACATGATCGCCGCCATGCTGGTCGGCAGCTTTGCGGCGCTGTTCCTGAACGCGCGTTACGGCGTGGAGGTCACCCACATCAAAACGGTTGGCGCCCTGCCGTCCGGCCTGCCGCCGCTGTCGGCGCCCGACTTCTCCTTCGGCGCGCTGAACCAGATGCTGTTCCCGTCCCTGATCATCACCATGCTGGCTCTGACGGAAGCAGTATCCATCTCGCGCGCCGTCGCCACGAAATCTGGACAACACATCGACGGCAATCAGGAATTCGTCGGCCAGGGGCTCTCCAACGTGATCGGCAGCTTTTTCTCGAGCTACGCATCCAGCGGATCGTTCAACCGCAGCGGGGTCAATTACGCGGCAGGCGCACGCACGCCCCTGGCCGCCGTGTTCGCGTCGGTGTTTCTGCTGATCATCCTGCTGCTGGTTGCGCCCCTGGCTGCCTATCTGCCCGATGCGGCAATGGCCGGGATCCTGTTCCTGGTGGCCTGGAGCCTGATTGACTTCCACCACATCAGCCTGCTGCCCAAGATCAGCCGGCAGGAAACCATCGTCCTGTGGGTGACGCTCATCGGTACGTTGATCGATCTGGAAAAGGGCATTTTCTTCGGCATCGCCCTGTCGCTGGTGTTCTACCTGTATCGCACCTCGCGCCCCGCGCTCGAACCCGTGCTGCCCGATCCCGATCCGGCAAGCTACCACTACACACCCCTCGATGGCCGGTCGGAGTGCCCGCAGATAAAAATGATGCGGGTCAATGGCTCGATCTTCTTTGGCGCCGTCGCCCACCTGCAGCAGCAACTGCAGGAAATCGAAGAATCGGAACCCGAGCGCAAGCATCTGGTCGTCATGGCCAGCGGCATCAACTTTGTCGATCTGGCAGGAGCCGAGTTCCTGGCCGAGGCTGCGCGCCAGCGGCGAAAAACGGGGGGGACCCTGTCTTTCTATCGCATGAAGAACAGCCTGGCCGAGACGCTGAAACGCGGCCATTTCATGGAAGACGTCGGTGAAGAAAACCTGTTTCCGGCCAAAACCCGCCCTGCCGAGATCCTGTATCCGAAGCTCGACAACGAGATTTGCCGGAATTGCACCGTACGCGCCTTCCCCATCTGTCACCAACACCTACCCAACGGAGAACCTCGCTCATCATGATCCGCAAAAACCCGTCCGGGCATTTGCCTGTCGTACATGACACCGCATTTGTCGACCCCACCGCCATTCTGTGCGGCAAGGTCATCGTAGAAGAAAACGTGTTCATCGGCCCCTACGCGGTGATCCGCGCCGACGAGGTGGACGATAACGGCGAGATGGAGCCCATCATCATCTGCGCCCATTCCAATATCCAGGACGGCGTGGTCATCCACTGCAAGGCAGGCGGCGGCGTCACCATCGGACGGAGCACTTCCATCGCGCACCGCTCCATCGTGCATGGCCCCTGCACGGTTGGCGATAACGTATTCGTCGGCTTCAACTCGGTGCTGTTCAACTGCATCGTGTCCGACGGCTCGGTCGTTCGCCACAACTCGGTGGTGGAAGGCTGCACCGTGCCGCCGGGCTTCTACATCCCCTCCACCGCCAACATCCACTCCGATGCCGACTTGGCGACGATCGAGCGCGTATCGCCGCAGGCCGCCGACTTTTCGGAAAGCGTGGCGCAGGCCAACCACGAGCTGGTCAAAGGCTACAAGCGCATCCGCAACGAGTTCTGATTTTGGGAGGATGTCCTCCGGACATCATTCCTCGCCCCGTGGCGCCGCAGCGGTCAGCCACCCGGGCAATTCCCTTCCGCCCGCATTGTCGATGATGTATTGACGGATCAGTCGCCTCACGACCTGTGACGGCGTCAGGTCGCGCTGCACGCAGATTTCTTCGAACAGTTTCTTTTTCCTGGGATCGATCAGAACGGTGAGCCGGGCTGTACGGTTTTCCATGGCAACAGAATAACGACTTGATATGTTAATCAGATTAACATTGTAGTTGATTTGGTTTGTCAATAGAATCAAATCTGGTCAGCTACGCGCGTACGTTCAATGTCACATTTGGCATCCCTTGACGCTCATGTCCTCGATTTGGCTTGGGCCGGGGTGCTGTACTGGTTGGGAGTAGGCTTTTCAGCGCTGCTGCTGCAACGTCGGCACGGCCTACTCACCCGACTGATCTTTCCCCTTGGCGCATTGGGCGCATTGTTCATGGCAGGCATCGGCGTCGCCGGATTGCTGCTGCCCGCCTCGTCCATGGTGCTGCCCATCGGCCTGCCCGACCTGCCGTTCCATCTGCGGCTGGACGCCTTGTCTGCCTTCTTCATGGTGTTGCTGGGCGGCGCCGCATTCGGCATCACTGTGTATGCCTGCGGCTATTTCAGGAACATGGCTGCAGGTCCGCTCGCCCTGCTCGCCCTCTGGTACCACCTGTTCCTGGCCGGGATGGTCACGGTGCTGCTGGCCGACGATGCCTACGCGTTCATGGTGGCCTGGGAAGTGATGGCCTTGTCGTCCTACTTCCTCGTCACCACCGACCACAAGATTCCCGAGATCCGCCGCGCCGGGTTTCTCTATCTGCTGATCGCGCACATCGGCGCGGTGTCCCTGCTGCTCACCTTCGGCGTGCTGCAGGGCGGCCATGGGGACTACACCTTCAACACCATGCGCCTCTCGGAGATGACGCCGTTCTGGTCCTCAGCGGCCTTCCTGCTGGCGCTGTTCGGTTTCGGCGCCAAGGCGGGCCTGGTACCGATACACGTGTGGCTGCCGGAAGCCCACCCCGCCGCGCCGTCGCCGGTATCGGCCCTGATGTCGGGCGTGATGCTGAAGACCGCCATCTACGGTCTACTCCGCGTCACCTTCGACCTGCTCAAAATGCAGCTTGGCTGGTGGGGCACGCTGGCATTGGCGCTGGGCTTGGTGACCGCCCTGTACGGCGTGATCTTCGCCGCCGTGCAATCGGACATGAAACGCCTCCTGGCCTGGTCCTCGATCGAGAATATCGGTGTGATCATCGCCGCCTTCGGCCTGACGCTGATTTTTCACACCGACGGCAAGGGCGCGCTGGCGGCACTGACGCTGACCGCCCTGCTGTACCACACCCTCAACCATGCGTTCTTCAAAGGCCTGCTGTTCGTCGGCACGGGTTCGGTGCTGCATGCCACCGGCGAGCGGCGCATGGGCCGCCTGGGCGGACTGATCCGCACCATGCCGTGGACAGCCTGGCTCACGCTGATCGGCGCGCTGGCCATCGCGGGCCTGCCGCCGCTCAATGGCTTCGTCTCGGAGTGGCTGTTGTTGCAGGCCTTCCTGCTGACACCGGGACTCACCCAGCCCTACCTCAACATGGTGATTCCGGTAGCGGCAGCCACGGTGGCGCTCGCCGCCGCGCTCGCCGCCTACGTGATGGTGAAGTTTTACGGCGTCATCTTCCTCGGGCAGCCGCGCGATCCGGCGCTGCAACATGCACACGAGGCAAGCTGGCCGGAGCGCCTGGGCATGCTGTGGCTGGCTGGCGCTTGCATCCTGCTGGGCCTGTTTCCCACGCTGGTCATCCAGTGGCTGGAACCAGTCGTGCTGATGCTGACCGGACAACGCCTGTCCGGCATCAGCAACTGGCTGTTGCTGACGCCGGTTTCGGCGGAGCGGGCGAGTTATGCGCCGCTGATTTTCCTGGCAGGTGTCACAGCGGTGGTGGCGCTCACCTATCTGTGGGTACGCCGCGTCTATCACGGCAGGGTACGCCGCAGCGAACCGTGGGATTGTGGCTATCCGGAACAGAATACGCGCATGCAGGACAGTGCCGAAGGCTTCGGCCAGCCGATCCGGCAGATCTTCGAGGTGTTCATGCGGGTGGAGCGCGAAACTCCCGATCCTTTCGACCGTCACCCGCATTACCGGGGTGACAGCCGCGACAAGCTCTGGCTGCTGATCTATCAGCCCATCGCCGACCTGACTGCCTGGTTGTCGATGCAGGCCGCACGCCTGCAACATGGCCGCATCCAGTGGTACCTGATCTACAGCTTCGTCACCCTGATCTTCCTCCTGGTATTTACACGATGAGCGCCGGCATCCTCCTGCAAGTCGCCCAGACCCTGTTGGCCATCCTGCTGGCACCGCTGCTGATGGGCTGGGTCAACCAGTGCCGCGCCTGGCTGCAGGGGCGCAGCGCGCCACCCATCACCCAGCCTTACCGCTCCCTGCGCAAACTGTTCCACAAGGACGCGGTGATCGCGCACACTGCCTCGCCGCTGTTCCGTTTCGCGCCCTACATGAAGTTTGCCTGCATGGCGCTGGCGGCCGGCATCGTGCCGACCATCGCCAACGATCTGTCCTTCTCGCCAGCAGCGGACGTCATTGCCCTGGTGGGCATCTTCGCGCTGGCACGGGTGTTCCTGGCGCTGGCGGCCATGGACATCGGCACCCCGTTCGGCACCCTCGGGGCACGAAGGGACATGCTGGTGTCTTTCCTGGCCGAGCCTGCGCTACTCATGGTGTTCTTCACCGCCAGCCTGATTTCGCAGTCCACTGAACTTCCCATCATCGTCGCCACCCTGGCGCACAAGGCCTTCGCCATCCACCCCAGCCTGGCGTTCGCGGCAGTGGCGTTCTGGATGATCTCGGTGGCGGAGAACGCGCGCATCCCCGTTGACAACCCCAGTACGCACCTAGAATTGACGATGATCCACGAGGCCATGATCCTGGAGTATTCCGCCCGGCATCTCGCCCTGATCGAATGGGCGGGGGCATTGAAACTGTTCACCTACTCCGCGCTGGGCATCGCGCTGTTCCTGCCCTGGGGCATCGCGCTCCAGGGTGATATCGCCGCCTTGCCTTTGGCGCTGGCCGCCATCGTGGCGAAGCTTGCGGTCGGCGGCGCCGCGTTGTCGTTCATGGAAGTCGTCTCCGCCAAGGTGCGCCTGTTCCGCGTTCCGGAGTTTCTCGGCACGGCCTTCCTGCTGGCTGTACTGGGCATGCTGATCCATTTCCTGCTGGAGGGATGAGATGGGATCGAACGCGATTCGCACATTGAACGCCGGGTGGAAAACATCATGACGGCATTGGCCTATCATCTTCAGATCGTCAACCTGCTTGCGGCCCTGCTGCTGCTGATCTCGTTCGCCATGTTGTCGCAGCGTCGCGTCGTCGGCCTGGTGACCCTATTCGCCTGGCAGGGTGCGGCGCTGGCCTTGTCCACGGCCATCGTCGCCTGGTCCACCGGCCAGCACCACCTGTATTACTCGGCGGCCATGACGCTGGGGCTCAAGGTGATCGCCATGCCTTGGTACTTCTACCACTTGGTGAAAAAGCTGAACGTGAACCGGGTCGTGGAGCCGATGATCAACATCCCGACCACGATGCTGATCGGCATCGTGCTGGTGATCTTCGCCTTCAACCTGGCGCTGCCCATCTCGGAAATGTCCGGCACGGTGACGCGCTCGACCCTGGGCATCGCCATGGCCTGCGTGCTGCTCGCCTTCCTCATGATGATCACGCGCACCAAGGCCATCCCGCAAGTGATCGGTTTCCTGTCCATGGAGAACGGCCTGTTCTTCGCCGCCACCAGCGCGACCTACGGCATGCCCCTGGTGGTGGAACTGGGCGTGGCCCTGGACGTGCTGGTCGGCGTGTTCGTGCTCGGCATCTTCATCTTCCAGATCCGCGAGACGTTCGACTCGCTGGATCTGAAGCACATGGAAAAGCTCAAGGAAAAATAGGTCATGGAACTGTTCTGGCTACTCGGCATTCCGCTGACAGGCGGCATTTTCCTGGCGCTGTGGGGCTACCGGCGCAACGCACCGGAGATCAACGCGCTCTTCAGCCTGCTCACGCTGGCGATGGCGGCACTACTGACTGTGCGCATCGTCGAGGCGGGTCCGATGATGGTGGGCAACGGCTGGTTCTTCATCGATTCGTTCAATGTGTTCCTGGTTGCGCTGACCGCCTTCGTCGCTTTTACCACCGCCCTGTTCTCGCGTCCCTACATGCGCATCGAACAGGAACACGGCCGCCTCAACGCCACGCGCCTGCGCCTGTATCACAGCAGCTACCAGATCTTCATCGGGGCCATGCTGCTGGCGCTGACCACCAACAACATGGGCATCCTGTGGGTGGCGATGGAGGCCGCGACGCTCGCCACCGTGCTGCTGGTCTCGCTGTATCGCACCCCGGCCTCGCTGGAAGCGGCCTGGAAATATTTCATCCTGTGTGGCGTAGGCATCGCGCTGGCGCTGTTCGGCACCATCCTGCTTTATTTCGCGGCGGAGAAAGTACTGGGTTCGGGCGGCAACGCGCTGTTGTGGACGCACCTGAACGGCGTGAAGGCCCAGCTCGAGCCCACGGTGCTGTCGCTGGCCTTTGTTTTCCTGCTGGTCGGCTACGGGACGAAAGTTGGTCTGGCGCCGCTGCACAGCTGGCTGCCGGATGCTCACGCCGAGGGCCCGACGCCGGTGTCCGCCGTGCTCTCCGGTCTGCTGCTCAACGTCGCACTGTATGCGGTGATGCGCTCCAAGGTGCTGGTGGATGGTGCGCTCGGCAACGACATGGCGGGTACGCTGATGATGGGCTTCGGTTTGCTTTCCGTCGTGCTGGCGGCATTCCTGATCGTGCGTCAGACCGACGTCAAGCGCATGTTCGCCTACTCCTCCATCGAACACATGGGGCTGATCACGTTCGCTTTCGGCATGGGCGGCGCAGTGACGAACTTTGCCGGCCTGCTGCACATGACCATGCATTCGCTCACCAAGTCCGCCATATTCTTTGCCGTCGGCCATGCCACGCAAAAAACCGGCACGCAATTGATGGACGACATCCGCGGCCTCATCAAGACCAATCCCACCCTCGGCTGGGGCCTGATGCTCGGCACCGTCGCCATCCTCGGCATGCCGCCGTTCGGCGTGTTCGCCAGCGAATTCCTCATCATCACCACCGCCATGCACGAGCATCCCTGGGCCACGCCCTTCCTGCTGCTGGCGCTGGGCGTGGCCTTCGCAGCCATCTTCGGCAAGGTGCAGCCCATGGTGTTCGGCGAGACCGAGCTGCCGAAGCTGCCTTACCAGCCCGCGCAGACACCGGTGTTCCTGCATCTGGGGCTGGTGTTGATGCTGGGCCTGTTCATCCCGCCATATCTCGCCGCCTGGTACAGGCAGGCGGCCCATCTGCTGGGAGGCTGAGATGAAAATCGGCGATCACGAGTGGCGTCTCGACTCCATCGGCCCGCACATCTGGCGCGGCAGTATGGAAACCGGGCAATTGCTCGCGCTGTCGCGCGCGGTCAAGGAGGAAGGCGGACAGCTCGTCGCACTGTGGGGTTCGGACGACCGCCACCTGAACGGCGGCTTCGGTATTCATGTCGCCCTGCTCACGGGCCTGGGGTTGGCCTGGGTGAGTTGCGTCCTGCCGGCGGAGGCGCCCGCCTATCCCGATCTCGCGCATATCTTCCCGCAAGCCGATCGCATGCAGCGTGCGGCCTTCGATCTGCTCGGCATCACTGCCACCGATGCGGTGGACGAGCGCAAATGGCTGCGCCACAACGCCTGGGCCGCAAGCGAATTCCCCCTGCGCAAGGATTTCTCGTCGCTCGCCGCTCGCCGCTCACCGCTCCCGGAGGCCGACGCCTATCCTTTCATTTACGTGCAGGGCGATGGCGTCCACGAAATCGCAGTCGGTCCCATCCACGCCGGGACCATCGAGCCCGGACATTTCCGCTTCTCCATCATTGGCGACCGTATCCTCAAGCTGGAAGCGCGCCTGGGCTACGCCCACAAGGGCATCGAAAAACGTTTCGAGGGCATGGAACTCGCCACCGGCGCCAGGCTCGCCGGACGCGTGTCCGGCGATTCGCACAGCGCCTATGCCTGGGCCTATTGCATGGCCGTCGAGATGGCGACCGCCAGCACGGTACCCGAACGGGCGTTGTGGCTGCGCGCCCTGTTCCTGGAAATCGAACGCATCGCCAACCATCTGGGCGATCTCGGCTACCTGGGCAACGACGTGGCGCTTGCGTTCGGCTTCATGCAGTTCTGGCGCCTGAAAGAAGACTGGCTGCGGATGAGCATCAAGCTGTTCGGCCACCGCTATCTGTTCGATTGCATCACGCCGGGCGGCGTGGCCACGGATATCGACGCCGCAGGGTGTGCCGAACTCGACGCCCTGGCCTGCCGCATCGAGGCCGAAATACGTGAGCTCAAGATCATCTATGACGAGCATGCCACCCTGCAGGACCGCTTTGCCGACACCGGCATCTGCAAACCCGAGCTGGCCGCGCAACTGGGTTTGACCGGGCTGGCCGGTCGCGCCAGCGCCCAGACCTGGGATGTGCGTACGCAATTTCCGCAGGTCCCCTATGACCGACTGGATGTGAACATGGCGACCCAGCGCCGGGGCGATGTGCTGGCGCGCGCGGAAGTGCGCTTTGCCGAAGTGTACGAATCCCTGCGATTGATCCGCGACATCCTCAAGCGCCTGCCGGCGGGCGGCATACACGCGCCGCTCCAGCCGGCGCAAGCTGCATGCGAAGGTCTGGGCTGGGTGGAAGGCTGGCGCGGCGAGGTGGTGGTGGCAGTCAGGATTGCGGCCGACGGCACGCTCGACCGCGTGCATCCGCACGATCCGTCCTGGCAGAACTGGCCGCTGGTGGAAATGGGCGTGCTGGGCAACATCGTGCCCGACTTCCCGCTCATCAACAAATCCTTCAACCTCTCCTACAGCGGACCGGATTTATAAGATGGCTTCGTATCTGATCCTCCAGAAGATCCTCAAGACCGGCTTCGTCTCCGAACCGGCGCCCCAGGCCGACCCCGCGCTGCGCACACGCGAGCAGGCACTGCAGGCGGAAATTCTCAAAGTATTCGGCCAGGCGGTGGCGATCCGCCACGTCGATGCCGGCTCCTGCAACGGCTGCGAACTGGAAATTCATGCGCTCAACGGTCCGCACTACAACATCGATGGCCTGGGCGTGAAGTTCTCCGCCAGCCCCCGGCACGTCGATGTACTGCTGGTGACCGGCCCGGTTTCGCGCCACATGGAAGCCGCGTTGAAACGCGCCTACGACGCCATACCGGATCCCAAGTGGGTCGTGGCCATGGGCGAGTGCGCCTGCACCGGCGGGATGTTCGGCGAGAGCTACGCGTCGTGCGGAAAGATATCCAACGTCATCCCCGTCGACGTCGAAGTGCCGGGTTGCCCCCCCACCCCGACCGCGCTGCTGCAAGGCATCCTGGCTGCCGTCAGCAAGGGCGCGTCCAACGCAAGCGGCTAGGGAAACGTCCTACAGGCAGGCCCAGCCATCATCGTGCCGTCCCTGCCGGGGTCGCCCGTATTCGCTTGACCGGTCTAGGCTTTGGGTTTTCTGCCGGGGCTGGCGGCCGGGATATATCCCGAGATCCGATACAGCATCCCTTCGCTTTTCTTGCCCTTGATGAAGCGCGTGGAGTGGCACGCGATGACGTCCCCTCTTTTCGACAATTCGGCCAGATGAAGCCGAACGTCTTCCAGCGGGATTCGGGTTGCCGCGGCGATCTCGGCGTCGAACTGCTCGCCGCGACTTTTCAGGTATTGATGGATTTTCTGCATATCTGAGGTACCTGATTTCATGAGTGACGAGACCTTGGGGCAGGCAGCCTGCTTTGCCCAGGGCAATTCAGCCCCCTCGCGCAAGCTGGTAACGATTGCTGAAAAATCGAGTGGGATCCGATCGGCAAGCGCACTCGCTCGTTTTTCCAGCTGTCCCCAATCGAGGGGACAGGCCGGTCCGACACATGCACAGGCAATATGATTGTCGCCGCCAGGGACCGTCCCCAAATGCACATGCCCTTGGAAGACTTCGCTCAACAAGGCCAGGTGTCTGGACCAGTATTTCCGGGGCCCGGCGAAGTTGGCGACAAGCAGTCCCCCAGAGCGGAGCCGGTTACGTGCCGCCTGATAGAAGGTGCGACTGAGAAACGTCGGGGCGATGCCTCGGGCGTCGAAGCCATCCAGCAACAGTACGTCGGTATCGCCTTCCGCCTCGGGGAGATACGCGGCTGCATCGGCCTGGACGATCGCCAGGCGTTCATCGTCGGGTACGCCGAACGCCTGGCGCAACGCGATGACGTCGGGGTTCAACTCGACCACGGTCAAGCGTGTGCGGGGCAGATGGCGGTGGCAGAACTTGGCCAGCGACCCACCACCCAACCCGACCAGCAACACATGGCCCGGATTCGGCGCGAACAGCAGAAAAGCCATCATCTTGCGGGTATAGGCGATATCCAGGGCGAAAGGATCATCGATGCGCATGGAGCTCTGGATGAAATCCAGATTAAACAGCAGTTGCCGTGTCTCGCCGTCGTCGATGATGAAAGGCCTGGCGTAACGCCCGTCCAGAATCTGCTCGTAGAGTCTCACAGGATCGCTCTGCGACGATTCGAGTACGCACACCTTGACCGGTTCGCCCGCCACCTTGCCGGGCAACTCCAGCAGCGGGGGGCGACTCATGGGGGCGGCGATGGCGGAAGCGGAATGGGACAAGAATGACGAAGACCTATAAACGTGTCTGCCAATTACGCATGGCAAAAAGCGCGATCGATCAAATCACATCATCAGATGACATTCTCATGATAATACAATTATCATATTATCCCTACCCCGCCCATCACGAGTCCCGCTATGGAAAACCGTACCGCCAGGATGACCATCCTGATCGATCCGCTCAAAAAGGAAATTTTCGAGGACATCTGTACGCAACAAGACCTCACGTCGTCGCAAGTCATTCGCAAATTGATGCGCCAGTACATCATCGATCACGCGGGCCCGCGAGAACTGCCCGGATGGTTGACCGGGCCTGCCCCCAAGGCAGAAAACCCATCGAAGTGAACGTAAACAAGAACGGCAAGACAGCCGCTCTTTAAATATTGGGAAGGCGATATGCCGGCGCTCAAAGTCCTGGGCGTCCCGGTTCGAACGGATCGGCAACCCCCACCGGCGCTCCGCACGGCCGTTGCCCATCATTACCCGTAAAGGGTGCACGGTGGTCGCAGACAGACGTGTCCGCAGGCTGCTTCCAATATCCCGGCTTTAGCGCGTCAGACCCGCGTACAGCAGCGGCAGTTTTTCCGGCAGCCGCTGCACGTGGTCGACCACCATATAGTTCTTCTGCCCGAAGATGCGCGACACATAATTGTCGGCGCGCGGATCGAGGCTCATGCAGTAGGTGGTGACGCCGTTGCGCGCCACTTCCTCGACCGCCTTCTTGGTGTCGTAGCGCAGATACTGCGGATCGCGCACGTCGATGTCGGCCGGCTCGCCGTCGGTGATCACGATCAACAGCTTCTTCGCCGAGCGCTGCAGCTTCAGATGATGGCCAGCGTGGCGGATCGCCGCACCCATGCGGGTCGACAACTGGCCCGTCATGCCCGCGAGTTTGGCCTTGGGCACCTCGTTCCAGTGCTGGTCGAAGTCCTTGAAGCGAGTGTATTCGACATCGTGACGACCGTCCGAACAGAAGCCATGGATGGCAAACGGGTCGCCGACCTTGTCGATCGCATCGGCCAGCAGCACGCAGGCCTGCCGCGTCAGATCAAGCACGCTGTATTCCTGGTCCTGCACCAACTCATTGGTCGATTCGGACAGGTCGAGCAGCACAAGGATCGAGAAGTCACGCGTTTTCCGGACGCTGCGCATCATGATGCGCGGATCGGGCTGGTTGCCGAGCCGGATGTCGATGAAGCTCGCGATCGCCGCGTTGATGTCGATCTCGTCGCCATCTTCGAGCTTGCGGATGCGCTGCACGCCCTGCGGCTGCATCGCGTCGAGCAGGAACTTCATGCGATGGATTTCGCGCTTGTACTTGGCGGTAATGTCGTCGATTACCTGCAGATCGCCCGATTTGGCGCGCTTCTCCAGCACCGTGGCCCAGGCCGGACGCTCCAGCTGGATCTGGTAGTCCCATTCCGAATAGTGGAAAGGATCGGACACCGGCTCCTTGCCTTCCATCTCGTTGAAGCTCTTGCCGTGGCTCTCGTCACCGATGTTCTCGTAGGGGAAGAGCTCGGTGCTGAGTACCCAGATTTCCTCGGCATCGTCGCCCGCGGTTTCGACGTCGATCGCGTTGACCATCTCCATCACGCTGACGTTCTTGCGAACCTGCTTGATGCTCTCGTAGCCGGCGCCCGCAGCCTTGTCGAAATCGAATTCCTCGAATTCCCAGAAGTAGCGGTTGTCGTCTCGGTAAGGCGCGGCAAGGATGTCGGTGCGCGGGTTGAACGGGATTCTTTTCTCGGTCAGATTGTGCGCGAGTTGGACGCCGATTTCCCACGAAATCTGGTTGTCGCCGAGGCGGTCCTGCACTGCGGCAAACAGCACGCGGCCCTCGGCGACCCACAGATCGTTATCCTGGTAGGTTTCGTCCAGCAGCGCGCGGGCCAGGCGGTTGAGATAATCGCCGACGCTCGCATTCATGTCCGGCGTGGCGACGTGCAACCTGCTCCAGAGCTGCTTCAGGCCGGGGAAGCGACGGATCGATAGGGCTTCTACCCGCGCGTCCTCGATCACCGAAATCACCGCCATCTGCATCGGGTTCAGTGCTTCGGCCGAAATCGGTTCCTTCGTTTCCACGACGTGCGCGGCGCAGTGTGCGGCGGTCGCGCGATAGAGTTCGAGACCGGACACCGGCTCCTGCCCCTCGATCGCGAAGTCATCGACGGCATCGGGCACATGCAGCAGGTAGTCGGCGATGTAGGGCCGGTAACCTTCGCGCGACTCGAAGTCGCCCGAGGTCGGCCGCATGAAAAAGTCACGTGCCCACAGCGCCCGCAAATACATGTTGATGCGGCGCTGCACGTCGACCAGAAGCGTGCCCTTGCGCTCCTTCTGCAGCATCGCCAGCGACTCCTTCGACTCGAGGCCAAAGTACCTGATCTGCTCTTCGTAGTTGGTGCGATGCGCGTGCGCGCCCCACAGCGCCCAGCGACGCAGGCCGCCCAACGTCAGGTGCTGGAACAGCACTTCCAGCTTGTCGAGCATCGGCCGCACGCCGCGCGGCGCCTGCGCGATGAGGGTATTGAGAAACTGCAGATACTTGAGGAAGAGGTCGGCGTCCCCGAGCCGGTTGGCGGCGGTGGGCGCACTGGCGAGCAGCAGCTCGATCACCGCACCCGAGGTTTTCGACGCCAGCATCAGCGCGGCGGTGGCAAGGTCGGCCACCACATCCTCGCCCACTTCCTTGGCCACCAACGGCGCCTGTTCGATCCAGGTTTCGACCAGATCGTCGCCTCGCCCCAGCCCGCGGATGGCCGACACACCCTTCAGGTAGTTGTCCAGCCCACGCGGCGAGAACACCTTGGTGGCCTCGTGCCAGGTCGCATTCAACGTATCGCGCGTGTGCGGCGACAGGTCTTCCAGCAGTTCAGCGTAGTCTTCGAGTTTGATCGACATAGTGAGTGTGCTGTAAACAGTTAGCCGTGAGCGGTAGGGGCTGGCAGCGTAGGCAGTTCTCCCGCCTGCTGCTCACCGCTTGCCGCTTACGAATCAGAAGAACGTGGACACGGCCGCGTCGAGCGCATCGCGCATGTCGGGATCGTCCGTGATCGGGCGGACCAGGGCGACGCGGCAAGCGGCCAGCGGGTTGACGCCCTTGGCGATCAGCGACCCGGCGTAGATCAGCATGCGGGTCGACAGGCCTTCATCAAGGCCGTGGCCCTTGAGGTTGCGGCTGCGCTCGGCGATCGACACCAGCTTGGCGGCGATGTCTGCATTGACGCCGGACTCGTGCGCGACGATCTCGGTTTCGATGCCGTGCTCGGGATACGTGAAATCGAGGCCGCCGAAACGCTGCTTGGTCGACTGCTTGAGATCTTTCATCAGCGACTGGTAGCCGGGGTTGTAGGAAATCACAATCTGGAAATCGGGGTGGGCGTGCACCAGCTCGCCCTTCTTTTCCAGAGGCAGCACGCGACGGTTGTCGGTCAGCGGATGGATCACCACGGTGGTGTCCTGGCGCGCTTCGACAACTTCGTCGAGGTAGCAGATCGCGCCATGGCGGGCGGCGATGGCGAGGGGTCCGTCCTGCCACTCGGTGCCGGAGGCGGACAGCAGGAAGCGGCCAACCAGGTCGGACGCCGTCATGTCCTCGTTGCACGCCACGGTGATCAGCGGCTTGCCGAGCTTGTAGGCCATATATTCGACGAAGCGCGTCTTGCCGCAGCCGGTAGGACCCTTGAGCATCATCGGCATGCGCACCGAATAGGCGGCCTCATACAATTCGACTTCGTCCGCAACCGGACGGTAATAGGGTTCCTGGGTAACGCGGTACTGGTCGACGATATTGCTCATGACAGCTCCATGTAAGGGATCGCAAATACGCAGGCCGCTCAGCGTGCAGCCTCTGGATTTACGACAGATAAAAAGCCCCCGGGCACCGACCCTGCGCCCACTTCAGGGCTTCGGATCGGGCAGCGGGGGCCGGGTGTGACAGCCTTGCCGCCGCTTAAACAGTCTTGCCGCGGAAGATCACCATCGACGCGCCCTGGCTTTGCGAGAAGTTGTCGTAGCCAATCAGACGGACGTGGTTGTTGGGGTTGGCCTTGTGGCAGGCTTCAGCTTCAGCCAGCACGCGGGAGACGTCGGTTTCACCGAACATCGGCAGCTTCCACATGTACCAGTAGGAGTCCATCATGTGCTCGGGCTCGGTGTGCTCGATGGCCGGGTTCCAGCCTTTTTTCACCAGGTACTCGACCTGCTTCTTGATGTTGTCCGCAGTCATGGCGGGCAGGTAGGAGAAGGTCTCGAATTTGCGGCTGGCGGGATCGCTCAGGCGGCTTTTGTAATCCATTACTTCAGACATTTCATATCCTTTCGGTAAAAGTCAGGGGTAAGGGGTAAGGGGTGAGGAAGGTGTGCATGCGCTTCACCCCTCCCCCTTCACGCCTCACCGGTTTACTTGTGCGCGACGTCCAGCTTGTCGACGGTGTCGAACTCGAACTTGATTTCTTTCCACGTTTCCATGGCGATCTTCAGTTCGGGGCTGTGCGCGGCGGCAGCGGTCAGGATGTCCTTGCCTTCTTTTTCGATGGCACGGCCCTGGTTGCGGGCTTCCACACAGGCTTCCAGCGCGACGCGGTTGGCGGCGGCGCCAGCGGCGTTACCCCAGGGGTGGCCGAGCGTACCACCACCGAACTGCAGCACGGAGTCATCACCGAAGATGGAGACCAGTGCAGGCATGTGCCACACGTGGATACCGCCGGACGCAACCGGGATCACGCCGGGCATCGAACCCCAGTCCTGGTCGAAGAACAGGCCGCGCGAACGGTCTTCGGCAATGAAGCCGTCACGCATGGTGTCGATCCAGCCCAGGGTCGCTTCGCGGTCACCTTCCAGCTTGCCCACGACGGTGCCGGAGTGCAGGTGGTCACCACCCGACAGACGCAGCACCTTGGTCAGCACGCGGAAGTGGATACCGTGGTGCGGGTTGCGGTCGAGCACGGCGTGCATGGCGCGGTGGATGTGCAGCAGCATGCCGTTGTTGCGACACCAGTTGGCCAGGCCCGTGTTGGCCGTCAGGCCGCCAGTCAGGTAGTCGTGCATGATGATCGGTGCGCCGATTTCCTTGGCGAACTCGGCACGCTTGTACATCTCTTCCGGGGTCGGCGCGGTCACGTTCAGGTAGTGACCCTTGCGCTCGCCGGTCTCGCGCTCGGCCTTCAAGGTCGCTTCGTGCACGAAGGCGAAACGGTCGCGCCAACGCATGAAGGGCTGGCTGTTGACGTTCTCGTCGTCCTTGGTGAAATCCAGACCGCCGCGCAGGCACTCGTACACCGCACGGCCGTAGTTCTTGGCGGACAGACCCAGTTTCGGCTTGATGGTGCAGCCCAGCAGCGGACGGCCGTACTTGTTCATGCGGTCGCGTTCGACCTGGATGCCGGCGGGCGGACCGCCGCAGGTCTTGACGTAGGCGATCGGGAAGCGGATGTCTTCCAGACGCAGGGCGCGCAAGGCCTTGAAGCCGAACACGTTGCCGACCAGCGAGGTCAGCACGTTGACGACGGAGCCTTCTTCGAACAGATCGATCGGATAGGCTACAAATGCATAGAAGCAGGTGTCGTCGCCGGGCACGTCTTCGATGCGGTAGGCACGGCCCTTGTAGTAGTCCAGGTCGGTCAGCAGGTCGGTCCACACCGTGGTCCAGGTACCGGTCGACGATTCGGCGGCCACGGCAGCGGCGACTTCTTCACGGTCGATGCCCGGCTGGGGCGTGATCTTGAAACAGGCCAGAACATCGGTGTCCAGCGGGGTGTAATCCGGGGTCCAGTAAGTCTGCCGGTATTCTTTAACACCGGCGTTGTAGGTCTTAACAGCCATGATTCCTCCTAGCAAAGGTTAGGTTTACGGACATGCCAGAAGTGGTCATGCACGATGGGTCGCATCATGCAGGAGGCAAACCATAAATAACAGTCGATTTTTTCTATTAGAAAAATAGATTATTATCTATGAGAAGACCAGGAAAATCAGGTTAACGCCATGCGCAGCCATACCACGTTTCGCCAGCTGGAAATTTTCGAGGCCATCGCCCGGCTCGGCAGCTTTACCCGCGCCTCCGAGGAGCTCTACCTCACGCAACCGACCGTGTCGATGCAAATGAAAAAGCTCACCGAAGCAGTTGGTGTGCCGCTGATCGAGCAGGTCGGCAAGAAACTCCACCTGACCCCCGACGGCCAGCACCTTGCCCAGGCCACCCGCGAGATCTTCAGCACCCTCGACCGTTTCTCCATGTCGGTCGCCGAGCGCAAGGGTTTGAAGCAGGGGCAACTCAGTCTGATGGCAATCACCACGGCATCGTACTTTGCGCCGCGCCTGCTGGGCGAATTTTCCAAGCTCTACCCCGGTATTGATGTCTCGCTACGCGTCACCAACAAGGAGCAGGTGCTTGCCAGCATGGTCGACGGTCTCGACGACCTCTATTTCGTCGGCCAGCCGCCGGAGGACATTGACGTTGTCGCCACGCCCATCATGGACAACCCCATCATCGTGCTGGCCGCACCAGAACATCCGCTGGCGCACAGGAAAAAGATCCCCCTCGACCGGATCGCCGCGGAGCCTTGGCTGATGCGGGAGAAGGGTTCGGGCACGCGCAACGCCATCGAGCGTATGTTCAGCGGACATGGCCTCAACATCCATCCACGCCTGGAGTTGGGAAGCAACGAAGCAATCAAGCAGGCAATCCTCGTCGGGCTCGGCATCTCCGCCCTGTCCCGAGACACCCTCGCGCTCAACCAGCCCGGGCAGTTCGCCGTACTCGACGTCGAAGGCTTCCCGATCCTGCGCCACTGGTATGCCGTCTACCCGGCCACTCGGCAGCTGTCAGTCGTGGCACGCGCGTTTCTCGAGTACTTACTCGACCGCGCGGAGGCGGCACCGACGGCGGTTGGCAAGCGATCAGCCGGCACCAAAGTCGCGGGCCGCTAAGGCAAACTAGCTGCACCGCAACGCGTCGAACGCGACCAGTTCGGCGAGAACGCCGCCCGCCTGCGACGCGCCCGGCGCCTTCGCCTATCCGGTGCATATCATTCCATTTACTTTATGATTCCCATAAAAATTTAAGACTGTTATGTATGGATCGTCGAATTTAGGATTCTACCTGGTACCTCGTGGATTAGGGTCCGTTGACCAAGTTCGGCAGAGTGCGTCACACGCACGCGATAAATGATGCAATCGATGTTTAGGGTGGTTCTTCTACCATAACTTATGGATTGACTCACACCGCATCGTGGCCACCCGGGCAGCGTTCACGGCAGGCGCCAACCAAGACAACTCTGAATCAAGGAGAACTGACGCGGTGGACAAGCTCATCGTCCTGCTTCCGGCCACGCCATTGCTCTCGGCCTTGTTGATTACGCTGCTCGCCGATCGATCCCGGCGTCGTATCGCGCGGCTGAGCGTCGGCTTCAGCGTGCTCACCTTCCTGCTTGCCGCGGCCGCGCTCGCCTTCTATCTGGCCGAGGGTCAGCCGCAATGGGCATCGTTCGCGCCGGGCTGGGGCAGCCTGTATCTCGATCCGCTGACCAGCGTGATGTCCCTGATGGTCGCGGGCATCAGCCTGGTCGTACACGTCTATTCGGTGCGCTACATGGCAGAGGAAGCTGGCTACGCGCGCTTCTACATCCTGCTCGACCTGATGGCCGCGGCCATCCTGCTGATGGTCGCTGCGGGCGATCTCGTCACGCTGCTGGTGGCATGGCATCTGATCGGGGTGCTGCTCTACTTCCTGCTCGGCCATAACGCCATGCGTCCCGCGGCCCAGCGCTATGCCTTCTGGACATTCCTGACCTATCGCCTGGGCGACCTGCCGCTGGTACTGGCTGCGGTCCTGCTGTATGAAACCTACGGCACCGCGGCGCTGCCAACGCTGTTCGAGCGCATCGCCGCCGCGCCGGATGCACACACCGTGGCGGGCATGCCCGTGCTCACCGTGGTGGCCCTGTTGGTCGCCCTGGCGGCGTTTGCCCGCTCGGCGCAATTTCCACTGCATACCTGGCTGCCCTACACCATGGAGGGCCCGACCCCGGTGTCGGCGCTGATGCACGCCGGCATCGTCAACGCTGGCGGCTTCATCATCAACCGTTTCGCACCGGTGTTCGTGCACGCTGGCGGCGTCTTGCACCTGGTGTTCGCAGTGGGCCTGGTCACGGCCATCCTCGGCTCGATCCTGATGCTCACCCAGAACGACATCAAGAAGGCGCTCGGCTACTCGACCATGGGCCAGATGGGCTTCATGTTCGTGGAATGCGGCGTCGGCGCGTTCTCCCTCGCGATCTACCACCTGATCGCGCACGGCCTGTTCAAGGGCACGCTGTTCCTCGGCGCCGGCAGCGTGATCAGCAACGCGCGCAAGCACGACGGCGTGCCCCACGACGACGTCTACACCTTCGTGGTCGAGCGCAAGCCGCTGGCACCGCGCCTGCCGTGGGTGCTGGCTGCCGTCATCACCGTGGTGGTGCCCTTGCTTGTGCTCGGCGCGTCACGCTGGCTGATGGGCGGCGACTCAGTCGGGGAGCAGGGCGGGATCATCCTGTTGTTCTTCGGCTGGGTGACCGGTGCCCAACTCCTGTTCGCGACCTATCGCCTGCGCGTGGATAGCCCGTGGCGGCTGATGGCGATGATCATTCTGTCGCTGATCATCGTGGTGGCAGGCTATACGCTGATCGAGCATGGCTTCGACCTCTTCCTCTACCCTGATCGAGAGCTGAGCGAGCGCATCTATGCGGCAGCCAGCCTTCCGTTGGCGACTTTTGAAGTACTGGTGATGATCCTCACTGCCACCATCGTGGTCGGCTGGATCGCCACCTACTACGCTGCCGCCAACGGCCGCGCGCACCGCGGCAGTGATGCATCGCCGCTGCGGCTCGCCTTCTATTCCCTGATCTCGCGCGAGTTCTACGTGGCCGACGTGTACGCCTGGCTCACCCAGGCAACGCTCGGCCTGTCGCGGCGCCTCAACGTGTGGTCAAGGTGGGTGTGACATGACGCTACTGCTGATCGCTTCGCTGTTCCTGCCGTTGTTCCCGCTGAGCATCGTGTTCAACGGCGCACTGACGACGTTGCGCCACCCCGCCGCACGCGGCGCGCTGCTGCTTCTGTGGCCCCAGTTGGGGATCGGACTGCTGCAGCTCGCACCACACGCCGTCCCGCCCTACTTCGTTCCCTGGGCGCTGCTGACATCCGGTCTCTATGCGCTGCGGCTGCTGACCGTCCGCGACATGGGGCGGTGGGCTGGCCTCCTCGCGACGTCTGGCCTCGCACTCACTTGGGCGCTCGCGGCCGCTGGCGCCGATCGTGCGGACCTCCACCTGTTCGCCTTCTGGTTCAGCCTGCCGCACGCCTTGGTGGCATTGCTGGCCCTCCCGCTGAGCCGCCGCTTCGGGGCCGCGTACGCGGGCCTGCAGGGCGGACTCATCGGTCATCTGCCGCGCCTGTCCGGCGTGCTGACAGTGACGGCGCTGGCTGCGGTCGCGACCCCTCCCTTCCCCGGCTTCTTCGGCCTGCTGCGCGTACTGCATGTGCTCGACTGGGCGGGAGCCGTCACCGTCCTATTCATCTGGCTGACCTGGGGCTGGGCCGCGACGAAGCTGCTGCAAGGTTTCGTCTTCGGGGACGAGCGCATGGAGTCCGACGCCGACATCGGACGCGCCTCGACGTTTGCATTCGCCGGCATGCTCGGCGTCTTCATTGCAGTCGGCCTCTATTCGACAGGAGGGGGACTATGAGCCTTTCACTCGGGCGACGCCTCAAGATTCGCGCTACGGTGCACGTGGCCGGGGAGCCGATTCCCTTCTTCTGGCCCATGCGGACCTTCATCCACCACAATCCGCTCTATGGCCTGGAGCACTTGCCGTTCGAACAGGCGGTTGGCGAGGGCGAGCGCCTGTTCCATGCGCGCGGCTTCCTGCCGCGCCCGATCCAGCAGCGGTATCTGGCCTCGGGCAAGATCGATCTCGCCGCGCTGGAGGATCAGGTCGAGCGCTTTCTGGCCACACAGCCGGACATCGCCGGGTTCAACCAGCGCCGCCTGCTGATGACGCTCCTCACCGAAATCGAGCAGCCGATCGGCGCGCCGCCTTCGCTCGCCGACGCCGTCGACGTTCACGCCGCGCTGGCCGGTTTTGCCCTGCCGGCGCGCAAGATCGACGACGTCGCACTGGCGGCGCAGGTCGGCGCCGACATGCCGCCCGGTCGCCCGCTCTACGCCATCGTGGACATGCTCTTCGGTACCGAGATCGGCGCGACGCTGAATGAATTGGTGATCAAGAGCTGCCTCGATTTCTTCGATGAGGGGCAGTCGGTGTGGCAGATGCCGGGGCGCGAAAAAGGCCTGTTCGCCGCCTGGACCGCAGTGGCGCAACGCAACCTACGCTTGTTCATCCGGGGGCTGCACATCAAGCGCATCCTCGCCGTCGACGACACCCCGGAAGGCATCATCAGCCACGTCATGGACGAACTGGGCGTGCCCGAGGACGACTGGAAAAGCCACTTTGCTTGCGAACTCACCCGCCTGCATGGCTGGGCGGGCTTCATCCGCTGGCGCGCCGGCGCCAAGCACTACCACTGGTCCCGACACTATCCGGCCGATCTGGTCGACTACCTGGCCATTCGGCTCGTGCTGGGACTTGCGCTTCTGCGCGAGCATGCACAGCGGAAGAGCGTGCCGGACACCCTCACCGGGCTTGCGCGTTTCGTCGAGGCCCATCCGGCAGAAGCCTATTTGCGACGCGAGTTTCATGGCGGCCATGTATTGCCGGAAATGGCGCATGCCGTAGAGGACGCCATCGCTTCGCGGCGCGGATCGCGCATTGCGCGTGTGCTGCCGCAATACCTGGCGCGCAAGCGCGAACACGAGGTAAGAGGGCTTGCCTCCGCATTGCGCAGGCTAGCGGACAAGGCCGGAATGGCTGATGCCATGCAGCGATTGGGGCCGGAGGATCTGGCCAGGCTCACTTCAACGCTCGCCCGCTTCGAACAGGCGGAAGGCCGCATGTGGCTGGGCGCGCTGGAGGCCCGCACCATGGACCGGCTGCTGCAGGGGATGGATCTGTCGCGGCCCGTGCCACGCGAAAAGCGGCCGTTCGCGCAGCTCATGTTCTGCATCGATGTGCGTTCGGAACGCATCCGGCGCCATCTCGAAAAGATCGGGGATTGCCAGACTTTCGGTATCGCCGGTTTCTTCGGCATACCGGTGAGCTTCATCGGCCTGGAGAAAGGCAGCGAAACCCATCTCTGCCCGGTGGTGGCCAGTCCCAAGAACGTGGTGCTGGAGCTGGCGATCGCGCGCGGCGTGGACGAACAGGCCTTCGTCTCGTCGCTGGAACAGGTTGTCCACGACCTGAAGGCCTCGGTGCTTTCGCCCTTCATCACGGTGGAGGCGATCGGCTTGCTGTTCGGGTTCGACATGTTCGGCAAGAGCCTCGCGCCGCTCGCCTACAGCCGCTGGCGCCAGCGGCTGAATCCGGGCAAATCGGATAGCCGATTGTTGCTGGACAAGCTGAGTCGAGAGCAGGCGGACTCCATCATCCGTTCGCTGCAGCGTGCGCTGATCGTCAAGGCCATCGTGAGGGAACTGGGCCTGCAACGGGAGACGATCACCGACGGCATGATTCGTGAATTACGGGAAACCGCCTTGGGCAATCGCGAGAGTTCGACCGAATTCGCACGCCATTTCAATCTGGACACCCATACCGAGTCGGCTTTCATCGCGCGCCTGCGCACGGTCTATCGCATCGACCGCGGCTATGCGCGGATGCAGATGGAAAGGCTGGGGCGCATCGGCTTTACGTTGGACGAACAATTGAACTTCGTCGGCACGGCATTGCGCTCCATCGGCCTGATCGAAGGGTTCTCGCGATTCGTGTTGCTGGTAGGCCATGGCAGCACGTCCGAGAACAATCCCTACGAATCCGCGCTGGATTGCGGCGCCTGCGGCGGCAATCACGGCATCGTCAATGCACGGGTGCTCGCACAGATCGCCAACAAGTCGGCGGTACGCGAAGGACTGCGTGGACAGGGCATCGACATCCCGGATGACACCTGGTTCGTCCCTGCATTCCACAACACCACGACAGACTGCATCCAGCTACACGACATGGATCTGCTGCCGCCCAGCCATCTGGTCTATGTCGACCGGCTCAGCAGCAACCTGCAATCCGCCACCCGGCTCAGCGCGGCGGAGCGCATGCCGACGCTGGAGCCGGAGAACGCCGGTATCGATCCGGCGAAGGCATACCGCAACGCCCAGAGGAATGCATCGGACTGGTCCCAGGTGCGTCCGGAGTGGGGCCTGTCGCGCAACATCGGATGCGTCATCGGCCGCCGGCACCTGACCGAGCAGATGGATATGGAGGGGCGGGTCTTCCTGCAGTCGTATGACTACAGCATCGATCCCAAGGGCCGTCTTCTCGAAAACATTCTATCCGGAGCGCTGGTGGTCGGGCAGTGGATCAACATGGAGCACTACTTCTCGACAGTGGACAACGAGCATTACGGCAGCGGCAGCAAGGTTTACCACAACGTCGCCGGACGCTTCGGCGTCATGACCGGCAACCTCAGCGACCTGCGTACCGGGCTGCCGGCACAGACCGTCCTCAAGGACGGCCTGCCCTATCACGAGCCCATGCGTCTGCTCACCTTCATCGACGCGCCCTTCGACCTGGCCAGACGCGCCATCGAGAGCGTCGTCCAGGTCAAGAATCTTGTCTACAACGGCTGGGTTCGCATGGCCATCGTGGACCCGGAGACCGGGATATGCCATCTGTACGAAGATGGCGGCTGGCGGCAGCAAACGATGGGGGCCGCCGACACAAGCGAAGAATTCAAGGAGCTCGCAGCATGAAAAACCTCAACTTCAGTCCCCTCAAGAAACTGGAGATCATTCTCGAAGGCGCCCATCAGGAATTTGCCACCGATCTGCTGGACCGGGCGGGTGTCAGCGGCTACACCATCGTCAACAACCTGTCGGGCAAGGGGCGCCACGGCTTTCACGAAGGCCACCTGATGTTCAACGAGGAGGCCGTGCTGATCATGATCATCGTTGCCGTACCGGAAGAACTGGTGAAACCCATCCTTGAGGGCTATGCGCCTTTTTTCAGCGAACACACCGGCGTCGTGTTCATCTCGGACATCCAGGTCACCCGATTGGTGAAGTTCAAGAGCTAGAAACGCGCGGGACAGGGTCCTGCGAGCGACACCCTGTGCTGCGCGGATGGGCCGCCGTCCCGCCATTCCGCTTCGGCGTATAACCTGGGCGATGCGTGTGGCCTGTAGCATCCGCCCCGGCTTACTAGTTCCTCGGTTTGAGCAATTGCACATGCGTCCGCAGGAATTCCAGAAATGCATTCGCCACCACCGATAGCTGCTTGTCCCGCGGGCGTACCACGTACCAGTAGCGTTTGATCGGGAAACCCTCGACATTGAGAACCGCCACTTCCGTCTGGTTGGGATCGAGGCTCAGGGTGCTCTGGGACAAGAGCGCCAGCCCCAGGCCGCCGGCAATCGCCTGCTTGATCGCCTCGTTGCTGCCCAATTCCATCTTGATTTTCAGCGGCATGTCCCGTTCCTGAAACACGCGCTCGACGGTGAGCCGCGTGCCCGAGCCGCGTTCGCGCACGATGAAGGGTTCGTTGGCCAGATGCGCGAAGGGAATACGCTTGCGTCGCGCCAAAGGATGCGACGCCGGCGCCAGCACCACCAGCGGATTTTCCAGGAATGGCTCGCACTCGATGTCCAGCCCATCCGGCGGCACGCCCATGACGTAGAGATCGTCCTGATTGCGCGCGAGGCGTTCCAGCAGGCGGTCACGGTTGACCACCTCCATCGCGATGTCGATGCCCGGGTACTGCGCACAGAACGGACCCAGCAGCCGCGGCATGAAGTATTTGGCGGTCGTCACCGCGGCGATTCGCAACCGGCCCTGCTTGATGCCCTTGAGGTCGGCGACGGTCTGTTCGAAACAACCCCAGGTCTCCAGCCAGTCGGCGCAGGTGGCGTAGAGCTGCTCGCCAGCCTCGGTGAGGAAAATCTTCTTGCCGATCTGCTCCAGCAGCGGCAGCCCGACTTCCTCATGCAGCAGGCGGATCTGTTTCGACACCGTCGGCTGCGTGACGTGCAGTTCCTCCGCCGCGCGCGAGAAATTCTTCAGGCGTGCCACGGCCTCGAAGGTCCGCAGCTGGCGCAAGCTGACATGCATCATGGGACGATCCCTCCGTTTTGATATTGCCTAAAGGCTATCATTTTTATAACAACTATTCATTAGTGTTTTAGTAGGGTATTCCCTAGACTCGGCGCCAGGACGTCAAGAAGACGCTCCACTTGTCAACCCGCAAGGAGCCCAGCCATGCCACCGACACTGAGTTCGTTCATTCCCGCCCTCGTCCTGTTCGCACCCGCACTGCTCTGGGGGGTCGGGTTCACGCCGGCCAGCTTCGCCAACGCCCGACCGCGCCTGATGGCGCAGATGAACATCGGCGCCGCGTGGCTGGTGTTCGCAGGCGCCCTGGTGGCGGCAGTCGCACACCTCTTCGACACACCTCACGCCTGGACGCTGTTCTCGCTCGCCCTGCCCGGCGACATCGGCGCCTTCTCCATCGGTACTTACGTCAACAGCGTCACCGTGATCATGCTGCTGCTGGTGTCCTTCGTCGGCGCCATCGTGTCGCGCTATGCGCGGAACTACCTGGACGGCGATCCGAACCAGGGCCATTTCCACAAGTGGCTCACGCTTACGCTGGCCTCGATCCTGACTTTGATCGTGTCGGGCAACCTGCTCATGTTCTCGCTGGCCTGGATCGCTACCAGCCTGTGCCTGCACCAGCTGCTGATGTTCTATCGCGAGCGGCCGGCTGCGGTGTTGTCGGCGCACAAGAAGTTCATCGCCAGCCGCATCGGCGATGCGAGCCTGCTGTTGGCGATCTTCCTGATCGGCTCGACGCTGCACACGCTGGAATTCAGCGAGATCTTCGAACGCATGGCGGCCATGGACGGCGCGCTGCCCGCGGCACTGCAGGCCGCGAGCCTGCTGATCGTCGTGAGCGCGGCGCTCAAGTCAGCGCAGTTTCCGTTCCACGGCTGGCTGATCCAGGTGATGGAAGCGCCCACGCCGGTGTCCGCCCTGCTGCACGCGGGCATCGTCAACGCCGGCGCCTTCCTCGTCATCCGCATGAGCCCGATCATGTCGCACTCCGGCACGGCCATGGCCGCGCTGGCCATCATCGGCCTGGTGACGCTGACCCTCGCCTCGCTGGTCATGCTGACGCAGACCAGCATCAAGGTGTCGCTCGCCTGGTCCACCACGGCGCAGATGGGCTTCATGTTGCTGGAGTGCGGCCTCGGCCTGTACAGCCTGGCCATGCTGCACCTCGTCGCGCACTCGCTGTACAAGGCCCATGCCTTCCTCGCCTCGGGCAGCGGCGTCGACGCCTTCCGCGCGCCGGTCATCCGCTACGAGTCGAAGGGCTTCCAGTTCGGCCAGTTGCTGCTCGCGTTGATCATCGCCAGCGCCATGGCGGTGGGCGTGGGCGCCGCGTTCGGCGTGACCTGGCAGCAGCAGCCCGCCCTCATTGCCGCCGGCACCATCGTCGCCATCGCGGTGAGCCAGCTCATGCTGCAGACCGCGACCCTGCTCGGCAACGCTGCCGCGCTGCTGCGAGCCGTCGGGCTCAGTGCTGTCGTGTCCATTGCCTACTTCATCCTGCACGCGCTGTTCGATCATGCCCTGCATGGCAGTGTGCTGCCGCTGCGCGACGCCGCCAGTGCGTTCCAGGCCGTGCTCGTGCCGCTGACCATCGCCGCCTTCGTCGGTCTGCTGCTGATGCAGCAGTTCATCAAGGCCGCGCATTCGAATCTGCGCGACACGCTGTACCTGCATCTTTATAACGGGCTGTACATCGACGTGTACATCACGCGGCTGTTGCAGCGTGTCTGGCCCGCCCCCCTTCAACCCGCCCACAGCCAGGGAGCCTGACCATGAACATGACTGACGCCATCTTCGCGAAGGAATCCACGGACGAACTCGACCGCCGCATCGATGCCGCGTGCGCACGCATCGCACCGTTGTGGCCGCTGAAGCACTTCGTCGCGGTCAACCCCTTCTTCGGCCTCATCGACCACAGCTTCCAGGACGCCTCCGACACCCTGGCGCGCATCACCGGCAGCAGCCTCTACATGCCGCGCGCCTACTTCCGGGAGCAGCTCGCGAACGGCCGCATCACGCACGAAGACATCGAACAGGCCATCGAACGCTGCGGCAGCCCGCTCGACGCGGTCGCGGTGGAGCATGCGCTGGCCACCGAAGCGCCGCAGCCCAAGATGGGCATGGCCTCGGTGAGCGAGGTGCTCGACCGCGTGGAAGGCGGCATCTGGACCAGCTTTGTCACCGAGCGCATCAGCCTGCATTGCGCCGCCTATTTCGACCTCGGCCAGGCCATGGTGGGCATGCCGTGGCGGACGCTGTCCCTCTATGCCGCCTGGCGCAAGGCAGCAAGCATCGACCGCAGCCCGGCGATGATGGGCCTGGGTGATTTCCGTGCCGCCGTCGCCAGACTGCCTGCGGAGCCGCGTGCCGCCATCGCCTGGGCCGTGACCGAGCTGGGCGTGCCCGACGCGGCGGTGGAGCGCTATTTGCACGCCGCCCTCCTGAGCATCGGCGGCTGGGCGGCGTGGGCGCGCTATCTGCGCTGGCAGGCGGAACTCGCCGGACAGCGCGACGACGCCATCGTCGACCTGCTGGCGATTCGTCTGATGTGGGACGTGCTGCTGTTCAAGGAAAAAAACAGCGCGGCGCTGGTCGCACGCTGGCGCGAGATGCTGGCCGCCAGCATGCGGCCGCCGTCCGCCAAGCGCCAGGCCGCGGCCGAGATCGACCGCATTTTGCTCAACGCGATGGAGATCGGTTTCCAGCGCGGTGTGATCGCCGGGCTCGCCAACCCGGCCCTGTCCGCCCCCGCTGCGCGACCGGCGGTACAGGCGGCGTTTTGCATCGACGTGCGCTCCGAGGTGTTCCGCCGCTCGCTGGAAACCGTGGCGCCGGGGGTGCAGACCATCGGCTTCGCCGGATTCTTCGGCATCTTCATCGAGCACGTGCCGCTGGGCGCCAGCGCGGGCCGCACCCATGTGCCGGTAATCTTTAATCCCGCCTATCACATCCATGACCGGGTCAAGGGCGGCGACGCCGCGAGCCTCCTCGAGCAGCGGCGCCAGCGCATCGGCCTGTCCAAGGCGTGGAAGGGATTCAAGCTGTCGGCCTCGTCCTGCTTCTCCTTCGTCGAGGCCGCCGGCCTGAGCTATGGCCCCAAGCTGCTGACCGACAGCTTCGGCTGGACCCGGCCGGTACCCGATCCCAACAGCCAGGGTCTCGCCAGGCAGGACATCGACCGCATCGGCCCGACCCTGGAAGCGGTGTCGCAGGCGCAATGCTGCACACATCACGCCGACTCGGGCATCCCGCATAACGATCGGCTCGGCCATGCCGAGCGCATCCTGCGCGCCATGGCCATGACCGGCAACTTCGGCCGTCTGGTGCTTCTGGCCGGCCACGGCAGCACCACGGTGAACAACCCGCACGCCACCGGACTGGACTGCGGCGCCTGCGCCGGCCAGACCGGCGAGGCCAGCGCCCGCGTGGTGGCCGCCCTGATGAACGACCCAGCGGTGCGCCGCGGCCTGCGCGAGCGAGGCATCGACATTCCGGAGGACACCTGGTTCCTCGCCGGCCTGCACGACACCACCACGGACGAGTTGCGCCTGTATGACACCGACGACGTGCCCAAGGCGCTGATCCAGGACCTCGCCCGGCTGTGCCAGTGGCTGGAGCAGGCCGGCGACCTCGCGCGCATGGAGCGCGCCGCCATGCTCGGCATCGACAACCTGCCCGATCATCGCGTGGCGGCCGATGTGCGCCAGCGCAGCCGCGACTGGTCGCAGGTGCGGCCGGAATGGGCCCTGGCCAACAACGCCGCCTTCATCGCGGCGCCGCGTCCGCGCACCGCCGGCATGGACCTGGACGGCCGCGCCTTCCTGCATGAATACGTCTGGCAGCAGGACGAGGGCTTCAAGATCCTGGAGCTGATCATGACCGCGCCGATGGTGGTAGGGAATTGGATCAACATGCAGTACTACGGCTCGGTGGTGGACAATCTGCGCTTCGGCAGCGGCAACAAGGTGCTGCACAACATCGTCGGCGGTGCCATCGGCGTGCTCGAAGGCAACGGCGGCGACCTGCGCGTCGGCCTGCCGCTGCAATCGCTGCACGACGGCAAGCGCTGGGTGCACGAACCGCTGCGCCTGTCCGTGTTCATCGAGGCGCCGGAAGCGGCCATGGACGACATCATCGCGCGCCACGACCTGGTGCGGCAGCTGGTGGAGAACGGCTGGCTGCACTTGTTCCGGATCGGCGAGGATGGGGCCGCGTACCGGCGCGTGGCCAGCGCGAACTGGCAGCCGGCCTGAGGCAGGGCCGCATGCAGGCTCCGGCGCACCTCTACGTCGGCGCGCAGATCGCGCTGCTGACCCGTCACGACAAGCAGCGCGTGATCGCGCCGGTACTGGAGGGCGCGCATCGCGAGACGCATCCGCTCAGTGGACCCCGCCATGCCGATCCCAGGCGCTGCGACATCTGCAATCCCTGATGCCGGCTCCCCGCGTGCCCCCATACAATGGGAAACCCTTTCCACTCGAATTTGGAGCCCGTGATGGCAAACGACCTGCAAGCGAGCATCGCGCGCCAGCGAAGCATCCTGAAGAACTGGCTGTCGTCCCCTCTCTCGCATCTCGCGGAACGCTGTCGCGCGGTCTGGCCCGATCGCCAGGCCCTGGAACAGCGCCTGATGGAGGGGCTGAACGAGCTGCCGTACTGCAAGTATCTCTACATCCTCGACGGCCATGCCCACCAGCTCACCGCCAACGCCTCGCGCGGCGGCCTGCTGCCGGAACATTTCGGCCGCGACCGCCGCGACCGGCCGTACATGGCCGAGGCGCTCGCGGGAAGTGCGTTCTCCCTGTCGGAAGCCTACATCAGCCGCAACGCGCGCCGTCCCTCGTTGACGGCCGTGCAGCGCATCGTCACGCCGTCGGGCGAGCTGCACGGTTATCTCGGTGCGGACTTCGACCTGCGCGAGCTGCCCGCGACCCAGGCGCTGTATGAGCAGCCCCAGCAGTGGGTGCAACTCAAGGGCGATCCGGCCATTCGCGCCGGGCTGTTTCATCAGGCACGGGTCGCGAGCCCGATGGACGAACGCATCGACGAGGTCCTGGATCTGCTCACCGAACTGATCACGGTACACGGCGTGTTCCACGCCAAGCTGCATTTCTCCAGTTCGCGCGCCACCCTGTGGCTGCTGGACGATCCCTACCGCTTCCGCATCCACAACATCGTCGAACTCACCGATCCCGATCTCTGCCTTGCCTTCCCGCATCGCGAGTACCCAGGCGATGCGGTGGTTCCGGCGGAGAAGGTGCGCGCGATTCTCCAGACTTTCCGCGACCTGCGGTTCATGGACGAAACGATTTACCTGCGTTCCGGCACGCTGAACATATTCAACGGCATCGTCGGCCTGACGTTCTCCTGCGACGGATCGCACTACATGCCGTGGAACGAGTTCCTCGACAAGCGTGTCGAGTTCTGGCTGGGCACGAGCACGCCAGGGGCGGGCTGAGCAGCCGCCATCCCCCTTCGTTCGCCAGGCTACGATCGCGTGACGCGCCGGTGCGAGCGCGTCACCGGCTTCGGCTGCGGCAGCTTCATGATGCGGTCCGCCTCGTTCAGCACGAATTCGTGGAAGGCCTGTGCGATGGGCGACATGCGCTTGCCATTGCGATGAACCATGTACCACTCCTTCATGATCGGGAAACCCTCGACACTGAGGATCGCGACGCGCCCCAGCGCCAGCTCGAACTCCAGTGTGTGCAGCGACACGATGCCGAGGCCCAGTCCGGCCATCACCGCGTGCTTGATCGCCTCGTTGCGGCTCATCTCCATCGAGGTGTTGAGCTTGACGCCGCGCTGCTGGAAGAAGCGCTCGACCGCATTGCGCGTGCCGGAGCCGCGCTCGCGCAGGATGAAATTTTCCTCGACCAGGCGGGCGAGCGGCACACGACTCACGCCGACGAGCGGATGATCCGGCGGCGCAATGATCACCAGCGGGTTCTGCATGAAGGCCTGGGACCGCAGTTCCATGTTGTCGGGCGGCGTCCCCATGATCGCCATGTCGGGCGTGTTGTCCTGCAGCTGCTGCACGACCTCCTCGCGGTTGGTGACCTCGAGATGCACCTGGGTGCCGGGATAGCGCTTGAGAAAGGCCGCCAGCAGATAGGGGGCGAAGTACTTGCCGGTGCTGGTGACGGTAAGCGCCAGCGTGCCGCGCTTCACGCCCTTCATGTCGTCGAGCACGGATTCGATGTCGCGGAACTGCTGGGCGATGGCGCGGCTGAAGGCATAGACCTCCTTGCCGACCTCGGTGAGAAAGATCTTCTTGCCCATCTGCTCGAACAGCGGCATCCCGACTTCCTCTTCGAGCTGCTTGATCTGGGTCGAGACCGCAGGCTGGGTCAGATGCAGCTCCTCGGACGCGCGGGTGAAGCTGGAATTCCGCGCCACGGCTTCCAGCAGGCGCAATTGGCGAAACGTCACGTTCATGCGGTTCCCTTTCTGAAGACTTAACCATTCACATTAGTGAATGGCAATAATAAATATTATTCATTTTTAATTATGCAACGGACTTTTTATAGTTCGCAACAAGGGCATTAGGCACGACAGTCCGACGCCAGACCCTAATGATCAACCGCTGATGCATAAGGAAACCAGATTATGAGTGAAGCGACAGCAACCGCCACGGCCGAACGCCTGAGCGGCCGGGAAGCGGCCATCGCCCGCCGCCAGGCGCTCTCCCTCCACGGGAAGGGTGCACTCAAGGCCGGCTCGACCGCAGCGCCCAAGAGCGCGACCGAAGCCCGAATGGCTGCGCGCACCCGCGCACCCGCTCCAACCGCCGCTGCGGCACCTGCCGAAGCACCGAACTGCGGCTGCCAGCACGGCGAGACTTTTTCCGCGCGCGTCGAGGAAGCACGTCCGGCTACACCCGTGGCGCTGGCACCGGTCTCCGCCGTGCGCCAGCGTCGCATCAAGCAGTCGCAGCGCGGCCGTGGCGACGCGCCGCCCTGTCGCCCCTGCGGCCGCATCAAGCCCGAACCGCCGAAAGTGGAAATCGGCACGACGCTCGCAGGCAGCACCGTGACCGGCAACCAGGTCGAGCGCACCTCGCGCGTGACCGGCAACGAGTCCGGCTCCTGCCGCGCCGTCACCGGCACCGAATACGTGGGGGCGGAACAGTTCGGCGACCTCTGCGGCATCCTGCCCGAGCCGGCGCCGTCCAAAGTCGGCACGACCAGCACCAGCCGCGGCCGTCGCGTGACCGGCACCGAAGTCGGCCGCAGCACGCGGGTGACCGGCGACGAGACCGGCACCTGCAAGCGCGTGACAGGTACCGAATACCTCGCCGCCGAGCAGGCGGGCGAATTCTGCGGCACGGCGCCCGAGCCGCGCCCGGAAAAGGCGGTGATGGGCATGACGGCGGCGCGCAATGCCGTGTCCGGCAGCGATCTCGCCCGCACCACGAAGGTGACCGGCGGCGAGTCCGGCGCGTCGCGCAACATCACCGGCAGCGCCTACGCCGACGCGCTGGTGCGCCCATCCGCCGAGGGCAACGGCCCAAAAAAGGTGGAAACCCGTCGCACGAGCAATGGCGCAATGGTGAGCGGCACCCTACCGGGTCGTTCACCGAAACTTTCCGGCGATGAGCCGGGCGCCTGCGCACGCGTGACGGGTTCCGACTACGTCAATACCGAAGAATTCAAGTCCTTCTGCCGTGCCGAGCCCTACCAGTCGCCGGCCAAGGCCGGCGTGTCGCGCACTCTCAAGGGACTCGACGTGTCCGGCACCCAGGTCGGGCGTTCGGCGCAGGTGACCGGCGACGAGCACGGCGCCTGCAAGCCGGTGACCGGCACCTCCTACATCGGCGCCGACCAGTATGCCGAGTTCTGCGCGGCGCGCACCGCGGCGGAAGCGATCAACCGCGCCCGCCTCGGCCGCAACGCCGACCTCACCGGCATCCAGCCGGGGCCCGACGACAAGATGACCGGCAACGAGCGCGGCACCTGCCAGCCGGTGAGCGGCACGCCCTACCAGGGCGAGAGCCAGACCGCGGCCGCCTGCGGCCGTCCGCCCATGGCACAGGCCTACCGCAGCCGCGGCCCCGAGGGCTCGCAGGCGCCGGCATCCATCACTGGCAACGCGATGGATGCCGGCCAGGGCGGCAACCGCACCGGCGACTTTTCCGTGGTGTCGCCGGCACGCGCCGCGCAGGCTAGCGAGACCCGTCGCATCACCGGCAGCGCCTACGGCGTCGGCGGCCGCATCACCGGTCCGCTGGCACGCGCCACCGGCCTGGTATCCGGCACGCCGGAATTCCGCTACCGCGACGAGCCGGGCGCCGTGGCCGTTCCCGCTGCACCGCAGCCGGCGGCTGAAGCTGCGCCCCAGCGCATTACCGGTGAAGGCCGCGAGCGCCACATCACCGGCGACGCCTGGGATCGCGGCGACCGCGTGACCGGCACCGAGGGCCGTTCGGCACAGCGCCGCAATCCGACCCTGCGTGGTGATCCGCGCGGCAACGGCACCACCGCCCGCGACAACCGCGAGGTCGAGCGCCCGGCAGCGGCTGCCAGCCGCATCACCGGCAGCAGCGGCAATGCCAACGGTGGCGCGGCGATCACCGTGTCCGGCGGCGCCCGGGGCTGAGCGCGCATAGCGAGGACGATCAGGCATGAACACCCGTCAACGTCTCGAAGCGATGCGCGCGCGCCAACCCGCCCCGGCGGGCATGGCGATGCGGACCGCACCGGCTGCGACCACGCTGCCGAGCTGGCCGCAGCGCCCGAGCTTCTGCCCGCCCGGCATGCAGGCGCGCGGCGGCGAATGCGTGACGAGCGCGTGCGCGCCGCAAGCGCACTCGCTGATCGACGTGGCGCGCAATGCCGAGCTGGCCGACTACGAGCGCACGATTCGCGCCCGCTTCGATGCCATCGTGCCGACGCTCAAGGAGATTGCCGCGCAGCAGCATGAAGCCGGCTTCGAGCAGCGCGCGCAGCAGATCGCACGCGAACGCCTCGGTTTCGAGTTGCCCGAAACGGTGCTCGCCGACGCCTGGGTGACTACGCTCGACATGCGCAAGCTTTACGGCCACAGCGTGTTGCAGACCTACCACGCGCTGGCCAGGGACTACGCGGCGCGCTGGAACGGCCACGCCGAAGCGGACGCCATGCAGCGCTTCTTCATCGAATGCGGCTTCCACGAAGTCGACATCAGCCCCTGCGCCGATGGTCGTCTGAAGGGCCTGCTGCAGTTCGTGCTGCGCCTGCCGAACCAGGCGGTGCGCCGCAAGTCCTACGCCGGTGCCATGTTCGACGTCGAACTGAACGTCAAGCAGTGGACCGAGATCGAGTTGCGCCGCTTCCGCGAGGGCGTACCGACGCTGTCGGACGCCGGCACGCGCTACCTCAAGGTTGCCGTCTATCACTTCAGCAGTTCGGACCCGCATCACGAAGGCTGCGCGGCCCATGGCAGCGACGATCGCAAGGCCGCCCAGGCTGCACTCGACCGCCTGGCCGCCTTCCGCACCGCGATCGAGAACGGCTTCTGCTGCGGCGCCTCGGTGGCGACGCTGCTGGTCGGCGTGGACACCGACAACGACGCGATCAGGATCCACGTCCCGGATACCGCTGGCGAGATGAGCGTCGAGTGTTTCGTCGACAACCAGGCCATCTATCAGCAGACCGCCGGCATGGCCGCCTCCGAAGCACGCTGGCGCCTCGGTGCCGCGATCGACGAGGCCGTGCGCGAAGCCGGCCGCAGCGCGCCGGAAACCGGCATGCGCAGCCTGATCGAGCGCCTGCTTACGAACAATCTGTCGCAGATCGACTACGTCTGCGCCCAGCACGGCGGCCGTTACGCCGACGTCGGCCACGCCGAGCGCTTCATCAACATCGGCGACAGCTTCGATGTGCTGCATCTGCGCAACCTCGCCTACTTTGGCCATCTGCACACCATTGAGGAAGGCGCGGCGGACATGGACGTCGGCATCAAGATCTTCAGCAAGCTGAACGTGGTGCACGGCCTGCCGATCCCGATCGCGATCCACTATCGCTACGACGAGCAGGTGCCCGGTTCACGCGAGCGTGCGGTGGCGCGCTGCCGCCGGATCAAGGCCGCGATCGAGACGCGCTACCCGGTTCTGGCCAGGGAAGGCCTGCTGTTCTGCGGCATGACCGTGCAGGCCAAACAGCCTGACAGCATGCAGGAAGACGTGACGGACATCGAAACCAATTCGCATGGGCATTGAGGTGAAGTCATGAAGATCATGCAAGTGGAAAAAACATTGGTCTCGACCAACCGCGTACGCGAAATGGGCCATCGCCCTCTGCTGGTAGTGCGCGAGAAGGCCGGCGGCACGCGCAGCGTGGCGGTGGACGCGGTGGGCTGCATCCCGGGCGACTGGGTGATCTGCGTCGGCAGCTCGGCGGCGCGCGAGGCGGCGGGCGCGAAGGACTTCCCGAGCGACCTGACCATCATCGGCATCATCGATCACTGGCAGCATCAGGAGCATTGAAATGGAGATCATGCGCGTGGTGTCGGATCTGGTGTGCACGCGGCGCATTCCCGGCCTCTTTCACGCGTCGCTGCGCGTGCTGGCCGACGCCAAAGGCACGCTCGCCGTGGCGGTGGATCCGGTCGGCGTACCGGAAGGGAAATGGGTATTTACCGCCGGCGGCTCGGCCGCCCGCTATGGCGCCGGCGATTACAGGATTCTTACCGATTTGACGATCCTCGGGATCATCGATCAGTGGAATGTGGTGGATGAGCACCACGAGGCAAGCAAGGCAGTTTCATTAACCGTGTAAAGGAGAAACATCATGGCAAACGCAATGACGGGCATCGCCCTGGGAATGATTGAAACGCGTGGTCTGGTGCCGGCGATCGAAGCCGCCGACGCCATGACCAAGGCCGCCGAGGTGCGCCTGATCGGCCGCCAGTTCGTCGGCGGTGGCTACGTGACCGTGCTGGTGCGCGGCGAGACGGGTGCGGTCAACGCCGCAGTTCGCGCCGGCGCCGACGCCTGCGAGCGTGTGGGTGACGGCCTGGTCGCCGCCCACATCATCGCCCGCGTCCACAACGAGGTGGAGAACATCCTCCCCGCTGCCGCAGCCGCCTGATTTGATTGAACGCAATTTGCAATAGGAGAGAGAAAATGGCTACTGGTATGACTGGCATTGCCCTGGGCATGATCGAGACCCGCGGTCTGGTTCCCGCAATCGAAGCAGCTGACGCGATGACCAAGGCGGCGGAAGTGCGGCTGATCGGCCGCCAGTTCGTCGGCGGTGGTTACGTTACCGTCCTCGTGCGTGGTGAAACCGGTGCGGTGAACGCGGCGGTGCGCGCCGGCGCTGACGCCTGCGAGCGTGTAGGTGACGGCCTGGTCGCTGCCCACATCATCGCCCGCGTCCACAACGAGGTGGAGAACATCCTCCCCACCGCTGCTGCTGCCTGATCGGACGCCATCATGGACATGATGGTGGACAAGGTCGAGGCAAAAGGGGACATCATGGCCAGCACGAACACCGGCATCGCGCTGGGCATGATCGAAACCCGCGGACTGGTCCCTGCCATCGAGGCGGCGGATGCGATGACCAAGGCGGCGGAAGTGCGGCTGATCGGCCGCCAGTTCGTCGGCGGCGGTTACGTTACCGTCCTCGTACGCGGGGAAACCGGTGCGGTGAACGCGGCGGTGCGTGCCGGCGCGGATGCCTGCGAGCGCGTGGGCGACGGCCTGATCGCCGCCCACATCATCGCCCGCGTGCACGGCGAAGTGGAGCACATCCTGCCGACGCAGCCCAGCGCAGGTGGGGCGGGACGCGACGGCGACGTGACCTGTATCGCAGCTTAGCAAAGGGGACTGCATGGCAATCGATCCACGGCTATTGGGGTATCTGAACCGGGCACTGGACCATGAGATGGCCGCAGTACAGCAATACATGGCCCAGTCCAGGCTCTGCGACCTGTGGAACCTGGCAGACTACTGTGCGCATTTTCACCAGGACGTCACCGAGGAACTCGGCCACGTGCAAAGTCTGATGGACGCCCTGCTCAGGCTCGGGTTCACGCCCAACGCCACCCAACTTCCGCCTGTACGGCTCGGCCGCAACCTGGGCGAAATGATCGCCATCGATCGCGTACTGGAAGTCGAGGCGATTCGGCTGTACGAGGAAGCTGCTGCCTACTGTGCACGGGTGCGTGATTTTGGTCACCACGGTCTTTTTGCAGGCATTCTGAAAGATGAGTTGATGCATCTCGACGAGCTCGGCAAGATGGAGGCTGACTTGCTCGAAAAGGAACAACGTTATGCCTGAAGACAACAACCCCATTCCGCACTGGCAGCGTCAGGATTTGCCGCCGATGCTGACCCGGCGTTTCGAATTCGAGACCTATCCGGAGACGCGGCGTTTCTTGGACGGCGTTGCCAAGCTCGCCGAAGAAGCCGGACTGTATCCGAACCTGAGTTTCGGAAAAACCTATGTCAGCGTCACCATCGACGCCGACGGCAAGAAAGTCGGACCCGACTGCGTAGCGCTGGCCCAGAAGATCGACGGCCTGCTCGCGTCGGCGGCCTGATCGCCCATGCCTGGTCTGCGCATCGCGGTCGTGAACCAGAAAGGCGGCACAGGCAAGACGACCCTGGCGCTCAATCTGGCCGCCGGCCTGCAGCGGCGCGCCAGCACGCTGGTGCTGGATGCCGATCCCCAGGCCTCGATCAGCCAGTGGGCGGCCATGAGCGGCAAGAGCGGACAACTGCCCGCCGTTCAGGCGGTGGCACAGGATGACGTGTGTGCGCGCATCGCACAGGGCGCCCGCGGCCACCGCTACGTCGTGATCGACTGCCCCCCGACGCTGCGGACCACGATGGTGGGCGACGTTATGAACAACGTGGATGTGCTGTTGGTCCCGATCCAGCCTTCACCCGTGGATCTCTGGGCGAGCATGGACATCACCACGGCGGTTCACAACACGCGCCAGCGCAATCCCCAGCTCAAGGCCTTCGCCGTGCTGAACCAACTGGACAACCGCAATGTGCTTTCGCGCCTCATGCACGAAGCGCTGGCGGAGCTGGAATTCCCCGCCCTGCGCGCCGGTCTCGCCCGGCGCGCCGCCTACCGCAGCGCCGCAGTGGAAGGCACCAGTGTGTATGGGCTCGGACACCGCGGCAAGGCGGCCGCCCACGAAGTTGAAGCCCTGATCGAGGAGTTATTGCAATCATGAACAAGACATCCAGCAAACTCGCTGCCGGCATGCGCAAAGTGAAAGCGCAACAGGAAAACCCCGTCGCAAAAACCGAGCCGCGCAAGGCCGCAACGCCCACACCCAAACCCGCGCCGTCGCCGAAGCATCCGGACCGAATCTGGCCGGATTGAGGCGCCCGCCGGGCCGCCGGGCCAGCCACGGCTGCAGTTCCAGGCCCTCGCCCGCCCACCACTGGCCCCGCATCGGTTCGCGGTTTTGTCTGCGAATGATTGAACCGCCATGCCTGCCCTGCCGCGCGTCATCGGCATGCAGGCCCGGATAGACCGGCAAAGAACGCCGCACCGTCCGTTACCGGACGACCGGACAGCAATTGTCATTGCAGATCGGCATATCGTTTGATAGGGTTTGTCGCCGGCCCAGATACCGGCCTACCCTCATCAAACAGACTCGCCACCATGCCCAGCAAACTCGCCCTCGCCGCAGCCGCCTCGATCTGCGCGCTGTTCCTGCCCGCACCGGTCCACGCGGTAACCACGACATTCTTCGACGCTTCGCAGACGATGACGCTGGTCGCGTCGGGCACGACTTCCGACACGATCAGCACCGAGGGGTATCTGTTCACCTACACACTCGACAAGCTATTCACGGGCGGCGTCGGCCTGACCACCCCGATCGGCCGCACCCAGCTCGTACAGTGGCCGACCGGGCTGCACGCGCAGGCGGTCACCAGCGGCCCCGTGACCGGGCCGGCACAAATCACGATCCAACGCGTGGACGGCGGCGTGTTCGATCTGGATGCCCTGAATTTCAAGCTGCTGGCCAATACCTGGGCCACCGGCGCCGACCTTGAAATCACACCGATGCTCGACGGCAACGACGGGCCGCAGGTCTTCCTCGACGCGTCAGGCAGCTACTCGAACACGTTTTCCTACAGCACCACCCTGTCTGATTACCGCGGCTTCAATACCTCCACGCTGAAGGGCTACGACACCTACAACCTGTCGCTCTTCGTCGACTTTGCGCTGACCGGCGTCACGCTGACCGACCCGTCGCTGCTGCCCGTTCCCGAGCCCGAAACCTACGGCATGATGCTGGCTGGATTGGGCCTGGTGGGGATTGCGGTGCAACGGAGGAAGCAGACTGCAGTCTGATCCAGGCGAACATGCGGGACAAGAATGGGGGCTTCGGCTCCCTTTTTGTAGCCGTGTAGGGGGCTCGCGGATGGATAGACGGATGCGGAAGGGACGACGCGGTAGTCGAGTGACGTGCGGTGGATGGCTGAGATCGGCCAGAAGCAGACGTTCACGGCACTTGCGGCGGACATCCTTTCCTCGGCCTTTGCTGCCGGTCGTAGGCCGAGCGGAGGGAGTCCGCTCTGAGCCGATGACCGGTCATTCGCCTGCTGTGCCGTTCACGTACGCGATTTTCCTTAGGGAGCGCTGACTCCCGAGCCGTTGTTCCCACCAAATCCTAACCAGTAAAGTAGCAGGGCAGCGCAGAGGAATCGGACGCGCCGTCATTGCCGATCAGTCCTCCAGTTTGTCGAGGGGGCTCACCACATTGCGGGTGGCCTCCAGCACATGCGTATAGATCATTGTCGTCTGCAAGCTGCGGTGCCCCAGCAGCAACTGGATGGTGCGGATGTCTGTACCGGAGGCTAGCAAGTGCGTCGCGAATGAGTGGCGGAGTGTATGCACGCTCGCGTGTTTGCGGATCTCTGCTCTTCGAACGGCCTCGCGAAAGGCCCGCTGCACGGTCGTATCCGAGGTATGCCAGCGTGCCATACGCCCTGTATCGCCCCACGGCCGCAGGACCGAGGAGGGGAAGACAAACTGCCAAGCCAGCGATGAAGATGCCGAGGGATACTTGCGCGCCAGCGCGTTGGGCATTGGGGCCAGTCCCGCGCCGTGCGACAGATCAGTCTTGTGTAGTCCGGCCACTCGTAACAGATGTTGCTGCAAAGGCTCACTCAGCCGGCTGGGTAGAACCGTCGTCCGGTCCTTGTTGCCCTTGCCGCTGCGCACCGACAGCCTGCCGGCAGCAAGATCGACATCCTTCACCCGGAGCGTCACGCACTCCTGGACCCGCAGGCCTGCGCCATAAATCAACTCGGCCATGAGGCGGGGTGTCCCGGACATGTGTGCGAGCACGGCTCGGACTTCATCGCGGGTCAGTACGACAGGCACACGATGATGTCTTTGCACCCGCTTGAGCCCCGCCATCCGCCCGAGCGGTTTCTCCAGCACGGCCTCATAAAGGAACACCAGGGCGTTGAGTGCCTGCGTCTGGGTCGAGGCCGAGACCTGTCGCACAGTGGCCAAATGGTTCAAGAAGGCCTCGACCTCTTGTGCACCGAGCGCACCGGGATGGCACTTGTCATGAAAATGAATGTAATGCCGGATCCAGTATCGGTAACTCTCCTCGGTGCGCGGGCTGTAGTGCCGCCGCCGGCAGAGCGTGGCTACCAGATCCATGAGGCGGGGACGGGGTGTGGGCTGACCCCATGATGTTCGCTCCTATGAGTGGTGACAGAGAAAAAGTTGGAACATAATCCGGCAAGCCAGAAGAGAACAGGGCTGGGTCCGCCTTTTCATACTGTAATAGACGGACCCTGGAAACCCAACGTCATTAATAATCAAATGGATAGGGGGTATTTCATGGCGTCCGTATTATTAAAAAATGTCCGGACCCGTGGGTCCGTCTAATAACTGTTATGCGTCTACTGATGAGCCTCGTTGACGAAATTCGCCAGTCTTGGGGATGGGTTGGCATTGAGCCTGTCGAAGTCGTCGGTGAAAACGACTTTGGGAATCTCATCATCAAAGACGTGGACGGAAAGTACTGGCGCCTCTGCCCAGAAGACTGCTATTGCGAAGTCATTGCCGCCAATCGCGCTGAACTTGACCAACTCTCAACCGACCAAGAGTTCCTTCACGACTGGTACATGAAGGCGCTTGTCTCACTGGCAAGCGACAAGCTTGGCCCCCTAACCGATGGCAGAAAGTACTGTCTGACAATTCCGGGTATCTTGGGTGGCGCCTACGGCGGAGATAATTTGGCTATCGCACCCCAAGTTGAACTTGTGCGCTTCTCTGGCGATATTGCCCGCCAGATCAAAGACCTTCCTCCTGGCTCGCAAATCAAGCTGAAGGTAGTCGATTGACTACGCATAACCTTTCAGTCAACCGGACGCCCCAACAGCTACGCTGTTGGGGTTCCCTCCGCGCTGCGCGCTCCGGCGCCGGTTACTTCAAACGTTAAGGTTTGTCATGCGCGGACAGTGGGTGCTTTGGGTTCCAATGACGATGGAGCACGTCAAGGATGGCCTGTTTTTGTGTTTTGTGTTTGTCGGGATCGCATTAGCCCTTTCAAGCCCGCAAGCCATTTTCAAGTTGCCTCATCTAGGTAGGTTTGCGGTTGAGGTGGTTTCTATTGCAGAAAAAAGAGGTGTCGGTGTTGCGGCTGCCGCGGTTTTGGCGCTAGGTCTTTCATTCATCTCATTACTCACCTCAATAGTGGTTTTTCTCAAAATTGTGCTTTTTGAGTAGCTATGGCCAACACCTCTTTCTGCTTTACAAGAACCATGCGATGCAGGGCATCTGATGTCCCTAACCAGCGCTTCGAATGGACGCTCCAACAGCCGGCTTCGCCGCCTGTTTCCGCGCCCCTCAAGCTAAACGTTAGCGATATGCGCCATTACTGTACCGCCTTAATTCTGGCAATTTCTTTCAGTACTTTCGCTCAAGCAGGAAATCAACAAATGAGTCCTCTGGATCAGGCATATGTGACAGCAATGGAGACCAAACAAGAAGCTGTCTTTTACAACGCCTTCTTAAACGCGACCATATTCATCGCAACGGCAAATGTTCCGACTCAAGAGATAGAAAAACGTGCTGGAGGTCACGACACGATTTCCCCAATCATCATTGAATCTGATGGCGCAAAATACATAATGCTTTTTGACTCCAAAGAGCGGTTGCTATCTTGGGCGAAGAGAGAAGTCGGTTTTGCAGCAATTCCTGGCCACGCCATTGTTGAAATGATGTCTCCCGAGTTTCATTGGGCGCTCAATGTCGGGACCGAACACGTCAAGACTTTTGTTCCTGATGAGATCAAATGGCTTAAGCAAAATTTAGGTCATACCAAGCAGCAAAGTGTTCCGGCCGGAACTCAAGTTCTGATTGGGGCTCCCGCCAAAATTCCTGTTGGGTTGGTTGAATCGCTCAAGAAAAACCTGTCCTCAAGGAATCGCGAGGTTAAGGCGGCATACCTCGGTCAGGTGTTCTACGTTAGGGACGGAGAGAAACCGCATCTAGCCCTTGTTGTTGACATAGAGACCAAGGATAAGACCGTCATTGACGGAATAGTTAAGGACTTGGCAATTTCAACCAAGGGGTATCTTGGCGAAAGCGAATACATAGACATTCTGGCCGACGATCAAAATGGAACAGCCGTAGAAATCAAGAAGGCTGTTAAGCCGTTTTACAGTAAAAAGTGGTGGAGATAATCGCTAACCCTTCGTATATGGACTCCCCCCAATAGCAAGAAACCCGATCGATAGTTGTGGCTGGTTGGAATTGCGTGCAGTCGTATATCCGGCATCTTGAGTGGGTTCTGTGTGACCCGTGCCGACATGGAATCTGCTCAC
>Ga0209959_100109_pt1 | contig 159437 bp, 152 predicted proteins | sample ThiBiot_300_biof_2_FD_183943 | JGI IMG/M metagenome (GOLD analysis project Ga0209959, IMG submission 183943) | Wastewater bioreactor microbial communities from Cape Town, South Africa - Thiocy_expt_300_biof (SPAdes) | ecosystem: Engineered > Bioremediation > Thiocyanate > Unclassified | place...
CTTCGCGCACCGCGATGGGGCCTTTGCTTTGTCGGGCACTCACGACTCAATCGAAGATGACGAAAAGGGGCAGCCATCCTCCGCATGTAAAATGCCGCTGTGAATACCAGGCTTCATAAAGATCTTTTCCCGATTCTGCGCCGTCTGTCCGATGGGGCTTTTCATTCCGGGCAGGCACTGGCGCATGAATTCGGCTTGTCTCGCGCGAGCGTGTTCAATGTGCTGACGCAGGCCGAAGGGCTGGGGATGCGTATCCATGCCGTGCGCGGACGAGGCTACCGTCTGCCGGATCCGGTCGACTGGCTGGATGCGTGCGAGATTGTTCGGCATCTGGGTGAAGCGGCGACTGCATATGAGGTGCATGTGCTCGACAGTGTCGACTCGACTAACCGGCTGCTGATGACCGAGGCACAGGCGTGTCTGGCCGATGGTCATGTCGTCGTGGCCGAGCACCAGCAGGCCGGCCGCGGTCGCCGTGGCAGGTCTTGGCATGCGACGCCAGGCGGCGGGTTGATGTTTTCGGTACTGTGGCGCTTCGAGGGCGGCCTGCAGGCCATGGCCGGCCTGAGTCTGGCTGTAGGGCTTGCGGTTGCGCGAGCAGTCAATCGTCACAGCACGCATGCAGCCCGGCTCAAGTGGCCGAACGATATTCTGGTTGGCCACCGGAAGCTGGCGGGTATCCTGATCGAAATACAGGGGGATATGCATGGCATGGCTTATGCTGTCGCCGGCGTGGGGCTGAATATCCGGATTCGTGGGGCGCAGCGGGACCGTATCGATCAGGCCGTGATCGATCTCGACGAGATCGGGGTGCGCGTGGGCCGCAATCGACTGCTTGCCGATTGCCTCGTCGAAATGCATCGGGTCATGAAAGTGTTTCGGTGCGATGGCTTTGCCGCTTTGCGCGCAGAATGGGAAGCTCTCGATGCATATGCCGGCAAGCTTGTCCGCCTGCAGTTCCCGGATGGGGATGCCGTAAGCGGTCTGGTCGAAGGCGTGGACGAAACCGGGGCCTTGCGACTGCGCGATGCACAGGGCCGGGTTCACCTCCACAACGGAGGGGAAATCAGTCTCCGGCCAGAGATTCGATCGTGACCCCGCGCCTGTTGATCGATGCGGGCAACACGCGGGTGAAATGGGCGGCGGTTTCCGGCAGACGGTGGCTGACGCGGGGTGAAGCCGGCTACGATGAACTGGCTGCACTGTCGGCGCAGCTTGCTGAAGGCGTCCGGGTTTACGTCGCCAGTGTGGCGAGCGATGCCCAGATCGCGCGGCTGCAGGCTGCGCTGGCGTCGGCAGACATTCGCTGGCTCGAATCCTCGACGTGTTTCGCGGAAATCGAGAATGGCTATGCCTCCCCGATACAACTGGGCGTTGATCGCTGGATGAATCTGGTCGGCGCCTGGCATCGCGTGCGCGGTGCCGCGCTGGTGGTGTCGGCCGGTACGGCTTTGACGGTGGACGCCTTGAATGCGACGGGCCGCTTCATCGGCGGGCTGATCGTGCCGGGCAGCGAACTGATGCGTACGGCATTGCGGCAGGGAACGGCCCGTGTCGAACCGGCTGGCGGGGGCTGCCACGACTTCCCCGTCACGACGGCCGATGCCGTGGAAAGCGGGATCGTCGCCGCCTTGTGCGGGGCGGTCGAGACGCAATATGCACGTCTTGCGGCGCAGACTGCGTCTCGGCCGCCGCGTTGCCTGATAACCGGCGGTGATGCCGGGCGGTTGTTGCCCCATTTGCGTATCGCCGTGGAACAGGTGCCGGCCCTGGCACTCGAAGGGATGGCGTACGTATCGGAAGAGGCTGAACGGATATGAGATGGATTGCAGGCATCCTCCTGCTCGCCAATCTGGCCCTGGCCGGTTATTTTCTTGCGGATATTCAGGGGCCGGCAGCCTCTTCATCCGACAGCGTACCGCTCAATGTGGAAAAACTGAGCCTGCGCGGTCAGTCGCGCGCGGCCGAAGTGCCCGCGCGGCATACGCCGGAAAGCGCAGCGCTCTGCGTAGAATGGCGTGGCCTCAGCCTCGACGAATTCGTACAGGCGCGTGAACAGCTCAAGACCTTGACGGCCAGTCGCGTGATGTCGTTTACCGAAGTCCCGTTGAATACGCGCCACTGGGTGATTTTTCCGCCCTTGCCGAGTCGGCAGTCTGCCGCGCAGAAACTAGGCGAATTGGCAGCCGCCGGCGTGCAGGATGTTTTCGTGGTCAAGGATGCGCCCTGGCGCAACGCCATTTCGCTGGGGCTCTATGCCAATGCCGAGGCCGCCGGCCGTCGCGTGCGCGAGGTCGAGGCCAAGGGTGTCCTGGGTACGCGTGTGGAACTGTTGCCCCGCCAGGGCACCGATTATTACTTCCTCATCAAGAGCGAGGATCCGGATACCCTGAAAAGCCTGTCGGACATCAAGCAACCGTATACCGCGAGCCGGCTGGCGCGCATCGCCTGCCCTTCATAGGTAGCTTGCCGCAAGGCCGGCGAAGACCGCGGCGCCGAACCAGGTGTTGTGCAGAAAGGCGCGGAAGCAGGCGCGCGGTTCGCGGTCACGGATCAGACGCATGTGGTAGACAGCGATTGCAGCCGCCCCGGCCAGTCCCGCGTAGAACGGCCAGCCGATACCGCGTTGCCCGCCCACCCAGGCCAGCAGCGCAAGCGTCGCCGCGTAGCACAGCGCGATGGCTGCGAGATCAAAACGGCCGAAGGTGATGGCCGAGGTCTTGATGCCGATCTTGAGATCGTCCGCCCGATCCACCATGGCGTATTCGGTGTCATAGGCAACCGCCCAGAATACGTTGGCGAGCAGCAGCAGCCAGGCTTCCAAAGGCACTTCACCCCACAGCGCCGCATAGCTCATGGGGATGCCGAAGCCGAACGCGATGCCGAGATAGGCCTGCGGAATCGCGAAGAAGCGCTTGGTGAACGGGTAACTCGCCGCGAGAAACAGCGCGACGACAGACAGCTTCCATACCAGCGGATCGAGCGGCAGGATGAGTAGGAAGGCCAGCAGCGACAATCCCGCCGCGAGCAGAAGCGCTTCCCGGCCCGACACCCTGCCGGCAGCCAGCGGCCGGTCCCGGGTGCGTGCCACGTGCGGGTCGAAATCGCGGTCGGCGTAATCGTTCATCACGCAGCCGGCCGAACGCATCAGTACCACGCCGATCGCGAAGATCCACAGGATCAGCCAGTCCGGGCGGCCGTGACTGGCCAGCCATTGCGCCCACAGCGTCGGCCACAGCAGCAGCAGGATGCCGATGGGCTTGTCCAGGCGCATCAGTTTTTCGTACTGGGTCAGGCGTTCGGCGAGCGTCATGGGCATTCGAGCAGAGGCAGGAAGACTTCGGTGACGAGGAGCGGGTGGCCGTTCAGACAAAACGCCGAACGGCGCGCCCAAAGTCTGTGCGGCACTTCGGGCAGCCGGGCGGCGACTGCATCGTACAACGGGTGGCCGCCGCAGACACGTCGAAAGCTCAGCGCCTGCCGTCCGATGCGCGGATCGTGGAACAGGGCTTCGCCGAGCGAACGGTTGCCGAGCCCGGTAATGCCGTGCCAGCCGCCGCGCAAGCCGGCGAGCGGCAATACGCTATGTGCGAAAACGGCGGGCGTGTTGCCGCACATCAATAGCACTTCGCGCACGTAGGCATGTGTCTGAGGCGCCAGTGCCAGCAGGCCGCATTCGTCGCGGTGCGCGCGGGCGAGCCCGGTGGCGAGCGGCATGACGCGAAAATCCGTGCAATGCGACCGGAGCCGTTGCGTCAGCGAGCCGCGGTCGACCAGCCAATGGCGCAAGGGGCGCGGAATCGAAAGCGGGTGGGCGATCCAGCCCTGCCGGAGATCGTGCACGAGTCGAAGCGAACGGGGAAAGCCGGCATTATGCCGCAGCTCAAATCGAAGACAGTGCCTGGCGTGCGCCGATCCAGCGCTCGATGTGTGCGGCGGCCACGTCTGGACGCTCGGCGAGACAGCGGCGCGCCCAGTCCCGCGCTGCCTCGATCAATGCGACATCGCGTCCCAGATCGGCAAAGCGCAGCATGGGCAGGCCGCTCTGGCGATGTCCCAGCAATTCGCCCGGCCCTCGCAGCTGTAAATCCTGGCGGGCGATCTCGAAGCCGTCCGTGGATTCGAAAATCACCCTGAGGCGCGCACGGGCCAGTTCGGACAGGGGTTGCTCGTACAGCAGCACGCACACCGATTCGCGGCTGCCTCGCCCCACGCGACCGCGCAGCTGGTGCAGCTGCGCAAGCCCCATGCGTTCGGCGTGCTCGATCACCATCAGCGCGGCGTTGGGTACGTCCACCCCGACCTCGATGACGGTGGTGGCAACCAGCAGATGAATGTCGCCTGCCTGGAAGGCGGTCATCACTGCCTGCTTGTCCGCGGGTTTCAGGCGCCCGTGCACCAGGCCGATGTGCAGTTCCGGCAACTGGGTCGACAGGGCGGTGAAGGTGTCCTCGGCGGTCTGCAGCTGCAGTTTCTCCGATTCCTCGATCAGCGGGCAGACCCAGTAGGCCTGCCCGCCGGCCAGGCAGGCATCGCGTACGCGCGCGAGCACGCCGTCGCGTCGCGCAGCGCTGACCAGTTTGGTGACGACAGGCGTGCGACCCGGCGGCAGGGCATCGATGGTCGACACGTCGAGGTCGGCAAAGAAACTCATCGCCAGCGTGCGCGGAATCGGTGTCGCGCTCATCATCAACTGGTGCGGCTCCTGGCCCTTTTCCATCAGTGCCAGCCGCTGGCCGACCCCGAAGCGGTGCTGCTCGTCGACGACGACCAGACCAAGCTGCCGGAAGCGGCCGCCTTCCTGAAAAAGCGCATGGGTGCCGAACACGATGTGGGCTTCGCCCGTCGCGACCGCCTGCCAGGCGGCCGTGCGCTGCGTCTTGCGCTGGCCGCCCGAAATCCAGGCGCAGGCAAGCCCCAGCGATTCGAACAACGGCGTGAGTTTCTTCGCATGCTGTTCGGCCAGTATTTCGGTCGGCGCCATGAAGGCCGCCTGGAAATCGTTTTCGACCGCCTGCAGACAGGCCAGTGCGGCGACGACGGTTTTGCCGCTACCGACGTCGCCCTGCAACAGACGGCGCATCGGATGCGGCGCGGCGAGATCGGCAGCGATTTCGGACCAGGCGCGTTGCTGGGCTTCGGTGAGGGCGAACGGCAGTGCGGCGAGAAAGGCGCGGGTCAGGCGGTGCCGGGCGGGCAGCGGCGCCGTGCGCTGGCGCCGGCGGGCGGCGCGCGCGGCAGTGAGCGAAAGCTGCTGCGCCAGCAGTTCGTCGAAAGCCAGACGCTGCCAGGCCGGATGGCGGCGTGATTCGAGTGTGGCCAGTTCGGCGTCGGCGGGCGGGCGGTGCAGCGTGCGGATGCTGGTCTCGAAATCGGGCAGCCCCAGCTTTGCCAGCCACGCCGGCGGCAGCGTGTCGGGCAGCGGCGATGCGAGCGCCTGCTGAACGGCCTTGCGCAGCGCGGCCTGGCCGAGCCCCGCCGTGGTCGGGTAGACCGGGGTCAGTTCTCCGGGCAGCGGGGTGTCGTCGCCGGCCCGGACAAAGCGTGGGTGAACCATTTCCGGCCCCAGGAAGCCGCCGCGCACCTCGCCGATGAAACGGAAGGTTTCACCCGGCTGAAAGAGCTTGGTGTGGCTGGGGTAGAAATGCAGGAAACGGATGCTGAGCACACCGCCGGCATCCTCCACGGTGAGCGTCAGCATGCGGCGCGGCTTGTAGGCGATCTTCGCATCCCGTACGGTCGCCTGGACCTGCGCCGTTTCGCCGGGCAGCAGGTCGCGGATGGCGGTCAGGCGGGTCTCGTCTTCCCAGCGCAGCGGTACGTGCAGGGCCAGATCGGCATCGCGAGTGAGTCCGAGTTTGGCCAGCTTCGCCGCGAGCGCCGGGCTCACGGGAAAGGAAAACGGCGAGGCCGTTTTCAAGGGGCGGTCAGTGGTTGACGGCCATGACCGCGTCGGCCTCGACCAGTGCACTGCGCGGCAGTGCGGCGACACCGACGGCGGCGCGTGCCGGGTAGGGCGGGCTGAAGTAGGTCGCCATGATTTCGTTGACCTTGGGAAAATGACCGAGGTCGACGAGGAAGACATTGAGCTTGACCACGTCGGCGAGCGAGCCGTCCGCTGCCGCAGCTACTGCGGCGAGATTGCGGAAGACCTGGTGGATCTGCGCATCGATGCCGTCGACCAGTTGCATCGATCCGGGATCAAGACCGATCTGGCCGGAAAGATAGACCGTGCCATCGACGCGCACGGCCTGCGAATAGGTGCCGATCGCGGCAGGCGCGTCGGCGGTCTGGATGATGGTTTTTTTCATGGGAATCGCGGTATGGGCGGTTACTGGGTTTGCGCGCGGCCATCCTTCTTGCCTTTGATGCGGAAAATCCGCACCACATCGGGCAGCACGCGCAGGGCACGCATCAGGCGGGCGAGATGCATCCGGTTTTCCACCTGCACGGTGAAATACAGGATGGTATAGGGACTGCCGTCTTCCTCGGCCATCGAGACGTTGCCGATATTCGAACCCTGTTCGGCGATGGCGGCGGCCACCTTGGCGAGTACGCCGCGCTTGTTGCCGACGATGACCTTGATCTGCACGTCGAACAGATGGCCGGGCTCGGCTTCCCATTCGACGTCCAGCCATTTGTCGGGGTCGGCGCGGAAAGCACGGATCGACGGACAGTCGTGGGTGTGGATGATGAGTCCGCGGTCCTTGTGGATGAAACCGAGGATGGGGTCGCCAGGAATCGGATGGCAGCACTGCGCGAGTTCGACTGCGATGCCTTCGGTGCCGCGGATGCTGATCGCGTGCGGGTGCGCCGGTTCGCCGGTGCGGTCGCCATGCATGTGCAGGAGCTGGTGCGCGACCACCAGCGGGAGTTTCTGGCCGAGGCCGATGGCCGTGTACAGCTCCTGCCGTGTCTGCATGCCGTAATCCTTGAGCAGGCGTTCCCACACGGCAGCGTCGGGCTCCATTTTTTCCGGGTGCAGTGTTTCGATGGCATGGTTGAGCAGGCGTTCGCCCAGTGCCGCCGCCTCGGTTGCACGCGCCGTGCGCAGGTAGTTGCGGATATGCGAACGCGCCTTGCCGGTGACGACGAAATTCAGCCAGGCGGCATGCGGCGAGGCGTGCGACGCAGTGAGAATCTCGACGTGGTCGCCGTTGCGCAGCTGGGTGCGCAACGGCATCAGCTCGTAATTGATCTTCACCGCGATGCAGTGATGGCCGACGTCCGTATGCACCGCGAAGGCGAAATCGACTGCCGTCGCGCCGCGCGGCAGTGCCATGATCTTGCCCTTGGGCGTGAAGACATAGACTTCGTCCGGGAACAGGTCGACTTTTATGTGTTCGAGGAATTCCGGCGAATCGCCATGATCGGCCTGGATGTCCAGCAGTGACTGCAGCCAGCGGTGCGTGCGCGTCTGCACGTCGGACAGGGCCGTGTCGGCGGATTTGTACATCCAGTGCGAAGCCACGCCGGATTCGGCCAGCCGGTTCATCTCGGTGGTGCGGATCTGTACCTCGATCGGTGTGCCGCTCGGGCCGAACAGGATCGAATGCAGCGACTGGTAGCCGTTGGCCTTGGGGATGGCGATATAGTCCTTGAATTTGCCCGGGATCGGCTTGTACAGGGCGTGCAGCGCACCAAGCGCCAGATAGCAGCTCGGCTGGTCGCGCACCACCACGCGAAAGCCGTAGATGTCGAACACTTCGGAGAATGCCAGGTTCTTTTCCTGCATCTTGCGGTAGATGCTGTAAAGGTGTTTTTCGCGGCCGGTGATGGTGGCGTCGATGCTCGCCTGTTCCAGCTTCTCCTGCAGGGCAACGCGGATTTTCTCGACCAGTTCGCGGCGGTTGCCGCGCGCCGCCTTCACCGCCTTGGCCAGTACCTGGTAGCGGTTGGGGTGGCTGTAGCGGAAACCCAGATCTTCCAGTTCCTGGTAGACCGAATGCAGGCCCAGGCGGTTGGCTATCGGCGCGTAGATTTCCAGTGTTTCGTTCGCGATGCGCTTGCGCTTTTCGGGGGGCATCGCCCCCATGGTATGCATGTTGTGCAGGCGGTCGGCGAGCTTCACCAGAATCACGCGTACGTCCTGGGCCATCGCGAGCAGCATCTTGCGGAAGTTTTCCGCCTGGGCATGCTGTTCCGATTCGAAGGCCAGCTTGTCGAGCTTGGAGACGCCCTCGACCAGCAACGCCACGGCTTTGCCGAAGCGCGCCTCGATCTCGTTCGCGGTGGCCGGCGTGTCTTCCACCACATCGTGCAGCAGGGCGGCGGTCAGTGTCTGGGCGTCGAGGTGCCAGCCGGCAAGGAGGCCGGCGACGGCGAGCGGATGGGAGATGTAAGGTTCGCCGCTTTTGCGGAACTGCCCTTCATGGGCACGGCGGCTGAATTCGTAGGCTTCCTCGATATTGCCGATCTCGGCCGGCGCGAGGTAGGCTAGTGCGGGACGCAGCGTGTCGAATGCGTGCGTCATCGCCGGCGCGGAATCGGAGTGCGCCGGTACGTTGGGGACGGCCGGCGCCTCAGGCGCGACCCCGATTGAGGATTTCACGGCCGACCTTGCCGGCGGCGATTTCGCGCAGGGCGGTCACGATGGGCTTGTCCTTGGACTCGACCATCGGCTGCGAGCCCTGAGCCAGCTGGCGGGCGCGATAGGTCGCTGCGAGCGTCAGCTCGAAGCGGTTGGAAATCTTTTCGATACAGTCATCGACGGTGATGCGGGCCATGCGGATTCTCCTGCCGGAATTTCAGTTGCGACGAAATTCCTCGAACAGCGCGGCGTGGCGTTTGAGCTGACGCGGGCCTTCGAGGCGGATGCTGCGCGTGATGGCGACCAGGTCCGCGAGGGCGTGGTCGAAATCGTCGTTGACGATTATATAGTCGAACGCCCCTGCGTGAGAGACGTCGTCCGCTGCCGCCGCGAGCCGCCGCTCGATCACTTCGTCGCTGTCCTGTCCACGCCCCTTGAGCCGGGTACGCAGCGTGCCGAAGGAGGGGGGCAGGATGAAAATGGAGGCGGCTTCGGGAAAGTGCCGCTTCACCTGGGTCGCGCCCTGCCAGTCGATTTCCAGCAACACGTCGTGGCCGGTGTTCAGGTCGTGCGCGATGCGGCCTTTGGAGGTGCCGTAGTGATTGCCGTAGACCTCGGCCTGTTCCAGGAATTCGCCGTCGGCCAGCATCGTCTGGAAACGCGTCCGGTCGACGAAATGGTAGTCGCGGCCGTCGGTTTCGCCGGGGCGGGGCGCGCGCGTGGTGTAGGAGACCGACAGGCGGATGGCAGGGTCGGCCTTGAGCAGGGCCTTGACCAGGCTGGTTTTGCCCGCGCCGGAGGGCGCGGAAACGATGTAGAGCACGCCGATGCGGTTTGCGTCCATGGAGGGTTCCGGTGGGTTATTCGATGTTCTGAACCTGTTCGCGCATCTGCTCGATCAGGACCTTGAGTTCGAGCGAGGTGCGCGAGGTTTCGACAGCAGCCGATTTCGAGCCCAGTGTATTGGCTTCGCGGTGCAGCTCCTGCATCAGGAAATCGAGCCGCTTGCCGACCGCGCCCGGCTGTTCGAGCACGCGCCGGACCTCGGCAAAATGGGTGCCGAGCCGGGCGAGTTCCTCGTCGATGTCGAGCTTCTGGGCGACCAGCGCGACTTCCTGCGCCAGCCGTTCGTGGCCGGCTTCGCCGAGCGCATCGCTCAGGCGTTGGGCGAGCCTCTCCTGTTGCGCGGCGGCCAGCGCCGGCAGCAGCGGTTTCAGGGCGTCCACCTGGGCTTCCGCGGCGGCGAGGCGGTCGAGGATATGCTGCCGCAGCTTCGCGCCTTCGCGCACGCGGCTGTCCGTCAATTCGTCGAGCGCCGCGCGCATGCCGGCCAGGGCGGTTTCGCCCAGGGCATCCGGCGATACACTGGCTGCCGGTATCGTGCCGGGCCAGCGCAATACGTCGCTCACCGTGAGCGGCGGCGCATCGGGCAAGCGGGCGCGCACTTCGGCCTGCCAGCCGGCGAGCCGCTCAAGAATGCCGGGGTTCAGGCCGTTATTCTGCGAGCTGGCGTGAAGCGGTGCGAGGCCGATGCGACATTCGACCTTGCCGCGCGCCAGCCGTTTCTGGAGGAGCTCCCGCAATTGCGGTTCTAGCGCACGGAATTCGTCAGCCAGCCGAAAATGCAATTCGAGATAACGCTGGTTGACACTTCGAAGGTCGATGGCAATGCTGACATGTTCAAGGTTAAGAGTGCGGGCGGCAAACCCTGTCATGCTGGCGGTCATGAGGTGCGCGGAATCGGTCTGGAGGGAATCCGGTACGGAGCCGGTGGATAGACAAAGATAATAGACGTTCGATTATGGCGACTCAACCCAATCAGGCGTTGCCCAACGGCTACCGGCTGAACGAATACACTGTCGTCCGCAAGATCGGCGGCGGCGGATTCAGCATGGTCTACCTTGCGCGCGACGATGCCAACCAGCCGGTTGCGATCAAAGAGTATCTGCCCGGGGCGCTGGTGCTGCGTACCGAAGGCTCGGTACTGGTGCAGGCCAATTCGTCGGAGAACAACGCCATCTTCCGTCACGGCCTCAAGTGCTTCTTCGAGGAAGGCCGGGCGCTCGCCCGCATCAACCACCCCAACGTGGTGCGCGTGACCAACTTCTTCCGCGCCAACGACACCGTCTACATGGTGATGCGCTTCGAGCGCGGCAAGACATTGCAGCAGCACATCCAGGCCAATCGCGGCTCGATCCGCGAAAGCTTCATCCGCCGCGTGTTCGCACAACTGCTGAACGGTCTGCGCGAAGTGCACACCCACAAGCTGCTGCATCTGGACATCAAGCCGTCCAACCTCTATATCCGCCTCGACGGCTCGCCCGTCCTGATCGACTTCGGCGCGGCGCGGCAGACGCTCACCCAGGAGGAAAGCAAGCTGCAGCCGATGTACACGCCCGGCTTTGCGGCACCCGAGCAGTATCACAACCGCGAACGCTTGGGCCCGTGGACCGACATCTACAGTGTGGGCGCGAGTCTGTACGCCTGTCTGGCAGGCTATCCGCCACAGGCCGCGGATGCGCGCCTGCTGAACGACAAGCTGGTGCCGGCCGCGACCAACTGGCGCGGTGCCTATTCCGACCAGTTGCTCCAGACCATCGATCACTGCCTCAAGCTCAACTACATGGAGCGCCCGCAGAGCGTGTTCAGCCTGCAGAAAGTGCTCATGGACCGCAGTGCCCTGGAGCCCAGGCGCGGGTCCCTGCTCGGCAGCCTCAAACGCACTCTCGGCAAGGATTTGTTCTAAAGTATCGCCATGAAATTTACAATCTTTCAAGCATCCCGGCAGGGCGGACGCAAGAACAACGAGGACCGCGTCGCCTACTCCTACAGTCGGGACGCGTTGTTGATGGTCGTCGCCGACGGCATGGGGGGACACCTGCACGGCGAGATCGCTGCCCAGATCGCTGTGCAGACGCTGACCGATTATTTTCAGAAGCTGTCCCAGCCAAGGCTGGCCGATCCGCTGGCCTTTCTTTCCGACACGATCACGCGCGCGCACTATGCGATCAATGACTACGCGGTCGAACAGGACCTGCTCGAGATTCCCCATACCACGGTGGTCGCCGCCATTGTCCAGGACAACACGGCCTACTGGGCACACGTCGGCGATTCGCGGCTCTATCTTTTCAGCGACGGCAGTCTGATCGCCCGCACCGAGGACCACACCGCCGTTGCCCAGCTCGTGCGCGACGGGCTCATCACCGAAGAGGAGGCGGGCCACCATCCCGAGCGCAACAAGGTGTCCAACTGCCTGGGCGGCTATGTAGTGCCGCAGGTCGAATGTGCCACTCCCATGCCGTTGCACGATGCCGATACGCTGCTGCTGTGCACTGACGGCATCTGGGGCATGGTCAATGCTCCCGAGCTGTCGGCCCTGCTGCATGCCTACTCGCTGGAGGATGCCGTGCGTCATCTGATGGATCACGCCGAATTCCGCGGCGGCGAACACGGCGACAATCTCAGCCTTGTGGCCATGACCTGGGGCGAAGCGCGGATGCCCAGCAAGGATGCCATTTCCACGCTGGCCCTGCCGTCCGGCGGCGTAACCACCCAGATCAATTCGATGCGCCCCATGCCGGGTATGCCGCTGGTTTCGGACGACGAAATCGAGCGCGCCATCGCCGAGATCCAGCAGGCCATCCAGAAGATTTCCAACAAGTAGGCAGCGACGTCCGTGCGGCGGGGCGCGGTAGAATCGCGCTTTGCCTTTTTCGAACGCCGCCATGTCTGCCATCATCCGCCCCAGCGGCCGCGCACCGGATGCGCTGCGCGCCCTGTCGTTCACCCGCCGTTACACCAAGCATGCCGAGGGTTCGGTGCTCGTCGCCATGGGCGACACCCGCGTGCTGTGCACGGCCAGCGTGCTGGAGAAGGTGCCGCCGCACAAGAAGGGCAGCGGCGAAGGCTGGGTGACCGCCGAGTACGGCATGCTGCCGCGCTCCACCCACACCCGTACCGACCGCGAGGCCGCGCGCGGCAAGCAGAGCGGCCGCACGCAGGAAATCCAGCGCTTGATTGGCCGCAGCCTGCGCGCCGTGGTCGACCTGAAGAAGCTTGGCGAACGCACGATCCATCTCGACTGCGACGTGCTGCAGGCCGACGGCGGCACCCGCTGCGCCAGCATATGCGGTGCCTGGGTTGCGGTGGCCGAAGCGGTTGCGGGCCTGCTTGCCGAAGGCAAGCTGAGCGAATCGCCGCTCGTCGACAGCGTGGCTGCGGTCTCCGTCGGCGTCTACCAGGGGGCGCCCGTGCTCGATCTCGACTACGCCGAGGATTCGGATTGCGACACCGACATGAACGTGGTGATGACCGGCAGCGGCGGCCTCGTCGAAGTGCAGGGCACGGCCGAAGGCACGCCGTTCTCGCGGCCGACGCTGGAAGCCCTGCTCGATCTGGCGACCGCGGGCATTGCGCAGATCGGCATGGCGCAGAAGGAGGCCCTGCAGGCATGAGCAAACTCGTCATCGCTTCCGGTAACGCCGGCAAACTGCGCGAGATCGCGCGCATCCTCGCGCCGCTCGGTATCGAGGCCGTGCCGCAATCCGAATTCAAGGTGCCCGACTGTCCCGAGCCGCACGTCACTTTCGTCGAGAACTGCCTCGCCAAGGCGCGCCACGCCAGCCTGCACAGTGGCCTGCCGGCGCTGGCCGACGATTCCGGCATCTGCGTCGAGGCGCTGGGCGGTGCGCCGGGCGTGTTCTCCGCGCGCTACGCCGGCGAACCCAAGTCGGACCAGCGTAACAACGAAAAGCTCGTCGCCGCGCTGCAGGGGGTGGCCAACCGTCGCGCGCACTACACCTGCGTGATGGTCTTCGTGCGGCATCCGGACGACCCCGAACCGGTGATCGCCGAGGGGCGCTGGTTCGGCGAAATCGTCGATACGCCCCGCGGGGCGAACGGCTTCGGCTACGATCCGTATTTCCTGCTGCCGGAATACGGCAAGACCGGCGCCGAGCTCGACGCGGACACCAAGAACGCGATCAGCCACCGCGGCCATGCGCTGCGCGATCTGGTCGACAAACTGAAGCGACTCGAGCGGATTGGCTGAACACGTTGTCCGCTTGCGTACGGGCGGAGTGGACGTCGCGCCGCCGCTCACGCTCTACCTCCATCTGCCGTGGTGCGTGCGGAAGTGTCCCTATTGCGACTTCAACTCGCATGCCGCCGAGGCCATACCCGAAGCGGCTTACATCGATGCGCTGCTGGCCGACCTGGAATCGGCCCTGCCGGACATCTGGGGGCGCAAGATCCACGCGGTATTCTTCGGCGGCGGTACGCCCAGTCTTTTTTCGCCCGAAGGCATCGACCGCATCCTGACCGGGGTGCGCACACTCACGCCGCTTTTGCCCGATGCCGAAATCACGCTGGAGGCCAATCCGGGCACGGCGGAGGCGGGACGTTTTGCCGGTTTCCGCGCGGCTGGCGTCACGCGTGTGTCGCTCGGCATCCAGAGTTTCGATCCGCGCCATCTTGCCGCGCTCGGCCGCATCCACGACGACCGCGAAGCGTATGCCGCGGCCGAGCTCGCAGCGACGCATTTCGAGACTTTCAATCTCGACCTGATGTATGCATTGCCCGGCCAGTCGCCCGGCGAAGCGCTGACCGACATCGAGACAGCCTTGCGTTTCGCGCCGCCGCATCTGTCCGCCTACCACCTCACGCTCGAACCCAACACGCCCTTCGGACACACGCCGCCGCCGGACCTGCCGGACAATGATGCGGCGGCCGACATGCAGCAGGCGATCGAGACGCGGCTGGCCGAGGCCGGAATGATGCACTACGAAACCTCGGCGTTCGCGCGGGCCGGCCACGTCTGCCGACACAATCTCAATTACTGGCAGTTCGGCGATTACCTCGGTATCGGTGCCGGTGCGCACGGCAAGCTCTCGTTTCGGGACCGCATCGTGCGCCAGATGCGGGTCAAGCATCCGCAGCAGTACATGAAGGCGGTGGCGGCGCGTGCGCATGTTGCCGAAAGCCGTGTGCTCGCGCGTGGCGATCTGCCGTTCGAATTCATGATGAACGCGCTGCGCCTCAATGCGGGCGTGCCCGGCGCACTGTTCGAGGCGCGCACCGGTCTGCCCCTGGCGGTATGCGCGGATGCGCTGCGCCTCGCGCGCGAACGGGGCCTGTTGGAAGCGGACGCGGGCGCGCTGCGTCCGAGCGCCCGCGGCCAGCGCTTTCTCAATACGCTCTTGACCCTGTTTCTGGCCGATTGAGCCCGGCGGGTGTGGCGGTTGTTGCCCGGGGCGTCGTCGCGGTAAGCTGAGCGCTTGTTCAACCGGCCGCCCGGCCGCCCATAATCCGAGGAGAATCCCATGAAGGCCACACTCGCCCTGTCCCTGCTGTTTTTCACGTCTTCCGCACTGGCCGCCATCGTTGGCAAGGATGTCAGCTACAAGGCGGGAGAAACGACGATGAAGGGGTTTCTGGCCTACGACGATGCCGTCAAGGGCAAGCGGGCCGGCGTGCTGGTGGTGCCGGAATGGTGGGGGGCCAACGATTACGCCCGCAAGCGGGCCCGCATGCTGGCCGAGGCCGGCTACGTCGCGCTGGTGGTCGACATGTACGGCAACGGCAAGGTGGCGAACAATCCCCAGGAAGCGGGCGCACTGGCCGGTGCCGTCAACAAGGATCCGCAGCTGGCGCTGATCCGCTTCCAGGCGGCCGGAAAATTCCTCGACGGCCAGCCGAACGTCAGCAAGGGCGGCCTGGCCGCGCTGGGCTACTGCTTCGGCGGCGGGGTGGTGCTCAACATGGTGCGTGCAGGCGAACCGCTCAAGGCGGCAGCCAGTTTCCACGGCATCCTGGCGACCGACATTCCCGTCAAGCCGGGCAGCATCAAGACCAAGCTGCGCGTCTTTACCGGCGAGGCCGATCCGCTCGTGCCGCCCGAACAGGTCGAGGCCTTCAGGACGGAGATGGATCACGCCAAGGCGGATTACATGCTTCTGAGCTATCCCGGCGTGAAGCACACGTTCACCAACCGCGAAGCGGACAGCTACGCGGCGCAGTTCGGTCTGCCGCTCAAGTACGACGCCGAGGCCGACAAGGATTCCTGGACGCGCACGCTGGAGCTGCTGAAAGCGACCTTCAACTGATGGCCGACGCCTGCGACCACGGTCACGACGCCTGTCACGCGCCACCTGGCGAAGACACGCTCGGTATTCCGCAGACCGGTACATTCGATCCCGCCGCCTTCGAACGGGCAGTGAACGACATGCTGCGCGCCTGCGGCGTGGCGCCGGATTCGACGCACACCGGCCGCACCGCCGAGCGCGTGCGCGAACTGTGGCAGCGCCGCCTGCTCGGCGGTTACGCCATCGACCCGGCCGAAGCCCTGGGCACCGGTTTTGCCGACGACCGCGACGACATGGTCGTGGTGCGCGGCATCGCCGTGCATGGCGTATGTCCGCACCATCTCGTGCCGTTTCGCGGTGTGGCACATGTCGCTTATGTGCCGGGCGGGCGCCTGCACGGTTTCGGGCGTATCGCACGCATGGTCGATGCGATTGGTCACCGCTTCACCTATCAGGAATGGATGACGCGCGATATCGCCGAGGCGCTGATGACGCACGGGCAGGCGCAGGGCGCCGCCTGCATCATCGAGGCCGAGCAGCTCTGCCTGCTGCTCGGTGAAGATCGGCGCGGCGACGAACGCGTGGTGACGCAGGCTTTCACCGGCTGCTTCCGGCAAAGCGATCAGCTGCGCAACGAATTCCTGCGTGCGACGGCGCAACGCGAACTGCGTTAGCCGGATGGTGGCTGATTGCCGCATGGTGCGCGCCATGACATGCGCGCTGCTCTGTCTGATGTTGCTGGCGCCGGGCGTGGCGCGGGCGCAGGAGACGTCGGGCTGGCTCAGGGAGCCGCTGCCTGCCGCGTCGATCCATCTGGCCGAACCGGATGCGGACGAAATCGTCGTCGTGATCAACGACAACGCCCTGGGCGGCAATCATGCCGGACTGTTCGCCGGAAACCTGCTGATCGATCCGGCGGGCAGTTATATGGGCATGCGCGAACGCGACAAGGCGTGGCCCGGCCCGAGCCTGGCCGACTATGCGCACTACCAGACCACGGATGGGCCGAAGGTGCGGTTCTATCGTTTCCGGCCCGATACGCAGACATTCAAGACGATCGCATCGCGCATGCGCGATGCGGGGCCCACGCCACCGCTCTTCTGCGCGGTCACGGTCCAGAATCTGCTGGCGGGCCTTGCGCCCTTCCCCGGTATCGAATCCGTCGGATTTACCACGCCGAGCGCGCTGGGCAGGCGTCTCGACACACTGGTACGGCAGGGCGGGACGGGCGAATGCCAGCGGCTCGACGGCACGCCCTGCTGAAAATGCGACCGGCCGGCCGGGCACACGGGGTACCATGCCGCATGCAATCGATATCCGCAAACAGCGATGCCGGCTACCGGTGACGAGTCGCGCCGGCCGCGCACGCTGATCCTGCCGCCCGCGCCCTATGCGGCGGCAATGCTGGCAGGCTGGTGGCTCGACCGGCACGTGAAGCCCCTGCCCTGGGACGACGGTGCGGCCTCGCAGATGCTCGGCTGGCTCTGGGTGGCGGCGGGCCTGGGACTGTTTGTCTGGACGCTCTGGACTTTTCGCTGTCATCGCACCACGGTCAATCCCTACGCGGGCGCATCACAGCTCTGCACGGAAGGCCCCTTCCGTTTCAGCCGCAACCCGATCTACCTGGGCGACTGGCTGCTGCTGGCGGGTGTGGCGCTGCTGCTCAATTCGCTGTGGCCGCTGATCTTTGCGCCGCTCGTCTGGCTGGCGCTTCGCTACGGTGTGATCCGGCACGAGGAAGCCCATCTCGAAGCGAAATTCGGCGACGCCTACCGGACCTACCGGGCGCGTGTCCGGCGCTGGCTGTAAGTCTCAGGCGTCGGTCAGGCGCAACACCCGGCGCGCGTTGGCCGTTGTGGTCCGTGCGACGGTTTCCACGTCGAGCTCCCGCAGCTCGGCGAGCGCGGCGGCGATGCGCGGCAATTCGCCAGGCGCGTTGCGCCCGCGGCCGATCCACACCGGCGGTATGTCCGGACTGTCGGTTTCCAGCACGATGGCGTCGAGCGGAAGCTCGGCTGCCAGCCGGCGCAGATGATGCGCGCGCGGCCAGGTGAAGGCGCCGCCGAAACCGAGCCTGAAGCCCAGTTTGATGAACGCCGCCGCCTGTTGCGCACTGCCGTTGAAAGCGTGCGCGATGCCGCCCGGCACGCGGATCCGGCGCAGGTGTTTGAGCAGGAGATCGCTCGATTTGCGGCAATGCAGCAGCACCGGCAGATCGTGATCGCGCGCGATCTTCAATTGTTCGGCATAAAAGTGTTCCTGCGCGGCGACGTCGAGCCCGCGCACGAACAGATCGAGCCCGATCTCGCCGACCGCGACGGGACGCTGCGCCGCGATGCGGGCGCGCAAGGCGTCGAGATCGTCTTGCGCATGTGCGGCGACGTACATGGGATGCAGGCCCCAGGCGGGCAGGCAGCCGGAGTAGTGGGCGCAAACGGTGGCCACGGCGTCGAAATTCGTGCGCGCGACGCTCGGGACGATCTGGACATCCACGCCGGCGGCGCGCGCGCGCGCGTATTCGGTGTCGCGGTCGGCGTCGAATTCGGCCGCGTCGAAATGGCTGTGGGTGTCGATGAAAGACGGTATTGCCGGAGTCATCGACGGTCGCGCAAAAAGGAACGGCGCCGCAGGGGCGCCGTTTCAGGGGTGGGGCTCACTGCGCTCAGTCGCTGCTGGCGAAGCCCAGCAGGTGCAGCAGACTGGTGAAGAGGTTGGAAATCGATACGAACAGCGTGACGGTCGCCATGATGTAGTTGGTCTCGCCGCCGTGGATGATGTTGCTGGTCTCGTAGAGGATGAGGCCGGACATCAGCAGCACGAACATTGCGGACACCGCCAGCGACAGGCCGGGCAATTCGAAGAAGACCGCGCCCAGACCGGCGAGGAAGGCCACCAGGATGCCGACCATGAGGAAGCCGCCCATGAAGCTGAAATCCTTGCGGGTCGTCATCGCGTAAGCCGACAGGCCGAGGAAGATCGCGGCGGTGCCGCCCATTGCCATCATCACTACCTGCTCGCCGTTGGGCAGGGCGAGGTAGGCGTTGAGGATCGGGCCCAGGGTATAGCCCATGAAGCCGGTCAGGGCGAACACGAACAGCAGGCCCAGCCCGCTGTCGCGGAATTTGGTGGTGAGGAAGAGCAGGCCGAAATAGCCCACCAGCGTGATGATGACGCCGGGGTAGGGCAGGTTCATCGACATCGACAGGCCGGCCGTCAGGGCGGCGAAGGCCAGCGTCATCGACAGCAGCATGTAAGTGTTCTTGACGACCTTGTTGGTCGACGGGGCTACAGCGGTGCTGCGGCCGAGGGTGGTGACTTGCGGGTTCATCTGTCCTCCTTGCTCAGGATTGAATGGCACTACTGTGCGCATAGAGTGGCATTGCGGCGCCCAGGTTCCCGAATCTGCGGGCAGTCCACAGCATACCGCGATGTGGCCGCGCAGGCCAGCTGCCCCCTTAGGGTTTGGGCTTGCCGATCCCGTCGGGCCCGGGGCCGGCGGCCGGCGGCACCGGTGCGAGGGATTTCACGCCGAGGTGCAGCGCGGCCTTGGCGAGCAGATGCGCGGATACCGGGGCGGTCATGAACAGGAACAGCGTGACCAGGATCTCGTGCAGGCTGAGCGTGTGGTGCGTGCTGAAGTAGACGGACGAGGCGACCAGCAGGCAGCCGACGCCCAGGGTGGTCGCCTTGGTCGGCCCGTGCAGCCGGGTATAGAAATCGCGCAGGCGCAGCAGGCCGAGCGAGCCGACGAAGGTGAACCCGGCGCCGGTGAGGACGAGGAGGGAGAGCAGGATGTCCAGCATGGTGTCCGCCTATTCGATGATGTCGCCGCGCAGCAGGTATTTGCACAGTGCGACCGTGCCGACGAAGCCCATCATCGCGATCAGCAGGGCCGCTTCGAAATAGATGGGATTGCCGAGATCGATCCCGAGCAGCACCAGCAGCGCGACTGTGTTCACGTACAGCGTGTCGAGACCGAGAATGCGGTCCGGCGCATTCGGACCGACGATCAGGCGGATGAAACTGAACAGGAAGGCGAACGCGACCAGCGCGTAGGCGATGGGGATGACGGTATTCAGCATAATTCGAAAATCGCCTTCAGGGGCGCCTCGTAACGGTGCTTGATTTCGGCCACCATCGTTGTCGCGTCCCCGGTGTCGAGGCTGTGCACGATGAGGCTCCGGTGGTCTTCGCTCAGCAGTACCGATACGGTGCCGGGCGTGAGCGAAATGGTGTTTGCCAGCAGGCTGATCGCGAGGTCGGTCCTGAGTTCCAGCGGCACGGTGACAAAGGCCGGGCGCAGGCTGGCGGGGCGGCCCAGGATCAGCCGGGCGACGCGAAAGCTGCCCAGCACGATGTCGTAGACGACCACCGCAACGTAACGCAACAGGGTGGGAAGATTGCGAATGCAGACCGATTGCGGCCACAGGGAGGCTGTGGCAAAGGGAATCAGCCAGCCGAGCAGCAGACCCAGCATCAGATGGCCGGCGGTGAAGGTGTTCACCAGCAGCAGCCACAGCGCGGCCAGCACCAGCGTGAGAACGGGATGCGGCAGCAGGCGTTTCACGGGCGGGGTCCCAGCACGGCATCGATGTAGGTTTGCGGCGTCAGCAGCTGTACGGCGGTGGCGTCCGCATAGCGCGCCAGCGGGCCTGCCCAGACCGTCATGCCGAGCAGGGTGCCCAGCAGGGCCGCCGCAGGCAGCCAGTCGGTGGCACGCGGCACGGGCAGGTTCTCGTCGCTCGACAGGGTGCGATAGAACAGCAGGCTGCCGCTGCGGGCGAGTGCAATCACCCCGACGAGGCCGGCGGTTAGCACCACGCCCCATACCCAGTCGAGCCAGGGCGATTCGAGTGCGGCACGCAGCAGCATGAATTTGCCGAGGAAGCCGGATAGCGGCGGCAGGCCGGCCAGTGCGATCGCGGCGATGAAAAACAGGGCGCCGAGCACGGGTGCGCCGGGCATCGGCGGTCCGGATTCGAGGCGGTCGACGTGCGCCCCCCGTGCGCGAACGATGGGATCGGCAAGCAGAAAAGCAGCGGCGGTGCCGAGCGTGGTGTGCGGCAGGTAATAGAGGCCGGCCGCGATCCCTTCGGTGCTGGCGAGCGCGAATGCGGCAAGCAGCGTGCCGACCGAAGACACGACCAGATAGGCGATCTGCTGGCGCAACGTCGGCGCGGCGACCGCGCCGAGCATGCCGATCGCCAGCGTGGCCAGCGCAAGCGGCATCAGCCAGCCGGCAAGCAGGTTCGCCACAGGGCCGCCGTCGGCACCGAACATCAGGCTGTAGATGCGCAGAATGCTGTAGGCGCCGACCTTGGTCATGATGGCGAACAGCGCTGCCACGGGCGCGCTGGTCTGTCCGTAGGCGGCGGGTAGCCAGAGATGCAGCGGCAGCAGGGCGGCCTTGAGCGCGAATACGCCGAACAGCAGCAGGCCGGCGGTTTCCACCAGCGCAAGATTCTCCGGCGGCGTCTGCGCGAGCTTCACCGCCAGGTCGGCCATGTTGAGCGTGCCGGTGACACCGTACAGCGTGCTGACAGCGAACAGGAACAGGGTCGAGCCGACGAGATTGATCACCACGAAATGCAGGCCGGCCTTGACGCGCAGGCGGCCGCCGCCGTGCAGCAGCAGGCCGTAGGACGCCAGCAGCAGGATCTCGAAGAAGACGAAGAGATTGAAGAGATCGCCTGTCAGAAACGCACCGTTCAGGCCGAACAGCTGCAACTGGTACAGCACGTGAAAATGGCGGCCTGCCGTGTCGGTTCCGCGAAACGCGTGTAGCAGCGCGAACGCGGCGACCAGCGCGGTGACCATGAGCATCCAGGCGGCGAGCCGGTCGGCGACCAGCACGATGCCGAAAGGCGCCTCCCAGTCGCCGAGTCTGTAGACGAGCGGACCGTCGCTGCCGGCGGCCGCCAGCAGCGCGCCGGCCAGTGGAATCAGGGCAAGTGTCGCGGCGAGCGCGAGGCCGCGCTGCAGTCCGGATGGCGCATTGCGCAGCGCCAGCAGGACGATGCCGGCGAGAAGCGGCAGCAGGACGGGCAGGATGGGAAGATGCGATGCGAGACTGTTCATCGCGGCGCATCCTCTTCGCGGTTCAGGCCGTCAACGTGATCGTTGCCGAGTTCGGCGCGCGCCTTCAGCGCGAGCACGATGACGAAGGCGGTCATGCCGAAGCTGATGACGATGGCGGTGAGCACGAGCGCCTGCGGCAGCGGGTCGGTATAGCCGCTGGCCACGGAGGAGATCACCGGCGGCATGCCTACGGCGAGGCGTCCCATGACGAAGATGAAGAGGTTCACCGCGTAGGACAGGAAGGTGAGCCCGAGCACGACCGGGAAGGTCTGGCCGCGCAGCGTGAGGTAGACGCCGCACGCGGTGAGCGTGCCGATGACGAGGGCGACGAGCGCTTCCATTATCGGGCCGCCTTGCGGATGCGGCTGTCGTGCAGTGCGCCGAGGTTGACGAGGATCAGCAGCGTGGCGCCAACAACGACGAGGAAGACGCCGAGGTCGAAGACCATTGCCGAGGCCAGTTCGAAATCCCCGACCACCGGCCAGTGCAGATGGCCGAAGGTCGACGTGAGGAAGGGGTGCTCGAACCCCCAGCTTGCCAGACCCGTGAAAACGGCCAGTGCCAGGCCGGCAGCAATCACCGGTTGCGTGGCGCCGGAGAGGCGGGCGCGCATGTGAGCACCGCCATGTGCAAGGTACTGCATGATCAGTGCGACCGCGGTCACCAGCCCGGCGATGAAACCGCCCCCCGGCAGGTTGTGCCCGCGCAACAGGATGAAGGCGGCAACCAGCAGCGCGAGCGGCAACAGCAACTGCGTGAGTGTGGCCATGATGACAGGGTGGGCGTCGGGGTTCCAGGCTCGGCCGGCGGCATCGCGATCGGGCGCATCCAGGCGCAGGTTTTCCAGCAGGGCGTAGATCCCCAGGCCGGCGAGCGCGAGCACGGTGATCTCGCCCAGCGTGTCGTAGCCGCGGAAGTCGACCAGGATCACGTTGACCACGTTTGTGCCGCCGCCCCCCGACACGCTGTTGTCGAGAAAATAGCCGGCGATCGTGTCGTAGGGGCGCGTCAGGACGGCCCAGGCGAGCAGGCCGGTCCCGGCGCCCGCAACCAGTGCGACTACGCCGTCTCGCCAGATGCGGCCGAGATCGTGTTCGCGGGCCGGTTTCTGGGGCAGGAAATACAGCGCGAGCAGCAGCAGCACGATGGTGACGATCTCGACGGACAGCTGCGTCAGCGCGAGATCGGGTGCGGAAAACTTGACGAAGGCGAGCGAGACGATCAGGCCGACCACGCCGAGGGTGATGAGCGCGACGAAGCGCTGTCGATGCAGCCATACGGTCGCCAGCGAAGCCAGGATCAGCGTGGCGCCGGCCAGCAGGCTTACCGGATCGAGCGGCAGGCCCGGCTGCGTACCGCTCAATGACGTTGGGCCGTCGAACCAGGGCGTGAAACCGAGTGCCAGCGCGGCAATGAGGAGGAAGAAAACCTGTCGCTGCAGCGAGCCGGTGTCGAGCAGGCGGGTGAGCGCGCGAGACAGCGCATACAGGGTGCGGATCAGGGCGTTGTATAGCCGGCGTGCGTCGAGATGCTCGAACGTGCGTTCCTGCAGTGCGAACAGCGGGCGGCGCATCGCGTAGATCGCGACACCGGCGGCAAGCGCGATCGCGCTCATGGCCAGTGCCGGATTGAGGCCGTGCCACAACGCCAGGTGATAATCGGGCAGAGGCGCCTGCAGCGTCGCGCCGGCCGCCGCCGCCAGCAGCGGTGCGACAGTGAGCCCCGGCGCAACGCCGACGGCCACGCACAGTACGACCAGTACTTCCACCGGGGCTTTCATCCAGCGCGGCGGTTCGTGCGGCGTACGGGGCAGATCGACCGGTTCGCCGTTGAAGAATACGTCGTGGATGAAACGGATCGAATAGGCCACCGCCAGCGCGCCGGCCAGCGTGACCAGTGCCGGCAGCAGCCAGCCGCCCTGGCCCTCGGCGATATGCGCGGCTTCGGCGAAAAACATCTCCTTGGAGAGAAACCCATTCAGCAGCGGCACGCCGGCCATCGCCGCCGCGGCCACCATCGCCAGCGTGGCGGTATAGGGCATGAATTTCCAGAGGCCGTGCAGACGGCGCATGTCGCGCGTGCCCGCCTCGTGGTCGATGATGCCGGCCGCCATGAAAAGCGAGGCCTTGAAGGTAGCGTGGTTGATGACGTGGAATACCCCCGCTACGGCGGCGAGCGGCGTCGAAAGGCCGAACAGCAGTGTGATGAGCCCCAGATGGCTGATCGTCGAGTATGCCAGCAGGCCCTTGAGGTCATGCTTGAACAGCGCGGTGTAGGCGCCGATCAGCAGCGTGGCGAGGCCTGCGCCGGATACCAGCCAGAACCATTCCGGCGTGCCGGAGAGAGCAGGGTACAGCCGCGCGAGCAGGAAAACGCCGGCCTTCACCATGGTGGCCGAATGCAGATAGGCCGACACCGGCGTGGGCGCGGCCATCGCATGCGGCAGCCAGAAATGGAACGGAAACTGCGCCGACTTGGTGAATACGCCCAGCAGGATCAGCAGCAGCATCGGCACGTAGAGCGGATGCGCGCGGATGTGGTCGGCCGATGCGAACACGTCGGACAGGTTGTAGCTGCCGACGATGTGGCCGAGCAGCAGGAAGCCGCCGAGCAGGGCGAATCCGCCCATGCCGGTGACGGCAAGCGCCATGCGTGCGCCCTGGCGGGCTTCCTCGCGGTGCTGCCAGTAGCTGATCAGCAGGAAGGACGACAGACTGGTCAGCTCCCAGAACACCAGCAGCTGGATCAGGTTCTCGGACAGCACGATGCCGAGCATCGAGCCCATGAACAGCATCAGATACGCATAGAAGCGGCCCATGCTGTCGCGTTCGGACAGGTAATAGCGCGCGTAGAGCACGATCAGCAGGCCGATGCCGAGAATGAGGCCGGCGAACAGCATGGCGAGACCGTCGAGCCGGAACGCGAGATCGAGACCCAGCGAAGGAACCCAGTCGTGCTGCTGGATCAGCGTTTCGCCAGCGCCTGCCAGCGGAAACAGCGGTGCGAGCAGTGCCAGCGAGGCGGCCGTGACGGCGCCGGCGGTCCAGGCGGCGGGCGAACGGCCCGATCGGGCCGCCAGCGCAACCAGTGCGGCGCCGGCGAAAGGGAGCAGGACGGCGAGAAAAATCGTCATCGAGGGAAGATCGGATTGCACAATGGCCAAGGGCCGCGGGACGAGGGCATTCTAACCCGTGCCCGCAACGTCATGTCCGGCGATGGACTCAGCAAAAGTCCGGAAGTTGCGCCGAAGGGCGGTCGAGATGGTAGCCCTGCGCCATATCCACGCCGAAGCCGCGCAGCATTTCCAGGGTGGCGGCATCCTCGACGAATTCGGCGACCGTGATCTTGTCCAGCCCGCGCGCGACGTCGATCATTGCTTTGACGAAGGCCTGGTTGTCGCGGTTGTTCGGCAGGTCGCGCACGAACATGCCGTCGATCTTGAGGATGTGTGCCCCGAGATATTTCAGGTAGGCGAAGGTCGAGAAGCCGGAGCCGAAATCGTCCAGGCAGATGAGACAGCCGGTCTGCTGCAGCGCCTCGATGAAACGCTGCGCGTCCTGCATTTCGCTGACCGCGGCGGTTTCGGTCAGTTCGATGATGAGGCGGCGCGGTTCGACGCCATAGTGTGCGAGATGATGCTGGATATAGTGCGGCAGGCCGGGTTCGTCGAAGCTGCGGCCCGATATGTTGATCGCCAGCGCGGCCAGGCCGGGATGGCCCGCCAGCGTGGCGATGCTCTGACGGATCACCCAGCGGTCGATTTCGAGAATCTGGCCGTTTTTCTCGGCGATGGGGATGAACTGGCCCGGCATGATCAGGCGATCGGGCGCTGCCGGGTCTTTCATGCGGACCAGCGCCTCCAGATGGGAAAGGCTGCCGTCGCGCGTGTGGTAGATGCCCTGAAAATGCAGTTCGAAACCATCCTGGGCGAGCGCGTACGCGATGCGGCTGCTCCAGGTCATGCGTTCGAGCATGGCTTCGGCGACGTTGCGGCTGGGGTCATAGATCGCCCAGGCGTTCTTGCCGGAATCCTTGGCCTGGTACATGGCGGTATCGGCATGGGCCACCAGGTCCTCGGCGTTGTCGCCATGCTGCGGGAAGCGCGCGATGCCGATGCTGGCGGTCAGCCGCAGGTTGCTGCCGCGGAAGCGGAAGGGGATCGACGAGATCGCGTGCACGATCCGCTCGGCAAGCTGGACCGGTTCTTCCTCGCGGACCGTTTCGGCCAGGATGGCGAATTCGTCGCCGCCGAGCCGCGCGAACAGCTCGCCGCCGCGCACCAGACTGGCGACCTCGCCGGCGGCGCGCACCAGAACGGTGTCGCCGGCGCGGTGGCCGAAAGTATCGTTGATGGTCTTGAAATCGTCGAGATCGAAATACAGCAGGGCGAAGCGCGCGCCGCTGCGTGCCGCCGCGCTGATCATGCGTTCGAGGTGTTCCTGGAAGCGGTGGCGGTTGTAAAGGCCGGTGAGTGCATCGTGTTCGGCCAGGTAGATCAGCTGCTGCGCGGTCTGCCGCTCGTGGGTGATGTCTTCGTAGATCCACAGGCGGCCGATGGCGCGGCCGTCCGTGTCGGATACGGGATAGGAGAGCTGGGTCAGGATGCGGCCGTCGTAGAGGTCGATTTCGAAGCGTTCGCTGATCTCGTGCGTGTCGAGCACGTGCAGGATGTGCTTGGAAGCATGGTCGGGGCGCGCGAAGCGATGGGTGGAGTGGTCGAGCACGTCGCGTGTGGGACGGCCGACCAGTTCGATCGTCTCTTCGATCGCCCACATGTGGCGAAAAGCCGGGTTCACGTATTCGACGCGGTTTTCGCGGTCTTCGAACAGGATGCCGATGCTCATGCCCGACAGCAGGGTGGCCATGCGGCTCTGTTCGCGCTGCGCCAGCAGGCGCAATTCGCGCTGGCGCGCTTCGGAGGCCCGAAGGTCCTCCAGCGTGCGGGCCAGCGCGAGGTCGGTCTTGCGCTGTTCGGTGATGTCGAACAGCGCGCCGTGCCACAGTGTGCCGCCGTCGAGCAGGCGTTCCGGCGCGGCGCGGCCTTCTATCCAGATTTCGCCCTTCACCGGATGGTTGACCCGATAGCGGTAATGCCAGAGCGTGAGGTCGCGGGCCGAGCGCTGGATGCTGTCCATCAGGCCCGGAAGATCCTCCGCATGCTTGCGTTCGAACGTGATCGCAGCATCCTCCGTCACCGTTTCGGGCGCGACGCCGTAGATGCCGTGTATGCCGTCGCTTGCATAGGGAAAAGCCGTGCTGCCGTCCGGACGCATCAGAAACTGGAAGATCATGCCCGGCGCGTTCTGCCCGATCTTGTTCAGCCGCGCGGTGAGCTCTGCGCGTGCGGTGATGTCCTGCGCCATGCCGATCATCTTCACGATGCGGCCACCGGGGTTGCGCCGGATTTCCCCGCGTGCCGCGATCGTTCGCAGCGTGCCGTCCGGACGCACGATGCGGAATTCGGTTTCGTAGGGTTCGCCTTCCTCGGCCGCGAGGCCGACCAGCGCGAGTACGGGGTCGCGGTCCTGTGGATGCAGCGCCTGGACGAAACGTTCGAACGTGGGCGGGCCGTCTGCCGGATCAAGACCGTAGATGCGGTAGGTCTCGGCCGACCAGACGATTTCGCCGGAGACGATGTCCCATTCCCAGCTGCCGAGATGCGCCATCGCCTGGGTCAGTGCCAGCCGATGCGCGCTTTCCTCGATATCGCGCTGTGCCTGGAGCCGTGCGCTGATGTCGGTGATCGATCCCATCATGCACAGCGGTTGTCCGCGTTCGTCGAATACCGTGTGCGCGGCGACCTGGACGTCCAGGGTCGAGCCGTCCGCGCGCCGCGCCCGCAGTTCGCCGCGCCAGTGCGTCTGCTGGCGCAGCCGGTCCAGTATCGCCAGCGCGGCTTCGGGCGATTCGACGAATTCGGTCGAACGGCGGCCGAGCGCATCCTCGGGGCCATCGAGACGCCACATTTCGACGAATGCCGGATTCACGTAAGTGATGCGCCCGTCCAGCCCCAGCATGGCGACGGCGTTGATCGAGGATTCGATCGCCGCATCCTTGATGCGCAGCGTTTCGTTGGCCTGCACCAGTGCCGTGGCATCCGCGATGTGGCCTTCCAGATAGCGCAGCGCGCCGTCGGCGGCGTATACGCCGCGTCCGCGCTCGAGCACCCAGCGGGCTTCACCTGAACGGGTCAGGATGCGATAGGACAGTTCGAAGTCGCATTGCGCGGTGAGCGCCTGCTGCACTTCGTCCCATATCCGCGGGGCGTCGTCGGGGTGGATGAGCCCGCCCAGCGTGACCGGTGGACGGCCGAAAAAGGCTTCCCGCGGGTAGCCGGTCAGCTCTTCGGCGCTGCCGGACAGGAACAGCATGGACCAGTCGCGATCGTTGGCGCAGCGGTAGATGATGCCGCGCAGCGTACCGAGTATCCGTTCCATGTCCTCGGCGCGCCGGGCGCCGGCTTCGCGCACCAGCACGATAAGGGCAACGGTTGCGACGGTGGCGCAGGCTGCGCGCGCCAGTTGTATCGGCAGGCCGGTGGCATCGAGAAAACCCTCCACCGTGGGCAGCCAGTAGGGCAGGCCGGCGGCCGGATGGGTGACAAACGGGGTGAGTGCGCCGTAGGCGAGAAACGCCGCGGCGAGAATGCCGAGTCCGAGGCGCAGGCAGCAGGCGTCGTCGTGGTTGTAGATCGTCACGCGCGGCAGTACGAACAGCGCGAATCCGGTCAGCAGCGCGCCGGGCGTGCCGATGAAGAGGCGTGCGCCGACGGTCAGACCGGCGAAAGGTTCGGCTGCGGACAGTACGAAAACCGCGATGCTGGCAGCGGAGGCGCCATACAGGGGCAGTGCGGGCAGGCGCGCGGGTATGGGCGCGCGCATCAGCAGGCGCCGGCCGAATTCCATCAACGGAATGTAGGACAGTGTCGCGAGTAGCCCGGACAGCGTGGCCAGCCGGGGCGAAGCGTGGGTCAGCCGTGCCCATTCGACGAACTCGAGGAGGCCGTGCAGCAGGCCGAACGTGGCAAGCAGCCAGAGTTCGCCGGCGAAAGGCAGGGTCGCATCGCGTTTGGGCAGGGCCAGCGCGACCACGCCCAGTGTGAAGAAAGCCAGCCCGTAGACCAGATAGATCGGTCCGAGGAGAGCGTCGGTCCAGGCCGTCACGAAGCGAATGCCCGGAACGTGAAGGCATCCGGACAGGGCGGCACCGGGAGAGCGTCGGACGGCGAAGGCGCGAAAGCCATGTGGATGCCAGGGGCACGCGTTAACGCGTTGTAAATTTATTGATATGCGAAATTACCCTGCCGCTGTCGGGGTGGTCAAGCGGGGTGCGCGATTCAGTGTGCGGGAGCCGCCCTGCCGACGGGTTCGTCGGCATAGCGCCAGATGTTCACATCGTGTCCGGCTTCGCGGATATGTTCGGTCCGGGCGGCGAGAAAACGCTGAAAACTGGGTTCGGTGCGGTAGGCCCCGCTGCTGATGTAATCGAACATCCCCTGCGTGTGGAACACGCGGAACGACGATTCCCAGCGGATGATCTCGCGGCCGCCCGCGTCGAACAGTACGATGCCGGGCGCGTAGTGCACGCCGAGCCGCCGGGCCCATTCCCGCACCGGCAGGCGTTCGCCCGTCGGCGTGACGACGGGGTGCGCGCTCCACATGTCGAGCTGCACGTTGTCGAAGGCCGACAGCGCCTTGCGCGCGTCCGGATCGGTCAGGACGCGGCGGTGCAGCACGGTGCAGTCCGGGCAGTCCTTCTGTTCGAAAAAGACGGCGAGCGGTTTCGCCTGTGGACCCTGTCGGCGCAGGTCCGTGACCGATTTCAGAAAATAGGGCTGCGGCTCAAGCGTGCCGGTCGCCTTGGGCAATTCGCGCGCAGCGACGAAATCGCGGAAAGGCATGGTTTTTTCCTGCCGGTCGCCGGCCCAGTCGAGCGCGGCCTGGAAGCGGGGCGGCGGCACGTAACCGTTCAGGCGCAGCACGACCTTGCCGGCTTCGTCGAGGAACAGTAGCGTGGGCGTGAACTGGATCTTCAGCGCCGCGCCGTAGGTTTTCTCGGTATAGGTTTTGCCGTCCAGCCCCACGATCTCGCGGTCGCCCCACAGGTTGACCGCGATGACGTCGAATTTCGATTTCAGCGTCGCTTCGATCTGGCGCTGCGACAGGTTGCGCTCGATCAGCGCCGCACAGTAAGGGCAGTTGTCCTGGGTGAATAGCAGAACGACCCGCCTGCCGGCTTGGGTCGCTTCGTCGACATCGGCGCGCAGGTCGAGAAAGCTGTTCTTGAACCAGTGCGGATATTCGGTCGCCTGTGCTCCGTAATAAGTGCCGGGCTTGACCGTTTTGGCGGACTCTTCGGCGTGCAGGGCGAAGGCGGCGACAAAGCCGGCAAGCGCAAGCGTCAGGCGTGCAGTCATCGGTCTCTCCTGTTTTTTGCGAATCCTAGCAGGCGGTTGATGCCCGCGCAGTAACTTGCCTTCAAAATAGTATTGTGCAAATATAAAAACACGTGTCCGCCTGCTGCCTGGCAGGGCGGACCTGTCGGCGATGGCGCCTGTTCCCGTGTTGCGGACCGGGGTCGCGGTCGTCCTCCTCCAACGGTGCGAGCCGGGAAAGGACTCGAAGGATTCGAATGCATTCAAAACGACACTCTGGCCGCCCTGTCTTCTGTGCGGTCGCGCTCTGCATGATGGCCGCCGCGCACGCGGATACCGTGGAACTCGACAATGGCGACCGCCTGACCGGTACGGTCGAATCGCTGAACGCAACCCGGCTGGTCCTCAATACGCCCTATGCCGGCCGTCTCGACCTTCCGCGCGAGCGCATACGGATACTGCGTACCGATACGCCGTCGCGGCTGCGCCTGGCGGACGGTACTGAAATGGACGGCCTGCTGCAGCCGGAGGGCGAAGGGGCCGTACGCATCCGGATCGGCGCCCAGGCCGTGACCGAGCCTGTCCCGATCGGACAGGTTGCCGCAATCAATCCGCCGCGCGAAAGCGGCGCGCCGCAGTTCAAGGCGCGTCTCTCGCTGGGCGGCAACATGGCCAAAGGCAATACCGATGCGCGCGCGCTGCATGCGGCGGGCGAGCTGGTGGCACGCGCGGCGTCCGAGCGCATCACGCTCGACGGCGAAGTGAACACGGCCGAGCAGGACGGCGTGGAGACCGCGTCCAACGCCCGTCTCGGCCTGAAATACGATCATTTCATCGCATCTGACCGCTATCTCTACGCGAACACGCGTTTCGAGCATGACGGCCAGGCCGATCTCGATCTGCGCAGCACGGTCGGCGTCGGAGGCGGCTGGCAGATATTCGATCGCAAGGACCGCATACTCGCGCTCGAAGGCGGTCTCAGCTACGCGAACGAAGACTATGGCAACGCGCCCGATCAGCGGTTTCCCGGTGCGCGCATGGCGCTCAAGTACGAGCAGGCCCTGTGGGGCGACCGGGTCCGGCTGTTCCACGACAGCGATCTGCTGCTGAGCCTGGAGTCGCTGTCGGACTATCTCCTGCATACCCGCACCGGCGTGCGGGTACCGCTCAGCACACGCCTGGGGGTGGGGGCGCACGTCAACGTCGATTACGACAACGTGCCGGCGACGGGCCGCAAGAAGACCGACACGGCGCTGATCTTCAAGCTGGACTACAGCATCTGATGGATGCGCGCATGCCCGTCCCGACTCTGATTGCGTTCGGCGAGACGCTGGTCGGCCGGTTCCGCGACCGCGATGTCCTGGGCGGTGCGCCGTTCAATGTGGCATGTCACCTTGCGGCATTCGGCATCCACCCGGTGCTGCTCACGCGCGCGGGCAAGGACGCGCCGGGCGACAGCCTGCTGCATGCGATGACTGCGCGCGGCCTCGATACCCGCGGTTTGCAACGCGATCCGGTACGGCCCACCGGAGCCGTGGAGATCGGCGAAGCCATGGGCGGGCAGATGCCCGGCATGCCGGCAGACCAGGCCTGCGACCACATTCATGCCGGAATGGCGCGCATGATCGGCCTGTCGGTACATCCCGCCATGATCTATTTCGGTACGCTCGCACAGCGTGGCGATTCCCGCCGGGCGCTGCGCGAACTGCTGGATGCGGTCGACGCACGGACGTTTCTCGATGTCAATCTGTGCGATCCCTGGATCGATGTCGCGGCCCTGCGTTGGTCGTTGCGGCACGCGCATACAGTCAAATTGAACGAGGACGAACTGATCCGCATCGCCGGCTATCTCGCGTTCGATGCCGTCACTGTGCAGGCCTGCGCCAGCCTGTTGATCACCGCGTTTGCCCTGCAGCGCGTGGTGGTGACGTGCGGCGCTGCCGGCGCATGGACGCTGGATGCAGGCGGACGCGTCGAGTCCGTCCCCGGCACGGCTGTCACGCGTATGGTCGATCCGGCGGGGGCGGGCGATGCGTTCGCCGCCGTATTCATGCTCGGCCAGCTGTACGGCTGGCCCGTCCCGCAGCGGCTCGTGCGCGCCGATGCCTTTGCGCGTGCCGTGTGCGGCCTGCATGGCGCGGTCCCCGATACGCCCGAATTCTATCGCCCGTTTGCACGCGAATGGGGACTGGCCGGAGCCCCTAGCCATGCGTGAATGTCAGGCTTTCGCACGCAGCGCCCGTTCGGGTTTTTAATCATCCGTCATATCGCCCGCCGCCTGTCGCGGGCGAACCGAGGTAACTCATGGAATTCGCACATGCATTGTCAGATGTACTTGGACCCTGGGCCGGTGTCGCGACGACCGCCGCCCACATCGTGCTCATCGTTCTGCTGGCCTGGCTGGCGCGCCGGCTTGTGCGCCAGGGGTTGACGAGACTGCGCGAGCACCTGACCGACAGCGGTGCGGACAGGGAACGCGAAAAACGGCTGGCGACGCTGGAACAGGTGGCGCGCTATGTCGCCACCGTGCTGATTCTGCTCATCGCCATCATGCTGGTGCTGGCCGAACTGGGCATCTCCATCGCCCCCATCCTGGCGGCGGCCGGGGTCCTCGGCATTGCCGTCGGTTTCGGCGCGCAGAGCCTGGTGAAGGATTACTTCAACGGCCTCTTTCTGCTTCTGGAAAACCAGGTCCGCCAGGGCGACGTCATCGAGATAGCCGGCAAGGGCGGGCTGGTCGAGGAAATGACGCTGCGCTACATCCGCTTGCGCGACTATGAAGGCAGCGTCCATACCATTCCCAATGGCGCGGTCGACACGGTGACCAATCGCAGCCGCGGGCATGCCTTCGCGGTGATCGATGTGGGCGTGGCCTATCGCGAGGACATCGATGCGGTATTCGGGATCATGCGCAGGGTCGGCGCCGAGTTGAGGGCGGACCCGGAATACGCCGCGCGGATCGAGGACGACATCGAGATCGCAGGCCTCGATAAATGGGCCGATTCGGCCATCATGCTGCGCTGCCGATTCCGGGTGAAGCCGCTCGAACAGTGGGGTGTGCGCCGCGCCTATCTGCTGCGGCTGAAAAAGGCATTCGACGCTGCAGGCGTCGAGATTCCCTATCCGCACCTCACGATCTACGCCGGCCAGCCCAAGACCGGCGAGGCCCCCCCGCTGCCGCTGGCGTTGCGGCAGGCGGCTTCCTGAGCCTGACCAAGCCTATATGCCGGACAGCGGGGTCTGCGCGTCGCGCGCGTTGGCGGTATCCATATGCGCGATCAGGCTGCTCAGATCCGTGTTCAGCCGGTTCAGCGTATCGGCGGACAGGCAGCCGAGCGCGTGCGTGAGGATACCGGTCAGCGGACGGGGGGCGTTTTCCAGCGCCCTGTCGCCCGCTTCGGTCAGATAGAGGCGCACCACCCGCTGGTCGGTGCTGTTGCGTTCGCGCCGGATCAGGCCGGCTTTCTCGATCTTGTCGAGCAGATTGCTGGCGGTCGAGGGGTGGATCGACAGCGTCTGAGCCAGTTCGGAAACCTTCAGCCCCGGCGATTCGCGCAGGGCGGCCATCGCCCAGATTTGCGCGCCGCTTACGCCGCAAGCCTTTTCGACTCCCTGATAATGCTGGCGGACCGCGCCGAAGATCACGCGAAACTGTCGCAGGACTTCGCCGGCGACAAGGTCAGGGGCGTTCAAAGTGGGTCTCCCGGAGGAACAATACCGCCATCATCTCAGGATGCACGGCAAAGGTGAATCCTAGATCGAGTCGGCCGGATGCCGACAGGCAATGAAAACGTCGCAACTGGAATAGGTCAGTACGTGCTGGGTGACGCTGCCGAGCAGCAGTTCCTCTATCACCGACAGGCCGCGTTTGCCCATCACGATCAAGTCGGCATCCAGATTCTGTTCGTATTCGATGATGTGTATCGAGGGAGCGCCATGCACGAACTCGCGTGTCAAACGGTCTGCCGGCACGTCGAGCGCGGCAACGAAGGCTTCCATCCGGGCTTGCGCCGCCTCGCGCGCCTGCAGGCGGTAGGCGTTGATCCTGCCGTCGTCCATGCCGGCGAAGCGCAGCGTGGATTCGAATTCGACATCGAAGGCGTGCAGAAGCACGATCTCGGCATCCGGCAGCCAGGCATGCGCCGTATTGATTGCCGCCGCCGCATGCGGCGAAAAGTCGACTGCCGCCAGGATGCGCCGGTAAGGGGCCTGCGCGCGCTGTTTGACGGCGAGCAGTGGGCGGCGCGACTTGCGCAGCACGCGTTCCACGGTCGAGCCGAGCAGCAGTTCGCGTACGAAATGTACGCCGTGCGCGCCCAGCACGAGCAGGTCGGCTTGCCGCGCTTCGGCCAATACCGGGAGCGCGTCGGTCGCCGTACCCTGCACGACCAGGGCATCGATGGGGCCGGCATGGCGCGACGCCAGCGCGGCGGCGGTTTCGGCCAGTCTGGCTTCGGCCCCGGCCAGCAGGGTCGTGGCCAGCGAACCGGTGTCGGCGGGCAGCAGATGGCGTACCTGATCCAGCAGGGTGGCGCTGACGACGTGCGCGAGCGTCAGATGCGCGCCCGGGTGGGCTTGGGCGATCAGCGCGGCGCGCTCCAGCGCATGCCGGGCGGGTGCGGAGAAATCGGTGGCGGCGAGCAGCGTTCGGGTCATGAAAATTCCTTGCGACGGGCACGGACGTAGAGAGACGGCGCGGCCTGCCGGTTTTCGGTCAGCCTGGGCCATCCCTGCGATAGTAGGGTAAAAGCGGCGGTACGCATCGATACCGGTGCTCCGCTTTTCCGACGGCAGGCCTCAGTACGCGACCGGCATGCGGTGCCGGATCACCATTTTCTCGATTTCGACCACGCCGTAGACGATGGCGCCAAAGGCGAAGATTTTCAGCCAGGCTGCCGTGTCGAGCGGTGCGGTGTCGAACAGTGCCTGGAGCAGCGGGCCGAAGGTGAACAGGCCCTGCAGCACAATCAGCACGCCGATCGCCGCGAGCACCGCCCGGTTGCCGAAGAATCCCGACCAGCCGATCACCGGCATGATGAGCCGGCGGCAGTTGAAGAGGTAGAAAATCTCGCCCATCACCAGCGCGTTGACAGCCGCTGTGCGCGCTACCTCGACCGGCATGCCGCGTTCGAGCTCCCACAGGAACAGGCCAAGTGCGCCGGCGACCAGAAAAAGAGTGACGAACACGATCCGCCACAGCATGAAGCGGTTCAGCAGAGGTTCGCCCGGGTCGCGCGGCGGACGCTGCATGACATCGGAATCGGGCTGTTCGAATGCGAGCGCCAGAGCCAGCGTGACTGCAGTGACCATGTTCACCCACAGGATCTGCACCGGTGTGATCGGCAGGGTGAGGCCGAGCAGAATGGCAATCAGCACGATGCCCGCCTGCGCGGCATTGGTCGGCAGAATGAAAACGAGCGCCTTTCTCAGGTTGCCGTAGACGGTGCGGCCTTCCTCGACTGCGTGCGCGATCGAGGCGAAATTGTCGTCCGCGAGCACCATGCCGGCGGCTTCCTTGGCCGCCTCGGTGCCTTTCCTGCCCATGGCGACACCGATATCGGCACGACGCAGCGCGGGGGCGTCGTTGACGCCGTCGCCGGTCATCGCGGTGACCGCGCCACGGCTTTGCAGCGCTTCGACCAGACGCAGTTTGTGCTCGGGACTGGCGCGCGCGAAGACGTCGACATCCTCGACGGCCTCGCGCAGGCGGACGTCGTCGATAGTTTCGATGTCGGCGCCAGTCATCGCCCGCACCGGTTCGTCGAGGCCGAGCTGGCGGCCGATCGCCTGTGCGGTTGCGGCATGGTCGCCAGTGATCATTTTCACCTTGATGCCGGCGGCGCGGCAGGCGGCCACCGCGCGGATCGCCTCTTCGCGCGGCGGATCGGCCATGCCCAGCACGGCGAGCAGCGTGAAGCCGCCCTGCTCGATGTCGCCAAAGTTGAGCGCGGTGGCCGTGTCGTCGCGACGGACGGCCAGCGCCAGCAGGCGCATGCCCTGTGCCGCCACGGTTTCCATGCGTGCCTGCCAGGTCCCGGTATCGAGCGCGTCATCGCCATCGTCGCCGCGCTGGCGGGCGCATAGCGCGAGCACCCGTTCCGGTGCGCCCTTGAGCGCGATGAAACCGTGGCCGGCATGGTCGTGGTTGAGCGTCGCCATGAAACGATGCTCGGATTCGAACGGGATGCTGTCGGTGCGCGGCCATGCGTCGCGCGTTTGCCGGAGGTCGAGCCCTGCCTTCATCGCCAGGGTGAGCAGGGCGCCTTCGGTGGGATCGCCGGCGAGCTGCCATCCGTCGCCGGTTTCGCGCAGGTCGGCATCGTTGCAGAGCAGGGCGGTGCGCGCCAGCTCCCGCAGGCGGAAGCCCCAATCCGGGTCGAGCGGCTTTCCGTCACGGGAAAAACCGCCTTCGGGGGCATAGCCGCTGCCGGAAACCTCGATCACGCCTTCGGTCACGATCATCGCCTGCACGGTCATTTCGTTCTTTGTCAGCGTACCGGTCTTGTCCGAGCAGATGACGCTTACCGCACCCAGGGTTTCCACTGCGGGCAGCCGGCGGATGATGGCGTGACGGTGGGCCATGCGGGTGACGCCGATGGCGAGCGTGATGGTCATGATCGCCGGCAGGCCTTCCGGAATGGCCGCTACCGCGAGGCCGACTGCGGCAAGAAACATGTCGTTCACGGCGTAGCCGCGCACCCACACGCCAAATGCGAAGACCGCGGCCGAGAGCACGAGGATGGCCGCAGCCAGCCCGCGTCCAAAGTGCGCCATTTGCCTGAGCAGCGGCGTGGTGAGCGGCTCGACGCCGGCAAGCAGCGTACTGATGCGACCCAGTTCGGTGGCCGTGCCGGTGGCGACCACGACACCTCTCGCCTGGCCATAGGTGACGAGGGTACCCGACCATGCCATGCCGGCGCGGTCGCCCAGAGCGGTGTCGGCGGCCACGGGGGCCGTCTGCTTTTCGACCGCGAGTGATTCGCCGGTGAGTGCGGCTTCCATGATCCGCAGATTCTTCGTATCGACGAGGCGCAGGTCGGCCGGCACACGGTCGCCCGAGGCGAGGTGCACGATGTCGCCTGGGACCAGTTCCTCGGCGTCTATTTCATGCCGTGCACCGGCGCGCGAGACCAGCGCATGGGGCGACAGCATGCCGCGGATGGCATCGAGCGCCTGCTCGGCCCGGCCTTCCTGGAGATGGCCGATGACAGCGTTGATCACCACCACACCGAAAATCACGCCTGCGTCGATTGCATGTCCCAGCAGGGCGGTGATGACACCTGCTGCCAGTAGCACGTAGATGAGCACATTGTGAAACTGCAACAGGAAGCGCTGCCATGCGGGCGTGCGGGGGGGCGGGGGCAGACGGTTGGCGCCATGGCGCGTGCGGCGCGCTTCGACCGCGTCGGGCGAGAGGCCGGCGAGCGTCGCTTCGAGGCGGGCAAGGGTGTCGTCGGTGTCGAGACTGTGCCAGGGAGTTGGCGCGTCCGGGTATTCCAAGGGGCTCTCAGTATGTCGCATGCGATTTCATTCTTGCATAACCCTTTTGCTGACTCGACAATCGGGGCTGTGTTCCCGGACCACACGCGAACGCTGAAAGCGCCGCCGGAATCGGCCTGTTCCGAAGCAGAACGATTGCGGGGGCTTCCGATCGTACTCAAGCTTTTCCCGTGCCGCCCGTCAAAAGGAGCAGCATCGTTTTCGACTGTTCGCCGAGCGCCTGTTCATGTTCGAACGTTTTCGCCGTCTCATGCCCGATCCGCAGGTCCTGCGCACGCATCCCACGCTGCGCTGGCTGGGGCCGCGTCTGCATCATCCGCGGCTATGGCATGTGAGCCGGCGCAGCGTGGCGCTGGGCATCGCGGTGGGTGTATTTTTCGGGCTGCTGATCCCGGTGGCGCAGATCCTGTTTGCGGTGCTCGCCGCGTTGGTGCTGCGCGCCAATCTCCCGGCCGCCGCCGCCAGCACGCTGATCACCAATCCGTTTACTTTCGCGCCCGTTTACTACGGCGCCTATCACCTCGGCGCGTGGATGCTGGGCGAGAGGCCGGTGCAGGACCTGGAAGCCGAGTTCGCCGACCTGGCGGTTGAGACCGCCAGCGGTCTGGCATTGTGGCTGGACCGGCTGGAATCGGTCGGGGCGCCGCTAGCCCTGGGGTTGCTGACACTGGTTGTCGTGCTGTCGCCGCTCATCTATTTCGTTATCCACGGAATATGGCGGCTGAGCATCGTGCGCGCCTGGCAGCGTCGCAAACTGCGCCGCGCACAGCCCTGAGCGAACGCTCAGTCCGGCTTCATTCCCATCGTCGCCTGCCACAGCGCGCGCACCGCGTCGCGTATCGCAGCCAGGTCCTGCGGCGGCACCCGGGCATGTTCGGCCCCGGCCAGTTTTACCGCGTGCTGGCGGCGGCGCAGTTCGCGGTAGGCGTCGGCCGCCGCCTGCGCGACGCCGGCCGGGATCAGTCCGGCTGCGCCGGCACGGCCCAGCAGTGCGATGTTGCCGACGTTGTCGGCCAGCGCGGGATACCGGGCGCAGTCGCGCAGGATCAGGTATTGCACGCAGAACTCGACGTCGACGATGCCGCCGCTGTCGTGCTTCAGGTCGAACAGGCCGGTGGGATTGGGATGGCCGTCGCGCATCTTCTGGCGCATGGCGAGCACTTCGTCACGCAGCCGGGCGAGATCGCGCGGCGCGCACAGGATGTCGCGGCGGATGGCCTCGAAACGCTGGCCGATGTCCGTGTCGCCGCAGACGAAGCGCGCACGGGTGATCGCCTGATGTTCCCAGGTCCAGGCGTGGTTGAGCTGATAATTGCGGAAAGCCTCGGTGGCGCTGACCAGCAGGCCCGAAGCGCCGTCGGGCCGCAGGCGCAGATCGGTTTCGTACAGTACGCCTGCGGAAGTGGTCGTCCCCAGCCAGGTGTTGATGCGTTGCGCGAGCCGGGCGTAGATTTCCTGTGCACGCTCGTCGTCGTCCTCGTAGAGGAACACCAGGTCGAGGTCTGAGGCGTAGCCGAGTTCCTTGCCACCGAGTTTGCCGTAGCCGATCACGGCGAAGCGGGGCGTGTCGCGGTGCCGGGTCCTGAGGTTCGCCCAGCAGCGGGCGAGCGTTTCGGCGAGCAGCGTGTCCGCCAGATACGAGAGATGGTCCGACAGTGCTTCCAGCGTAAGCCGGCCTGCCACGTCCTGCGCCAGCAGATGCAGCGTCTGCACCTGCTTGAAACGGCGCATGCGGTCCATCTGCGCTTCGGTGTCGCCGTCGTGGCTGTCGAGCTCGGTTTGAAGGTGCGCGGCGAGCTGTGCCCAGTCGGGGGCATGCATCAAATGCTGCGGCGCGATCAGTTCGTCCAGCAGTTGCGGCTGGCGCGTGATCATCTGCGCGGCCCAGGGGCTTGCGGCCAGCAGTTTTGCCAGTTGGCGCAGCGCGGCCGGATATTCGCCGAGCAAGGCCAGGTAGGTGGCGCGGCGGGCGATCGCCTGAATCAGTGCGAACAGCCGTTCCAGCGTGACTTCCGGCGCGGGCAGCGCGCCGACGATTTCGAGCGCGGGCGGCAGCAGCGCATTGAGGCGCAACTGGGTCGATTCGGGCAGCCGGGCCGCCTGCTGCCGCAGTGTGTCGAGCGCGGTCTGCACCCGCGCGGGATCGGCATAGCCGGCGTTTTCCAGCAGTGCCCGGGCGGACTCGGGGCCGGCCGTGCCGCAACAGACGGCAGCGAGCGGATGGGTCATCTGGTCGGTCTGCGGGGCGGCGAACACCTGTTCGAAATGCCGCGTGACCTTGGTGCGATGACGGTTCAGTACTGCCGACAGCGCTTCGAAATCGGCGAAACCCATGGCCTCGGCGAGCATGGCGCGCGACTCGGCATCGTCCGGCAGCAACTGCGTCTGTGCGTCGTCCAGATACTGGAGGCGGTGTTCCAGGCGACGCAGAAAATCGTAGGCTTCGGCGAGTTCGTGCCTGGCGTCGTCGGTGATCAGCCCGGCGCGCGCCAGTTCGGCGAGCACGGCGAGGGTCGGGCGCTGCTGCAGCGCGGGAATCTGGCCGCCGCGAATCAGCTGGAATACCTGGGCGGTGAACTCGATCTCGCGGATGCCGCCGGGGCCCAGCTTCACGTTGTGCGTCCGGTCGCGCCGTGCCACTTCGCGGCGGATCTGCACGTGCAGGTCGCGGATGGCGGCAAAAGCCTCGAAATCGAGGTATTTTCGGAACACGAAAGGCCGCACGATTCCGGCCAGCGCCGCGTCCTGACCGCCGGTGAGCGGTCGCGCCTTGATCCAGGCGTAGCGTTCCCACGGCCGGCCATGCGCGACGAGGTAATCTTCCAGCATGGCGAAGCCCATCGCCTGCGGGCCCGAGTCGCCCCAGGGGCGCAGGCGCAGGTCGACGCGGAATACGTAGCCGTCGGCGGTGTTTTCCGACAACGCGCCGGCGAGCCGGCGGCCGAGCTTGACGAAAAATTCGTGGTTGGAGATCGATTTGGCGCCGTCGGTCTCGCCTTCCTCTGCGTAGAGATAGATGAGATCGATATCGGACGAGACATTGAGCTCGCCGCCGCCGAGCTTGCCCATGCCGACAACGACCAGTTGCTGGACCAGCCCGGCCTCGTCGCGCGGTTCGCCGTAACGGGCTGCGAGTTGCCCGTGATGGAAATCGAGCGCGGCGGCGATGCAGACTTCGGCGAGATCGGTGTAGGCCGTCGTCACTTCATTGAGATCGGCGCTGCCGGCGAGGTCGCGTGCGGTGACGGTGAGCCACACCCGCTGACGCAACTGGCGCAGACGGCAGTTCAGCGTGTCCTCGTCGGCACAGGGCGGCTCGGCGAGAAAGGTGCGCATGGCGCCACGGTCGAATGGGCGGTCGAGCGCGAGGGTGCCCGCCAGGCCGGGCGCGGCCTGGATCAGGCGCCGGCCGAAGCGCGAGCAGCGGGCGATGCGGTCGAGTGCGGGATTGGACATGGGCTGGATTAGAATTGGCGGCCTATTCCAACACATTATCAGTGGAGCTTGCCATGGCCGCCATCGAGTCGATCCTGACCGAAAACCGCGTATTCCCGCCCAGCGACACGTTCGTCGGGCAGTCAAACGTGTCCGGCATGGATGCCTACAGCGCCTTGTGCCGACAGGCCGAGACCGATTACGCCGGATATTGGGCAGGACTGGCGAAACAGCATATCGACTGGAAAGCGCCGTTCACCCGTGTGCTGGACGAGTCGAACGCGCCGTTCTACAAGTGGTTCGAGGACGGTACGCTCAATGTGTCGTACAACTGCCTCGACCGCCATCTCGCGACGCGCGGCGACAGGACCGCACTGATCTTCGAGGCCGACGACGGCAGCGTGACGAAAGTCACTTACAGGCAGCTGCATGCGCGCGTCTGCCAATTCGCCAACGGCCTGAAATCGCTCGGCGTGGCGCCGGGCGACCGTGTCATCGTCTACATGCCCATGGGCGTGGAGGCGGTGGTGGCGATGCAGGCCTGCGCCCGCATCGGCGCGATCCACTCGGTGGTGTTCGGCGGTTTTTCGGCCAAGAGCCTGTTCGAACGCATCGAGGATGCGCGCGCCAAGGTCATCGTTACCGCCGACGAGAGCCTGCGCGGAGGCAAGGCCGTGCCGCTGAAGAAGGCGGTGGACGACGCGCTGGCGATGGGCGACACCGCCTGCGTCGAGCGCGTGGTGGTGTTCCGCCGTTCCGGCGGCGCGGTGAACTGGACGCCGCGCGACCTGTGGTGGCACGAGCTCACCCAGACCATGGCCGAAACCTGCGAACCGACCTGGGTCAGCGCCGAGCATCCGCTCTTCATCCTCTATACCTCCGGTTCCACCGGCAAGCCCAAGGGCGTGCAGCACTCCACCGGCGGTTATCTGCTGGGCGCGATCCTGTCGATGCGCTGGGTGTTCGATGCCAAACCCGACACCGACGTGTTCTGGTGCACCGCCGACGTGGGCTGGATCACCGGCCATACCTATGTGGCCTATGGCCCGCTCGCGCTGGGCATGACCGAAGTCATTTTCGAAGGCATTCCCACCTATCCGAACCCTGGCCGCTTCTGGGAAATGATCGCGCGCCACAAGGTCACCACCTTCTACACTGCGCCGACCGCGATCCGCAGCCTGATCAAGCTGGGCGCCGACCTGCCGAAGCAGCACGATCTCTCGTCGCTGCGCTTGCTGGGCACCGTCGGCGAGCCGATCAACCCCGAAGCCTGGATGTGGTACTACGAAACGGTGGGCAACCGCCGCTGCCCCATCGTCGATACCTGGTGGCAGACGGAAACCGGATCCCACATGATCGCGCCGCTGCCGGGCGCGGTGGCGACCAAACCCGGCTCGTGCACGCTGCCGCTGCCCGGCATCCAGGTCGGCGTGGTCGACGAGGCCGGCCATGACGTCGCGAAGGGCCAGGGCGGTTTTCTCGTCATCAAGCGGCCTTTCCCCAGCCAGCTGCGCACGCTGTGGGGCGATCCCGACCGTTTCGTGAAAACCTATTTCCCGCCCGAACTGGGCGGCAAAATGTACCTCGCAGGCGATTCCACCCACCAGGATGCCGACGGCTACTTCTGGATCATGGGTCGCATCGACGACGTGCTGAACGTGTCCGGCCACCGGCTCGGCACCATGGAAATCGAATCCGCGCTGGTCGCCAATCCGCTGGTGGCGGAGGCCGCTGTCGTCGGCAAGCCGCACGACATCAAGGGCGAGGCGGTGGTGGCCTTCGTGGTGCTGAAGGGCGCGCGCGAAACCGGCGATGCGGCAAAGAAGATCGTCGCCGACCTGCGCGAATGGGTGGGCAAGGAAATCGGCCCGATCGCCAAGCCGGACGAAATCCGCTTCGGCGACAACCTGCCCAAGACACGTTCCGGCAAGATCATGCGCCGCCTGCTGCGCGCCATCGCCAAGGGCGAGGCAATCACCCAGGACGTATCCACACTGGAAAACCCGGCGATTCTCGACCAGTTGAAAGAGGCGGTCTGACCGGCATGGCTTGAAATTCGCGCAGCAGACCTTATCCTTATAAATGAGGATAAATTTGTCCTGTTTTAGAAAGGAAGTCGCTCATGTCGCATTACCATGCCGTCGTCTGGCTCGATCACAATGAAGCCCGTGTCATGCATATCAGCCCGGACGATGTCGAGAAATCCGTGGTGCATCCCGCCCATCCGCACCGCCACCTTCAACGCAAGCGCGGTTCGGTGAGCGGTAGCCGTGCCCCCGAAGATCCGCATTATTACCATGAGGTCGTGGAAGCGCTGGCCGGCGCGTCCGAAGTGCTCGTCGTCGGTCCGGGGCAGGCCAAACTCGAGCTGATCAAGCACATTCATGCGCACGATCGCGATTTTTCCGACAAGATCGTCGGCGTAGAGACTGTCGATCACCCGGCGGACGGGCAACTGGTCGCCTATGCGCGCAAGTACTTTGCCGCCAAGGACCGCATGCTGCCGCAGTGACCGGCCGGCCCCGGCGCCGGCAGCGGGGGCTCAAGTTCGGGCGGGTTTTGGCCGTAACAGGGTTTACCTGTAAAAGGCAAACCCGCCGCGAGGCTGGGACGCAAAGCTTCCGGTCCTGGCGTCCAGGATAGCGGGGCCGCCATCGAACCGCAGTGGCTGTGCGTGCCATGCCCCCTCCGGAACGTCCGTGTACCCGAGGAGCCGATCATGTCACGTCAATGTCCGTTTCCCGTCCAGTTTTCCGATAACCGCCGTTGCTACCGTTCCGGTAACGCACCGGGATTCACGCTGGCGCTGTTGCTGGTGGCATTGCTGGCGGGCTATGCCGGCCATGGTCATGCCGCGCCGGCAGCACCGGCGGCCGTGACCAACGTGGCCGGTTAGGGCGCGCTCAGCTTTTGCGGAGCCGGTCGGTCGTCCGCACCAGTTCCATCACCAGCGCGTGCAGGCGTGCCGGCGATTTCAGCATGCCGTTTTCCGGGTCGAAGGCCGAATCGGCCCGCGGCAGCGAGAACTGCCCCGGCAACACCAGCACTCCCAGCGCATTCAGCACCTGGCGCAGGTGCGGCATCATGCGCATGCCGCCGAACTGGCCTGGGGAGGCGGCGAGTATCGCGGCGACCTTGTTCTGATAGGGGACGAGCCCCGATTCGCCCTGCCATTCGCGCGATATCCAGTCGATCGTGTTCTTCAGCAGCGGCGGGATCGAGCTGTTGTATTCCGGGCTGGCGATGAGCAGGGCATCGTGATCCTTGAACAGGGCTTTCAGGCGCTGCGCATTGGCGGGCAGGCCGTCGCGCGCCTCGAGATCGCCGTCGTAAAGCGGCAGGGGGTAGTCGGCGAGGTCGAGCAGGGTGACATCGCCGCCGGCCGCGCGCGCGGCGTCGGCGGCGACGGCGATGAGTTTGCGGTTCCACGAGTCGCGGCGGATGCTGCCCGAGAAGGCGAGAATTTTAGGCATGTTCGGCATGTCTGGCTCCAGTTCAAATCTTTCGTTCATGCGGCGAGATCGAAGCTGATCACCTCGCTGGCGTCCAGCGCTTCGATTTCGACGGCGGTTTCGCCCACGGCGGCGACTGCGTCGCCGGCCTCCAGCGGATAGCCACGCACCTTGACCCGTCCGGTTGCGACGTGCACCCAGGCCCGGCGGCCGGGCGCCAGCGCGAGCGTGACGCGGTCGCCGGCGGCGAGCCGGCCGGCGCGGATGGCGGCATCCTGATGGATTGTCACCGAACCTTCGCGGCCGTCGCTGGAAGCGATCAGCCGCAACTGTCCCGCCAGGCTGTCGGGTGTGAAGCCCACCTGTTCGTAGCCGGGTTCGAGGCCATAGGCATCGGGCTCGATCCAGATCTGCAACAGGTGCACGGGTTCGGTACCGGAGGCATTGTATTCGCTGTGCGAGATGCCGTGGCCGGCCCGCATGCGCTGCGCCTCGCCGGGCAGGATGACGCCGCCATTGCCGAGCGAATCCTTGTGCTCCAGCGCGCCGGCGAGCACCCAGGTGACGATCTCCATGTCGCTGTGGCTGTGCATGGGAAAGCCCGCGCCGGGGGCGACCCGGTCGTCGTTGATCACCCGCAGCGGCCCGAACCCCATCCAGCGCGGATCGCGGTAACCGGCGAACGAAAAGGTGTGGTAGCTGTCCAGCCAGCCATGGTTGGCGTGGCCGCGTTCATGGGATTTGCGTACGGTCAGCATGCTTGTCTCCTGGTTTGTTCATGTGATTGGCGCACTATAGGCGTGGCTTGCCGCAATAAAAACCGTCACAATTCGATCAATTCGTTCAAATTATTCGAACATGCCGCTGACGCTGGATGCGCTTGCGATTCTCGACGCGATCGACCGCCGCGGGTCGTTCGCGCGTGCGGCCGAGGAACTCGACCGTGCACCATCGTCCCTGACGTATGCCGTGCAGCAGATGGAGGCCGAACTCGACGTGCTGCTGTTCGACCGTTCGGGCCATCGTGCGCGTTTCACACCGGCCGGCCGCGTGCTGCTCGAAGAGGGCCGTGCGCTGCTTGGGGCCGCCCAAACCCTGGAAAACCGGACCCGGCAGGTGGCGAGCGGCTGGGAACCGCGCTTTGCGCTTGCGCTGGAGGCCCTGCTGCCTTGGGCGCCGCTCGTGCCCCTGCTCGACGCCTTCTACGCATTGGGGCAAACCACGGAGATACGCGTGCGGCAGGAAGTGCTGGCGGGCAGCTGGGATGCGCTCGTGTCCGGCTGCGCCGACCTCGTCGTCGCGGGGGGCGCCCCGCCGCCGGGCGCCGGGGTCCGTACCCGGCCGCTCGGCGTGCTGGAGTTCGTCTTCTGCGTGCCGCCCGGGCACGTTCTGAGTCGTGCTGGAAAGCCCCTGACGCAGGCAGAGGTCGCCGCACACCGTGCCGTGGTGATTGCCGACACAGCGCGCAATCTGCCGCTGCGCAGTGCCGGCTGGCTGCAGCGGCAGCCACGGCTCACCGTGGACGACCTGCCCGCCAAGCTCGCCGCGCAGCAGGCGGGACTGGGCGTAGGCGCGTTGCCGCGCTGGCTGGCAGAGACCGAAATTGCCGCCGGCCGGCTGGTCGGGTGCGCCTGGGCGGGCGGCAATCCGCGCGAGACCTTTTACCTGGCCTGGCGCAGCGGCGAGTCGGGACGCGCGCTCGACTGGTTCGTGCGCGCGCTCTCGCAGCCCGGCGTATTCGCAGGCGTGTTCGATGCCGAATGAGCCGCTCGCCGCGATGCGGATCGACAAATGGCTGTGGGCCGCGCGCTTTTACAAGACGCGCAGCCTTGCCATCCAGGCGATCGACAACGGGCGCGTGAAGGTGGGCGGCCAGCGGATCAAGCCGGCTCGCGACATCCGGCCGGGTGATCGCATCGAAATCCGGATCGGTGAGCACGACTGGATCCTTACCGTGCGTGCGCTGTCGACGCAGCGCGGCCCGGCACCGGTCGCGCAGGCGCTCTACGAAGAAGACGCGGACAGCCACGCGCGGCGCCAGCGGCAGGTGCAGGAACGCAAGCTGCACGCACAGCCCGCCGTCGCGATCAAGGGGCGGCCGACCAAGCGCGACCGCCGCCTGATCCACCGGTTCACCGGCGAATGAACGTGCGCGTTTTTTTCGTCGCGGCCCCCGCATGCCGGGGACGGACGCCTACAATCCGCTTTTCCGAACCCGCCCCGCGATGAATCCGCCGTTCGCATCGTCCCCTTTGCTGCATCGCCTCACGGCGATCGCCGGGTTCCTCGTCGCCCTGGCCGTGTCTGCCTTTGCGGTGGCCGCCGCGCTGATGTACTTCTGGGTGCTGCCCAATATCGCCGAGCATCGCGACACGGTCGCAAGCTTGCTGTCGCGTGCGCTCGGCCAGCAGGTCACGATCGAGGCCGTATCGGGCAAATGGCAGCAGGCCCGTCCCGAATTCCGCCTGCAGGGCGTGCGTCTGTACGACCGGCAAGGACGGCTCGCGCTCGAGCTGCCCGAGCTCGAAGCCGCTTTCGCCTGGCGTTCGCTGCTGTTCCTGGAACCCCGCTTCCACAATATCGAGCTGGAAGGGTTGACCCTTGCGGTGCGGCGCGCTCGCGACGGGCATTACTATGTGGGCGGCATCCCGGTCGATCCGGCCGATCCCAGCAGCCGGTTTTCGAGCTGGATTCTGCGCCAGGGCAATGTACATGTCGGCCGCGCGACGCTCGTCTGGCTGGATGAGGTGCGGGCCGCACCGCCGCTGCAACTGCGCGCGGTGGACCTGCGCATCGACAACGCCCACCGTACCCACCGTCTCGAACTGCGCGCGACCCCCCCGGCGGAGCTGGCGCGGCCGGTCACGGTCCGTGCGACGCTGACCGCGCGCGACGTGGAGAACTTGCATACCTGGAACGGTACAGTCGAAGCGGAAGTGGCGGGTGTCGCGTTTCCTCGGTTGACACAGTGGATGACGCATCCTTATCTTCCGCGCGGCGGCTGGGGAGCCTTGCGGACGCGTTTCGACATCCGTGAGGGTGCCCTGGGCGGGCTGGGGGCCGGCATGGATCTGCGCGATGTCGAGCTGGCGTTCGATGCGGACCTGCCGGCGATGCGGCTGGCGCGCGTGCGTGGCCAGGCAAGCTGGCAGCATGGCGCGGACGGTCAGCGCGTCGCGCTCGAAAACCTGCGCGTTGCGCTGCCGGGCGGCGCAGTGAGTGCGCCGTTCGATCTGGGCGCGGCCTGGAATGCGTCCGCGCGCGAGCTGACTGCGCGTGCGCTGCGGCTGGGCGGCTGGCAGGCGCTCCTGCCGAGCCTGCCGATGGACGCCGCATTGCGGACACGGCTGGTCGCGCTCCAGCCACGCGGCCGGATCGAAACCCTGAGGCTGGGCTGGCAGGGGGCGCAGCCCGGCCCCGACAATTTCAGCGTGGACGTCCGTTTCAACGCGCTGGGCGCAAATGCGGACGGCGATCTGCCGGGATTCGACAATCTCAGCGGTCATGTTGCGGGCGACGCGCGCGGCGGCCGCATCGAGCTCGATACGCACCGCCTGGCGCTCGATCTGCCGGCCCTGTTTCGCGACCCCCGGATGCAGCTCGACGAACTGCGCGCGCGCGGTGGCTGGGCGCGTACTGCGCGCGGGCGGGTGTTGCGTTTCGACGGCATGACCTTCGCCAATGCGGATGCCGCGGGTAGCCTGAAAGGCAGTTACGAATACGTGCCCGGCACGCGCGGCGTGATCGATCTGGAAGGGCGTCTGACGCGCGCGTCGGGACCGGCCGTCTATCGCTATTTGCCGAAGCGGATCGGCGACCAGACCGTGGACTGGGTCCGGCAGGGCGTGCTGGCAGGGCATTCCGACGATGTGCGCTTGGTGCTGCGCGGTGAACTTGCGCATTTCCCGTTCGACCGTGGCGAAGGGGTTTTTCGTGTCGAGGCGGATGTGAAGGACGGTACTCTGCGTTACGTGCACGACTGGCCGGTCATCGAAGACTTGGCGGCCCGCCTGTTGTTCTCGGGCCGCAAAATGGAAGTGATTGCGAAGCGTGCGCGTATTTACGGCGTTGCGCTCGCGCCCGTGCAGGCCTCGATTCCCGATCTGATCCATCACGAGGAAGAGCTGTTCGTGAGCGGCCAGGCCAATGGCCCGGTGCAGGATTTCATCCGCTTCGCGAACTTCAGCCCGTTAGGCGAGCGCCTGCATGGCTTCACCGATGCGCTCGACGGCGCCGGCCCGATGCGGCTTGCGCTGAACCTGCGCGTGCCTTTGCGGCACAGTCACGATGCCACGCTGGCCGGCCGCCTGTCCTTTCTCGACAACGCGCTGTATTCGCCTTGGCTGCCGCGATTGGAAAAGACGCGCGGCGACATCGCGTTCACCGGAAACAGCCTCGATGCACGCGGGATCGCTGCGCAGTTCCTCGGCGGCCCGCTGCGCATCGATGCGAGCACCCAGAGCGGCCAGGTCGGCATTCTTGCCCAGGGCCGCGCCACTGCGGACGGTCTGCGTCCCTGGCTCGGAGATGCCCTGGGCGCGCGCCTGACCGGCCAGAGCAACTGGCGCGGCCGGATCGATCTGGCCGCCGACGGGGATCGGGTACGGATCGAATCCGATCTCGTCGGTCTGGGCTCCACGCTGCCCGCCCCGCTGGGCAAGACCGCCGCACAGCCTTTGCCGCTGACGGCCAGCTTTCAGCCCCTGCCCGATGGCCGGGTGCACGAGGTGCGGCTGGGGCGCGTCGTCGGCGCGGTCTGGCGCAGCGACGCCGCCGGGCGTTTTGCGCGCGGGGAGGTTCGCTTCGGCGGCGTGCCTGTCATGCCGGCCGATCCCGGCCTGCGGCTGGCCGGCAATGGACGCGGCCTGGACATCAGCGGATGGACCGGCCTGTTGCCCGACGGCCAGGACGGCATGCAGGTGTCGACGATCGACCTGGGATTCGATGCCTTCGATTTGATGGGGCGACGCTTCAGGGACGTGCGCCTGCAAGGCCGCACGCGCAACGGTTTGCTGCGTACCCAGGTCACGGGCGAGGAGGTGTCCGGCACGTTGACCTATCGCCCCGCCGGTGCACAGCCCGCACGTGTGTCCGCGCAGTTCCGGCAGCTGGTCATTCCCGCGCCTGCGTCGGCGTCGGGCGATAGCGATGCGCAAAACATGAAGGCCGCTGATTTTCCCGTCCTCGATCTCACGGTGGACGATTTCCGCCTGCAGGATCGTGCACTGGGCCGGCTGGAAGTCGTGGCGCATGCCGTGCCGGAAGGGCTGGCGATCGAGACTTTGCAACTGACGCATCCCGACAGCGTGTTCCGGATGCAGGGGTTGTGGCGCGATACCGGCGTGGGCGAAACGCGCGCCGATCTCAGCCTGTCGGTGCTCGATGCCGGTAAATTCCTGGCCCGTTTCGGTTATCCCGACGCGCTGCGGCGCGGCAGCGCGGAAATCGCCGGCAACGCTACCTGGGAAGGCTCGCCGGCCGATTTCGCTTTCGACACGCTGGCGGGGCAGCTCGATTTCAAGGCGAAAGGCGGCCAGTTCCTCAAGCTCGATCCCGGCGTGGGCAAGCTCCTGGGCGTGCTGAGCCTGCAATCCCTGCCGCGCCGGCTCAACTTCGATTTCCGTGATATCTTCGGCTCAGGCTATGCCTTCGACGATATCGGCGCCACCTTGCGCATCGCGCGCGGTGTGGTGTACAGCGACGACTTCCGGATGCGCGGCCCGGCCGCCAAGGTGGGCATGTCGGGTCTGGCCGATCTCGAACGCGAAAGCGTGCAGCTGCGGGTCAAGGTGACTCCCAAACTGTCCGAAGGCGTTGCCGTGGCGGGCGCGCTCATTGGTGGGCCGATCGCGGGCGTGGGTGCCCTGGCCGCGCAGAAACTTCTGCGTGATCCGGTGGAGGAGGCCATCAGCCAGGAGTATCTGGTGAGCGGCCCCTGGCAGTCGCCCGACGTGAAGCGGCTGACCAAAGGCTCATCCAGACAGGATACGCAAGCCACCGAACCCTGATCCCGGTATTGCCAGATGACGACGAAAAAACTTCCCCGATCTTCCATCGCACGGCCCAAGGGCGCACAGGTCAAGAAACCCGCCGTGCAGGCCGGCGCCGTACGGGTCGCCGCGATCCAGATGGCTTCCGGCCCCAATGTGGCCTCCAACCTCGCCGAGGCCGAACGGTTGATCGAGCTCGCGGTCGGCGGCGGTGCGCGGTTGGTCGCCCTGCCCGAGTTTTTCGCCATCATGGGCATGAAGGACGCGGATGTGGTCAAGGCGCGCGAGGCCGAGGGGCACGGCCCCATCCAGGCCTTTCTGTCGCGCATGGCAAAAAAGCACAGGATCTGGCTGATCGGCGGTTCGGTGCCGCTGGAAGCGAGTGCGCTCAACAAGGTGCGCAACAGCTGTCTCGTGTACGACGAGCGCGGCAAGCTGGTCGCGCGCTACGACAAGATCCATCTGTTCGGCCTCGATCTCGGCAACGAGCGCTACCAGGAATCCAAGCTCATCGAACCGGGCGACACCATCGTCGTCATCAACAGTCCGTTCGGGCGCATCGGCCTGTCGATCTGCTATGACCTGCGCTTTCCCGAGCTGTACCGCGCGATGCCGGACGTGGACATCATCGTCGTGCCCTCGGCCTTCACCGCCACCACCGGGCGCGCCCATTTCGAGACGCTGATTCGTGCGCGCGCCATCGAAAATCTCGCCTATGTCGTGGCGCCGGCACAGGGCGGCTATCACCTGTCCGGCCGCGAGACGCATGGCGACAGCATGATCGTCGACCCCTGGGGGGTAGTGCTCGATCGCCTGCCGCGCGGCTCGGGCGTCGTCATCGCCAACATCAATTCCGCTTACCAGGCCAGCCTGAGGAAGAGCCTGCCTGCATTGCAGCACCGTTTCATCGGCACACCGCAGATCGATGTGCTGGAAGCCGAGCGCCGTGCACCCGGCAAGCGCGACCCTGACAAATGAGGACCCCATGAACCCGACCGACGCCTTCACGCCCATCCAGTCTGCCGAAGCCCTGTTCCGCTCGGCCGAATCGACCCTGCTCGTGCCCAACGGCCTCGACGCCGACAAGCTCGCGCCGGTGTTCTCGCGCCTGATGGCGCACGACGTCGATTACGCCGATCTGTACTTCCAGTACTCGCGTTCCGAAGGCTGGAGCCTGGAAGAAGGCGTGGTCAAGTCCGGCAGCTTCAACATCGACCAGGGGGTGGGCGTGCGCGCGATCTCCGGCGAGAAAACCGCGTTCGCCTATTCCGACGACATCAGCCTCGATGCGCTCGGCGCCGCGGCCGACGCCACCCGTGCCATTGCGCGCGCCGGCCAGCAGCGCAGCGCCGCCGTCGCCCGTCGCGGCGACCAGCGCGTGCTCTACAACGCCGTCGATCCGCTGGCGAGCCTCGACGATCCGGCCAAGGTCGCCCTGCTCGAACGGCTGGAGAAAAAGGCCCGCGCCATGGACCCGCGCGTGATCCAGGTCATGGCCAGCCTGGCGTCAGAATACGAAGTCGTCTTCGTCGCGCGTTCGGACGGCCACCTCGCGGCCGATGTGCGCCCGCTGGTGCGCCTGTCGCTGCAGGTCATCGCCGAACAGGACGGCCGCCGCGAACAGGGCACCGGCGGCGGCGGCGGACGTTTCGACTACGGCTATTTCACCGACGCCATCCTCGAACAGTACGCGCGACAAGCCGTGCACCAGGCGACCGTCAACCTCGACGCGCGCCCCGCGCCAGCCGGCACCATGACCGTCGTGCTTGGCGCCGGCTGGCCCGGCATCCTGCTGCACGAAGCCATCGGCCACGGCCTCGAAGGCGATTTCAACCGCAAGGGCAGCTCCGCCTTCTCCGGCCGCATCGGCGAACGCGTGGCAGCGCCCGGCGTCACCGTGATCGACGACGGCACCATTCCGCTGCGCCGCGGCTCGCTCAACGTCGACGACGAAGGCAACCCCACCCAGCGCACCGTGCTGATCGAGGACGGCATCCTCACCGGCTACATGCAGGACATGATGAATGCGCGCCTCATGGGTATGAAACCCACCGGCAACGCGCGGCGCGAATCCTACGCGCACCTCACCATGCCGCGCATGACCAACACCCTCATGCTCGGCGGCGACAAGCCGCCGCACGAGATCATCGCGTCCGTGAAGAACGGCCTCTACGCCGTCAACTTCGGCGGCGGCCAGGTCGACATCACCAGCGGCAAATTCGTCTTCTCCGCCGCCGAGGCCTACATGATCGAGGACGGCAAGATTACCTATCCGGTGAAAGGCGCGACCCTCATCGGCAACGGCCCCGATGCGCTGACACGCGTTTCCATGATCGGCAACGACATGGAGATGGATTCCGGCGTGGGTACCTGCGGCAAGGAAGGCCAGAGCGTGCCGGTCGGCGTGGGGCAGCCGACGTTGCGGATCGACGGGTTGACGGTGGGCGGGACGGCGTAGAGGTTCATATGGCGGTACCCAAGTACGATGAACTTTTTAATCCTCTCCTGGATTCGCTCAGGGCACTTGGAGGTTCGGCGTCTATTCAAGAACAAGAAGATGAGGTCGCGTCACGCTTAAAGCTTTCGGAAAAGGATCTTGCTGAGATCCACAGAGGAAACCGTACCAAGTTCGGCTATCGGCTTGCTTGGGCGCGTAACTATCTCAAGAGATTTGGGTTGATTGATAACTCATCCCGCGGAGTCTGGGCGCTAACAGCCGAGGGATACAGAGCACGAAAAATCGACAAAGCAGAGATCAAGCGCTTTGTGGTCGCTCTTGATCGAAAGGAACAGAAGGAGCGCCAACCTGAAGAAAAGACTCCAGAGGCCGAGGCACTAGGCTGGGAAGAGCAATTGCTGGAATGTGTTCGCCGGATGGCGCCAGACGCGTTCGAAAGGCTTAGTCAACGTCTGCTTAGGGAATCGGGTTTCATTCAGGTTGAGGTCACGGGGCGTTCTGGTGATGGAGGTATCGATGGGAAAGGTGTTGTGCGGATCGGCGGTCTCCTCTCGTTCCACATGATCTTTCAATGCAAGAGATTCAAGGGCAGTGTTGGTTCTTCCGTCATACGCGATTTTAGGGGGGCCATGATTGGCCGGGCCGATAAGGGATTGATGATTACCACTGGTACGTATACAGCAGAAGCGAGACGTGAAGCGCAACGCGACGGGGCTCCAACAATTGACCTGATCGATGGTGAGGCTCTTGTGCAAAAGCTCAAAGAATTGGAACTTGGTGTAAATGTCCGCCAACGAACCGTTGAGGATGTGATTGTTGTACCCGAGTTTTTTCAAAGCATATAAAAATTTGTTCCGAAGGGCGGTACCTGCTTGTTCTAACAAATATTTTTGTTCTTGAGGGTATTTCGTGGATGTTGCTACTAGATAGAGCAAGGCCCTTATAGGGGCAGCGCCCGGAATGTTGGGATCGCTTCAGCCGATGAGACGGAACAGGGTTGGCGCCTAGCCAACGATCCTTGGTTCGTAGACTCTTCCACCCAATGTGCATGCCCCAAGTGGATTTGGGGCGGTGGTGCCATGAAGCGCGGCGTCAGGCCAGACTCTCCAGAGGTCTGGGCTCTCCGATCAGATACCCCTGCACACAGTCCACGCCCATCTCGGCCAATTTGTCGAGATTGGCCTGGTCTTCGACATAGCCGGCCACGGTCTTGATGCCGAGGAAGCTGCCGGTTTCGAGTATCGAGCGTACCAGTGCCTCGTCGATCATGCTGGTGGCGATTTCGCGCACCAGCGCGCGGTCCAGCTTCAGATAGTCGAGCTTCATGCTCTTCAGGCTGGTGTAGGAGCTGGCGCCGGCACCGAATTCGTCGAGCGTGAAACGGCAACCGTAGCGCTGAAGCTGACGCATGAACAGCTGCGTCTGGGCATGGCCTTCGATGGCGTCGGCTTCGCTGATCTCGAAAATGAGTTTGTTGCCCGGGATGTCGCCACGCGCGAGCTCGGACTGGACGAATTTCAGGAACAGCGGATTGATGACCGACTGGCCAGAGAGGTTGATCGAGAATCCACCGATGAGGGCGACGCGATCGGCGTGGTCGCGCATCCATTGCAGCACATGGCGAACGACCCAGCGATCGATCTCGGTGATGCGCTGCAGGCGCTCCGCCATGGCGATGAGATCGTGGGTTTCGATGGCGTGATGCGTGTCGCGCAGCGCGGAGTGCAGCAGTACTTCGTAGTAGAGCGCGGTCCGCGCGGCGTCGGCGGTGGCAGCCACGGGCTGGATATTGAGGGCGAGCTGGTTGTCGGCCAGGATGCGGGTGAGCTCGTGCGCCCATTGCGCGAGTGCCAGTACGCCGCTGGTGTCTTCGGTTTCGTCGCGGTACGCGACGACCGGCACGCCGCTTTCGCGCGCAGTGGCGCTGGCCGCGTTGGCGTTGTCGTAATAGGTTTCGGGGCTGAGGCTGTCGGTGAGCCACATGAATCCGGCTGCGGGATTCAGGGTGTAGCGCACGCCTTCGATTTCATGCGGATGCGTCGCGATGGCGGCAAGCACGGCGTCGGCCCGCGTCTGTGCCGCCGTCTCGTCGGCGGCTTCGCACCAGAAGGCGAAACCCGATTCGCCGGCCCGCGCGAATTGCGCGCCCGGGGGCAGTTGCGCAGGCAACAGATGCGAAATTTCGCGCAGGATCAGTGTACGCGCCGCAGTGCTGGCGGCTTCGCCCGCCGGACTGAAGATGTCGAGTTGGACAATGCCCAGGATCTGGCCCTCGCCGCCCTGGCCGCGCAGCCAGGCGCGGCGGATGGCACGGAAGAAATTCTTGCGGTTCGACAGCCCGGTGGCGGGGTCGTGTGCGGCCTGCCACACCAGATCGCGCTGCATCTTCTGGATCATCGCGCTGTAGGAACGGTCCATCAGCGGCAGTTCGAGATCTTCGGTCCATTCGGCTTCGCCGCCTTCGAGCGATTGCAGCAGATCGGGGCGCTTGAGGTCGAGTTTCTTGATGCCGCGGTAGTTGGCGAAGACGTAGACATGTGGCTGGTCGCCGATCCAGATCAGGTTGAGCGGCGCGTCGAGCGATTTGAATTTCAGCCAGTCGCCGACCCGCAGGCGCTCGACCAGATTGTCCTGCGCTTCGGTCAGCGGTTCGGCACTGGCATCGTTGAGGCGCGCGCTGACTTCGGTCTGCCGGGTATTGTCCTGGTCGAACAGGGCGGACGCGAGCTGGTCGACGATGCGGTCCTGGGCAAATTTGTCGGCGCACACCTGGGTGAGCGACTGGTCGATGCGCTGCAGCAGGCTCTGGATGTCCGAGGCCGTCGGCCGGGGGTCGCGATCCGGAGCGAGCCAGGCAGCCAGCCGGTCGAGAATCTCCCAGGCTTCGCGTGCCGCCTCGCTGTCCGCACCGTGGCGCATTTCGGCGATGAGCAGGACGTTGCGCCAGCCGCCGTTGAGCAGCTCGATCACCGGGTTCGGTACGGCGCGCGCTTCGAGCCGGGCGAGCAGGGTATGCAGGATGCGCTGTTTCGCGACCTCGGCGCTTTGCCGGCCTTCGCACATTTCCTGCAGGCGGCCGACCCGCGCGGCGCGCTCGTTGAGCAGCGGCTTGACCACGCGCTCGAGCTGCGTGCGTGCCTCTTCGAAGACGCCGGGGTTTTTCTCGCCTTCGGCGTTGATCCGGTCGGTCCACCGGTTCATCAGACGCAACAGGCGCTGGTCGGCGATCTTGCCGTCGTCGCCAGCCACCATGCTGATGCGGTCGAGCGTGTTTAGCACCTTGTGCGCCGGGTGGGCCGGCGATGCCAGAAAGCTCGGGTCGGACATGGCGAGCTTGATGAGACTGCTCTCAAGCTGGTGGAAGAACGGCTTCATGCCTTCCGTGACGGATTTCTCCGCATGCATGGAATCGAACAGTGCACCGAACATGTCCACCGAGCGCTGCATTTCATGCGTAACGGCGGGAGGCAGCGCGCCGGCCGCCGCCAGCCTTTGCAGGACGGGCGAATGGGCCACGCCGAGCGTGGCGCCCGGCATGGGCGGCGGTGTCATGCCGGCGGGTACGATTGCCGATCCCGAAACCGGCGCGTCGGCCGGCATCGTGGGCGCCGGCTGGCCGCGGAAAAAATCCAGCAGCGAACCGGCCATGCGGCTCAGCGCGCCTTGCGGCGTCGGTGGCGCCGATGCGGTCGGGGCCTGCGGGGCCTCCGTCGGTTGCACGGGTTGTGGCAGCGGCTGCCGTCCCGGTGCGTAGGCCGGCTTGAGCGGCGCTTCGGCTACCGGCAGTAGCGCCAGCAATTCGGCATACAGCGGAGCGAGCTGTTCGGACAGTACATCGCGCAGCGTGGCGTAGGCGACCTGGCGCGCCCGTGCCGGCACCGGTACGTCCTGCAGCGCGGCGCGATAGGCATGGCCGATGACGGAGGGGCCGAAGGGATTGTTGCTGTGGTCGCAGGCAAAGCCGAACAATTGTCCGATACGGGGCTCGATATCGGCGAGCTGTTCGCGGAACTGTTCTTCCAGTTTGTTGACTTCCGACGATGTGGCGAGCCAATCCTCGAAATCCAGTTCGTCGACCAGCGCAAGATCGCTACCGGAGGCATTGCTGGGCGGGGTGGCAGCCGGTCGGGCCTGTTTCAGCGGTTCGAGCACCTGATCGACGAAGCGGCCCTGTACCGCAGTCGACTGGCGCGGGAATTCGTGCACTGCGGACATCAGGCCGCTGTGCTCTGCGATTCCGCTTGCCTGGATCGCGGCCGCGTTCAGTTTTTCGCCGATCAGTCGCATGACCTGGTCGTGGACCTGTTGCAGGGCCTCGGCAAGCAGGGTGGTGCTGGCTTCGCGCAACTGCGGATAGGCGGCCGAGGCCGGCTGGACGCCGAGTTTCTGCCGGTGCCCGGCCATGCGTAGCTTTTGCAGCGCGCGCAACGCCTCGGTCGGCTGGCGCACGAACGAGACGCCGACGCCGAGAGGGCTCAGACGCCGGAGTTGGGCCGGCACGCAGAAAGTGCGCGGATTGTCGGCGGTGGCCGGGGTGAAGACGATTTCGACTTCGGCGTCGGCGCGCTTGGCCAGCGAGGCGATGGCCGCTTCCGGATTGGTGAAGCGAAGAAAGAGGCCGCCGAGGCAGAAGTCGCGGATTTCGCAGGCGATTTCGGTGTGGCCGGGCTGGGTGATGATGGCCGACTGCGAGACCTGGAAGCGCCGGTCGCGCCGTAACTCCTGGCCGGTGTATGGCTGCGTCGTGTCGTTGTCCATGAACCCACCCTGGATTGCCTACGTGATTGCCGGGAATTATAGGGGGCTGGTGGGGAAAATCACCGTTCTGCACGGGCGACTGGCGGCCGGCGGGGTGTTTTGATAGACTGGCGCGCATGCACTCGAACAGCACGTTCTTCTTTAGCCGCTTTTATCCCACGCCGCAGGCGGTCGGGAGGCGCTGAGACGAACAGCACGAGCCTAACGAAACCGCCAGTCCGCTGGCGGTTTTTTGTTTGTGCCGTCGCGGGCCGCATAACTTGTGATCGGAGCCCTGAATAATGTCTGCCACCCGAACCGACGACACACGCATCGAACAAAGCGGCGAACTGCTCGCGCCGATGCAGATCATGCGCGAATTGCGCGCCAACGAACCCGTGCTGGCGCATGTTGCCCATGCGCGCGCCGCCATCCATGACGTCCTGCGGGGCGCCGACGACCGCATGTTCATCGTCGTCGGCCCCTGCTCCATCCACGATCCGGCCGCCGCACTCGACTATGCGCGCAGGCTGAAACCGCTGGCCGACGCGCTGGCTCACGATCTCGTCGTGGTGATGCGGGTCTACTTCGAGAAGCCGCGCACCACCGTGGGCTGGAAGGGACTCATCAACGACCCGCATCTGGACGAAAGCTTCGATATCAACGAAGGCCTGCGGCTCGCACGCAAGCTGCTGCTGGAGATCAACGAAATCGGCCTGCCCTGCGCGACCGAATTCCTCGACCTGATTTCGCCGCAGTACATCGCCGACCTGGTGAGCTGGGGCGCCATCGGTGCGCGTACCACCGAATCGCAGTCGCACCGGCAGCTGGCTTCGGGCCTGTCGTGTCCGGTCGGTTTCAAGAACGGCACCGACGGCAGCCTCCGGATTGCCGTGGACGCGATCAAGGCCGCCGCCGCGCGCCACCATTTCATTTCCATCACCAAGTCCGGCCACGTCGGCGTGTTCAGCACTTCGGGCAACGAAGATACCCACGTCATCCTGCGCGGCGGCAAGACGCCCAATTACGATGCGGCAAGCGTCGAGCTGGCCTGCAAGGAGCTTGCCGCCGCCGGCCTGCGCCAGCACCTGATGATCGATTTCTCGCACGCCAATTCGAGCAAGCAGTACCAGCGCCAGCTCGATGTCGGTGCCGACGTTGCGACACAGATTGCCGGCGGCGACACCCGCATCATCGGTGCCATGATCGAGAGCCACCTCAACCCGGGGCGGCAGGATCTGGCGCCCGGACAGGCCCTGGAATACGCCAAATCGATCACCGATGCCTGCATCGGCTGGGACGATACGGAACCGCTGCTGCGCCAGCTCGCCGAAGCGGTGCGGAAGCGGCGCCTCGCCGCGCCGGTCGACGAGGAATAACTGGCCGTGCGGTACGCGCCTGGCCGCTGCGGGCGCGGCCTTTTCCACCGCAATGGCCTGAGGCGGGCGCTTCCAGAGTAGAATGTCGGTGGCGGGCCTCCCCGCATGACAGCCCTGCGAATCTGGTCAGGTCCGGAAGGAAGCAGCCACAGTGGGTCGTTGTCAGTGCCGGGGCTCCGGCTCGCCACTTTTCCAGGATTCGGGATCGGGATTCGGGAAAGACGGCAGCGTCGTCGGGCTTTCCCTGAATTCCGTCCCTGGCCCCAAGCCCCTACGTTCATGACCGACCTCTTTGGCGATTCCGCATCCCCCGCAGTTGCGCTGGCGCGCAAATGGCGGCCGCGCACCTTCGCCGACCTGAAAGGGCAGACGCACGCCGTTCAGGCCCTGTCGAATGCGCTCAGCCAGGGGCGGCTGCATCACGCCTATCTGTTGACCGGTACGCGCGGTGTCGGCAAGACCACGCTGGCACGCATTCTCGCCAAGTGTCTGAACTGCGAAACCGGCGTCACGCCGGAGCCATGCGGCGTCTGCTCGGCCTGCACCCAGATCGACGCCGGCCGCTTCGTCGACCTGCTCGAACTCGACGCGGCCTCGAATACCGGCGTCGACAACATGCGCGAAGTGCTCGACAACGCACAGTACGCGCCTACCGTGGGCCGCTACAAGGTCTACATCATCGACGAAGTGCACATGCTCTCGAAGCCGGCCTTCAACTCCATGTTGAAGACGCTGGAAGAGCCGCCCGCGCACGTGAAGTTCATTCTCGCCACCACCGATCCACAGAAAATCCCGGTGACGGTCCTGTCGCGCTGCCTGCAGTTCAACCTCAAGCCCATGCCGCCGGCCCTGGTGGCGCAGCATCTGGGCGATGTGCTGGCACAGGAAAACATCGCTGCCGAACCGGCCGCACTCGACCTGCTGGCACGCGCGGCCGCCGGCTCGATGCGCGACGCCCTGTCGCTGACCGACCAGGCGATCGCCTATGGCGGCGGGCAGGTGGCGGCGACGGCAGTCGAGGCCATGCTGGGCACCGTTCGGCGCGACTACCTGTTCGATTTGCTCGACGTCCTGGTCGCGCGCGACGGCGATGCGCTGCTCGATCAGGCGCGGCAGCTGGCCGAACGGGGCATCGCTTTCGATACCGCTTTGCAGGACATGGGCCATCTGCTTGCCCAGCTTGCAATGCATCTGCACGCGCCGACGGCAATCGCGAACGTCGCCGACGAGGCGCGCATCGCACCCCTGCTCGCGCAACTGGATGCCGAAACCGTACAGCTCCATTACCAGATCGCCCTGAACGGCCGGCGCGACCTGCCTTTCGCACCCGACGAATACGCAGGGTTCTGCATGACCCTCCTGCGCATGCTCGCATTCGCACCGAGCGGGGCGGGGGCCAAGCCCGGTGCGCCGGATGGCGCGAAACCCAAAACGGGCGCCACAAATGGTGCGGCACCGGGCACGGGCGTACGCGAGGAACCGCGGGCCGCCGCGTCCTCGCCGCGTGCGCCTGCGCCGCCGCGCCAGGCCGAAGCGGCCACTTCGGCAATGCGGCACGTCGAAGCCGCGCCGCCGCCGCAGCGTACGCCGGCGCCGGCGGTATCCGCGTCGGACGAAACGCCGCAGGCCACTGTGGTCGTTGCGCGCGAACCGCTGCCGCAGGCCGCATGGAACTGGCTCGACGTTGTCGCCGGGCTGCGGCTCGGCGGCATGGCCAAGATGTTGGCCGATCACTGCGAGCTGGTTGCGCAAACGGGCGATGCCGTGACGCTGCGCGTCGCCGAAACGCATCGCCATCTGCTCGACGGCGCCTACAAGGACAAGCTCATTGCCGCACTGTGCGAGCGGCATGGCGTCGATCTGCGGATTTCATTCGAAGTGGGGGCCGCGGCGGACCAGACGCCGCAACAGGTAAGGACCCGCATCAAAGCGGCGCGTCAGGCCGAAGCGGTGGCGGCGATCGAATCCGACCCCTTCGTGCGCGAGCTGGTCGACCGCTTCGGAGGCCAGATCGATACCTCGACCATACAACCGACAGGAGAACACCCATGATGAAAGGCGGCCTCGGCAACATGATGAAGCAGGTCCAGCAGGTTCAGGAGAACATGGCCAAGATGCAGGCCAAGCTGGCCGAAATCGAGATCGAAGGGGCCAGCGGTGCCGGCATGGTCAAGGTCGTCATGACCTGCAAATACGATGTGCGCCGCATCGAGATCGATCCCAGCCTGATGGGTGACGACAAGGAAATGCTGGAGGATCTGGTGGCCGCGGCCGTGAACGACGCCGTGCGCAAGGTCGAGACCACCGTGCAGGAAAAGATGGCCGGCGTGACCGCCGGACTGCCGATCCCGCCCGGCATGAAACTGCCGTTCTGAACGCGTACGGCCCGTCGTGCAGCCCGCCGCGCTCGACAACCTGATCGCCGCCCTGCGCGTGCTGCCGGGTGTCGGGCCCAAATCGGCCGCGCGCATGGCCTACCATCTGCTGCAGCGCGACCGGCGTGGCGCCGAGGCCCTGGCCGGCGCGCTGGGCCATGCCCTGCAGCATCTGGTGCATTGCCGGCTCTGCAACAGCTTTTCCGAAGCCGAGGTATGTGAGGTCTGCGCCAGCCCGCGACGCGACCGCCGACAGCTCGCCGTGGTCGAAATGCCGGCCGACTTCAACATGATGGAGGCCACGCAAAGCTACAATGGTCTCTATTTCGTGCTGATGGGCCGGCTTTCCCCGCTCGACGGCATCGGCCCGCGCGAGATTCATCTCGAACGCCTGATCGCGCGCGCGCTCGACGGCACGGTGGAAGAAGTGATCCTCGCCACCAACTTCACGCCGGAAGGCGAAGCGACCGCGCACACCATCGGCGAGCTGCTGAAAGCGCGTGGCCTCAAGGTGAGTCGCCTGGCGCGCGGTGTGCCGGTCGGCGGCGAGCTGGAATACGTCGACAGCGGCACGCTCGCCCAGGCCGTTCGCGACCGGCGGGCCGTTTGACATGCGTAGGGGCAGACCGCTTGATGCAGCGTGCCGGCATGGCCGAACGAGGCCATCTGATATAACTGAGACAGACAACCCGAATCGGACGACATGATGGAACTGACCGCCCTGACAGCCCTTTCCCCCCTCGACGGCCGCTATGGCGGCAAGACCGCCATCCTGCGCGATTTTTTCAGCGAATATGCGCTGATCAAATACCGTGTGATCGTCGAAATCGAATGGCTGAAGGCGCTGGCGGCCGAGCCGGCAATCGCCGAAGTGCCGCCTTTTTCCGCCGCGGCGATTGCCGTGCTCGACGGCATCGCCGATCATTTTTCGGTCGCCGATGCCGAACGCGTGAAAAGTATCGAGGCGACGACCAACCACGACGTCAAGGCAGTGGAGTATTTCCTCAAGGAACGCACGAAGGACAACGCCGAGATTGCGGCGGTGTCCGAGTTCTTTCATTTCGCCTGTACCTCGGAAGACATCAACAACCTCTCGCATGCGCTGATGCTGAAGGGTGCGCGCGACGGCGTGCTGCTGCCCGCGCTGGAAAAACTGATCGCGCGGCTGACCGAGCTGGTGCACGATCTGGCCGGGCAGCCGATGCTCTCGCGCACGCACGGCCAGCCTGCGTCGCCGACCACGCTGGGCAAGGAGCTCGCAAACGTCGTCTACCGGCTGCGCCGCGCCTGGGATACGCTCGGTTCGATCGAATTGCTCGGCAAGATCAACGGCGCGGTCGGTAACTACAATGCCCACCTGGCCGCTTATCCCGAGTTCGACTGGGAAGGCTTCGCGCGCGATTTTGTCGGCGAGCTGGGGCTTGCGTTCAACCCCTACACCATCCAGATCGAGCCCCACGACGCGATGGCGGAGCTCTACGACGCCATCGCGCGCACCAACACCATCCTCATCGACCTCGACCGCGATGTCTGGAGCTACATCTCGCTCGGTTACTTCAAGCAGAAAACCAAAGCGGGCGAGATCGGTTCCTCGACCATGCCGCACAAGGTCAATCCCATCGATTTCGAGAACAGCGAAGGCAACCTCGGCGTTGCCAATGCCGTGCTGCGCCATCTGTCCGAAAAGCTGCCGATTTCGCGCTGGCAGCGCGATCTCACCGATTCCACCGTGCTCCGGAACATGGGCGTGGGCTTCGGCTACAGCCTGCTCGCCTATGAATCCTGCCTGCGCGGCCTCTCCAAGCTCGAGGCCAATCCGGCCGCGCTCGCCGCCGATCTCGATGCCTGCTGGGACGTGCTCGCCGAGCCGATCCAGACCGTGATGCGCCGCTACGGCGTGGCCAATCCCTACGAACAGTTGAAGGAACTCACGCGCGGCAAGGGCGGCATCACGCGGGAATCGCTGCATGCCTTCATCGACGGCCTGACGATCCCCGACGCCGAGAAGACCCGCTTGAAATCGATGACGCCGGCGTCCTATACCGGCATGGCGGCGGAACTCGCGCGCCAGATCTGAGCGGAGCAACAAAATGTCCGAACATGCCCTGGACGTCGGCCTGGCCGACTTCGACCTGCATGTCGTCGAGGAGTCGACGCGCCGTCCCGTGGTCGTCGACTTCTGGGCGCCGTGGTGCGGTCCCTGCAAATCGCTGAAACCCATTCTGGAAAAGCTCGCGTCAGAATACGGCGGTGCGTTTCTGCTCGCCAAGATCAATTCCGACGAGAATCAGGAACTCGCTACGCGCTATGCGGTGCGCGGCATTCCCAGCGTGAAGGCTTTCGTCAACGGGCAGGTGGTCGACGAGTTTTCCGGCGCGTTGCCGGAAGGCGAAGTGCGCGCCTTTCTCGACCGTCTGATTCCCAGCCCGGCCGACGAATTGCGCATGCAGGCCGCGGATGCCCGTCTGGCCGGCGATGCCGCGGCCGCATTGCAATGGCTGGCCGAGGCCTCGAAGCTCGATCCGCAGCACATGGGCGTGCGCCTGGACGCGGCTGAAATCCTGCTTGACCTCGGCGAGGCCGGCGAGGCGCGGCGCCTGATCCAGAGCGTGCCCGACGACATCGATCCACGCGTGCCGCAGTTGAAGGCACGGCTGCAGTTTTCCGGTGCGGCCGGCGAAGATGCCGACGCGTTGCGTGCGCGGGTGGGCGCCGACGGCAACGACCTCGACGCGCGCCTGAAACTGGCCAATCTGCTGGTCGCGGCGGGCGAGCACGAGGCCGGCATGGATCAGTTGCTGGAGATCGTGCGGCGCGACCGTGGCTTCGGTGACGACGTTGGCCGCAAGACCCTGCTGTCGGTATTCGATCTCCTGGGCGGGGGTGAGCCGGTGGGCCGTTACCGGCGCATGCTGGCGAGTGCGCTCAACTGAACGGTTGTCGACGTACGTCGCGTCCCGCCGGCGTGGCGCCGGTCACTCGCCCGCGTAGCGCGATACCGCGGCGAGTTCCGCATCGTTGAGGCCGGCCACGGCCTGCGTCATGGCGGTGGCCCTCTCGCCCTGTATCGAACCGGCGCGATAGTCCTTCAAACGCTGCATCATCGCGGCGGCCGTGAGGCCGCGCAACGCCGGGTGGCCATCGGTGCCCTGGCCCAGCACGCCGTGACAGCTTGCGCAGTGCGCGGTGTAAACGTCCAGCCCGTAGGGTTGCGCTTCGGGCGGCAAGGCATAGATCACGTCCATCGGATTGGGGTACTGGCTGTCGGCGCTGCGGTTCACCGGCGCGGGCGTTTGGCTGTTTTCGCAGGCGGTAAGCAGGGCGCAGGCGATCAGAATGGACAGGCGGGGGGTGACGTGCATGACAACCTCGTTCGATGAAACGTTCGGGCGGCCAAGGCCGCCCGCAGTCATCATTCTGTCACATTACCCGGGTACCGCCGAATGGCTCAGGGCAAGGCTTCGTAGCGTACCTCGACGATTTCCACCTCGCGCCGGCCTTCCGGTGTCTGCACGCTGACCATGTCGCCTTCGCGCGCTTTCAGCAGGGCGCGTGCCATCGGCGAGATCCAGGCGATGCGGCCGCGTGCGGCGTCGGCTTCGTCGATACCGACGATGGCGTAGGTCGATTCGTCACCGCTGGCGTCTGCAATCGTCACGGTCGCGCCGAAGAATACCTGGTCGGTGTCTTCGCGCGTGGCCGGGTCGACGACTTCGGCGTGTTCCAGCCGTTTCGACAGGAAACGGATGCGGCGGTCGACTTCACGCAGGCGCTTCTTGCCGTAGAGATAGTCGCCGTTTTCCGAGCGGTCGCCGTTGCTTGCCGCCCAGGCGATGGTTTCGACCAGTTTGGGGCGTTCGGTTTTCCAGAGCTGGTTGAATTCGGCGTCGAGCCGCGCATAGCCTGCGGGCGTCATGTAATTCTTGCTGCCGGCCGGCAGCGCGGGCGGGCCGACGTCGTTCTCGTCGTCGTCGGGCGCGTCGGATTCTTTGACGAAGGCCTTGTTCATGCGCAGAAAATCAAGGATTCAGCGACCAAGCAGCCAGGCAATCAGTGACAGCAGAAGAGAACCGAGCACGACACTGGCGAAGGGAAAGTAGAATAGACCGCGTTTGTGCCGGATGCGTACGTCGCCCGGCAGGCGGCCCCAGCCCAGGCGGTTGAGCCAGGGCGTAAGCAGTCCCAGGACCAGCAGGGCCGCGACGAGCGTGATCAGCCATTTCAACATGTCCCGATTCTAGCCGATGGATGACCCCCTGCCGCCGCAATTCGAACGCACCCGCATACTCCTTACACCCGGGGAACAAGCGCGCCTGGCGAATGCGCACGTACTCGTCGCCGGTCTGGGCGGCGTCGGTTCCTACTGTGCCGAGGCACTGGCGCGGGCGGGTGTCGGCAGGCTGACGATCGTCGATCACGACACCGTCGCGCTGTCGAACATCAATCGTCAGCTGCCCGCCTTGCTGTCGACCGCAGGCCAGTCCAAGGCCGAACTCATGGCGGCCCGCATCCGCGATATCCATCCCGGCTGCCGACTGACCGTGCTGCGGGAATTCCTCGTGCCGGAAACCGTGGCCGAGGTCGTGCCTGACGACACCGATTTCGTCGTGGACTGCATCGATTCGCTGAACTGCAAGGTCGCGCTGGTCGCCTGCAGTGTGCAGCGCGGCCTCCATGTCGCCTCCAGCATGGGGGCAGGCAATAAACTCGATCCCACGCGCATCCGCATTGCCGACATCTCGCGGACCTGTGTCTGTCCGCTCGCCTCGGTGATGCGCAAACGGCTGCGCAAGCGCGGCATCGCCAAAGGGGTGCTGACCGTGTTTTCCGACGAGCCCGGCCGTGCGCCGCTGCCACCGCAACCGGTCGAGGGCCGGGGCCGCGCGCGCGCAGTGAACGGCACCATCAGTTACATGCCGCCGCTGTTCGGTCTCATGCTTGCCGGCGCCGTCGTGCAGCGGCTGATCGGCGCTTCGTAAAGTTTCGTCGCCGGTTGTGCGCATGCCGGCGTACTGTGCGAAGCTGGGACTTTAGTCGGATGGAGGAAACGGCGATGGGACTTCTGGACAGCGCGATGGGTGCACTGGGCGGCGCGGGCGGCAACGGTAGCGGCAACAACGCCATGCTCGACGCGGTGATGCAGCTGCTATCGAATCAGGGCGGGCTCGCGGGCCTGGTGCAGGCTTTCCAGGACAAGGGGCTGGGCGATCTGATCGCATCGTGGATCGGCAGCGGAAGGAATCTGCCGATTTCGCCCGAACAGCTCAAGAGCGTGCTCGGCGGCAGCCAGCTCGGGCAGATCGCCGGCCAGCTCGGCATGAACGAATCGCAGGCCGCCGGCGGGCTCGCCGACCTGCTGCCGCAGGTGATCGACAAGCTCACACCCGACGGACAGATGCCGCAGGGCGATGACCTGCTGGCGCAGGGACTGACATTGCTGAAAGGCAAACTGTTCGGTTAAGGGCCGGCGCCTATTGCGCCGCCTCATCGATCTGTTTTTTCTGCGTCTCGGCCGCGTCCATTACCTGGCCTTCCACGGCGCGTGCTTTTTCCACCGCCTGGATCTGTGTCTCGAACACGGGGTTGGGCGAGCGTTCACCGGTTTGCGGCGGCGGGCTGGCGTCGCAGGCGGAGAGGATGAGCAGGCATGCGGCAAGCAGACGTTTCACGGAAAATCCTCCAGCAGGCCGGTAGGCAGGCCGTCGATGCTGACCTGGTTTTTTTCGCGCCAGTAGTCGAGCAGGCCGACCGGTCCCTTCTTTTCGGCCCAGCGGGCGAGTGTCTCGCGCTCGCCGCAGTAGGTGTACATCGGTACGGCGTAACCGCACGAGGTCTGCACGGATTCGATGTCGAGCACGATGAGCTGGCGTTCGCCCGGCAGCGCGGGAAAATGCGCGCGCAGACCGGCCCATTCGGCGGCCTGCCTGCGCACGGCATGGCCGCGCCCGTAAGCGCGCAGGATGAGCGGGTCGGTATCGAAACTGCACCACATCAGGGTCAGACGGCCATCGTGCCTGAGATGTGCGGCGGTTTCATTGCCGCTGCCCGTGAGATCGAGCCAGGCGATGCGGGTGGGCGAAAGCACGCGCAGGCTGTCCATGCCTTTGGGCGAAAGATTGAGCCGGCCGCTGGCCGCGCCGCTGGCAGTGAAAAAGATTTTCTGGGTGGCGATGAAATCCCGGTGCCGGGCTTCGAGTTCGGGATAGAAGCGGGCCATCTCAGTTCATGTGTTTCCTGAGGATCTCGACAAGGATGCGCAGTCGCGCAAGGCTGTCGTTCATTTCCAGCAGATTCTGCCGGATCGAGAGTTTCAGGGGCAGGATTTCGGACAGGCGGTAGCCGACCCAGACGGCATCGTCGAGCGCGTGAGGTAACGGAAAGCGCGTTGCGCCGTATTCGCCGACGATGTGTTCGAGCACCTCGGCCGCGAGTTCGAATTCGCCGGGGATCGCCGAAGGCGCTTCGACGCTCACCGGTTCGACCTGACCGACCAGCAGGCCTGAGGTTTCGGTGTGTGTGCTGCGGATGACGAAGCGGTCGAGGCCTTCGGTCTCGATGTGAAGGATGCCGGTCTGCGGCATGTCCCATTCGATGATGCGCACGCGGGTGCCAATGGCATATGGCACGGCGGACGGGCCGACTTCGTTGCCCTCGCGGATGGCGCAAAGGCCGAAAGTCGTGTTGTCCGCAATGGCGCGCTTGACCAGATCGAGGTAGCGCTGCTCGAAGATACGGAGCGGCAGGCGGCCGCCGGGAAAGAGGACGGTGTTGAGCGGAAACAGCGGCAGCGTTTCGCTCAAGACGGTTCGCCCCAGCGTGCCATCAGGGTGTGTGCGATGCCGAGCTGGTCGAGGATGCGCGCGACGATGAAATCGATCAGGGCTTCGACCGAAGCCGGGTGATGGTAGAAACCGGGATTGGCGGGCAGGATCACCGCGCCCATGCGGGCGAGCGTGAGCATGTTCTCCAGATGCAGCACGGAAAAGGGCGTTTCGCGCGGCACGAGGATCAGCTTTTTCTGTTCCTTCAGCATGACGTCGGCGGCGCGTTCGATGAGATTGTCCGAAAGGCCGTGTGCGACCGCGGCGAGCGTGCCCATCGAACAGGGGCAGACGACCATCGCGTCGGCAGGATTGGAACCGGACGCGACCGGTGCGTTCCAGTCCTCGCGGCCGTAGACGCGCAACTGGCCGTCGAAGGTGTCCAGGCTGTCGTCGAGCTGGTGTTGCAGGTCGAGGGCGCGTGCGGGCAGGGCGACGCCGAGTTCCTGCTTGGCGACCAGGTGCGCGGCCTGCGAGACGAGCAGGTTGACCTCGATGTCGGCCGCAATGAGGCATTCGAGCAGACGCAGGCCGTAGGCCATGCCGGAGGCGCCCGAAAGCGCGAGAGTGACGGAGTTCAGGGGATAGGGCATGGGGCGGATTGTCGCCTGCCGGGGCTGGGCGCGGCAAGCAGGCGCGAAACGATGAGACCGTTGACCGTGCCGAAGACGAGTGCGGCGGCCGCGAAAACCGGCAGCAGCTTGATCAGCGCCGCGAACGGCAGCAGCCATACCGCAGCGAGCGTGAGCTGGCCCCCGATGTGAGCGAAGGCGGCCAGCACCGACAGGCTGACGGGGCCGAAATGGCGTTTGGGCAGGTATTGCGCGACGGCGAGGAGCGCAAGGCTTGTCGTTGCGCCGGCCGCGGACAGCCAGAAGCCGGGGGCGAACAGCATGCCCAGCAGCAAGCCGCCCGCGAGCACGCGCAGGCCCGCGACCCAGGCTGCCGCTCGCCAGCCGTATTGCAGCAGCACGAGCAGTACGACGATGTTGGCCAGCCCGGGCTTCACGCCGGGCACCGGGCTGGGCAGGGCGGCCTCGGCGAGCGTAAGGCCGACCGCAAGCGCGGCGAGCCGTGCGACGCGCCGGTCATCGGCTGTGACCGGCAGTTCAATAAGCGCGCGTGTCATGGGCGGGAGAACGGCCCGCGAGCTCGATGCTCACCTGATTGGGCAGGCACAGGGCCGCGTCGCCGGCATGTGCAAGCCAGCCTTGCCTGACGCACAACTGGCGCGGCGAAGGATCGGCCTGCACGCGCGCGCGGCCTGCCGCGATCTCGATGCGCGTGATGCCGAGCGGACCGGGTATGGCGAGGGTCTGCGCCTGCGACAGGGCGACGGTCCGAACGATCGTGCCGCCGGCGCGGATGATGGCCGTATCGGCGGCATCGCCCGGCGCAAGCCAGGCCTGCCAGGCGAGGCCGGCCACAATGGCCGTGCCGCTGGCCAGCACGGTCCAGTCGCCGGTACGCAGCATCAGGCGAGTTCGCGGTGCCGTACCAGCACCTGCTCGCGTTCGCGGAAGGCCGCGGCCAGCGTCTCGGCGAAATACACGCTGCGGTGCTGGCCACCGGTGCAGCCGATGGCCACGGTGAGGTAGGCGCGGTGATCGCGAATGAAACAGGGCAGCCAGTTCTCGACGAAGCTGCGGATGTCGGCGAGCAGCGCCATCGCGTTCGGACTCGCTTCGAGATAGGCCTTGACCGGCTCGTCGCGGCCGGTGAGCGGGCGCAATTCGGCGACGTAGTGCGGGTTGGGCAGGCAGCGCACGTCGAATACCAGATCGGCATCGAGCGGGATTCCGTGCTTGAAGCCGAAGGATTCGAACAGCAGGGTGATGCGTGAACGGTCCTGCCCGACCAGATCCTTGATCCACAGGCGCAATGCCGAAGCGGACAGATCGCTGGTGTCGATGCGGTGGGCCAGCGGTGCGACGTCGGCGAGCCGTTCGCGCTCCAGCTGGATGGCTTCCTGCAGCGACACGGTGTCGCTGGACAGGGGGTGCCTCCGCCGCGTTTCGGAGAAGCGTTTGACCAGCGACAATGTTTTCGCTTCGAGGAAGATCACGCGCAGGTCGTGACCCTGCGCGCGCAGGCCCTCGACGATTTCCGGCAGGTGGGCAAAGCGTTCGCCGCTGCGCGCGTCGATGGCGATCGCGACACGGGCATGCCCTTCGCTCCGCAGATGATCGATCAACGGCCCCAGCATGGCCAGCGGCAGGTTGTCCACGCAGTAGTAGCCGCTGTCCTCGAGCACCGCGATCGCGATGCTTTTGCCGGAACCGGACAGGCCTGAAACAAGCACGATCTGCATGGCGTTTCCTATGCGGGCACGTATCGTGCAGAGCGTCTGCCGGTGTCGCGCATCAGCTGTTTCCGTCGATCGCCGCCTGCTGGCGGCGGATGAACTGTTCCACGGGGTTGATGCCGCGACTTTTGAGGATGTGGTTGCGCACCGCAACCTCGACCAGCACCGCCAGATTGCGGCCGGCGGCGACCGGCACGCGCACCTTGGGAATGGCGACGCCGAGTATGGGTTCGGTGGACGCCACCATGTCGAGGCGATTGAGGCCGACCTCGCCGATTTCCTGCGGGCGTACGAGCTCGACGATGAGCTTGAGATTCTTCTGCTGCTTGACGGCGGTTTCGCCGAACAGGTAACGGATGTTCAGCACCCCCAGGCCGCGCACTTCGAGGAAGTCGCGGATCAGCGGAGGGCAGGCGCCTTCCAGCGTTTCCGGGGCGACGTGCTTGAGTTCGACGACGTCGTCCGCAATCAGGCGATGGCCCCGGGTGATGAGTTCGAGTGCGAGTTCGCTCTTGCCGACGCCGGCATCGCCCTTCAGCAGCACCCCCAGGCCCAGCACTTCGAGGAAGACACCATGAACCGAGTCGGTTTCGGCGAGTTCCTGCGTCAGGTAATGCCCGAGATGCGACATCAGGATGGGGCCGGGCAGGGGGGAAGTGAACAGGGGCGTCTGGCTTGCTTCCGCTGCGTCGAGCAGCGCGATGGGTACGGTTTCGCCATTGGCGATCACGATGGCTGCGAGCTCGGCCGAAAATAAATGACGGATGGCGTCGGCCAGGCTGGTGCCATCGAGGCTGCGCAGATAGTCCATTTCGGCGCAGCCGAGTACCTGGACCCGGTTCGGGTGAATGAAATTCAGGTGCCCGATCAGCGCCAGCGTCGGTTTCTGGATGGTTTCGGACGACAGGGTGCGGCGCCCCCCCTGCTTGCCGGCCACCCATTGCAGACCGAGCTGTTCGGCCATCTGGTCGAACAGGGTTTCGACGGCGACGTGGGCGGGTTCGTGCATGATGCGCGCCGATCAGCCGGACCAGGCGCCGAGCAGTGCGATGAATTCGGCCGGGTTGGCGAGTTTCATCAATTTTCCGCGCATGGTTTCGTCGCCGAACAACTGGGCGAGCTCGCCCAGAATCTGCAGGTGCCGTTCATTGGCATCCTTGGGGACGAGCAGGATGAAACAGAGCGAGACCGGCTGGTTGTCCGGTGCGTCGAAGTCGAGCGGGGTACCCAGGCGGTAGAAGGCACCCTGGGCATCCTTCAGGCCCTTGATGCGGCCATGCGGAATCGCGATGCCACAGCCGAGTGCGGTCGACCCCAGGCGTTCACGCTCGAACAGGCTGGTGAAAATATCGGCAGCCTTGAGATCGTGGGTCCGGGCAAAGAGATCGGCGGCGTGTTCGAACAGTTTTTTCTTGCTGGTGAAATCGATGTCCAGCAGCGTGGTGTCCGGGGTGACGAGAGGAGCGATGAGGTTCATGCCGATTGCCGAGCCGGCTTGGGGAACCGGTGCGGGCGGATTATACGCCGGGGGCGGTTTTTCGTCCCCCGGCATGGCTCAGGTGGGATGGGTTTAGCCGGCGTTCTGCGCAGCCTGGTGTTTGATGCCTCCGCTGCCCTGATGGACATCCGAGGTTTTTTCCTTGTGCTTGACGATCTGGCGATCCAGCTTGTCGGCCAGCAGATCGATCGCGGCGTACATGTTGCCGTCCTCGCTGTGGGCATGGAAATCATGACCTTTGACATGCAGGGTGGCCTCCACTTTGTGGACCAGTTTTTCCACCTGCATGATGACCGTGACATTGATGACGTGATCGAAATGGCGTTTCACGCGGCCGAGTTTCTCGGAGACATATTCGCGGATGGCCGGGGTCACGTCGAGGTGATGGCCGGAAATTGTCAAATTCATAGACCCTCCAAAGTCTTCTGGGGTTGACCGGGCGGGCGCGACCCCCGTGTCGGGGGCGGTATGCCCGGTTTCATTGTGGGACGAAAGCGGGGCACATTCAAGCGCACGGCGGCGGCACGGCGGCGGCGGGCCGAAAAGCCCTGCCGGATCAAAGCGTGCGGCGCATGTTGGCGGGCGGAATCTGCAGCGATTCGCGGTATTTCGCGACAGTGCGGCGGGCGACGACGATGCCCTGCTGGCCAAGCACTTCGGCAAGCTGGCCGTCGGACAGCGGTTTTTTGCCATTTTCGGCGGCCACGAGCTGCTTGATCAGCGCGCGGATCGCGGTTGAGGAACAGGCGCCGCCATTGTCGGTGGCGACGTGGCTGCCGAAGAAGTATTTCAGTTCGTACAGGCCGCGCGGCGTCATCATGTACTTCTGCGTGGTGACGCGCGAGATGGTCGATTCGTGCAGCTCGACGGCGTCGGCGATCTCGCGCAATACCAGCGGGCGCATGGCGACTTCGCCGTGCTCGAAGAAGTGCTTCTGCCGGTCGACGATGGCCTGTGAAACGCGCAGGATGGTGTCGAAGCGCTGCTGCACGTTCTTGATCAGCCAGCGCGCTTCCTGCAACTGGCTGGCGAGCTGGCTGCCGCCGGATTCGCGGTGGCGCGCCAGGATGTCCGCGTACACGCGATTGACGCGCAGCTTGGGCATGGCGTCGGCGTTGAGGCTGGCGATCCACATGCCCTTGATCTTGCGCACGTATACGTCGGGAATGACGTAATGCGTTTCGTCGGCGCTGAATGCAGACCCCGGGCGGGGATTCATCGAGAGGATGAGCATGCGGGCGGCACGGAGTGTCGCGTCGTCGATGCCGAGCATTTTTTTCAGTTTGCCGACGTCGCGCGCGGCAAGGAGATCAAGGTAATGCGCGGTCAGCCGCATGGCGGCATCGCGTGCCGGGGTGTCGGCCGGCAGGGCGCGCAGCTGCAGGGTCAGGCATTCGGACAGATTGCGCGCGCCGACGCCGGTCGGGTCCATGTTCTGCAGGTGCTTGAGTGCGGTTTCGAGCTCTTCGGGTTCGAGCTCCTCGATCTCGGCGTGCAGCGTGGCGACGATGTCATCGAGCGGCTGGGTGAGGAAGCCGGCATCGTCGAGGTCGTCGATGAGCGCGGCGACCAGGGTTCGGTCGCGCGTGCCGAGCGGGCTGACGATGAGCTGGTTGAGCAGGTGCTCGCGCAGGGTGGCGCCGGTGACGGAGCCGTGGACGTAGTCGCCGTCCTCGTCGTCGCTGCCGGCCGCGCTGTAGTCGTTCCAGTCGGCGTCGTCGAGCGTGGCGGACGGTTCGATATCCGCATTGTCGGCCTGCTGGGGAGTTTCCAGGCTGTTCGATTCGGCTTCTGCGGTATGGGCCGGTGTCTCCGATTCGGGGCTGAACGCGGCTTCGTCCTCATCCTCGCGTTCGAGCAGGGGGTTGTCCTGAAGCATCTGCTCCAGTTCCTGATTCAGTTCGAGCGTGGACAGTTGCAGGAGCCGGATCGACTGCTGCAGCTGGGGCGTCAGCGTGAGGTGCTGACCGAGTTTGAGTTGCAGGCTGTGTTTCATGGAGCTGACTACGGCAAGAAATGTGCCGACTTGAGGCAAGTGTAACGCGATTCGCAGTGCCCGTGGCCGTGCCTTGAAAAATCAGGAGAAACCTAGGGTTTACCCGGACGGAACGGGGTTACAGCCGGAAATTCTCGCCGAGATAGACCTTGCGGGCGTCCTCGTCCTGGATGAGCGCATCGGGCGTGCCGGCCGTGAGTACGCGGCCTTCGTTGATGATGTAGGCACGGTGGCAGATGCCCAGGGTTTCGCGGACGTTGTGGTCGGTGATGAGTACGCCGATGTCGCGTTCGATCAGAAACCGGACCAGCTTCTGGATGTCCAGCACGGCGATCGGATCGACACCGGCGAAAGGCTCGTCGAGCAGGATGAAACGCGGATTGATGGCCAGCGCGCGGGCGATTTCGACCCGGCGGCGTTCACCTCCCGACAGGCTGATGGCGGCTGCGTCGCGCAGGTGCCCGATGTGCAGATCCTCGAGCAGGTTGTCCAGGTGTTCCTTGCGCTCGTCGCGGGTGTAGGGCCGGAGTTCGAGAATGGCTTCGATGTTTTCCTCGACGGTCAGCTTGCGGAAGATCGAAGGTTCCTGGGGCAGGTACGACAACCCGAGCCGTGCGCGCCGGTGGATCGCCATGTGGGTGAGATCGTGTGCGTCGAGCGCCACGCTGCCGCCGTCCGCCGCGATCAGCCCCACCACCATGTAGAAGCAGGTGGTCTTGCCCGCACCGTTGGGGCCGAGCAGGCCGACGACTTCGCCGCTGCCGACTTCGAACGACACGTCGTGTACGACGGTGCGCCTGCCGTAGGTTTTTTTCAGGCCCTGGGCGACGATGCGGCTCATGGTTTGGCGGCCGGCTCGTCGGTGCGCGGCTTCGGCTTGATCACCGCGCGCACGCGGCCAGCCGGCGTCTGGGCGTTGGGCTGACCGACCACCTTGTAGAACGCGGTGTTGGCGTTGTAGGAGATCTGCGCGCCGCGCAGTTCGTCGCTGCCGCGTCGCAGGCGGGCCTGGCCGATCAGCTCGAGCTGGCCGGTGGCCCCGCTGTACTCGACACGGTCGGCAAAGCCCTCGATGAATTCGTCCTGGCCGTCGAGCTTCTGGCGGAAGGCGACCGGACGGCCGGTCGCGACGACCCGGTCAAGCCCGGCATCGTTCTGGGTTGCCTGAACGCGGTCGGCGCGCAGCAGGATCGTGCCCTGGGTCAGGATGACGTTGCCTTCGTAGACGCTGACCTTGCGGATGTCGTCGAGCGTGACCGTGTCGGCTTCGAGGTTGACCGGTTTGCTGCGGTCCGCCTGTTCGGCGGAAACGGGTCCGGCAATCAGGCCCAGACACAGGGCGAAGAGAGCGGCGGTCGAAACGAGAGAGGAAGGATGGGGGGCGTTCATTTTGCCTGGGAAATATAACGGGCTTTTACACGTCCTGTCAGCTTGACGATGCGCGGGTCTGCACGATACTCCATCGCGCCGGCATGCAGCGTCATGCTCCGGTCCGTGACTTCGACGGCGCCGGGCGACCGCAGCAGGTTGCGCTCGGGAAACACCAGCAGCCGGGCCGAGCGCAGGGTCATGGCGGATTGCCGGGGGGTTGCGGCGCGCACCACGACGACATCGCCGCGCAGATCGACTTCGTTGCCGTCGGGCGACACGTTGGCCAGTTTCGCCGTTGCGGTTACGTCGCCGGCCTGTTTGTCGAGCTGGACGAAGTGCGGAGCTTCGAGTTCGGTCTGCTTGCTGCCACTGTAGTGCTTGAGGCGCACGGCCGACAGACGGTACTGCGGATTGCCCGCTGCATCGGTGCGCAGGGCGTCGAAGTCTTCCATGATGCCTTCGGGGTCGACATGGTCGATATCCGCACCTGCGCCGGGCGGCTGCACCGTGCGTTCGATCCAGAAACTCAGGCCGGCCAGGACGAACAGGACGAGCAGGGGCAGCCAGAGCGAACCGCGCCCCATCATGCGCCGCACCTCCCGTCAGGGTTCATCTCAGGTAGGGGGCGAGCGCGGCGTCGAGCGTGCCCTGTGCGCGCATCAGGAATTCGCAGGCTTCGCGCACCGCGCCGTGGCCGGCCTCGCGCGTCGTGGTGTAGTGGCTGTGCGCCTTCACCAGCTCCGGCGCGGCTGGTACGGTGATCGCGAGTCCGGCACGCCGCATCACCGGCAGATCGACCACGTCGTCGCCCATGTAGGCAGTGGCTGCGCAGTCGATGCCGAGTTCGCGGCACAGGGCTTCGTAGACGACCAGCTTGTCGTGCGCGCCCTGGTGGACGATATCGATGCCGAGGTTTTTTGCGCGGTGTTCGACCACCCGCGAGCTGCGCCCGGTGATGATGGCGAGCTGCACGCCGCTGCTCTTCAGCATCTTCAGGCCGTGTCCGTCGAGCGAATTGAAGCCTTTGTATTCCTGGCCGTCGTCGGCGAGGAAGAGCGTGCCGTCGGTCATCACGCCGTCGACGTCGAAGGCCACGAGCCTGATCCCGCGTGCGCGCTGGAGAAGATCGGTCGCCATCACACCACTCCGGCTTTCAAGAGATCGTGCATGTTGAGTGCGCCGACCAAAGTGTCGCCGGCATCGACCACGAGCAGGCCGTTGATTTTCAGGGTGTCCATTTTTTCCACTGCCGCCACGGCGAGTGCGTCCGCGCGGATCGTTTTCGGGTTGCGGGTCATGAGGTCGGCGATCATCGCCTGATGCAGATCGAGCGGGCGCTCCAGCGCGCGGCGCAGGTCGCCGTCGGTGAACAGACCCGCGACCTTGCCCTCGGTGTCGACGATGGCGGTCATGCCGAGGCCTTTCTGCGTCATCTCGAACAGTGCGGCCTTGAGCGTCGCACCGGTGCCGACGCGCGGCAGGGCGTCGCCGCCATGCATCACGTCGCGGACATGGACGAGCAGACGGCGGCCCAGACTGCCGCCCGGGTGGGTGCGGGCAAAATCGTCAGCGGAAAAGCCGCGCGCGTCGAGCAGCGCCACCGCGAGCGCGTCGCCCATCGCGAGTGCGGCGGTGGTGCTGGCGGTGGGCGCGAGGTTGAGCGGGCAGGCTTCCTTTTCCACGCCGGTATCCAGATGCGCATCGGCTTCCCGTGCGAGGGTGGAGGCGGGGTTGCCGGTCATGGCCACGAGCTTGGCGCCGCGCCGTTTGAGCAGCGGCACGATGCTGACGATTTCGCTGCTCTCGCCCGAGTTCGACAATGCGAGCACGACGTCGTCGGCAGCGATCATGCCGAGGTCGCCGTGGCTCGCCTCGCCCGGGTGCATGAAGAAGGCGGGTGTACCGGTGGATGCCAGCGTCGCTGCGATCTTGCTGCCGACGTGGCCGGACTTGCCCATGCCGGAAACCACCACGCGACCCTGGCAGGCCAGAATCAGGGCCACGGCATCCGAAAATCCCCGGTCGAGCCGGCCCGACATCGTGCGCAGCGCGTCGGCCTCGATATCGAGCACGCGGCGCGCCTGGGCGAGCAATTCTTCGTGGGACGGGGGGTGGGGGCGCATGGGCGGCAAGTATACTAAAGCCCGTCCGAACCACCGCTTTCCCGATGCACTCCAGCCTCCAGCTCGTCCTGATCCTGCTCGCGGTGGCCGTGCTGGTAGCAGCCGTCGCACGCGTCCTGCGCCTGCCCACGATGCTGGGGTATCTCGTGACCGGCATCGCCATCGGGCCTTTCGCGCTGGGCTGGATTCCGGACAGCGCGGATGAGCGCTACCTCGCCGAATTCGGCGTGGTCTTCCTGATGTTTTCGATCGGCCTCGAATTCAGCCTGCCGCGCCTGATGACCATGCGTGCCACCGTTTTCGGTTTCGGCGGGGCGCAGGTCGTCTCCACCATCGCCCTGACCGCGCTGATCGCCTGGCTGTTCGATTTGCCGCCGCTGGCTGCCGTGGCGCTGGGCGGAATCATGGCCATGTCGTCTACCGCGATCGTTTCCAAACTGCTGGCCGAACGGCTGGAAATCCAGACGCCGCACGGGCGGCAGATCTTCGGCGCCCTGCTGTTCCAGGATCTGGCCGTGGTGCCGCTCCTGATCCTGATTCCGGCATTCGCCCGGGAGTCGGACACCATGGCGGTCGACCTGGCGCTGGCGATGCTGAAGGCGGTCGCCGTGCTGGGGTTCCTGCTGTTCGTCGGCCAGCGCGTCATGCGCCCGTGGTTCCAGTGGGTGGCGGCGCGCAAATCACCCGAATTGTTCACGCTGAATCTGCTGCTGTTCACGCTGGGGCTCGCCTATCTGACCGAGCGTGCGGGGCTGTCCCTGGCGCTGGGCGCCTTCCTCGCCGGCATGCTGGTGTCAGAGACCGAATACCGCTATCAGGTGGAGGACGACATCAAGCCCTTCCGGGATGTGCTGCTCGGCCTGTTCTTCGTCACCATCGGCATGCGTCTCGACCCGATGCAGGTCGTGGTTCACTGGGACAAGGTGCTGCTGCTGGTGGCAGCCATCGCGATCGGCAAGGGCCTGCTGGTGGCCGGGTTGGCACGCGCGTTCGGCAGCAGCCGGCCCACCGCCGTGCGTACCGCGCTGGGTCTGGCGCAAGCGGGCGAATTCGGCTTCGTGCTGCTGGCGCAGGCCGCCGATCTGCGCCTGCTGGGCGCCGATATCACCCAGCCCGTGCTGGCGGCCATGGTCGTCTCCATGCTGATCGCGCCCATCCTCATCAACCGCATGGATGCGCTGACCCGTCTGTTCGCCGGCAGCGAATGGGCGGGCAAGGCGAAGGAAGTCCACGACATCGCGGTCAAGACCTTCGGCAAGAACAAGCACGTGATCGTCTGCGGCTATGGCCGCAGCGGACAGAATCTGTCTCGTCTGCTCGAGGCCGAAGGCATCACCTTCGTCGCGCTCGATGCCGACCCGGAACGCATTCGCGCAGTGGTCGCCTCGGGCGTATCGGTGGTCTACGGCGACGCCAGCCGGCGCGAGGTGCTGGTGGCGGCGGGGCTGTCGCGTGCCCAGGCCGTCGTCGTCACCTATGCCGACGTGCATTCCAGCATGGCCATCCTGCGACACGTGCGCGAACTGCGGCCCGAGCTGCCGGTTGTCGTGCGTACCATCGACGATACCCACATCGATGCGCTGAAGGCGGCCGGCGCGGCCGAGGTCGTGTCCGAAGTGATGGAAGGTTCGCTCATGCTCGCTTCGCACGCGCTCATGCTGCTGGGCATACCGTTGTCGCAGGTGCTGAAACGCATCCGCAACGTCCGCGAATCGCGCTATGCGCTCATGCGCGGATTCTTCCGCGGCGCCAGCGACGCCGACAACGAACTCGACCAGCACGCCCAGCCGCGGCTGAACACCGTGCTGATCACGCAGGGTGCGTCAGCGGCGGGGCATACGCTCGACGAACTGGCGCTGGAAGAACTGCTGGTCGAAGTCGTGGCGATCCGCCGTCAGGGGATCAAGGGCATCGAGCCGCAGCCCGATACCGTGATCGAGCCGGGCGACGTGCTGGTACTGCGCGGCGCCGCCGACGGGCTGGCAGCGGCAGAGTTCAGGGTGATGCAGGGTTAAAAGAGGATGGCCGCCCCGCAGTTGGTTTCGCCGCTACCGCCAGACCATTCACCGGTAGTCGTGTTGTAGCAGTTGGCGGCGGTCGGTGCCGTGCCGCCGGCATCATAGGCCGAGAAGCGCATGTTGCCTCGAAGCGCATTGCCGTCGTCGATCTTGCGGTCAATTTCGGCCAAGATGGCCGCTGGAATTTGGGGGCCGGTCTTGAGATTCAGTCGGGTTGTCGGCGTACCTGCGTCGGCGTATGTATCGTCGTTGATCAGCTGGATACGTGCGCCGTAAGGATTGTTGGGTGTGGTGGCCGCGCTTTCCGTCGCGTTGTAGACGTAGGTGCCATTGATGAAACCGGCATGGGAAAGATGGTCCCAAACGGCGATCGATTCTGTGGCGTTGATGACGCCGTTGCCGTCTCCATTCTGGGTGGCGCCGGCGATCTGTGTGGTGGCTGCGTTGAAATCTCCCGGCAAGGCACGGTATCGATCCTGGAAGCCAAAGAATGCGGCTTTGGTACCGTCAATTTGGGCAACGATGTTCTTGACACGGGCGCTGGTGATCAGCTCCTGTCCTTTCAGAATACCGCCCAGCAAAAGACCGATGATCACCAGTACGATGGCGATCTCGATCAGCGTGAAGCCGGCCTGTCGGCGCGGAAAACGTGCGTTCTGCATGGCCTTGTATTCTCCGTTTTTGATTTCCCTGCGCACGTTTTGCAAGATGCGTGCCATGCTGGATTTTTTGTAAATTCATGATTAATTGTGGATTTTCCGGCGCGTGGCTGCGTCGCAGGCACGATTCTTGATGAAAATACGACGGCTCTGGCGGCATTCCGTCAAATCCCGGCCTGCCTGCACCTCCATTTCCCCGGCCGTCTGCCGATAAGCAAAAGCATGCCGATCCGTCCGTGTTGCCCGAGTCCCGCATGAATGTCGAACGCCCAGGAAGGATGCGCGGTCTCATCTGGCTGACCGCGCTGACGGCCCGGTTTACACGGGTGACGCCCGGCCGCTGGCTGGGCCTGATGCTGCTGGCCCTGCATGCGGCCGTCGTCTTCGATGCAGAAGTGGCGGTGACGCGCGCTTTCCTGCTTGTCCATTACGGTCTTTTTCTGCTGTGGCAGCCACTGGTGCGCAGCGAGGCGCGCATCGAACCGCGTCTTGCATTGCCGGTATTCGCGATGGCGGCGCTGCTGGTGCTGGTCGACAGCGCCTGGGTGATGGCGTTGTGGCTGGCGATTCTGACCGGGCTGGTTGGCGCGGCAGCGGCGGGGCAGTCCGAACGCGGGCCCCGCCTGGGTTATCTGCTGGCGCTGACCTATCTGCTGGCACTGCTGCTTGCCTGGATCTTGCCGCAAAGCCTGGGCGGCATGGAACTGCCCGACGGCCTGCACGCCGGTGTGCGCTACGGCCTGCCGCTGCTGCCGCTGGCCATCGTGTTCCTGCCGGCATCGCGGCAGCGAGGCGCGTCGTCCACGCTCGATTTCGTCTACGGCCTGATGCTGTCGCTGCTGGTCATCGTGCTGGCGCTCGGCGTGTTCGCCGTGGTGGCGGTGTCGCGCGCGAGCTACGCCTGGGCGCTGGTGCAGACGCTGCTCGGCATGGCGGCGCTGCTGCTGGCGCTGTCGCTGCTGTGGAATCCGCGCGCCGGCTTCGCGGGTCTGGGGCAGGTCACGTCGCGCTACCTGCTCTCGGTCGGCCTGCCCTTCGAAGCCTGGGCGCGGCGGCTGGCCACGCTGGCCGAACGCGAGCGCGATCCCGAATCCTTCGTCCGCGATGCGTTGGCCGACCTGCGCGAGCTGCCGTGGATACGCGGCGGACGCTGGCAGGCGGCGCGCGGCGAGGGGCAGTTCGGCGAGCTGGCCGCGCACGAAATCACACACCGGTTCCACGGACTTGCGCTGAGCTGGCAGTCCGCCCGTCCGCTCACGCCCGCGCTGGCGCTGCACGTGCGGCTGCTGTCCCAACTGCTCGGCTATTTCTACGCCGCCAAGGTGCGCGAGCAGACGCTGCGCGAGCAGGCCTACAGCCAGGCCATCCACGATACCGGCGCGCGCCTCACCCACGACGTCAAGAATATCCTGCAGTCGATGAAAACCCTGCTCGCGGCGGCCGACGCTTCGACGCCGGAAGACGGTGAACGCCTGCTGGCGCTCATGCGGCGCCAGTTGCCGCAACTGGCGAACCGGCTCTCGCAGACGGTGGACAAGCTCAAGCAGCCGACGGAAATGGATATAGCGAAAGTCGCGGCATGCGACTGGTGGGATGCCTTGCGTACCCGTTACGAGCACGACGACGTGCGCTTCTTGGCGGAGGATATGCCGGACGATACGCCGCTGCCGCAGGATCTCTTCGACAGTGTGGCAGACAACCTGCTGGCCAATGCGTTGCGCAAGCGTCAGGGCGAGCCGAGGGTGGCGATCGAAGCAAGGCTAACGCTGTCCCCGTTGCCCTGTCTGAGCGTGACCGATAGCGGCACACCCGCGCCCGAGCATGTGGCGCGTAACCTGTTCCAGAGTCCGGTGGCGTCGGATTTCGGGCTGGGTGTGGGGTTGTATCAGGCAGCGCGGCAAGCAGCGCGTGCGGGCTATCGATTGGAATTGCAGGACAACCGTTTGGGCAGTGTACGTTTCGCGTTGCTCGCTACGGCGCGCACGTAGACCCCGGGGGACAGATGCGCGCGATCAATCCGTAGTAGTCTGTCCACTGCACGATGTCGTCATATTCGCCTGACGCGTGATCAGATTTGCTCGGGGGACGGCTGACATAAACGCGATCCACATCCAGATTGGCAAGCTCATTGGCGCCAGTCGGCGATGCAAGCGTGCTGCCGTTGACATTACGGGCCCCCCATCCGTTCGGGCCATGTGACAGCAGCACGAAAGCCACGTTTGCGGCCACATCCGGACTGCCGGGTAAACAGGTGGAGAGCGTGCACACTACGAGCATGTCCGTCGGCGCAACAGGGGGCGGCAGTCCGTCGCTCATGCGTGCCAGAGGAGGATGGACAGCGTAACGTATCCGGTTCCCCCATGCATCCTGGGCGGCTGTGCCCAGATCAACCCAGGGCAGCCATCCTGCGTAGGCGATACAGGTGTTGCCACCGGCATCCCGGTCCTCGCGCCCATCCCCGGTTGTATCGGGGCAAGGTAACAGCCGCCTGTTGGGGTCGTAACTGCTGTGTGTCATGGCATACCCGTAGATTGCATCGCGAGCGCCCTCGAGCGTCTTCCGCGTTTCCGCGATGCGCCGTGCTTCGATTTGCGTCGACAGCGGCACCGCCAGCCCGCCAATCAGAATCGTGACGATGACCAGTACGATGGCCAGTTCGATCAGCGTGAAACCGCGCGTGCGTTTCATGGCATTTCCTTCTCTACAGCCTGCGGCGTGGGTGTCAGCACCTGATAAGGTTCGTAGACGCGTTTGCCGGCCCGGATTTGGCCGGGTTTCAGGCCTTCTACGCCGGTGGTGCCGAGCTGTGCCTTGCCGTTGACCCAGCGAATACGCTGGCCGTCGGAACGTACGACGAGGCCGTCGTAGCGTACGGCCTCGGCTGCATCGGGCGCACCATCCGTCTTGCGGACCATGCCGCGCGCGCGGGCGTTTTCCAGTTGGGCGCGTTCGGCGGGCGTGTAGAAAAGCCTGCCGGGGTCGGATGCCGCAGGATCGGTTGCCCAGGCCGGTCCGGTGCTCAGCAGGGCGAGCAGGCAGGCAGCGGCGATTTGCATGTTCATGAGGCGCCTCCGGTCGGGGCGAGCGTGAACCAGGCAATGTCGCATTCAGCCTGCAGGCGTGGTTGCGTGCTGGCCTGGAACGGGCCGTCGCTCAGGCGCGTCAGGCGGCAGCCCTGGACGCGCATCACTCCCGGCGCGCGTGCCTGCAGGGCTGTCAGGAAGCGCGACAGGTCGGTTTCCACCAGCAGGGGCAGGGTGAGCGTCATGATCGTGCTGCCGAGCGGCAGGCCCTGCGCGTATTCGGGGCGCTCGGCCTGCCGCGGCGCGAGACGGTAGTCGAGGCCGTAGAGGCCGGCATCGCGGTTGGCGAGTTGCGCAGCTTCGATCCATGCGAGCCGTGCCTCGGGGCCGACGAAGCCGCGTGCGGCCAGGGCGCGGTAGCTGTCCAGATGGGTGGTGAGGAGACGGGCTTCCTCGCGGCTGCGGCCGAGGCGGTGTTGTGCGGCCACGACCGTGCCGTGAGCGGTCTCCTGTTTGCTTCGGGCAATCGAGGCCTGATGCAGGCTCCAGCCGATACCGGCGGCGGCCAGCATCAGTGCGAGCGCGACCAGCGCCAGCGAAAACCTGAGTGCGGTAAAGGGCGGGCGGTTCATGTCGTGCCCGTCCGTAGCGAAACATCGATGCTGAACCGGGCCACCGGCGCGGTAGCGCCCGATTCTGCATCGAAGGTCTTGCCGCTGAGCGTGCGGGCCGAATCGGTGTCGACCGGACTCGCGCGCAGGCGCACATCGCCGACCGCCGGGGAGGCGCGCAACGCGCGCATCAGCGCATCGATGCGCAGCATGGCGGCGCGGTAGTTGCCGTCGAAGGGGGTGACCGCAGCCTCGATCTGGAGCGTGCGCAGGGCTGGCTGGCCGGGCGCGCTGTCAGCCCAGGCGAAGGTATCGAGCCGGATATCGGGCGTTGTCTGCAGGGCCCGGCCGAGCAGGGCGAACAGCATGTCGGGCTGGGCCGGGTCACGTTCCAGCGTCTGGGCCAGCGCCACGGTGTGGGCCAGCTGCGCGGGGTCGGGCAGATCGTGCGGGAAGGTGCGGGTGATTTCCCGGTAGCGGGCGTCGAGCTGCTGGCGCTGGGCATCGAGATCGCTGGCCCGATCCAGCACCTCCTGCGCGTGCAGCCATATCGCGCCGGTGAGCGTGACGCCGGCGAGCGCGATGGCTCCCGCCGCGACATGCAGGTTGCGCCGCCAGCGGAATTCGGTGTGCCGTTGCAGCAGTTCGCGGGGGGCGAGATTGAGCGTGGCGCCGATGCCGGCGATGGCGGCAAGCGGCGCGATTGCCGGCGTGGCGGACAGGAAATCGTCCGGCATGCGCAGCGCCTGCGCGAGCGCGGGCAGACCGACGAGCCGTGTGCTGAAAGCCGGGTCGGCATTGAGACGGGCCTGCGCGCTGTCTAGCTGGCCGCCCGGGTCGATCAGCACGACGTGCAGACGGGCTTCGCGCGGCAGGATGCGCTGGCCCGTCAGGTAGAGCTGGGTCTTGGCGATCTCGTCTGCGGCATTGGCCGGTGCGGTCGCCGGAGAATCCCCGCCGATCAGGCGCGAGAAGCGCAGGAGACCGCTGTGGTAGTACGAGAGCCGCAGGCGGTTGTTGAGACGGTAGGCCAGCAGCACGTGCGGCTCCTGGATGCGCAGCGCGGCGACCAGATGCTGGCAGGCGAGCGCCAGGGGCGCGATGCCGGCGAGTGGCGCGCGTTCGCGTTCGAGCACGGCGAGCCAGGGCATCAGCCAGTCAGCATCGGTGAGCGACGCGAAGAGATAGCGATCGTCCCGGCGCCCGGCGGTTTCGCGTCCCTGGCGCCAGGCGCCGGTGAAACGCGCGTTGCGGAACACCTGCTTCAGCTTGCGGGCGACCATCTCTTCGCGCGCGCGCCCTTGCACGTGCGGCAGGATTTCGCTTCGGTAGTCCTCGTCGACCGTGTCGGCGACGATCAGCACCGGCTGCCGCGCATGGCGGACGACGGTTTCGCGAAACCCCAGCAGCCCGTCGCCGGTGGCGTCGAATTCGCCCAGCCAGTGCATGTTTCCGGGGCGCCAGTCGAGGACGCTGATCTGGCGGGGCGTGGCGAGCAGGACGAGGCGGCGATCAAACATGGTGCGCGGGCCGGTTCACAGCGGCAGATTGCCGATCAGGTCGTAGATCGGCAACAGGACGGAAACCAGGATGCCGCCGAGGATCAGGCCGAGGATTGCGGTCAGGAGCGGCTCCAGTACCCGCAGGCCGTTTTCGATCGAATCGAGCACTTCGCGGTTGTAGAAATAGGTCACGTTGTCGAGCGCCTCGTCGAGCGCGCCCGTCGTCTCGCCTACCCGCAGCATGCGGATCACCAGCGGGGGAAACAGCGCAAGCGACTGGAAACTCTCGGACAGGCCGCGGCCATCGGCGATCTGCTGTGCGGCGCGACGGATGCCGCCGGCGATGACGCGATTGCCTGCGACCAGTTCGCCTGCGCGCAGAGCGTCGAGCACGGTTACGCCCGAGCGGTACATCATCGCCAGCGTGTTGGTGAAACGGGCCAGCACGATCTTCTGCGTGATCGGGCCGACGACCGGCAGGCGCAGGCGAGTGCGGTCCCACCAGGTGCGGCCGGCTTCGGTCTGTCTGACCCAGAGCGGCAATGCGATGCCGGCCGTCAGCAGCAGGACGAGGCCGATCAGCCAGTAGGAACGCAGCGCGTTCGACACCGCCATCAGGACCAGCGTGGGCAGCGGCAGCGTCACGCCCATCGTCTGCACCAGTTGCAGGATCTGCGGCACGAGATAGATCATCAGGAACAGGATCGCGACGCCGACCACCACCAGCACGATTGCCGGATAGATCATCAGCCGTTTGGCCTTGGCCGCGACTTCCTCCTGCCATTTCAGCGATTCGCCCAGGCGCTCGAACACCTCGTCGAGCAGGCCGGTCTGCTCGCCCGCGCGCACGCTGTGCACGAATACCGCACCGAACACGGCGGGATGCGCGGCCAGCGCCTGCGACAGGACTTTGCCGCCTTCCAGGTCTTCCAGCAGCGCGGTCAGCACGTCGCGAAAGCCCCGCTTTTCCATGCTGTCGCGCAGATCGCGCAGGCCTTCCAGCAGTGGAATGCCGGCGCGCGTGATGTAGCGCATGTGGATGCAGAAGGTCACCAGGTCGCGGCGCGTCACGCGCTCGCGGCCCTGTGGCGCGTATTGCCGCGACAGTTCGTTGAGCGTGACGAGATCGAGCCCCATGCGCTTCAGGCGCAGCTCGAGATCGACGTCGTTCACGGCCGACAGCACGCCCTTGACCGAACGGCCGGTCTGATCGATAGCGCGGTAGTCGAAGAAGGGCATGGGTCAGGAGAGGGTCAGGATTCAGGGGCCAGGGCATGTGCGGCTTCGCCGCGTTTCAAGAATTCATCGGGCGCGGCGAAGCCGCACGAGGCCTCTCCGGCCCTTAAACCCTGAATCCTGATCCCCGGATTCTTCATCATATCCGTCCCGTCAAATCCACCACCCGCGCCACTTCGGCCAGCGAGGTGACGCCGTCCTTCACGCGCTGTACGCCATCCTCGGCCAGGGGCCGATAACCGTGCTCGAAAGCGGCGCGGCGGATTTCGTGCAGCGGAGCGTGATTGGCGACGAGTTCGTCGAGCTCGGGATCGAGGCGCAGCAGTTCGATCAGCGCCAGTCGGCCGCGGTAGCCCTTGTAGCCGCAAGCGGGACAACCGGTCGCGCGGTAGATGGGCGGCGCAGCCTCCGGTTCGAGACCGAGGATGCGCGCTTCGTCGGCGTCGGGCGCGTAGGCTTCCTTGCAGTGCGGACACAGTTTGCGCACCAGGCGCTGGGCGATGACGCCGATGATGTTGCCGGACAGGATGCCGGGCTGGATACCGATGTCCGACAGACGTGGAAAGACACCGAGCGCCGAGTTGGTGTGCAGGGTGGTGAACACCTGATGGCCGGTCATGGCGGCGCGGAAGGCCATCTCGGCGGTGTCCTTGTCACGGATTTCGCCGACCAGGATGATGTCCGGGTCCTGCCGCATGATCGAGCGGATGCCGTTGGCGAAATCGAGCTTGAGCGTTTCGTTGACCGAGCTCTGGCGCATCAGCGTCACCGGATATTCGACCGGATCTTCCAGCGTCATGATGTTCACGGTCTCGTTGTTCAGATGCGAGAGCATCGAATACAGCGTGGTCGTTTTGCCCGAGCCGGTCGGGCCGGTCACGACGAGGATGCCTTCGGGCCGCGCCATCATCAGTTGCAGTTCGCGCAGCGCGTCGGTCGTGAAGCCCATCTGCTCCAGCGGCATGATGGATTTTTCGCGATCGAGAATCCGCAGCACCAGATTCTCGCCGTGGATGCCGGGCTGGCTCGAGACGCGGAAGTCGATCGGGCGGCCGTTCAGCGTGAGCGACATGCGGCCGTCCTGCGGTGCGCGCGTTTCGGCGATGTTCATGCCCGACAGGACTTTGAGCCGCACGAGGATGCCGGGCCAGTAGGTCTTGTGCAGGCTGCGCACCTGCTCCAGCACGCCGTCGATGCGGTAGCGGATGCGCAGGAAGGCGTGCTCGGGTTCGAAGTGGATGTCGGAGGACTCGCGTTTCACCGCATCGGTGAGCAGTGCGCCGACCAGCCGTACCACCGGCTGGGTGTATTCCTCGGTCTCGGGATTGAGGCTCGCATAATCGACCTCGCCGGTTTCGATCTCGCGCAGGATGCCGTCGAGCGAGAGATCGAAACCGTAGAACTTGTCGATGAATTCGAGCAGTTGCGCCTCGGCGGCGAGCAGGGTGTCGATCTCGATCTTGCCGCCGAGCGCGGCCTTCAACTGGTCGAGCGCGACCACGTTGAACATGTCGGTGGTGGCCAGCGTCAGCACGTTGCGCGCGGCGTCGTGGGCGATCGGCAGCAGGTGGTGACGGCGGGCGAATTCTTCGGGCACGAGCTGCAGGGCTTCGGGATCGGCGACGACCTGCGTGAGGTCGATACCCTGGCTGCCGAGCGCGTTGGCGAGCTGGTCGCGCAGCACGGCTTCGGTCATAAAGCCGAGCGCGACCAGCTGGCGGCCGATCGGCAGGCCCGTGGCTTTCTGTTCCTTCAGCCCGATGCGCAACTGGTCGACGGTGATGAGCCCCTGGGAGACCAGGGTTTCGCCCATGCGGAGTTTTTTGCGGCGCTCCATTGCGCGCCTACCTTGCCGACAGAAGCTGCTGGACGCGGGCTTCGGCCTGGGCGCGGTCGAAGCGATGCGCGCCGCCAGCGGCCAGGGCTTTCTGGTAGTACGTCAGCGCGGCCGGGTACTGGCGCAACTGGTCGAGGCTGACCGCAAGATTGAAGGCGTAGTCCGCATTGTCCGGGGCGCCGCGGTAGGCCTCGAAATAGGCGGTCTGCGCGTCGTTCCAGCGTTGCTGGTCGGCGTACAGGTTGCCGAGCGACTGGTAGAGCTGCGGGCTGGGACTGCGTTCGATCAGGGTTTTCAGGCGGCTTTCCGCGGCGGCATTGTCGGTGCTGCCGAGCAGATCGAGCAGCGCGCTCTGCGCGATCGCGTTGCGGGGATCGCGTTCGAGCACCTGGCGATAGAACCGCAGGGCGTCGGCGTCGCGATTCTGCGCGCTGGCGACGGCGGCGAGACCGAGCAGGGCATCGACGTTGCGCCCGCCGGCCGCTGCCTGCGTGTAATGGCGTTGCGCCTCGTCGAACGCGCCGTGCTGGTAAGCGGCATAGCCTCGCGCCAGCGCGGCCGATTCGGCATCGGGCTGAAAGCTCGGCAGGGTCCGGGCGCCCGGGGCGGGGGTGTCCGGGGAGTGCTGCGGCCGCAGCCGCGGCACCGGCGGTGCCATGAGGTCGCCGGCCGGGCGGGCTGCAGGCGCCGTGGCGGCGGGCGGTGCAACAGCGGACGGTGTGGCCGGCGCGGCGGCCTGTGCCGGTATGCCGGATTCGGCCGGCGGCGCGGCGACGGGGTCTGGCGCTGGCTGGGGGGACGGCAGATCGGTGCCGGCGGATGGCGAGGGTGCGGGCGGTGCCGGCGGTGCGACCGCGGTCGCCGGCTGCAGGGCGAAATAGAGATAGGCGCCGTAGCCCAGTGCGATCACGACGGCGAGGAGGGCAGTCGCGGGCACCAGGGACAGGCGCGGCCAGGTGAAACGGCGCGGCGCGGCGGGCACGGCGGGTGGCGGCTCGCCGCTACCGAACAGCAGGTTCGGCGGTTCCACCCATTCGCGTTCCTGGATCCCGGGTGCGCCGAGCGGTTCGAGGTCGAAATCGGCCGCGGACGCCGGTGCGCGCCGATCCGGCATGCGCGCATCCGCACCGCCCTTGTCGCCGGCTTCGGCCTGTTTCAGGGCTTTGAGCAGCAGGCTCAAGGCACGCTCCTCGCGCTGCTCGGCAGCAGGCGCTGGAACTGGCGCAGCTCGTCACTTTCCAGTGTGGGGTTCGATACGACGATGGGACGCAGGAAGATCACCAGCTCGGTCTGGCTGTTCGTGCGTTCGTGCTGGCCGAACACCGCGCCGATGCCTTCGGGACGCGACAGGCCGGGCACGCCGTCGCGGGCGTTATTGGTGTCGTCCTGGATCAGGCCGCCCAGTACGACGGTCTGCCCGCTCTTGACCTGCAGCAGCGATTCCATTTCGCGCACCTGGATGACGGGAATGCGGTTGCTGATATTGAGGTTGTTCCGCTTCAGCTCCGGATTGGGGTCTTCGACCGTGCCGACCTGGCGCGAAATGGTCGGGCGCACGGTCAGCGACACCATGCCGTTTTCGTTGATCTGCGGCAGCACCGACATGACGACACCGACCGGCACGGTCTGGGGGGTGGACGTGAAGGTGGTGGTTTGCGCCACGTTGGCGGCGGTCGTGGTGTCGGCGGTGATGGTGAAATACACCAGATTGTTCACGACTTTCAGGAGCGCGGTCTGATTGTTCAGCGCCATCAGTTTGGGGCTCGACAGCACACGGGTCTTGCCGAAGGATTCCAGCAGATCGATCGCCGCCGTGAAACCGTTGCTGCCGCTGTTGGTGTACGTCGCCTGGACGAAGGGCGTCAGCGAACCGGCCAGCGCATTGGTGCCGCCGCCGAGCGTGTTGATGGACCAGCCGGTAGCGCTCTGGAGCGCCTTGGACCAGTCGATGCCGGCGCGATACTGATCCTTCAGCGTGACCTCGACGATGGTGGCTTCGATCAGCACCTGTCGCTGGGTGGACTGCATGACGCGGTCGATGTATTGCTGTACCAGCGCATGCTGGCGGGTCGTGCCCAGCACGGTCACGGTGCCGGCCACCGGGTTGACCGCAACGTCGTATTTGCCGTCGATCTGCGGCTGGCTGGCGAAGGCGGTCGAGAACAGGCTGGCGGCACCGGCCCCGGCCTTGCTGGCGGCTTCGGCCTGCGAGACGCGCTCCGCGCGTGCGGCTTTCTCCGCGTCGATCTGCGCGGCACGCTCCTCAGTGGTCTGCGTGACTGCGCGCGTGCCGGCGAGGATGGTGCGGATGTTCTCGGCCAGCAAGGCCCACAGGTCGCTGTTGGACTGGCTGGCCACGGTGGTGAGCGAGGAATTGCCGCTGGCCGAGGCACTGCTGCCGCCGAGGGCGGTGCCGGCCGTATTGAGCGCGGCGCCGCCCGTGCTCGCGATCTGCGCCGCCACCCCCACGCTGGAGGTGGTGTTGCGCGCGACGTTGACGTAGTTGACGGTATAGGTCTTGACGTAGGGCGTATCCGGCATGACCGACACGGTGCGCCCGTTCATCTCGTAGCGCAGGTTGGCCTGCCGCGCGATGCGGTCGAGGATCGCCGGCAGCGGTTCCTGTACGGCGTTCAGCGAAACCTTGCCGGCGATGCCCGGATAGAGGTCGATGTTGTACTGGGTGTCGCGGGCGATCGAGAACAGCAGGTCCTTCACCGGCACATCGTTGACGACCACGGTGTAGGTGGGCACCGGCGGCTCGGCGCGGGGCGGCGGCAGCACCGGCACGGCGCGGACCGGCGCGGGCGGGGCGCCGACAGGCGCGGTAGGGGCGTCGGTCCGGGTGATATGGCCGGGCGAGGTGTCGAACGCGGGCGGCGGGACGCAGCCTGCCAGCAGTAGCGATCCTGCCAGTGCGAGGCGTCTCGTAAGGGGGGGCGACACAGCGTTCATTGTCATTCCGTCGGTAGGACGACCGTGCGCATTTTCCCGACCGTGCGCAGAAACGGCTTCGTGCCGGCCGCCTCGGGCTGGACGCGGAGGGCGGCCAGGGCGGCGTCGCGGCTGGGAAATTCGCCCGCCAGGATCATCCAGGCAGGGCGTCCACGGCTCATGCCATGCAGCAGCCTGACCGGTTGCGGCGTGGCGGTGTCCAGGCTCCCCAATAAAACGGCTGCTTCGACGGCTTCTTTAGCCGAGCCAAGCTGGATGACGTGTGTGTCGTCGGGGGCGGATGCCAGCCATCGCGCGGTCTGGCGGGCGCGTTCGATAGCGTCCGCGGCGGTCGGGGCAGGCGGCTGGGCGGTTCCGGCGGCGGGGGCGAGTGCAGTCGGCGGCGTGTCCGGGCGGGACGACGACGCGTCGCTCTGCGCCAGCCAGACGACGAATCCGCCCAGGCCAAGGGCGGCTGCGAGGCCGATCGCCGGCCAGAGCCAGCGGCGTGGCCGGACGGGAGTGCCGGTTGCGGCCGCGATTTCGGCGTCGCCGGCGGCAGCCGCCAGATGTGCTGGGGTCAGGGTGTGGGTCTGTGCCGCGTAGGCGGCGAGCAGACTCTTGTCCGCCAGCACGTTGATGCGCCGGGACAGACCGCCTGACAGCGCGGTCAGGCGGGCGATCAGCGGGGCGGGAAACAGGTCGGGGCCGCGGTAGCCGGCGACCGCGAGACGGGCGCGCACGTAATCGCCGACTTCGGCTTCGCCGAGCGGCGACAGCCGCAGACTGACGGTGATCCGGTCCTTGAGCTGGCGGATGCGCGGGTCGGCCAGCAGCGTGTCGAGTTCAGGCTGGCCGAACAGCACGATCTGCAGGAGCTTGTCGGTGGCGGTTTCGAGATTGGTCAGCAGCCGCAGGAATTCGAGGTTGTCGAGCGGAATGCCCTGGGCTTCCTCGACGAAGACGACGACGCGACGCCCGGCCGCGTGGCGTTCGAGCAGCGTGGCGTTGAGCTGGGCCAGCCGGGCCTGCCGGCCGGCTTCCGGCGCGGCGACGCCCAGGTCGGCCAGGATGGCGGCCAGCATGTCGTCGGCGTCGAGCGTGGGGTTGCCGAGATAGACGCTGTCGACGGTGTCCGGGAGCTGGGCGACGAGCTTGCGGCACAGCATGGTCTTGCCGCTGCCGACTTCGCCGACGACCTTGACGATGCCTTCGCCCTGGTCGATGGCGTAAAGCAGGGCGGCCAGTACGTCGCCGCGCTGTCCGCCGTCATGCCAGTACTCGGTATTCGGCGTGATGCGGAAAGGGGCTTCTTTCAGGCCGAAAAAATCGAAATACACAGGGGTGTATCAGTCCGTGCCGTAGGTCTGCATCCGGCTGTAGAGCGTGGTGCGGTTGATGCCAAGCAGCTTGGACGCCTGTGACAGATTGCCATGGGTCATGGTCAGCGCGGCCTCGACGTAGGCCTTTTCCCACTGCCGGAGCGTCGCGTCGAGGTTGAAGTTGGCCAGGGTCTGGAGCTGCTTGCGCGCCATCTCGATCAGTGCCTTGCCGTCGTTGGCGAGCGGGATTTCCTGCGGATAGGCCTGGTCGGTGTCGAGTTCGGCTTCGAGCTGCTGCGGATTGACCGGCATGCCCGGGTATTTGGTCGTCAGGCGGATGGCGATGTTGCGCAGTTCGCGCACGTTGCCGGGGAAGTGGTAGTCCGACCACATCTGCTGGGCGCGCGTATCGAGCGTGAACGGCTGGCTCTTGGCCTCGCGAGCGTAGAAATCGCGGAAATGGTTGAGCAGCGTGACCTTGTCCTCGCCCATGTCGCGCAGCGGCGGCACCGAGATCGAGAACACCGACAGCCGGTGGAAGAGGTCGGCGCGGAAGCGGCCGGCCTTGATCTCGGCGCGCAGATCGCGGTTGGTCGCGGCGACCACGCGCGCGTTGGAGAAACGCGGCTGGGTTTCGCCGACGCGCTGGTATTCGCCGTTTTCCAGCACACGCAGCAGTTTGGCCTGCAGTTCGAGCGGCAGCTCGCCGATCTCGTCGAGGAACAGCGTGCCGTTTTCGGCCTCCTCGAAATAGCCGGCGCGCGCACTGGTGGCGCCGGTGAAGGCGCCCTTGGCGTAGCCGAACAGCGTGGGCTCGACCAGGGTGGGCGAGATCGCCGCGCAGTTGAGCGCCAGGTAGGGCTTGTTCGCGCGCGGCGACAGCTGGTGCAGGCTGGCGGCGACGCGTTCCTTGCCGCTGCCCGATTCGCCTTCGATCAGCACGGGAAAGGGCGCGGCGGCATACTGCTTGATCTGCTCGCGCAGCTTGTCCATCGCCGGGCTGGTCCCGACGATGCCGGAATCCTTGGCCGGCATCGGCGCCTTGTCGGCGCTGCGTTCTGCGTCCTGCACCAGCAGGGCGTTGAAGAGCAGGGATTTGAGGCGTTCGGGTTCGCAGGGCTTGGCGACGAAATCGATGGCGCCGAGCGCGCGGGCATGGCGGGCGTTGGCTTCGTCGCTTTGGCCGGAGAGCACGAGAATCTTGATGCTGGGCGAGATGCCGAGCAGGTCGGCGATCAGTGCGAAGCCTTCGTCGGGCTTGTGCGGCTGGGGTGGCAGGCCCAGATCGACCAGCGCAAGCTGCGGCGGCTCGTCGAGCTGCATCAACAGGCTCTTGACCTGGGCGCGCGACTCGGCGGCGGAAATTTCGAAGTCCTTGCTGAGGACGTAGGTGAGGGTGTCGGAAATCAGGGGATCGTCGTCGACGATCAGCAGGCTCGGCTTGTTGGTGTGGGCCACGTGTTCTCCAGGTCTATGGCACTGCGCGCGTCCCGCACGGTGGACGAGCGTGTCGGACTTTCGACGATTGTGCCAGAGAGCCGGTGAAAGTTAAACCGGCGGAAATACGGGCAGTTGCGGGGCGGTCAGGTGGCGACCGGCTGTATGCCGACACGAATCCAGCCTTCGCTTCGTTCGATGGGCTGGCCGAGGGAAATGTACCGGGATGGCTGCGGCCCCTGGACCTGGAAAACCCTGCCCGGCATGTAGAGCACGGGGTCGAGGATCAGGCTGTCGGCGGTGCCGTCCAGCCAGAGGCTGGCGTTGGGGCGGGCGCCGCCGCTGTTGTCCAGGCCATTCACCGTATAGCCGGAAGACGAGGCCGTGTCGTAAAGAATCGCCAGGGCGGGCATTTCAGGCAGTGTTTCGATGCCGACGGAACTGGTGTCGTCGTTCAGGCGCGACAGCCGGCGCACGATACCCAGTCGCCATTCGCTGCCGTCGTGCGGCTTGACGCCGAGCAGGGCGCCGACGCGCAGCCAGTCCTTGTCGCGCGACTCCACGATCACGCCGTAGCCGCAATCGCTCTCGTCCTGCATTACCCAGCGCTCGACGTCGGGCGAAGACGGGGACACGGGCATTTTCATCTGGGATACGCGTTCGCGCGTGCGCTCGGTGACGAAGCCGTAGACGCGGACATCGTCCGCTTCGCTGTCGCTGATGCCCAGGCTGTAAGGGGATGCGGCAGGGTCGGGCGCAGCCGTCGACAGTTTGAGCTGGTTGATGATGGCGTTGAGGCCGTGGGTGACATCGACCAGGCGCTTGACCGTGGCGCGGGGGGCGCGGCGCTGTTCGCGGGACGACAGCGCCGACCAGTGGTGCTGCAGATGGTCCAGCAGTTCCACGCTCTCGCCGGTGCGGGCATCGTCCGTCAGTCCGAGCTCGGCGGGCGTGCTGCCGTCGCGCAGCGCTGCCTGCAGATCCTGGAGCTTTTGCAGAAGCGTTTCCGTCGCCCAGTAACGGATCGGTTTCTCGCTGTCGGGTTTGCGCACGCGCCGGGGGCCATGATCCGTCGAGAGGTCGACCGCGAACGTGTGGCGGGCGGAATTGAACTGGGGTTCCAGATACAGGAGGTTGTGCCAGTTGCAGAGCCAGCGATCGAGCAGGTCGAGCTGGCGCGGGTACAGCGTGCCGGAGTTCGCCAGATTCAGCATCAGCACGTGGAGATAGGTGGATTCGACGCTGCAGGGCGTCGAGTCGTTCGGATAGGCCGTCATCCGCTGTTTGTGAAATCCCTCGTTTTCGGCGACCCGATAGAGGTTGTGCAGCCGCAACCAGAGCTTTTCCCCCGGCGCGAGGTAGCGCACGGCGCGCCACTTCAGCAATTGGCCGAAGATGCGCACGGCGCGCAGCGTAACCAGCGGAATCTGGCTTTCATGGGCATTCTTGCCTGCGCCGCGCGCGAAATCCAGTACAAAGGTGTGGTAGCCGCGTGCGATTTCCCAGTACAGGCTGTAGACCGCGTGCCAGAGCTGGCTTTCGACCTGACGCGACATGCGCGGATTGCGCAGGTACTGGCGGACCAGGGTGTCCTGCAGGTCGTGGGATTTCTCGTCGAGCAGCATCAGCACCGCGAGTCGATCTTTCGTGACTTCCGACGAGTTTTCGTTGAAGCGCTTGAGCTCTTCGAGGATCGTTTGCTGGCACTTGTAGGCATCGCCCACCGGCAGGGCGCCAACCCAGCGCGTGGCGGCCTTGAGGCTGGTCAATGGGTCGTCGTCGCGTTTGCCGAGATGGGCAAGACGGGCGATTCCCGAAGTGAGTTTACCGGCCAGCGAGCTCATGATTTAGCGAAAGGTCAGGGACGTATATCGAACACTGTTACGGCGATTTGAGCAAATACTGTACCCGTTTTTGCATACCGGGCAGTTCAGGCCAGCCGGGATTCGACCCAGCCGCGTACTGCGGCCAGTGCGGCCGGCAACGCCGCCGGATTGCTGCCGCCGGCCATGGCCATGTCGGGCTTGCCGCCACCCTTGCCGCCCACCTGCTGGGCCACGGCGTTGACCAGTTCGCCGGCCTTGATCCGGCCCGTGATGTCCGGGGTGACGGCGGCGATCAGGCTGACCTTGCCGTCGATCACCGTGCCAAGTACCAGGGCGCAGGATTTGAGCTTGTCGCGCAGCTTGTCGGCGGTTTCGCGCAGGGCCTTGGCGTCGAGGCCGTCGAGTTGGGCGGCGAGTACCTTGATGCCGCCGGCGTCGACCGCCTGGCCAAGCAGGTCGTCGCCCTGGGCGCTGGCCAGTTTGGACTTGAGGCGTTCGAGCTCCTTTTCCAGCGTGCGGGCGGATTCCATGAGCTGGCCGACGCGTTCGGCGGCCTCGGCCGGGGTGGTTTTGACCAGGCCTGCGATGCGGCCGAGGTTTTTTTCGGTTTCGCCGATGTAGGCGAGCACGCCGGTGCCGGTGGTGGCTTCGACGCGGCGCACACCGGCGGCTACGCCGGCTTCCGACAGAATCTTGAACGCGCCGATGTCGCCGGTACGGCCGACGTGGGTGCCGCCGCACAGTTCGCGCGAACTGCCGATGTCGAGCACGCGCACTTCGTCGCCGTATTTTTCGCCGAACAGCATCATCGCGCCGGTTTTCTGGGCTTCGTCGATGGGCATCACGCGCGCCTGGGTGGCGGTATTGGCGAGGATTTCGGCGTTGACGCGGCGTTCGACTTCGGCAATCTGCGCGGCGCTCATCGGCGCCGGCTGGACGAAATCGAAACGGGTCTTCTCCGCATCGACCAGCGAGCCTTTCTGCTGCACGTGGTCGCCGAGCACCTCCCTCAGTGCTTTGTGCATAAGGTGTGTGACCGAGTGGTTGCGCATGGTCGCGGCGCGGGTGGCGTCGTCGACCTTGGCCAGTACGGCGTCACCGACCTTGAGCGTGCCGGTTTTCACGACGCCGTGGTGGCCGAAGACCTGCGCCTGGATTTTCTGCGTGTCTTCCACCTCGAACAGACCGTTTGCGCCGAGCAGCGCACCGCGGTCGCCGACCTGGCCGCCGGATTCCGCATAAAAAGGCGTGTGGTCGAGCACGACGACGCCGAGTTCGCCTTCGTTCAACTGCGTCACGGCCGTGCCGTCGCGGTAGAGCGCCAGCACCGCGCCGTCGTGGGCCAGCGTGTCGTAACCATGGAAGGCGGTCGCCGCGCCGGCATAGTCGAGGTTGCCGGCCATCCTGAATTTGCCGGCGGCGCGCGCCTGTGCCTTTTGTCGCGCCATCGCAGCGTCGAAGCCGGCGGTGTCGACCGCGACACCGGCTTCGCGGCAGACGTCGGCCGTCAGGTCGAGCGGGAAACCGTAGGTGTCGTGCAGTTTGAACGCAAGTTCGCCGTCGAGCGGCCGGCCGGCCGGCAGCGCTTTCAGCGCGGCGTCCAGAATGCCCATGCCGTTCTCGATGGTCTCGAAGAAGCGCGTTTCCTCCTGCCGGAGCGTGTCCGCGATACGGTCCTGCAAGTGCGGCAGTTCCGGGTAGGCCGCACCCATCTGTGCGACAAGATCGGGTACCAGCCGATGAAAGAAAGGTGCACGTGCGCCGAGCTTGTAGCCGTGGCGGATCGCGCGGCGAACGATGCGGCGCAGCACGTAACCGCGCCCTTCGTTGCCGGGGATGACGCCATCGGCGATCAGGAAGCTGCACGCACGGATGTGGTCGGCCAGCACCTTGAGCGAAGCGCTGGCGAGATCGGCGGTCTGCGTCTCGCGCGCGGCGGCGGCGATCAGCGCCTGGAAGAGATCGATCTCGTAGTTGGAATGCACGTGCTGCATGACGGCCGAAATGCGCTCCAGGCCCATGCCGGTGTCCACGCTCGGTTTGGGCAGCGGATGCATCGTGCCCGACTCGTCGCGGTTGAACTGCATGAAGACGTTGTTCCAGATCTCGATGTAGCGGTCGCCGTCCTCGTCCGGGGCGCCGGGCGGGCCGCCCGCGATTTCGGGGCCGTGATCGTAGAAAATCTCGGTGCAGGGGCCGCAGGGGCCGGTGTCGCCCATTGCCCAGAAGTTGTCCGAAGCGTAGCGCGCGCCCTTGTTGTCGCCGATGCGCACGATGCGTTCGGCCGGCACGCCGATCTCCCGGTGCCAGATGTCGTAGGCTTCCTCGTCCTCGGCGTAGACCGTCACCCACAGCTTGTCGGTCGGCAGCTTGAGCACGGCTGTGAGAAATTCCCAGGCGTAGCGGATCGCCTCGTGCTTGAAGTAGTCGCCGAAGCTGAAGTTGCCCAGCATTTCGAAAAAGGTGTGATGGCGTGCGGTATAGCCGACGTTTTCGAGATCGTTGTGCTTGCCGCCGGCGCGTACGCATTTCTGCGAGGTGGTGGCACGGCGGTAGGGGCGGCTGTCGAGACCCAGGAAGACATCCTTGAACTGGTTCATCCCCGCGTTGGTGAACAGGAGCGTCGGATCGCCGTGGGGGACCAGGGACGAGGAGGCGACGATCTGGTGGCCTTTGGACTCGAAGAATTTGAGGAACTGCTCGCGGATTTCGGCGGACTTCATGGGGTTCGGACCGGGATTTCAAGGGCTTGCCCGCGCCGCGGGCGAATGGGGCAGTTTAGCACGCGGCCGCGGTGCCGCACGCGTTCCGGCCCGCGCACGCGACGGGCCGGAACCATCCCGGAGCCAGGCCAGTCACTCAGCGAAACCTGTTCCGGGAAACCGATTTGCGACACGTTCTGGCCCGACTTGCCCTTGGCATTGTGCTGCTGCTGGCCGCTGCCGCCCAGGCGGCATCGACCGTCGAAACGCCGAACGTGCGCGCGACGCTGCTTGCCTATGCGCCCGAGGGAGTCGCGGCCGGCCAGCCCGTCTGGCTGGGGCTGCAGTTGCGGCATCGTCCCCACTGGCATACCTACTGGAAAAACCCGGGCGATTCCGGGCTGCCGACGACCTTCGAATGGACGCTGCCGGACGGCGTAACGGCGGGCGGAATCGAATGGCCTGCGCCGCGTCCGCTGCCGTTCGGTCCTCTGGTCAACTACGGGTACGAAGGCACGGTGTTGCTGCCGGTGCCACTCGACCTGTCGGACGCGGCGCGCGGCCGCGACTTGCGCGTGCGCCTGCGGGCCGATTGGCTGGTATGCCGCGAGACATGCATACCGGAAAGTGGCGATTTCGAAATCGTCCTGCCGGCCGGCCGGGTGCTGGCGGCCAACCGTGCGGCGTTCGAGACTGCCCGGGCCGCCCGTCCGGCGGTGCTGTCCGATGTCCGGGCCGCGGCGCAGGTGCGCGGCGATACCCTCGAAGTCGAAGTGGCGGGACTGCCTGTTCGCCTGCATGGTGCGACCCTGCGCCTGCTGCCCGAAACGGAAGGCCTGATCGACCACGCCCGGCCCGTTCCGCAAAGCTGGCAGGCCGGGCGCTGGCAGGGGCGGGTTCCGCTGTCGAGCCAGCGCAGTGCGAGCCCGGAACGCCTGGCGATGGTGCTGCTGGCCGGTGCGGACAGTTTCCGCGTCGATGCCCCGGTTGCCGGCTGGCGAGCGGCAATGGATGCGGCTGTTCCCGCCGAACCGGCGCCGGCCGCGTTAGCCGGCTTCGCCGCTGCGCTCGCGCTTGCTTTGGCCGGCGGTGTTTTGCTCAATCTGATGCCTTGCGTTTTTCCCATTCTTTCGCTCAAGGTGCTGGATTTCGCCCGCCACGCTGACGCGCGCCGCACACGGGTGCTGGGGGGGCTGGCCTACACGGTTGGTGTGCTGCTGTCCTTTCTGGCGCTGGCAGGCGCCCTGATCGCCTTGCGCGCGGGCGGCGAGCAGCTCGGTTGGGGTTTCCAGTTGCAGGAACCGGCCTTCGTCGCGGCGCTGGCGCTGCTGTTCACCCTGATCGGACTCAATCTGGCCGGCGTTTTCGAGGTGCGCGGCCTGTTACCCGGTTCAGTGGCGGGGTGGCGCCTGCATCATCCGGCGGCCGATGCCTTCCTGACCGGCGTGCTGGCGGTGGTCGTCGCCTCGCCGTGCACGGCGCCTTTCATGGGGGCAGCGCTGGGATTCGCCTTTACCCTGCCGGCGGCGCAGACCCTGCTGATTTTTGCCGCATTGGGCCTGGGGCTGGCGCTGCCTTACCTGCTGGCCAGTCTGGTGCCGGCGGTGGCGCGTCTCCTGCCGAAGCCGGGGCCGTGGATGGCGCGCTTGCGCACCTTGCTGGCCTTCCCGATGTTCGCCACGGTGGTCTGGCTGCTCTGGGTACTGGGCGTGCAGGTGGGGGTGGCGGGCGTCGTCGGGTTGTTGGGCGTACTGCTGGCCGTCGCATTTGCCGTGTGGGCCTGGGCTCTGCCCGGCCGCAGTCGCATCGGGCTGGGCGTTCCAGCTTTGGCGCTGGCCGCCGCCGCCGGGGTTTGGGCGGCGCCGGCACTGCGTCCGGCGGGAGACGTTCCGCCTGTCGTGGAGGCCGGCTGGATGCCCTGGACACCTGAACGGGAGGCCAGCCTCCGGGCGTCCGGCCAGCCGGTGTTCGTCGATTTCACCGCCGCCTGGTGCATCACCTGCCAGGTCAACAAGCGCACCACGCTGACCGATCCGGCCGTGCTGGCCGATTTCAAACGGGCCGGCGTGGCGTTGCTGCGCGCCGACTGGACTGCGCGCGATCCGGCCATTACGGCGGCACTGGCGCAGCTCGGCCGCAGCGGCGTGCCGGTGTATGTGTTGTATCCGGGCGGTGCGCGCGCACCGCTGGTATTGAACGAACTGCTTTCTCCCGGAGAGATCCGGACCGCGCTCGACCCCCTGAAACGAAAGGAGACCTTATGAATACCGCACGTCTTTCTGCGCTGGCATTGTGTGCCAGCCTTGTCTTGCCGGCCGCCGCCTGGGCGGTCGCGACCGTGGGCCAGCCGGCGCCGGATTTCACTGCGGCCGATACGACCGGCAAGCGGCACAGTCTGGCGGACTACAAGGGCAAGTATGTGGTTCTGGAATGGGTGAACCCGGGTTGCCCCTTTGTCCGCAAGCATTACTCGTCGAACAACATGCAGGCCACCCAGCGCGAGGCGGTCGACAGCGGCGCCGTCTGGCTGGCGGTGAATTCCACCAGCCCGCGCAGCGGCGACTATCTGCCGCCATCCGATATGGGCAAGTGGATGCAGGGGCAGCAGGCCGCCGCCAGTGCGACGCTGATGGATGCCGACGGCAAGGTCGGCATGGCATATGGAGCCAAGACCACCCCGCATCTCTATATCATCAATCCGCAGGGCACGCTGATCTACGCAGGCGCCATCGACAGCAAGCCCTCCGGTCGGGTGGAAGACATCGCTTCCGCCACCAATTACGTCAAGGCCGGATTGAAGGAAGCCCAGGCGGGCAAGCCCTTGAGCCATGCCAATACCCGCGCGTACGGTTGCTCGGTGAAATACTGAACGGGTGGGAGGTTGCCATGCCGTGCGTGCGCAGCTGCACATGAAAAAGGGGCCGTGAGGCCCCTTTTTCGCGCTGCCCGAAGCGGCAATCAGGCATAGCTGCCGTCGTAGTCGGCGATACCCGGATTCTTTTTGCCGATACCGACGATCTTGGGGGTGTTGAGCTTGACGCCCTTGATGGTCTTCTTGTCGCGCAGATAGGCCGCGACGACATCCCAGACCGGCTCGCCCTGCGCGCCTTCGCCCACCGGCGCCCAGCCGGCCACCTTGTAGGTCTTGTCGGCCTCGACCGGCTTGCCTTTGAGCATCATGTCGCCGATGCGCTCGCCGATCTTCTTGTTGGGATTGACGGTGTACTCGATGCCGCCGACACGTACCATGTCGCCGCCCTGCTGGTAATAGGGGTCGGCGTTGAAGAGGTTGTCGCAGACATCCTCCATGATGGTCTTGATGGTGGCACCGGTCATCTCGGACAGCGTGGTCTGCGGGTAAGTGATGGCGGTCTGGTCCATCAGGCGTTCCATGGTGATGGGGTCGCCCGGCAGCAGGGTGGTGCCCCAGCGGAAGCCCGGCGAGAAGGCGGCATCGGCGCCTTTCACTTCCATCAGCGCGTCGACGATCACCTGATCCCAGGTGCCGTTGAAGTTGCCGCGGCGGTAGAGGAAGTCGTCCGTGACGGCCAGCGTCTCGTTGAGTTTGGCTTCGTAGGGCGCACGCACCGTCTTGATGAAGGCCTCCATGTCCCGGTCGGCCGGCAGCAGGTTGGAGAACACCGGCAACAGGCGGTATTTGTAACTGGTGACGCGCTTGCCCTTGACCTCGAAGTCCATGACGCCGAGAAACTTGCCATTCGAGCCGGCGTTGGTGACGAGGGTGATGCCTTTCGCGTTCTTGACCTGTACGGGTTGCGGTACGCCGTCGTGGGTGTGGCCGCCGAAAATGGCATCGATACCGGTGACGCGGCTGGCCATCTTGAGGTCGACGTCCATGCCGTTGTGCGAGATGACGACGACGACCTGGGCGCCGTTGGCGCGGGCGTCATCGACCCATTTCTGCATGCCGTCGTCGCGGATGCCGAAGCTCCAGTCGGGCACCATCCAGCGCGGGTTGGCGATCGGGGTGTAGGGGAAGGCCTGGCCGATGACGGCGACTTTCACGCCGTTCTGCTCCTTCATCACGTAGGGCTTGAAGACCTGGTCGCCGAAGTCGTTGGTGACGACGTTCTGCGCGACGAAGTCGACGTTGGCGTTCTTGAAGTCCTTGTTGACGATTTCCATCACGCGTTCGGCGCCGAAGGTCGATTCCCAGTGCGGCGTCATGATGTTCACGCCGAGCTTGATGCAGGCGTCGACCATGTCCTGGGCGTTGGTCCACAGCGAAGTGGCGGAACCCTGCCAGGTATCGCCGCCGTCGAGCAGCAGTGCACCGGGACGCTGGGCGCGCATCTTGTCGACCAGCGTCTTCAGATGGGCAAAGCCGCCGACCTTGCCGTAGACCTTGGCGGCTTCGGTGAAATCGAGATAAGTAAAGGCATGCGCCTCGGCGCTGCCGGGCTTGATGCCGTAGGTTTTCAGCAGATCCTGGCCGACGATGTGCGGTACCTTGCCGAGGGCTTCGCCGACGCCCAGGTTGACGTTGGGCTCGCGAAACCAGATGGGCAGCAACTGGGCGTGACAGTCGGTGAAATGCAGGAAGGAGACGTTGCCGTGACGCGGCACGTCATAGAAATTCGCAGGCGCTTTCCCGGCGAGAGCAGACCTGCTGTCGAGCGCCATGCCAGAGGCGGCGGCGACGGCCAGCAGTTGCATAAATTCGCGGCGATTCATGTGCATGGGCGTATCCTTGGATCGATGGTGGTGCGGTTCGGTATTGTCGGTTTGAGACGTAAGCCGCGTAAATAGTAACTCCGGTTCATGCGGGGCTGGCATAAATGAAAAAGCCCGGTTGCCCGGGCTTTTTCGACCACGGCTTGCCGCAGGCTTACTTGCGGAAGACCGAGGCTTTCATCGGCAGACCATTGGACAACGAGGAATGGAAATATTCCAGGTCGTTCATCGTGGTGCTGCCTTGTGCGGGCGGTACGGCGCGAACCTGCTTGAAACAGCCTTCGTAACGCGATTGCAGCGTCACGAGATTGTCGCCGCCGCGGAACACAGGCCAGTGTACGGCATGACCGACTGCCGGCGAGATGAGTTCCGAACGCAGGCGAACACCGGCATTCTGCACGTGGCAGTTGGCGCAGGCGAAGTTCAGCTGGCCTTTGCGGGCATAGAAGGTCTTTTTGCCGTCTTCGTACGCGGCCATGGCTTTCGGGCCTTCGACCTTGATGTTCATGAGCATGCCGTCCGACAGGGTCCGCATGTAGGCGGTGAGCACGCCCAGCGTTTTCTTGTCGCCGAGCTTGTAGGCGGTTTCGCCATTGGCGGTACGGCAATTGTTGAGCGCACCCTCAAGCGTCACGACCTTGCCCGTGGCGTCATCGAACATCGGGTAGTTGCCGGCGATCATCTTGCCGCCATTGGGCAGGCATTCGGCGTAAGTCTTGCCGTTCTTGAAAGGCGTTTCCCACAGTTTGCGCCCTGTATCGAGCTCGGATTCGAAAGGCGGAAACTCCATGATCGCATCGTACTGGGCCTTGCTGTCGGCGTCGAAAGCGAGCGCGCCGTAGACGTAGTCTTCGATCTTGACGTTCGGATATTTGCTCGTGTAGTACTTGATGAGATCCTGCCTGTCCTGTTCGGGCGAGGCCTGAACGCTGGCAGCGCCCAGCGCGATTCCCAGACTGGCCATCCCTGCCAGCAATTTCACGATTTGTTGTTTCATGCCGTCCTCCAGAAACCTGATGAATAAAGCGAAGCGGGGCTTTCGCCCCGCTTTTTGTCCTGCCTGATCAGCCGATTGCGGCTTCAGCAGAGTTTTTGTCGCCGGTGTTGTCTACCCAGTTGACGACGATCTTGTCGCCTGCCTTGGCACCCTTGACCTTGAAGCCGAGGTAGGGGTTTTTGGAGATGCCGCTACCGAGGTCGGCGGACAGTACTTCCTTGCCGTTGAGGGTTGCGGTGACTTCCTGGATGAAGTGCGCGGGGACCAGCTGGCCGGTCTTGGCGTCCTTACGCAGACCGGTTTCCATCGGGTGGTTCATCAGCACTTTGACGTCGGCAACATCGCCAGCCATGGTGGCGCGGATACGCATCGGTTCAGCCATTTGGCTATCCTTTCCTAAATATATTCAGTTCAATCGGGCGGTGTCGGGAGAGGGGGGGTCAGCCGCCGCAACCGCCGATGGTGACCTTGACTTCCTTGGCGGCGGTGTAGGACTTGCCGCCGGCGCTGACCACTGCGCGCACCAGCGCGGTCTGGCCCATTTTGATCCGGGTCGAGACATAGCCTTCGGTGCCGCCCGCCAGCGCGTAGCTGGCGACCAGCGGGGTCGCGTTCTTCTCGGCGAAGATGGCGATGCTGGTGGTGCCGGCAAGGTTGCTGGTGACTTCGACCGGGACCACTGCGCCGTTCTCGGCGATGTCGGGGGCCTTGATGGCGATGTCCTTGGAATCGGCGGGGGCGGAAACGCCCAGCCCCTTCATCGCGTCGCCAACGTTCTTGGCTTCGAAAGCGGGTTTGTTCCAGGCGGCCATTGCCTGAGTGGGCTTGAGCAGGCCTGCGGCCACGGCCACGGCCACGGTGCCGGCGCCCGCAGCGCCTTTCAGTACGTTTCTACGAAGTGCATTCATTGGCAAGTCTCCTTTGAACAATTGCAAATAGGGTTTCAAAGACCGTACACGAAGTCGGTCACTTTATCGATTTCCTGCTCGCTCAGTACGCCATGCTTGCCGAAGGGCGGCATCGATGTGCTGGGGTTGGTGGCGGTGGCGTCCCAGATCTGGGCGCGCAGCTTGGCCTTGTCGGGGAAGCGGGCGCTCATCGCGATGAGGGGGGGGCCGTACAGGCCGGTGGACTCGGCGTCCGGCACGGTGGGCATGCCGTGGCAGGCGAGGCAGTTGCCTTTCGAGCGGTTGAACGCGATGTCCTTGCCGGTCTCTTCCTTGGCAGCGGCGGTCTGGGCCATCACGTTACCGGCCACCATGGCGGCGCCGATGGCACATACGGCTGCGATACGGTGCAACTTTCGCATTGTCGTCCTCCTAAAAAATTATCTGGCGTATTCGAAGAGCGCGCGTGCTGCTTGGGTTTGCCGCGCAGTGAACGCTATCCAGTCATGGATGGACCGAAGCATAGTGGAATTGGTTTTTGGCATGCAAGGCCAAGTGCGAATTTTTACAGACCAAATGCGGGGTAATTTCCTACCAGCCCCGCCAATGCTGGATTACGTGCAGTCGGCCTATTTTCCGCGCTGGGCCTTTTCCTGTGCTTGCCATTCGCGTTTTCGCGCCTCAGCCGCCGACTGGTCGTAAAAGCTGCCGTCCCCGGTTTTGATACCGAGCGAAATCTGTTCGATGGCCGCGACGAGGTTGCCGGAAAGCGCAGCGGCCTCGGCCTGGGCGCGGTGGCTCATCAGTTGATGGCCGAGCCGGGCGTGCGTCTTTGCGCTCAGTTGCCAGAGACGGCGGTCACCCGGGTAGAGATCGAGTTGCCGGTCCGCCAGTGCAAGCGCATCGCTGTTCCGGCCGGCTGTCAGGAGGGTGTCGATGTAACCATATTGCAGTGGGCGATAGCCCGGGTACTCGCGACTGCCGGACTGGTAGCGTTGCAGCGCGAGCGCGGAATTGCCGCCCTCGGCGGCGACTTGGGCGGCGAGCAGCTGGATCAGGGCGCTGCCGGATTTCGCAGCGAGCAGTTTCTGCGTTTCGGTTTCGGCCTCGCCGTACTGGCGCGCGCGCAACAGGGCGATGACCAGGCCGTAGCGTGCGGCGATCGCGCTGCTGTAACGTTTGTCTTTCAGGCTGGCGCGTGCCGTATTGAGTGCGTCGGCGGGATTGTCCGTCCGTGCGCGGAGGCGGGCACGTACCAGCTGGAAGTCCAGACTGTCCGGCACCTGGTGGTAAGGCGCGGATTCGCTGCGTGCCTCCATGTCGGCGATGCGCTCGCTGGTGATGGGGTGGGTGCGCAGATAGGCGGGCGCGCTGGTGTCGTAGAAACGGTTCGCGCGTTGCAGCCGCTCGAAGAAGCTGCTCATCGCGTGAGGATCGAACCCGGCGCGGCCGAGCATGTCGTAGCCGAGACGGTCGGCTTCGCGTTCATAGTCGCGGCTGAAGCTGAGCTGGTTCTGGATCGCGTAGGCCTGGGTCGATGCGATGGCTGCCCCGGCCACGTTGGCGTTGGAGCGCGAAGCCAGAAGGGCGAGCGCCAGTGCCGCCATGGTCGGCCAGTAGCTCTGGCTCTGTGCGGCGACCATGCGTGCCATATGGTCCTGGGTGACGTGGGCGATCTCGTGGGCGATTACGCTCGCCAGTTCGGATTCACTTTGCGCGGCGAGCAGCAGGCCGGTATGGACGCCGACGTTGCCGCCAGGCAGGGCGAAGGCATTGATACTGGGGTCGTCCACGACGAAGAAGGTGAAATCGCGCTGGCTGCGGCTGCTGACCGAGACCAGCTTGTAGCCCAGCTGGTTGAGATAGGTTTCGGCCACCGGATCGTCGAGGTAGCGCGGATCGGCATAGACGTCGCGCAGTATCGCGCGGCCCAGCGACTGTTCTTCCTGATCGGAGAAGTACTGGCGCGAAACCTCGCCGAGATCCGGCAGGTCGGTTGCTGCGAAAACCGGCGGGCAGGCAAGCGCAATAACGAGCAGGGAACGAAGCATCGATCAGCGGGCGCGCGGGGCGGGAGAGGTATTTCGTTTACGATGCGCGAATTGCATAGGGGTTCCGATACATGAGCGATTTCACCCATTTCGATGCAGGGGGCCAGGCGGTCATGGTGGACGTGGCCGGCAAGGCCGATACGCGCCGCATTGCCGTGGCCAGCGGCCGGATTCGCATGTTACCCGATACGCTGGCCCGCATTCAGGAAGGCCGGGCCGGCAAGGGGGATGTGCTGGGGATTGCCCGCATCGCAGCGATTCAGGCGACCAAGCGTACCGCCGAGCTGATCCCGTTGTGCCACCCGATCGCATTGACTCGCGTGGGGGTCGAATTCGAGCCGGATGCCGCGTCGTCGTCCGTGCGCTGCGTGGTCACTGCAGAGACGGTCGGCAAGACCGGAGTCGAAATGGAAGCGCTGACGGGCGTATCGGCGGCCCTGCTGACCATCTACGACATGTGCAAGGCGGTTGATCGCGGGATGACGCTTTCGGATATCCACCTGCAGGAGAAGCAGGGGGGGCGTTCCGGATACTGGCGCGCCGATGGCCAGAATGATTAGCCGTTGGTCCGTTCGTTCTCTTTGTGAATCTGTTGCAGTCCGGCAGGATTAGCGGCATGCACTTCGGACGAACGATGAAATGGCTGTGGGCATTGGCTGCGCTTCCCGCTTTTGCCGTGCAGGCGGCATTGCCAGAATACCGGGACTTTCCCGGCGAGGGTACGCGGCTCCTGCTCTGGGTAAGCGCCGAACGCGGTCGTGCCGGACCCGAAGCCGAGGCGGCCGGCAGGCTGGCGTCACAAGGTGTGGCGGTATGGTCTCTCGATCCCACGGGCGCCTATTTCCTGCCGCAATTGCCCAGCAGCATGGATGCGATTCCTGTCGCGGACATTGTCGACTGGTTGCGGGCGGCGCTTGCCAGTGGCAAGTCGGTGACGGTATATGCGGTATCGCGGGCGGCGGTGCCGGTGCTGCGCGCTGCCGCGCGGCTGGATGCGGGTGAACGTGCGCGCCTGTGCATGCTGCTGATGTATCCGAATCTGTATGCATCGGCAGAAGCGTTGGACGAAGCCGATTATCTCGATGTCGGCCGGCTGGAACGATTGAGGGTGCGCATTCTGCAACCGCGCCGTTCGGCGGCGACGCTCTGGCTTCCGGTGCAGATCGACCATCTGGCCGGACTCGGTGCGCAGGTGAGCCACGTAATTCTGGAGAATCTGCGCGAGGGATTCTGGGGGCGCGAGACGCCCACTGAGTATGAAACGGCCGAGAGTCGGCGCCTGGATGCGTTGTTGCTGCGGGAAATGGAGAGCGAGGCGTGCAAATGAGTGTGTGGTCGAAACTGGCGATTGCGGCAGGCGTGGCCTTGAGCCTGCAGGCGCAGGGTGCGGGCCTTGAGGCACGCGCGAAACTGGAAGCGCCCGAGATGCGGGCCATCGATCTGCAGGGGCAATTCCGTTCGCTGGGCGAATATCGCGGCAAGGTGGTATTGCTGAATTTCTGGGCGGCCTGGTGTCCGCCCTGCCGGCGCGAAATGCCCTCGATGGAGCGCCTGCGTCGCAACATGGCTGGCCGGCCGCTGGAAATCGTGGCGGTCGACAGTGCGGAAACGCCGGAGGAGGTTCGGGCTTTTCTGGACACCCTGGATCTCGGTTTCCCGATTTTGCTGGATTCCGACGGCCAGAACACGCGTCGCTGGAAAGTGTACGCATTGCCGACCTCTTTTTTACTGGACGCAGAGGGCCGCATCCGCTATGTACTCAAGGGTGGGGCCGAATGGGACGAGGGCGAAGCGTTGCAGGCGATCGAGAACCTGCTGGGGGAAGCGGCGCAACCGGTGGCCCGGTAAGTGGGGAATCCTATAACCTCATAAAAAATAAGGATTTCTATCGGCCGGCTTTATCGGCTTATCAAGCATATTGCTTGCCACGGAGCTGGCCGGAAGTGCAAAATAACGGCATATTCGAAATGTTTAATATATAGCCGTTCCCCGCGGTAATGGTGCTGTAGCGCCGACGCCGCCCCGCATTACCCCAGCATTTGATATATGAATCAGGGCAAAGCTGCGCAGCTTCCGTGAGGCTGCGGGGGACGTTTTTGAACTCAGAGACCGCATGAACGCCAAGATCAAACTCGAAAACCACGACCGGCAACAGATCAAGTACACCACCTGCTACATGTGTGCCTGCCGGTGCGGCATCAAGGTGACGCTGGAGGACGACAAGGTCCGCTTCATCCAGGGCAACCGCAATCACCCGACCAACCAGGGCGTGCTGTGCGCCAAGGGTTCGGCCGGCATCATGAAGCAGTATTCGACGGCCAAGCTGACACAGCCGCTGATGCGCAAGCCGGGCACCGAGCGCGGGGAAGGCATCTACGAGGCCATCAGCTGGGAACAGGCGCTCGACGTGCTGACCGAACGGCTGGAGGAAATCCGCGCGACCGATCCGTCCAAGCTGGCGTATTTCACCGGCCGCGACCAGATGCAGGCATTGACGGGTCTTTGGGCGCAGCAGTTCGGCACTCCGAACTGGGCAGCGCACGGTGGTTTCTGTTCGGTGAACATGGCGGCGGCCGGTCTCTACACCATCGGTTTCTCGTTTTGGGAGTTCGGCGCGCCCGACTGGGATTTCGCCAAGTATTTCATCATGTGGGGCGTGGCCGAGGATCACTCGTCCAACCCGATCAAGATCGGCCTGGAAAAGCTCAAGCGTCGCGGCGGCAAATTCGTCACCGTGAATCCGGTGCGCACCGGCTATTCGGCGATCGCGGACGAATGGCTACCGATCAAGCCCGGCATGGACGGCCTGCTGGCCATGTCGATGGTGCACGTGCTGCTGAAGCACGAGCAGTTCGATTACGACTTCCTGGTCAAGTACACCAATGCCTCCTGGCTGGTGGTGCAGACACCGGGCCAGAAGGGCGATGGCCTTTTCCTGCGTGACGAAGCCGGCAATCCGCTGATCTGGGACATTGAGAAGGAGGTCTTCAAGAACGGTGTCGACGGCGATATCGCCCCCGCGCTGTTCGGCGAATACGTGGCGCCGGACGGCCGCCGCGTGAAAACGGTGTTTTCGATGCTTGCCGAGCGCTATCTCGATGTGCGCTATGCGCCGGAAAACGTCGCGCTGGAAGTCGGCCTGCCGGCCGAGACCATCGAGCGCATCGCGCTGGAAATGGCGCACGTCGCGTTCAAGGAAGCGGTCGAACTGCCGATCGAATGGACCGACGTGTGGGGGCGTAAACACGACAAGGTCGTAGGCCGGCCTGTCGCCATGTACGCCATGCGCGGCATCTCGGCGCACTCGAATGGTTTCCATGCCTGTCGTGCCGTGCATTTCATCCAGATGCTGCTCGGCGCGCTCGACGGCCCGGGCAACTTCCGCGCGCGCGCGCCTTATCCCAAGCCCATTCCGCCGCACCAGCTGCCGGAAAACAACATCGACATCATCAATGCGCCGAATACTCCGCTATCGCGCCCGCCGCTCGGCTTCCCGACGCGACCGGAAGATCTCGTCGTCGACGAATTCGGCAACCCGCTGCGGATCGACAAGGCGTATTCGTGGGAGGTGCCCATCGCCTCGCACGGCATGATGCACATGGTGATCACCAATGCGACCAACCACGACCCGTATGCGATCGACACGCTGATCCTGTTCATGGCGAACATGGCCTGGAACTCGACCATGAACACCAAGAACGTGCAGGACATGCTGCGCATGAAGGATCCCGAGGAGCCGGGCGAATACAAGATTCCGTTCCTCGTCGTCATCGACGCCTTCCATTCGGAGATGACCAATTTCGCCGACCTGATCCTGCCGGATACGACTTATCTGGAACGTTACGACACGATCTCATTGCTTGATCGGCCGATTTCCGAACCGGATGCTGCGGCCGATGCGATCCGGTATCCGCTGGTCACCCCCGACCGCAACGTGCGCCCCTGGCAGGAAGTGATGGTCGAACTGGCTTCACGCCTCAAGTTTCCGGCGTTCACCAAGCCTGACGGTAGCCGAAAGTTCAAGGATTACCCCGACTTCATCGTCAATTTCGAACGCTCGCCGGGCATCGGCTTCCTGTCGGGCTGGCGCGGCAAGGACGGTTCCAAGTCGCTCAAGGGCGAGCCGAATCCGAAACAGTGGGAAAAATACATCGAGAACCAGAGCTTTTTCGCACACCACTGGCCGGAGAACCAGAAGTACATCCGCTACGCCAACAAGGACTATCTGGAGGTCGCCGCCGATGCCGGTTTCGTCGGCAAGGTCGAGCCCATCATCATGCAGTTCTATTCCGAGCCGCTGCAGAAATTCCGCCTGGCCGGCATGGGGTTGTATGACGGCCCGCAGCCAAACAATCAGGTCGACCGCGAGCGTCTGGTGAAGTATTTCGATCCGCTGCCGATGTGGTACGAGCCGCTGGAACAGCAGCGCGTCGACGCCGGCGAATATCCGTTCTTCGCGCTGACCCAGCGCCCCATGTTCATGTATCACTCGTGGGATTCTCAGAACGTGTGGCTGCGTCAGATCATGGCGCAGAACTACATGTACATGAATGCCCGCAAGGCGGCCGAAATGGGCATCAAGGATTTCGACTGGATCTGGGTGGAGTCGCACAACGGCAAGATCCGCTGCCAGGTGAAGACCATGGAAGGCACGCAGGAAGACACCATCTGGACCTGGAATGCCATCGGCAAGCAGAAGGGCGCGTGGGGCCTGAAGGAAAATGCATCCGAGGCGACCAAGGGCTTCCTGCTCAACCACCTGATTTCCGAGCTGTTGCCGGAGAAATCGGGCGAGCGTCGCGTCACCAACTCCGACCCGGTGACCGGGCAGGCGGCGTGGTTCGACCTGCGCGTGCGTATCTGGAAGGCTGAGCCCGGTGAAACCGGATCCTGGCCGCAATTCGACACGTTGAAGCCCTATCCGGGCGATGAGCGTTACGAGCGGCCGAACGTGTTGCGTTACGACGCGCGCAGCCACGAGAAGAATTGACCCGTCCCTGAACGATAACAAGACGAGAGAGAATCATGAGACTAGGTTTGGTCATCGACCTTGATGTGTGCGTGGGCTGTCATGCCTGTGCGATCGCCTGCAAGGAGTGGAACGCCTCCGGCACGATCGGTCCGTTGTCGGACTACCAGCCCTACGGTGCGGAGCCGTCGGGCGTCTGGTTCAACCGGATTCGCCATTTTGAAATGGACGAATATCCGAACAACAAGACCGTCAACTTTCCGATGTCGTGCAACCACTGCGAGGACGCAGATTGCGTCACGGTGTGCCCGACTGGTGCATCGTACAAGCGCGCGGAAGACGGCATCGTGCTGGTCGACCAGGACAAGTGCATGGGGTGCAACTACTGCTCGTGGGCCTGCCCCTACGGCGCGCGCGAACTCGACCGCAGTTCCGGCACGATGAAGAAGTGCACGCTGTGCGTCGACCGCATCTACGACCAGAACCTGCCGGTGGAAGAGCGCCAGCCTTCCTGCGTGCTGACTTGCCCGGCGCACGCGCGCATGTTCGGCGATTTCGATGATCCGGATTCGGCCGTGTCGCGCACGGTGCGCGAGCGCGGCGGCTACGGCCTCATGCCCGAGCTCAACTACAACCCGACCAACCAGTATCTGCCGCCGCGCCGCAAGCCGGTGATCGAGGTCGACACGAAACCCAAGGGCGGGCTGAAGGAAAGCATCAAGCAGTTCGCCAACAAGCTGGTTCGCCGCTGAGCCGCGCGAACGCATCATTCAAGCCAGGAGTATCCATGCATCCCGCTTTCTCCGTCATCTTCTTCACCGTCGCGTCGGGCGCCGGCTTCGGCCTGATCTCGTTGCTGTTCATCGCCGACTTCTTCAAGCTCGGCGGCGGCTTCAGCAATGACCATCTCGTCGCCGGCGGCCTCATCGCCCTCGGCCTGATCGTTTTCGGCCTGCTGTCGTCGACCTTCCACCTCGCCAACCCGAAGAATGCCTGGCGCGCGTTTTCGCGCTTCCGCACCTCGTGGCTGTCGCGCGAAGGCGTGTTCGCCGTCGTGTTCATGCCGCTGGCGCTGATCTATCTCGCCAGCATCATGTTCGACGCCCCGCAGTGGCTGCGCGCGACGAGCGGCTTCCTCACCGCGGTGCTGGCCTGGATCACGGTGTTTTCCACCGGCATGATCTACGCCTGCCTGAAGACCATCCGCCAGTGGAACACCCCGCTGGTTCCGGCGAACTACCTCGCGCTCGGCTACGCCAGCGGCAGCCTGCTGCTGCTGCTGGGTGCTGTGGTCGCCGAGCTCGACCTGATGCCTTACGTGGCGATGTCGGCGCTGATCGTGGCGATCGCCGCGGTGCTGAAGGCGATCTACTACTTCTGGATCCGCAGCCCCGGCCTTACCCCGACCATCAACACCGCCACCGGTCTCACCCGCGCGAAAATCAAGCTGCTCGACACCGGCCACACCCATGGCACCTTCCTCACCCAGGAATTCGGCTTCCAGCTGGCGCGCAAGAAAGCCACGCTGATCAAGGCGCTGGTCTTCATCGTCGGCTTCGCGCTGCCCGGCCTCATGCTGATCTGGGTGCTCAACCAGCAGGGCGGCCAGGCGGCTGCGATCGTTGCCGCCTTGGCCGGTCTGGCCGGCGCCGCGATGGAGCGCTGGCTGTTCTTCGCCGAAGCCCGTCACGTCGTCAACTTGTATCACGGCGCCCAGCGCTGCTGAGTGCATGGCCGGCTGCCCGGCCTGATCGCCCCCGTTTGCGGCGCAGCCAGGGCACGGGTTGCGCCGCAAACACTTGGTGGCGAGGCCACCGCAGGGGATGAGGCGGCAGGGGATAGAGCGGGCTTGGCGCGGCCCGCATTTTCAGGTATATTAGAAAACTCTAATTTCTCCATGACAGGAGTGTGACGCCCATGTTTGGACTGTCTGGTTTCAAGGAAGTCGATCCCGCCTACGTTGCCGAACTCGCCGCCAAGGGCGCACATCTGATCGACGTGCGCACCGAAGCCGAGGTTGCGCAAGGCGTGATCGATGGCGCCATCCACATCCCCCTGCACCTGCTGCCGCTGCGCGCCGCGGACATTCCGCAGGACAGGCCGGTCGTCATCTATTGCCGCTCCGGCGCACGCTCGGCGCAAGCCTGTGCGTTCATGGCGTCCAAGGGCTTTGCCAACATGCACAACCTGGCGGGCGGCATCATGGCGTGGGCGCGCTCCGGCAACGCCTTGAGCCAGCCGCGCACCGCCTGAGCCTGCGCGAGGTAGCGCACACCTACAACCGTAAATAGTATTTTTGGGTTGCAATGGCGGACCTTCTGGTTTAAGGTACCGCAGCTTTTTTAGTACATGCCGATTTAGTTAAGGAGAGAACCATGAATTTCGACAAAGAACTCGATGCACGTGGCCTGAACTGCCCGCTGCCCATCCTGCGCGCCAAGAAGGCCCTCGCCGAAGTCGGCAGCGGCCAGGTCCTGAAGATCCTCTCCACCGACCCGGGTTCGGTCAAGGACTTCGCCGCCTTCGCCAAGCAGACCGGAAACGAACTGCTGTCCACTGCCGAAGCGGGTGGCGAGTTCACCTTCTTCATGAAGAAAAAATAAGAACCACTACCGACAACGGAAACCAGCGCCGTACGTTCCCGGAGCACTTTTAGCCAGGAACCTGCGGCGTTTTTTATCGACGGAATGACAGGAGACATCGAGCATGGAAAGTAAAAAAATGGCCATCATCGCCACCAAGGGCACGCTGGACTGGGCTTACCCCCCGTTCATCCTGGCTTCGACGGCGGCGGCGCTGGGTTATGAAACCCAGATTTTCTTCACCTTCTACGGCCTCCAGCTCCTCCGCAAGGATCTGTCTGTCCTGAAAGTGAGTCCCCTGGGCAACCCCGGCATGCCGATGAAGATGCCCTTTGGCCCGAAATGGTTCAAGAGCATCAACTGGAACATGCCCAACGCCATCCAGTCGCTCATCCCCGGCTATGAAAGCGTGGCGACGGCCCTGATGAAGCAGACCATCGCCAACAATGGCGTGGCGACCATCCCTGACCTGCGCGAGCTGTGCCAGGAAGCCGAAGTCAAATTCCTCGCCTGCCAGATGACGGTCGAACTGTTCGGTTTCGAACACGCTGATTTCATCGATGGACTCGAATACGGCGGCGCGGCCACCTTCTTCGAATTCGCGGGCGAGACCGATATCTGCCTGTTCATCTGAGCGAACGCGGGATGACAGAACGATGGTGGGCCGGAGTGATCCGGCTCATTTTTTTATGTGTCATTTGTACCACAGCAAATGGTAGTCCATCGGAAATAATAATCGCGCCGCCCTTGTTTGCGGCCGATTACACGCGTAGCCTTCGTCGGCAGCATCTAATAAATTTATCAACAACACCTAGTTTTCTGAGGAGAAACCTATGAAATTCACCCGAGTATTCGCTTTTATGGCACTGGCCGGCCTGACGGGCAGCGCATTTGCGACCAATGGCTATTTTTCGCATGGCTACGGGATGAAAGCAAAGGGCATGGGGGGGGCGGCTACGGCGTCATACGACGACGCATTCTCCGGTGCGAACAACCCTGCGGCCGCTGCGTTCGTGGGCAATCGTTTGGATCTTGGCGCAGACTTGTTCAGTCCTCGCCGCGAAGCGAGCCGGACGGGTTTGGGCCCATTCGATTTCAGCGCTGACAGCGACAGCAAATATTTCATCATTCCCGAATTCGGTTATAACCGCATGGTCAACAGCAATTTGGCCATGGGGATCACCGTTTATGGCAATGGCGGCATGAATACGGATTACCCGGGCGGACAGCTGGATGCCGGCATGTGTACGGGCGGTGCGCCAAATGGCATGCCGGCCAACGCACTGTGCGGGGCGGGCAGCCTGGGGGTGGACTTGATGCAGCTGATTATTGCGCCGACCGCCGCGTATAAAATCGCACCCAATCACTCGCTTGGCATCTCGCCGTTGTTGGGTTATCAGCGGTTCAAGGCAGAAGGCCTGCACGCATTCGGAGCCGCCACGATGGATGCGGGCAATCTGACCAACCGCGGCTATGACGATTCGTTCGGCTACGGCGTTCGCATCGGATACATGGGGAAAATCACTCCGACCATCACGATTGGCGCGGCCTATGCCAGCAAAATGCAATTCGAGGAGTTCAGCAAATACAGTGGCTTGTTTGCTGAGCAGGGCGATTTTGATATCCCGGAAAACTACAACCTGGGAGTCGCATGGCAAGCCACGCCGGTCCTGAAACTGGCGCTTGATTATCAGCGAATCAATTACAGCAGCGTTGCTTCGGTAAGCAATCCCAGTACGAACGCATTCATCCCCGCGCCTTTGGGCGCAGACAACGGTCCCGGATTTGGCTGGAGCGATATCGACGTCTGGAAACTGGGGGTTGAGTACAAATACAGCGGCAATCTGACGCTGCGTGCGGGCTACAACCATGGCGACAATCCCGTTACGGCACGTGACGTGACTTTCAATATTCTGGCGCCTGGCATTATCAAGGATCACGCGACGCTGGGCTTTACGTATACGCTGGCCTCGGGTAACGAGCTGACGGTGAGCTACATGCATGCATTCAAGAATGACGTGACCGGTACTTCGATTCTGCCGGCATTCAGCGGCAATCCGCCTTCCGGAACGGAGAAGATCGATATGTATCAGAACTCCCTTGGGGTTCAGTACAGCTGGAAAATGTAAAGACCGTGGCCTTGGCCTTTTCGAGCCGGGATGACCCGGCTCGAAAAGGCCGGCAACAAAAAAGTGCCGGTGTCAAGTCTTTTGCGCAAATCACGCAGGGCTTGAAACCGTATATGGGACAGTACGTTAGCTCTTTTCGGGCCCGCTTTGCAGAACCACGGCTTCGTCGGCTAGGAGCCACATAAGAGCGTCGGGGGAGAAAGCCGCATCGCACTGTGTCGTGCTGATTGCCGAGGAACGGCGGGCCTGTTACGTCATCATAGCCCAAGAGGCTTGGCGGCATCCAGAATGAAGAACGCGCAGCCGGGGCTGCGCGTTCGATGGATGCCGTTGGCATGCGACGTCATCATGTCGGCTTCGATGGCGTGCTCCGGGTCGCCGTGCTCTTCCTGAATCCCCGATCCCCCGCCATGAACGCCTCCAGCATGTGCGGGATCAATTTCTCTGCATCGACCGCCTCGCCATACGCCTGCGCGTGCAACGCGGCGTAGCGTTCGAGGTCGGCTTTCAGGCTGGCCGGGCAGGCAAAGGTCATCTTGACGCTCTCGGTCTTGGGCAGTGGCCCGAGCCGCAGCTTCTTGGTCGTGCTCATTGCGAGGCTCCCCGGTTGAAGAACAGCGGCTGGTACGGCCGCAGCACAAGATCCCGGTTGACGATGATCCGCACCGGCAGGCCGGGCCGGCTGGTCAGCGTGGGCTGGATGTTCATGTTGCGCCGGGTGATCTCCTGGCCGACTTGATTGATGCTGTCCTGTGCGCTGTCGCGCCCGGCGATGACGATGCGGTTGCCGTCCTGGCGGTTCTCCGGCGCGGCAAGCTCGGCGCCCACGCCTAGCAGCGTCGTCAGCACCGCGCCCGCGACGATGCGATTCCAATGCCAGTCCACGTCGTCTTCCAGGCCGGCGTAGCCGGCCGGGTCGGTGCCCACGAGGTTGTCGAGCGTCAGCGATGACGTGTCGGGCAGGATGACCCGGTTCCACACGACCTGCACGCGGCTCTGCCCGTAGCTGACCTGGCTGTTGTAACGCCCGAGGATGCGCGATCCCTGCGGGATCAGCAGGAACTTGCCCGTGGCCGTGTCAAAGACCGGCTCCGTCACCGTGGCGATCACGTCGCCGGGCAAGTCCGACTTGATACCTGTCACCAGCGCGCCGGCGATCACCGTGCCCGCCATCACCTGATAAGGCGATGCCGGCAGCGCCAGGTTGCCGGAATTGCGGGTTTCCGTAGAGCCGCCTTTCAGGAACGCCTCTTTCTGGTCTTGCCGGTTCTGCACCGCAGTCGGGTCGGCAGGCTGGGCCGCGGTCGAGGCCGGCCCAGCGCCGAGTGGATCGAAAGCCGCGAGCGCGCTTGCACCACCAGGCGCACCCGGCGCCGCCTGCGCCACCGTGGCGGCAGCTTGGCCTTGGCCGCCCGAGCGGAAGAACACCGACGAAGCCGCCGCCGCATCAGCTTCCTTGCGCAAGGCATCCGCAGGATCATGCCCCGGTGGCGCATAGGCCGGCGTCACCGGCTGCTGCGAGTTCACGATTGCCGGGCCAAGATCGCCCGGCAGCGGCGGCCCCAGCTCGGGCACATCGGGCGGCAAGGCCGGCGGCAGCTTCGAGTAGTCCGTCGGCAACGCATCCAGTCCTTCTGACTTCGACACGCGATCGACGTTGTAAAGCTCGGTCTGCTCATTGGCGCCACGCCGCTGCGGTTGCAGCGACCAGATCGTGGCGCCGAGCACGACGACCGACAGGCCACCGACGAGGATGGCCAGCGTGCGCCGATTCAGGCGCGTGACCGGGCGCGGCTGGGCGCGCAGCGCCACCGCTTCGGGCGCGACCTTGCCCGGATGCGGCGTGGCAAGGTCGGGAGTGTCGTCCTGGCTCATGGTCAGTTCCTCCGTGTAACGCCGTCCGTGCGCTCGATCCGCACCACGTCGCCCTTGTCAGCGCCTAGGCGCAGCTCGGCGGCACCGAACAGGCGATCGACGATGTAATACGGCGAGCGGAAGCGGTAGTTCACGAGTTGTCCGTCGCCCTGCGTGCCGATGACGAACAGCGGCGGCAGCTCACCTTGTGCGATGCCCGCCGGGAACTGGATATAAACCTTCTCGCCGTCATCGAAGGCGCGCAGCGGCTTCCAAGGCGGATTGCTGCCGCTGATCGCGTAGCGGAAACGCAGGTTCTCCAGCGACAGCCCGCTATCGACCGGCGCTGCGGCGCTGGCCGCCTGCGCCTGGCGTTGCAAGGCCAGCATCCGGTCGCGCGGGTACTCCCAAGATACCGATGCCATCCACGTCTTTTCCGTCGAAGCCAACTCCAGCAGGTACGTCCTGCGGTTGGTGGTGATGACGAGATTGGTCTTGAGGCCCGAGCGGATCGGCTTGACCAGCACATTAACGCGCAGGTCAGCACCGCTGCCGCTCGACGTATCGCCCACGATCCAGCGCACGGTATCACCAGCGGCCACCGTCACCAGTTCCTCGCCCGGCTGGAGCGAAATCACGGTCACGCGGCCCACGGCTGCATAGACTTGGTAGAGCGCGCCATCGGTGAACGGCCACACCTGAATCGCGTTGACGTATCCCTCGCGCGTGGGTGCGACGCGCGCCTCGGCATTGGCCCGTGAGACGCGCACCTTCTCGTCGGCTGGCTCCGGCGTGGGCTTGGCGTCCTCGGCTTCGGGCAATGGCTTCAACTGCGCCGGCATCGGCAGTACCTCGGGCACCGCCACCACCTCCACCGGCGCGGGTGGCTCGGGTAGCGGCTGGGCCTGCACCGGCTCATCGAGCGAGATGGTCGGCGGTGGCTTGCCCTGCGTGGCGCAGCCCGCCAGGGCAAGCAAGATCACCGGCAAGGCGGATTTACGGAAAAGATCATTCATGGCTTGGCTCCTTCGGAAGAATCCAGTTCGCGGCTCCACGACAGGCCGTTGACGTAGATGCCCAGGGGGTTCTTGCGCAGGCGTTCTTCGGTGCGCGGCGGCTGAAGCACGATGGACACCACGGCCGTCCACCGCTCCAAACCCGCCGCGGCACCGTTGACGTACCGGCGTTCCGTCCAGCGCACGTTGAAAGACGTGTCGCTGGCGCGCACGACGCTGGTGATCTGCACCGTCACCGACTCCTTGCCGATGCGCGCGAACGGGTCGTTGACCCGTGCGTAGTCGTTGAGCACGGCCGCGCCCTTGTCGGTCGTGTAGTCGTAGGCGTCCAGCCAGTTCTGGCGGACGACGATGGGGTCGATGGACAGCGAGCGCACCAGCGTCACGAAGCGCGCGATGTGGTGCGCGGTCTGCGCATCGTTGGGCCGGTATGGCGTGGCGGCTTCGCCCACGGCGCGTACCTGGCCCGCGCTGTCCACCTCCACGACGTAGGGCGTCACGATGGATTGCGCCGAGCGCCACACCAGGCCGCCGGCCATCAGCAGCGCAAGCGTCAGGCAGCCGAAGGCCATCAGGCGCCAGTTCTTCGCCTGCACGCGCGGCGAGCCGATACGCTCGTCCCACACCTGACTGGCAGCTTGGTACGGCGTGGCAGGCTGCGGCGTGTCGGCGTAGCGCACCTGCGGTTTCTTGAATCGCATGGTCAGTTCTCCTTATGAATCGGAATCGCGCAGGCTCGGCCCCTGGCCGGAGCCGCCGCCATCGCCACCGCGCAGCGCGTGGGCGGTGGTGGTCGCGGCGTGGGTGAGTTGCTGGCGGCGATGCAGGCGCTTGGCCCAAGCGGGCTGTTCCTGTGTCTGCGCCGTAGCGGCGCCGGATGCGGCCTCGCCTGCGGCACCCTGACCGGATGCCGCACCCGCGCCGCCATCGGCAGCAGCGCCATTCCAGCCAGCGCGGAAGGGAGCGGCCATGCGTTGCCCGGCAGCGGAAGCGCGGGATGCAGCGCCTCGCCCGGCTGCCTGCGCGCCGGTCTTGGTGACGTTGCCCAGGCCCGCCATCGCGCCCTTTGCGCCGCCGCCAGCGGCGGCGGAACCGGCCTGAAACGCCGACTTCGCACTGCTGGCCGTCGAGGCGGCGGCACGCGCGCCGCTGCCGGCAAGCTTGGCGGCGGCAGGCGCCATGCGCGCCCCGGCCATGACTGCGCCACCTACGCCCGTCGCGGCAGCACCGACGGCAACGGCCGCGCCAGCGGCACCGACGGCAGCACCAGCCATCGCACCCGCGCCGAGCTGCGGCGCACCGGAGACGAGGCCCGTGGCGATGCCGGGGCCGAAGATCCCGAGCGCCAGCAAGGTGAGCGAGGCCAGCATGATGACCAGCGCGTGGTCAATAGACGGCTCGGCGGGATGGACTTGGAACTGAGCGAACAAGCCCGAGCCGATGCCGACGATCACGGCCAGCACCAGAACCTTGACGCCGGAGGCCACCACGTTGCCCAAGACCTTTTCGGCGAGGAACGCGGTCTTGTTCCAGAGCGCGAATGGCACCAGCACGAATCCGGCGAGCGTGGTCAGCTTGAACTCGATCAGCGTGATGAACAGTTGGATCGCCAGCACGAAGAAACACAAGACCACGACCAGCCACGCGAGGAACATCACCACGATGGGGTCGAGGTTCACGAACACTTCGGGAAAGCCCGCCATCTCGCCGATCTGCTCCAGAATCGGCGCCCCGGCGTCGATGCCGGTTTTCGCCAGCCGGCCCGGCTGCAAGAAGTTCTCCATCGTGATGGCCGAGCCGGTGGCGGTGATGCCCAATCCCGCAAACGAGCGGAACACGATGCTGGCCAGCCAGTTGAAGTTATTGATGATGTAGGCGAAGGCACCGACGTAGAGCACCTTGCGCAGCAGCTTGGCGATCACGTCCTCGCCCTGGCCGGTGGCATGGCTCATGGCCCAATACAGGCCGGCGATCGTCATGTCGATGACGATCAGCGTGGCAGTGAGGAACGCCACTTCGCCCCGCAGCAGCCCGAAACCCGAGTCGATATAAGCGGCAAAGGTGTTGAGGAACTGGTCGATGATGGTCACGTCATTCATGGCGTGTCCTCCGGTTCGGCGGGAACGGCCGGCGCCATGCCATCGGCCGGTTCCTCGAAGCTCGGCGGGATCGGCGGCAGGTCGCCCAGCGTCTGGTATTCATCCGGCCCGGCCTGGCCGGAGAAGAAGCGCCGCCGGAAGGCTTCGGCGGCGGCACGGCAAGCGTCCTCGCCCGTGGCCTGCCGGTCGGCCGCGCATTGCGCGCGCAATGCCTTCAGCCGCACGGGATCGGCGGCCAGGGCATCGGCAAGGTGGTCGGCCGGCTGCTCGCCGCAAGCGGCGAGCAGCGCGACACACAGGACGAGGACGCATCGCATGGCGGCCTCCCGTCAGTTGCCGTAGAAGTTCACGGACTGCGGCGTGTACGGCGTGCCGTCGCCCAGGAAGCGCCGCCGCACCTCGCGGGCGCGCTCCGTGGCTGCCGCCTGCCGCGCCAGCTCCAGCGACGCCGCCCGGTCTTGCGTGATCTGGAGCCGCTGCGACTGGATCGACTGCTTGGCCTGCAAGGCCAGCAACTGATTCATGGCCTGCATCGCCTGCAACGCACCTTCGGCCGACTGGCTCTTGCCCACAAGATCGGCCAGCACGCTTTCGTCTTCGCCCAGGTTCTGCGACACCTGCGCCTGCATCTGCATGGTGGTCTGCAGGCCGTTTAGCGTGTTCCGCCAACGCTCCTGCGCGTCGCGGTACATCTGGTCGCCGCTGACGGTGGCGGCGTACTGCTCGGGATACAGGCGCGCGAACTCCCGATCCAGACTCGTCACGTCGTAGGCCAAGCCCCTGGCCTGGGCGATCAGCCGCTCGGTCGTCGCCAGATTGGCGCGCAACTGGTTCACCACGCTGGACGGCAGGCTGGCGAGGTTGCGCGCCTGGTTCATCAGCATCTGCGCTTCGTTCTGGAGCTGCTGGATCTGGTTGTTGATCTGCTCCAGCGTGCGGATCGCGGTCAGCGTGTTCTGCACGAGGTTCGTGGGATCGACCACGACCCATTGCGCATGGGCGGTGGCAGTGCACAGCATGGCCGCGATGGCGGCGGCGATAAGGCGCTTTTTCATGACAGGTTCTCCAGGGGTTGGTCAGCGAGGGAACCCGGCGCGAGGCCGGGGAACGAGGGCAGCAGGTCGGCCGCCCAATCGAGGCCGCGATGGCGCAGCCAGGCGCCCGCGAAGCCGGGCACGCCGGCGTCCAGCAGCACGCGGTCTATGTCGCGCTGGTCTTGCGGCGTGGAAGCGCCCGCAAACGCCAGCGCTGCCGGCCCCAGATCGAGGTCGAACAGGCGGTTGCCGAGGCGGGATTGGTAGTAGTAGTCTCGCTTGGGCTGCGCAGTGGCGACGATTTCGATCTGCCGCATGTTGAGGCCGAAGCCCTCGTAGATCGTGCGAATCTGCGGCTCTGTCGCCTGCGGGTTGGGCAAGAAAATCCGACTCGCGCAGCTCTCGATGATCGCGGGCGCGATGCTCGAATCCTTGATGTCGGCGAGGCTCTGCGTGGCGAAGATGACGCTGACGTTCTTCTTGCGCAGTGTCTTGAGCCACTGGCGGATACGCGCGGCAAACACCGGGGCATCGAGGAACAGCCACGCTTCATCGAGGATCAGCAGCGTGGGCGCCCCGTCGAAGCGTTCATCGAAACGCGCAAAGAGGTAATGCAGCACGGCCATGACGGCGGCCTTGCTGTGCATCAGCTCCTCCATCTCGAAGCACTGCACGTCGGCCATGCCCAGCCGGTCGTGGTCGGCGTCCAGCAGCTTGCCGTGCGCGCCACCGAGCACATAGGGAGACAGCGCCTGCCGCAGCGTGTTTGATTGCAGCAGCACGGAAAGTCCCGTCATCGTGCGCTGCTCCACCGGCGCACCGGCGAGACTTCCCAGCGCCGACCAGATAGCCGCCTTCTCGTCGGGGCCGACCGCCACGCCTTCGTGCAGCAAGCGGCCTTCGATCCATTCGGCGGCCCACGTGCGGTAGCCCTCACGGTCAATGCGCGCGAGTGGCTGGAAGGCGATTTCGCCATCCGTGCCCAGGTCGTAGTGTTCGCCGCCCAGGCCGAGGATCGCGGCCCGCATGGAGCGGCCCATGTCGAAGGCGAAGATGCGCGAGCCGCGATAGCGGCGGAACTGCATCGCCAGCGTGGCGAGCAAGACCGACTTGCCCATGCCAGTCGGCCCCGCGACCAGCGTGTGGCCCACGTCGCCGATGTGCGTCACCAGCCGGAACGGCGTGGCGCCATCGGTACGTGTCACGATCAGCGGGGGGCCGTCGAGGTGTTCGTTCTTCTCTGGCCCAGCCCATACCGCCGACACCGGCATCATGTGCGCCAGATTCAGCGTCGAGACGATGGGCTGGCGCACGTTGGCGTAGGCGTTGCCGGGGAGCGAGGACAGCCAGGCATCCACGGCATTGAGCGTTTCAGGCATGGTGACGAAGCCACGACCCTGGATGACGCGCTCCACCATGCGCAGCTTCTCGTCTGCGACGGCAGCGTCCTCGTCCATGACGGTGACGGTCGCCGTCAGATAGCCGAAGGCGACTTGATCGCTGCCTAGCTCCTGCAAGGCAGCGTCGGCATCAGCGGCCTTGTTGTTGGCGTCGGTATCGACCAGCGGGCTTTCCTGCTGGAAGATCGTTTCGCGCAGCAGCGCGATGACGTTCTTGCGCTTGGCGAACCACTGGCGGCGCAGGCGTGAAAGTTCCTTTTCCGCCTCGGCTTTGTCGAGGCAGAGAAAGCGCGTGCTCCAGCGGTACGCAAAACCGAGGCGGTTGAGGTCGTCCAGAATCCCCGGCCAGGTCGAGGTCGGGAAGCCCCGCACCGACACCACCCGCAGGTGCTGATCGCCTAGCATGGGCGCAATGCCGCCAACCAGTGGGGAGTCGGTCAGCAGCGCGTCGATGTGGAAAGGCACTTCGGGAACGCCGATGCGATAGCGTCGCGTCGAGATGGTGGCGTGCAGGTAGGTCAGCGTCTGCGCGTCATCGAGCCAGTCAATTTCCGGCATCACGCCGTCGAGCAGGTCAAAGACGCGATCCGTTTCCGCGACGAAGGCTTGCAGCCGCTCGCGCCAGTCCACGCCATTCGTCGGCGTGTTCTCGTAGAGCATCTTGGCTGCACGAGCGCGGGATTCCTCCGGCGGCAGGTACACCAGCGTCAGGTGATAGCCGCTCTCGAAGTGATGGCCGGATTCCTCAAACGCGGCCCGGCGTTCTTCCTCCACCAGCCACGAAAGCGGCTCGGGAAACTCCGAGCGCGGATAGTCGGCGGCCGCATGGCGCTCGGCTTCGATGAACAGCGCCCAGCCCGATCCCATGCGGCGCAGCGCGTTGTTCAGTCGCGCCGACGTGGCGATCAGTTCGCCTTGCGTCGCGCTGTCGAGGTCAGGCCCGCGAAACCGGGCCGTGCGCTGGAAACTGCCGTCCTTGTTCAAGACGACGCCCGGTGCGACCAGCCCGGCCCAAGGCAGCCAGTCGGCAAGCAAGGCAGGGCGCTGGCGGTATTCGGCGAGGTTCAGCATCGCGGCGTCCTCCCCTCACACGTCCAGCAGCGGGCGGTGCTTGATGTGCCGGGCGAAGACCTGCATGAACTGCGGATCGACGCGCGCACCCCACACCGCCAGCGAATGGCCGACGATCCAGAGCACCACGCCGGGAATCCACAGTTGCAGGCCCAGGCCGACAGCGGCGGCCAGCGTGCCGTTGGCGATCGCCACGGTGCGCGGCGCACCGCCAAGCAGAATCGGCTCGGTCAGCGAGCGATGCAGCGGCACCTCGAAGCCGTCCGCAAAGGTGTCCGGGCCATTCATACGACCGCCCCGCCGGAGAAGCTGAAGAACGACAGGAAGAAGCTCGAAGCGGCAAACGCGATGGACAGACCGAAGACGATCTGGATCAGCTTGCGGAATCCCCCGGACGTGTCGCCGAAAGCGAGCGCGAGGCCCGTGGCGATGATGATGATGACGGCGACGATTCGTGCCACCGGCCCCTGGATGGATTCGAGGATGGATTGCAGCGGGCCTTCCCACGGCATCGAGGAACCGGCGGCCTGCGCGGTTCCGGCCAGGAACAACAGCAGCGCGGCCAGCAGCAGCCCTTGCCCCGCAGGGCGGGCCAGGCAGCGCAGCCGCGCAAGACGCAAAGCCGGATTTGCAGAAAAACGGAAAGCAGGAATGGTCATCTGCGTCATGGCAGTTCTCCAAGTGAGTCAGGGGATGGGGAAGTCGCCGCAGCGGGTGCGGCATTGGGAAGTGGCGGCAGCTCGGGAAACGGCGTTTCCAGCGCGTCCGCCAGTTGGTAGCCCACGCCGTCGAAGCCGACGACGCGGGCGATGCTCTCGATGCGGCGCTTGCGCCCGCGCCCGGCGATGTGGATCACCACGTTGACCGCCTCGGCGATCAGCGCACGGGGCGGATTCACCGCCACTTCGAGAATCAGTTGCTCCAGGCGCAGCAGCGCGCCGAGCGCGGAGCCGGCATGGATCGTGGCGATGCCGCCGGGATGGCCGGTGCCCCACACCTTGATGAGATCCAGCGCCTCGGCGCCGCGCACTTCGCCGACGACGACGCGATCAGGCCGCAGGCGCATGGACGAGCGCACCAGCTCGGTCATCGACACCACGCCTGCGCGGGTGCGCAGGGGAACGTGGTCACGGGCCGCGCATTGCAGCTCCACCGTGTCTTCGAGCACCAGCACGCGGTCGCCGGTGGCGGCGATTTCGGCGAGCAAAGCATTGGCGAGCGTGGTCTTGCCGCTGCTGGTGGCGCCGGCGATCAGCACGTTCTGCCGCTCGCGCACGGCGCGAACGAGGAAGCCAGCTTGCGCGCTGGTCATCATTCCGTCGATGACGTACCGCTCCAGCGGAATTACGCCGATAGCACGCTTGCGCAGCGCGAAGGCCGGCCCCGGCGCTGCCGGCGGCAAGATGCCCTCGAAGCGTTCGCCCGTTTCGGGCAACTCGGCGGACAGCAGCGGCTGGCCGCGATGGACTTCTGCACCGACGTGGGCCGCGACCAGGCGGATGATTCGCTCACCGTCCGCCTCGGGCAGTTCCACGCCCATCGGCGCGCGCCCGCTGGAAAGCCGATCCACCCAAAGGGTGCGATCAGGATTCAGCATCACCTCCACCACGTCAGGGTCTTCGAGCGCGGCGGCGATCAGCGGCCCCATCGCCGTGCGCAGCATCTGGATGCGGCGGTCGAGCGACGTGGCACTCATGGACTGCGGAACGGCGCTCATGACGCACGCTCCTGCGCTTGCGCCGCTGCCGCCGCGTCTTCCATCCGCATCGGGTCGGGATGCAGTTCCTCCACCACGTCGCGCACCAGGCTGCGGCCCCGCAGCAGGTGGCGGCCAAGCTGCTCGGTGAACTGCTCGAAGCGCGCTTTGCCCTGCGCGCGTGCCGCGTCTTGGTGCGCCTCGGGAACCGGCGTGCTCACGGTCAGGTAGTAGCGGATGAACAGCGCCAGCGTTTCGATGGCGATGTTCTGGTCGCGCTCCATGCGCTCGGCCTGGCGCGACAGGCGATCAAGCCGCTTGGCAATGGCCGCCTCGCGCTGGTCGGCGGCATCGGGCGACAGCCACGATGCGAGCGCCGCCGCGACGATGGACGACTTGGACACGCCTTTCTTGGCGGCCAGTTCGTCCAGGCGCTTGGCGTGCTCCGGCTGGATGAACAAGTTGAGGCGGTAGTGGCTCATAGCTCGATTCCGTCGTTGGGGTCGAGGGAAGCCAGCCGGGCCGTGCGCTGCATGGCTGGATCAAGCTGGCGCGGAAGGGGAAGCGGCAGGTCGTCGTCGTCGAGCAACCCAAGGTCGGCCGCGGGAGTGGCCAGCTCGGGGTCGTAGGCGACGGCCTCAGTTAGTTCGGGCTGACGGCGCGGGCCGCCGTCGTCGGCCGAACCCAAGTTCTCCAAGCCATCGGCGGATGCCGTGGCCGGTGCGGCGGGCACGGCAGGAATCGCCAGCCCGCTCCAGTCGTCGGCGCGGGCCGGCGGCGCGTCGGCGTACTGCCCGTCCGCCAGCGCGGGCGGCGGCAGCACGCGGCGCTTGAAATTGGCGTCCGCGTAGTAGCGCAGCTTCTTGGCCTTGATCGGCGCCACGCTGGACACCATCACCACGGCCTCGTCAGGCGGAAGCTGCATGACTTCGCCCGGCGTCAGCAGCGGGCGCGCGGTTTCCTGGCGCGACACCATCAGGTGGCCCAGCCACGGCGCAAGCCGGTGGCCCGCGTAGTTGCGCTGGGCGCGCAACTCGGTGGCCGTGCCCAGCGTCTCGGAGATCCGCTTGGCGGTGCGCTCGTCGTTCGTGGCGAACGTCACGCGCACATGGCAGTTGTCGAGGATGGAGTGGTTTTGCCCATACGCCTTGTCGATCTGGTTGAGCGACTGCGCGATGAGGAAGCTGCGGATGCCGTAGCCGGCCATGAAGGCCAGCGCCGTCTCGAAGAAGTCCAGCCGCCCGAGTGCCGGGAACTCGTCGAGCATCAGCAGCAGCTTGTGGCGGCGCCCGATGCCGTCGGAGCCGTCGAGCGATTCGGTGAGGCGACGCCCGATCTGGTTGAGGATCAGGCGAATGAGCGGCTTCGTCCGCGAAATGTCCGAAGGCGGCACCACCAGGTACAGCGATACCGGATGCTCGGCAGCGATCAGATCGGCGATGCGCCAGTCGCAGCGCGACGTGACTTCGGCCACCGTGGGATCGCGGTACAGGCCGAGGAACGACATGGCCGTGCTCAACACGCCGGAACGCTCGTTGTCCGACTTGTTGAGCACTTCGCGCGCCGCCGATGCAACGACCGGATGCGGCCAATCGCCGAGGTGCGGCGTGGTCATCATGCGGTGCAAGGTCAGCTCGAACGGACTGGCCGGGTCGGACAGGAAGTTGGCGACGCCGCGCAGCGTCTTGTCTTCGCCCGCGTAGAGCACATGCAGGATGGCCCCGACCAGCAGCGCGTGGCTGGTTTTTTCCCAATGATTTCGCTTCTCCAGCGCGCCCTCGGGATCGACGAGGATGTCGGCGATGTTTTGCACGTCGCGCACTTCATGCGCGCCGCGCCGCACTTCCAGCAGCGGGTTGTAGGCCGCCGACTTCGCATCGGTCGGGTTGAACAGCAGACAGTGGCTGAATCGGCTGCGCCAGCCGGCGGTGATCTGCCAGTTCTCACCCTTGATGTCGTGGATGACGGCCGAGGTCGGCCAGGACAGCAGCGTCGGCACTACCAGACCGACACCTTTGCCCGAGCGCGTGGGCGCGAAGGTCAGGACGTGTTCCGGGCCTTCATGCCGCAGGTACTTGCGATCGTGCTGGCCGAGGAATACGCCGGCCGGTTGCGTCAGGCCCGCCTTGCGAATGTCCTCCGCATTCGCCCAGCGTGCCGAACCGTAGGTGGTAACGAGGTGCGATTGGCGCGAGCGCCAGATCGACATGCCGATGGCGACCACCACCGCCAGCAGGCCGCTGCCGCCCGCGATGGCGCCGCCGGTATCGAACACGCGCGGCGCGTAGGCGTCGAAGAAGAACCACCACTCAAACAGCTTCCACGGGTGGTAGATCGGCGTGCCGAGAAGATCGAACCAGGGCGAGCCAAGGCGTAGCTGATAGCCAAGGGCGGCTGCTGTCCATTGTGTGGCGCCCCACACACCGGCGATCACGATGCCGAATACCACGGCGATCTGACCGAACAGCACGTTCGTCCCTTGCATGACCTGGCCTCCGATTTCTCCTGCGCTGATTCCTCATGGAAGAAGCGGCACAAAGGCGTGCCGCAAGCGTCAGAATCGGTGCCGGGTCAGTGCCGGTCAAAGACCGTTTTCAGCAGAAAGGTCGAGCAAAAAGACAGAATGAGTGCGACGGCGAATCAAAGAATAACGCCGCAAGCGCAGGCGCATTGCGGCGTGTCGAGCAGAAAAATGAAGGTGATGCGGCGAGCCGCCGACAATCAGAACTTGGGAGGTTCCTTCGGCGGCGTGTACGGCGTTTCACCGTCGCCATAGAACCGCTTGCGTGTGGCCTCAGCCACTCGGTTGCACAGCACGTCGCCCAGCTTGGGGCGATCGGTCTTGCACTGCTGGCGAAGCTCCTTGAGCCGTTCGGGGTTGGCCGCCAGTTCTTCCACCGACGGGACATTCGCTTCTGTGGTGTTGGCCCTCTGAGGCGTTTCGGACTGGCCGCAGGCGGTCAACGCCGCCACCAGTAAGAACGGAATGATCTTCTTCATGGCGCAGGTTCCTCCGGGGGATCAAGATTGCGGCCCAGCATGGGCCTGGGAGATTCCAGAGATTCGATGGCCTGTACGCGCTCAATGAATCGGGCCAGAACCTCCGATGGTTCGCCTATAGGGTGCAGCAGATAGGTTGTCAGGGGTGGGACACGTGATGCCAGGGGACGAGCCACCACCCCCGGCTCTCTGCTGGCTGTAATATGTGCTGCACCCGTAAGCCCAAGCGCGAAGCCGGCCGATACAAGCGCCATCATCAAATCGCAGGAGGCCACGCGCTCCGCGATCAAGGGTTCCATGTCCGCCCGGCGCAGTATCCGATCAACGTGTTTCGCGTGGCTTTCGCAAACCTGCGGGTCGCATAGAACCAGAGGGTAGCGGAGCAGTTCCTCCAACGGAATGCGCTTATGTGCCAGCAGAGGATGCCGAGCCGGCACAGCCACCATGAGCGCATCGCTCCAGACTGGTATAGCGACGATGCCATCGCCCACTTCGTCTGATTGCGCGAATCCTACGTCATAAAGATCGTCATGTAGCCCCTTGATTTGTTGCGACAACGGCACTTCGGAAAAGCGAATTTCGACTTCAGGTTCTTCCTGTCGGCATAGGGCGAGCACTGCCGGAAGGCGCGATGGTGTAATACCGTCCGACAAGGCCACCCGCAACTGACCGTGAAATCCATTGGCTGCTGCTTTTACGCTGTCGCGCGCCTGTTGCAGAACAGCGAATACCCGGCGGGCATGCTCCAGAAACAGCTTGCCAGCACGTGTTAGCCGGGTGCTGCGTGTGGTGCGGGCAAACAGCACAACACCTAGTTCCTCCTCTAGCTCCTTAATGGCACGAGAAAGTGGAGATTGTTCGATGTGCAGCTTCTCCGCTGCCCTAGCGAAGTGAAGCTCCTCCGCTACGGCGAGAAAGTATTTCAGATGTCTCAACTCCATAGACGAATAGCTCCCAATAGCTCCCACGAGTGCGCATCGCAGGCGGTAGCCGCGACCTGTGAGTCGCGGCTACGCTCTGAACAATCAGTTGCCGTCGTTGGATGAACCGCGGGCTGCGGGAGACTGTGCCGCGTTTGGCTTCTTCTTCGCGGCGTCGCACTGCTCTTTCAGCTTCTTCACTTCGGGATAAGCCACGTCACTGATGTACCGCTTCGTATCTGCCAATTGCTCGCATGTCTTCGGCATCGCCTTCTCGTCGTCGTCATGTCCACCGGGATGGGCCATCACGAACGGCGAAGCGAGCGAGGCGCTTGCTAGAACGGCAATCAAAAACGGACGAATTTTCATTTCATAATCTCCTGGGGTGAGACCCAGCCTACGTGGCAGGGCGGGAAATTTCGACCTCCTGCTATGCAAATTGCATAGCAATAAAGCCGAGGTGCATGGGGCATTCGCCCCTAACTAATTTGCCAATCACAAGACACGCTTCATTTCCGCGTATTGGCCGCGAGTGCGAACAATCACCGTTACATCAGCATCGCCACGGTTCCGCCAGAACCAACCGTGATTGCCATTAAAGGCGGCCTGGATCACGCCATCACTTGCGGGCACAGCTCGACCTTTTTCATAGCTGATGGACTGTCCGCCGCCATCGCCGTGGGTATCGAAATTCACTACGCCGCCTTCGCTAGTCCAACTGAACTCGGCCTGTTCGCCGGCCTTCATGCTCAACTTCACTTCGGCCCCTTGGCCGGACTTGAGTACGACGCGCATTTCATCGCGCCAAGCAGAATCGTTCGTCACCTGTGCGGTACTTTGCGCCTGTGCAGGCACGACGGTGCCTGCATTCCCAGTCGTCACGGCAACGGCCTTGGCCGCATCCATTGCGGCGTCGGCAGCAGCTTCTTCGGCCAACTGCGTTTTGATTCCCCCCATTTCCGTCAGGCCGAGTACGCGGCCAATTCCTGTTGGATCGATCGCATGCTCGGAGGGAAGGACGATGGCGACCAGAATTGCGATGGCAGCGACGAGTGCAATAAACGTCGAGCGCAGCAGTTGTTTCGATGAAGGAAGATCGTCGAGGGTTGGCTTGGATACGTTGTACATAAATATTTTCTCCGAGTGCGATTCAGGAAACGAAGTAGCCGGTGAGCTGATAGCCGATCAGAATGAAGCCGGCACACATCATCGCTACGTTTGCGGTGTACGCATGGCGCCAGAAACTTGCGGTTCGGCGCCAGTAGCTCATTGCGATCAGAATGGAGCCGAGCGCAAGCAACTGTCCGATTTCAACTCCGACATTGAATGCCAACAGATTTGGAATCAGGCCATCAGGTGAGATGTTGTATTCGATGATTTTGGTGGACAGGCCAAATCCGTGAAATAGTCCAAATACAACCGTTGCAACTTTCGTGTTGGGCTGAAAGCCGAGCCATCGCTGAAATGCGCCGATGTTGTCGAGTGCCTTGTAAACCACCGAAAGGCCGATGATCGCGTCGATGATGTAGCTATTGATCCCGACGTTGAAATACACGCCAAGCAGCATCGTCGTCGAGTGGCCGATGGCAAATAGCGTCACATACAGGGCGATATGCTTCATCCGGTACAGGAAGAAGATCACACCGAGCAGGAACAGGATATGGTCGTACCCTGTCGCCATGTGCTTCGCCCCTAGATACATAAAAGGGATGAGGTTGACGCCGGATATTTCCTGGATGTAGCCCTTATCACCCTCGGCAACGGCATGGGCGAGCGCCTGATTCGCACACGCGAACAACAGGAGAACCGTCGCCATGAGAAACAGGGAAATCCGTTGCCAGATCGGTCGATAGCGATCCAGTATTACGTCAAGTGATCTTTCACGCATGAATGTCATACCTCAATTAATCTCCTAAAAATCCTTGTTGTTCGAGTGCGGCAAGCATCTTTCTTGCGTTCGCCGCACCATGTGAACCTGTTGATAAATTGGCATCGTGCTTACGCTGGCGCGGTGTTCTGGCGGTCGGTACGCCGATGAATGAGGCGATACAGGGCCGGCAGTACCAGCAACGTCAGCAGCGTCGAAGAGACAATGCCGCCGATGACGACAGTTGCGAGGGGTCGTTGCACTTCCGCGCCCGTTCCAACGTTGATGGCCATCGGTACGAAACCGAGGCTTGCAACCAGCGCAGTCATCAGCACCGGGCGTAGCCGCGTCATCGCGCCATTCACAATGGCATCCTGAATCGGCGCGCCATCGTGGTGCAGCTTGCGAATGAAGCTCACCATCACCAGGCCGTTGAGCACTGCCACACCGGATAGGGCAATGAAGCCGACCCCTGCCGAAATCGAAAGCGGAATATCGCGCAGCCACAATGCGGCAACGCCACCCGTCAGCGCTAACGGCACACCGCTAAAGACGACAGTGGCATCCCGGCCCGAACCGAAGGCCATGAACAGCAGGCCGAAGATCAGAACCAGTACAGCCGGTACGACGACGGACAGGCGTTGGCTAGCCGAGATGAGTTGCTCGAACGTGCCTCCGTAGTTGACCCAATAGCCCTCTGGCAGCGTGATTTCACGGCTTACGCGTTCACGCAGTTCTTCCACGAACGACCCTAGATCGCGTCCGCGCACATTGCTGGTGATAACGATCCGGCGTTTACCGTTCTCGCGGCTGATCTGATTGGGGCCGGGCGCCACTTCGATCGACGCAAGCTGCCCGAGCGGCACGTAGGCGGCTTGGCCCAGCCCGGCAGCAGCGCCGGCCGGAACCGGAATGGGCAGTGTCGCCAGTGCCTTCGGGTCTTGGCGTTGCGCTTCGGGCAGCCGAACTACGATATCGAATCGGCGATCGCCCTCAAACACCTGGCCGGCGACGGCACCGCCAAGGGCGATTGCCACCGTTTGCTGTACGTCGTCGATCGCCAAGCCGTATCGGGACAGCGCATCCACGTTCGGCGTGATCGTCATCAGCGGCAGGCCCGTAATCTGTTCGAGCGCCACGTCGGCAGACCCCTCGATACTCTCGGCCACGGCTTCAATCTTCGAGCCTATTTGGGCCAGTTGCTCCATGTCATCGCCATACACCTTGATCGCCACCTCGGCACGGACACCTGCGATCAACTCATTCATGCGCATCTGCACGGGTTGAGTGAACTCGTAGTTGTTGCCGGGAATGGCGTTCACCGCCTTCTCCAGTTCGGCAAGCAGTACGGCTCTCGGTTTGCGCGGATCGGGCCATTCGCTACGATCCTTGAGCATGATGAAAGTGTCAGCCACCGAAGGCGGCATGGGGTCAGTCGCAACCTCAGCAGTACCGATCTTGGCGACGACTTCCTCCACCTCTGGAAACTCCTTGATCCGCGCCTCCAACTGGCGCTGCATACCAATCGCCTGGGTCAGACTCGTTCCGGGAATGCGCATCGCGTGCAAGGCGATGTCACCTTCATCCAGATTGGGGATGAACTCGGTGCCCAAGCGCGTCGCAAGCAAACCAGATAGCACCACCAGCACTGCCGCCGCCGCGACGACGGCGACTCTCAGCTTGATTGCCTTCTGGAGAAGTGGCGCATAGAAGCGGCTGATGCCGCGCATCACCTTGGTTTCCTTCTCGGAAACCTTGCCGGTGACAAACAGTGCGACCGCAGCAGGCACGAAGGTCAACGACAACACCATCGCACCAGTCAATGCGATCACGACGGTGAGGGCCATCGGATGGAACATCTTTCCTTCCACACCAGACAACGCGAAGATCGGAAGGTAAACAGCCGTGATGATGAACAACCCGAACAGGGCAGGCTTGATGACCTCTGCGCTGGCGCTCGAAACCAGCGAGAAACGCTCATCACGGGTCAGCAGGCGACCGAGCTGGTGCTGTCGTTCACTGAACCTGCGCAAGCAGTTTTCCACGATGATGACCGCACCATCGACAATCAGGCCGAAATCCAGCGCGCCCAGGCTCATTAGGTTGGCCGAGATGCGGTTCTGCACCATGCCAGTGATCGTCAGCAACATGGCGAGCGGAATCACCGCAGCGGTTATCAGGGCTGCACGCAAGTTGCCCAGCAACAGGAACAGCACGGCGATCACCAGCAACGCGCCTTCCAGAAGATTCTTCTGCACGGTTGCGATGGTGCGATCAACGAGTTGAGTGCGGTCGTAAACCGCGTGCGCGCGGACTCCCTCGGGAAGTGTCGCGTCGATCTCAGCGAGCTTTTCTACTGTGCGCTGTGCAACTGCTCGGCTGTTCTCGCCAATCAGCATGAATGCCGTACCCAGCACGACCTCTTTGCCGTCTTTCGTGGCCGCGCCGGTTCGCAGTTCGCTACCCTCTAGAACTTCCGCCACGTCGCCAATTCGGAGTGGCAGTCCATCGCGCGTTGCCACGACAATTTTCCGCAGTCGCTCGATGTCGCGCACTTGTCCGGGGATGCGGATCAGGTACTGCTCGCCATGACGTTCGATGTAGCCGGCGCCGACGTTGGCGTTGTTCCGCGCGACGGCGTTCAGCACGTCGTTCATCGTCAACTCGTAGGCCAGCAGCTTGACCGGATCGGGCGTGATGTGGAATTGACGCACGTAGCCGCCGATGGTGTTGACCTCGGTGACGCCTTTCAGATTGCGGAGCTGCGGACGCACCGACCAGTCCTGCAACGTGCGCAGCGCGGTCGGCGTCCATATTTCCTCGTAGCCCTTTTCGGGTTCCAAGGTGTACATGAATATCTCGCCCAGGCCGGTTGCCACTGGCCCGAGAGAGGGATTCAGGCCCGCCGGAAGTTGCGAAGATGCCTGCTGCAAGCGTTCGGCGACCTGCTGACGGGCAAAGTAAATGTCAGTGCCGTCCTCAAAGACCGCAGTGACCTGCGACAGACCGTAGCGGGAAACCGAGCGGGTGTAGTCGAGCCGAGCGAGGCCAGCCAGCGCCGTCTCAACCGGGAAAGTGACGCGCTGCTCAGCCTCCATTGGCGAGTAGCCTGGCGCCTCGGTATTGATCTGTACCTGGACATTGGTAATGTCCGGTATAGCGTCGATCGGCAAGCGGCTGTAGTTCCAGATCCCCAGCCCGGACAGGGCGAGCACCAATAGAAGCACGAGCCAGCGATGCGCGATGGACGCGCGAATGATACGTTCGAGCATATCCGCGTCCTCAGTGATCGTGGCTTGCGCCAGACTTTTCGATGTCTTGGCGTATCAGGAAACTTTGCTCGGCCACGTAGTTCGTGCCGGGCTTGAGTCCTCCAGTCACCTCAACGTATTCACCATCACGATCGCCAAGTTCGAGCATTCGGACTTCGTATGTCTCGCCGACTTGCGTGAACACCACGGTGAAGTCGCGGAATCGCTGCAACCCCGACTCTTTTACCGCCAGCGGTACGTTGCGCGTGCCTACTGTGACCTCGGCTGCCACGGTCATACCTGGGCGCCAACGTCCCTCCAAGTTCGGGATGCTGACGCGGGCAATGACGCTCTGGCCGCTGCCGGCCACCGGCAACAGTCGCTGAATCTTTCCGCTGGCTTCGGTCTTCCCAGTCGCTGACCGGATTCGTACTGGCTGTCCTGGCTTTAGGGCTTCGGCATCGGTGCCAATGGCGCGCAGGTCGATCCATACGTTGGACGGGTCGGCCAGCTCGAACAGCGCACCTGCCTCGGCCACGTCACCGACGTTCGTATTGCGTGCGAGCACCACGCCATCGAACGGTGCGGTAATCGGGTAGGTACGCATACTGTCGTTGCCCTCTACGACGGCCAGCGTCTGGCCGCGGCGGACTCGCTCGCCCTGCTGCACGTTCACCGATCGCACGATGCCAGGGAAGCGTGCGCCAACCGCCGCGTGTCTGTCGGCATCTAGGACAACGGTTCCCATCAACCGCACAACGTCTCGGATGACTGCCGGCCCTGCTGATTCGGTTTTGATACCGGCATCCTTGGCGATGCCGGCCGGAATGCTTACGCGGCCCTCATAGGACTGGTAAGACCAAGTGGACTTCTTTCCGGCATGTTCGGCGGACACGGCGACATCGAACGAATGCGGCTCGATCACTTCACCGCTGCCGACCAGATAGTTGCCCTCTGGCGTGAACGTGAACTGGTTGACCTCGCCATCCAAACGGGAGAGTTTGATAGTCGCAACGACATCGGCGGGAGCGACTGGCTTGCCGTCGCGATAGGCGTAGAGCCTGTAATGCGGGGGCACATTGGTTTCGTAGATGGTGACTTCCAGGGCGAAGTCTCCATCACGGAGTAGTCGGCCATTGTTTGGCCCGCGCTCATAGCTTCCGCTGGCTTGGGCACTGGCCTCCTCTTTGGGTTTGTCGCCGCCAGGGCTGCATGCAGCGGCAAATACGCAAAGGAGTAACAGGGAGAGAATGCGAATCATGGTGCGGTGTCCTCAACGGTGGCGGTGAGGCGTTCCACCTCGACCAGCAGAAGGTGATAGCGGGTGGCGGCTTCGACAGCACGCGCACGCAGATCGAACAGCGTCCGCTGCGCTTGGGCCAGCGACAAATAAGAGAATCGGCCTTGCTCAAAGCCGCGACGAGTTGTTGTCAGGGCGCTTTCAGCCATAGGCAGCATTCGTGCGCGTAACGATTCAGCCTCTGTTCGCGCGTGCGTGAGTTCTTGATACTTGTCGAACAGGGTCTGGTGGCGCTCGAAGCGTTCGGCGTCACGCCGCGCTTCCAGCGCAGCAAGCTCCGCATTTGCCTGGGACACCGCGTATCCAGAGCGCGTCGGGCTACCCAACGGCACCGAGATCGACATCACCACGCCGTGATCCTTGAAGGCTTCCAAACGTCGCACGCCCAAGCTGACGTCAATGTTGGGTTTGGCTTCGGCCTCCGCGAGCCGGCGCCGGGCGCCGATGGTGTCGGCCCGCAAGCGCGAAGCCCACAGTTCCGGCGTCATAGGCAAACGGGTAGCCAACGTCTCGAATGGCGCCACGGTCGGCAAGGTTTGGAGGTCGCCGACGACTTCGCCGAAGTCGGGGGTCATTGCCCCCCAGCTCGCGGCCAAAGTCATCTTGGCGCTCGCCAATTCGAGTTCAGCACTCTCGCGATTGAGCTGCGCCTCAGCGACCGCAATATCGGCGGCCTGCAAATCCGACTCAGGATTGCGAGCGGCTTTTACCCACGCTGCAACCTCTCGACGGGTGCGCTCCGCTTGCTTGATACGCTCCTCGGCATACGTCAATCGCTGTTGCCTAGCGAGCACTTCAATGAAGCGGGCCGTAGTTGAACTGGCCAGGTCGATCCGCGTTTTGGTGGCCTGATGCTCTTGTTCTCTCAGTTCGGCTTGTCCCAGCGTTTGGCGAGCCTCGCGCTTGCCACCGAGTTCTATGACCCGACCGATGCGCAATGTCGTTTCGGCCGAGCGAATACCTCGCAGGTTGCCGTTCCCGGCGACGTTCTCTACCTCGCCGCCAATGGTGTAAGGCGGTGGCAGGGCTTCGCGCTGCGTGCGGGCTCGAACGGCCTGGAGTTGCGCCGTTTCGGCGGTAATGGATGGATGGGCGGCCAGCGCGCGGGAGACTGCTTCCTCCAACCGCAGGGGTTCGGCGGCTAGGGCTGCGGACGTACCGCAGGCTCCGACGAACACCAAGACTACTAAGCGGATCAAATTCATGAAAACCCTCACGACGACAACAGATGGCGAGCAAACGATTCCGCGTGACGACTTCCCGCGCACGCCGGAGCGGAATCGCCATAAGACCGATCGTCAATCGGTTTTTTGAGCAAAAAAACACAGCACGCGCGCATATGGACTTACCTCGTCATCACAGTGATGAGAGATTCGGTCACAGAATGCAGCCATCCTGTAGATAGGCTGCAAAACGCCAGAACAAGAATGCCTAGCATCGGCCCCAAGTATGAGACAGACGAGTGCTTGGGCGACAGCAACGCCTCGACACGCTCAGGGATAAAATCGGAAAAGAACGCCATCGCCAATGGCACCTGTTCCTTGGCGTGTTGCCGAAATATCTTCTCCACTGCAACGATGGTCTCGGCCACGGCGACAGGACACCCCACTTCGTTTGCAGCGGCAAAATCACAACGTTGTTCCAAGGCGAGTTCCAGATCACGCAACAACCGGCGACGAGTACCTGGCAACTGTATGCTCGACAACACGACAGCGATCAAGCGATGCAGCACATCGCGATTGGCGATGTGAGCCTGTTCGTGCGCCAACACCACACGCAATTGCGTTGGATCAAGTCGCCGCATCAACGAGGTTGAAAGCAGGATGTGGCCATGCCCGACGCCACAGGCCAGCGCCATAGGCTGATCGACATCAAGCACGCGAAGTTTGTCTGGGTGCCCCGGACGCCAGCTTAGGCGCACCATCGAGGCAAGGGTTCGCCGAGCACGCCAAAGACCCACTGCGGCCCGTGAAGCCAGCCAAGCCGCGTATCCCGCCAACAATGCCAATGCTCCCCATAGCCAAGCACTTTGCCCATTGCCGCTCGGGTGCCAAACGCACAGATGCAAGAGCGCGTCAGCGTGCGCAGAGCAGGTAGCGGCAAATCGGGCCGAACTATCAAACATCGACGGCATGGCAATGGTCAGGGCCGTGTAGGCAATACCCGCCAACGCAGGTGTTACCAGCATCCACCAAGATACCCTTGCTCGCTGAGAAGGTGCCTTTCCCCACAGCGCACGGCGCAATGGGCGCTCGAAGGCTCCAATCAGCAGGGTAAGCGTTACCGCCAGCACGAAGCCGGATAGCAATGCAAACTGAAGTAATGGGCCATAACTCGTCATCACGTCTGATCTAATTCAGCACGACGACGGGCAACCAACTCCTCCAGCCTCTTGAGCTGGTCGTCATCCGCCCTTGCAGCAAGATCGACAAAGGCGCTCAGCAACGCATCCGGCTGCGGGCCTGCGACACGACGCACCGTGGATTCCACCAGCTTCTGGATCAATTCCCGGCGGGAAACTCGCGCTGAATACTCATAGGCATGGCTGATCTTTTCGCGCTGGAGCATGGCCTTGCGAAATAGACGTTCCAGCGTAGATTGCACGGTGTTCAAAGAAATCGAGCGGGACTGCCCAATGCGCGCGTACACCGCCTTGGTATCGGACGGGCCGAAACGCCAGATGTCTTCGAGCACGGCGATTTCCAGATCGCCAAGTGTTGGTACGTTGTGATTGGTCAATGTTGTCGGCTCCGAGTTTTGACTCGAATTCAAGAGTATCCACCACAAAAAACCGACCGTCAATCGGTTTATTGTGCCGCCCCGTGCCGGACACTGCTATCGTGGAAGCTAACCAACGGCAGGCCCACGCTGCCGTCCTATCTCCCAGGACACCCCGCCGCCGCGCACCGTCGCGGCAAGCTGCTGCCCCAGCCGCTGTTCGATCACCGGCCGCCACGGCACCAGGCTGAATCCCTTGCCATCGTCGAGCATCGCGTAACGCCCGCTGGCGAGCATGACGGCGCGCCGGTAGATACCGGCCACACGCTGGCCGTCGCCCACAGGCCGATGCTCCAGGCCGGTGTCGGCGGCAATGTCCTTCGCGGCCTGCGTCAGTTCCCGGTTGCGCAGCGTGCCCAGCAGGTTGCGCGCCAGGATCACGCGCTGCCCGCGCCGCTCGGCCAGCCCCTGTTCGGCCAGGAAGTCGGCGCGCTGCTGCATCGCCTGCTTGGCCTCGCCGCCAAAGCCCAGATCGCCCAAGCCCGAGCCGCCGCCGATCAGTTGCTGGTCAAGCCAGGTGGCCCCGATCACGCGGGCCTGCCGCTCGATGGGCAGGTGCGATTTCAGCTCCACGGCCACGCCGCCCAGGCGCTGTGCGTCGTAGCGGCGGCCCTGCTCGGGCAGGTCATCCGGCACCTTCCATAGCCCCACGGCCACGCGCTCCACGATGCCGGCCCGGCGCAGGGCTTCGAGCCGGCGGACGTGGGCCGCAACGACTTCCTGCGGATCGCGGCCCGGCATGGCCTGCCCCTGTGCAATGGCGAGGTGGTGGTCGGTGCGGTACAGGCCATCGCTCGCCAGCGCGGCGATGTTTTTGTCGGCCGCGCGCACGTCGGCCGATCCCTTCACCTCCACCACCGCGCCGGTGGGATAGTTCGCCAGCTCGTCGCGGGCGTTGAGCGCGACGTAGTGGGCCTTGCCATCCACGCCGTCGATGACCAGATAGCCCCGGTCGCGCAACTCGTCGGCCAGCCCCTTCGCGGCCACGCGGCCGATGATGGTTCGGCCATCGTCTCCCGGTTCGAACACCGCCAGCCCACGTGGCTCGCCGCGCATGGCGCGCTGTAGTGTGCGGATGATGTCGCTACGCTCGCCCAGGGCGCGCAGGGTCTTTTCGGCATCGGCATGGACGGCCCAGGTGCCGGGCTGCGTCTCGTCGGCCAGGCCTAGGCGCTGCAAGCGTTGCAGCCGGCCGATCAGCAGCAGGCGCTGACGTTGCAGTCGCGGTTCGTTGAACCGTTCGATCTGCACCCGGCCATCCTCGCCGGCCTCGCGCTTCAAGGTGCGATCCAGGCTCGTCCACCGCTCCTGATCCACCTCGCGCCGCAAGGTCTGCTGGATCTCCAGCTCGGTGCGTGGCCCCAGCCATTCGGTCGCCAGTTCGGCGGCGCGATGGCGGAACCCATCGGCGATGTAGTCGCCCGCGATGATGAGGTCTTTGCCGGTGTCGTCGCGCCCGCGCACGACGATGTGCGTATGCGGGTTGTCGGTGTTCCAGTGGTTGACGGCCACCCAATCGAGGCCCGTGCCCAGGTCGGCCTCCATCCGGCCCATGAGGTGCCGCGTGTAGGTGCGCAGGTCGTCCAGCTCGGCGCCATCCTCGGGCGAGAGGATGAAGCGGAAATGGTGCCGGTCGTCGGCGCAGCGTTCCTTGAAGGCGTCGAGATCGGCGGCATCGGTCTGCGGCCCGTAGGCTTGGCCCGGCTCGCCATCGCGGCCCACGCCATCGCGCTCGATGTAGCGCAGGTGCTTGGCAAGCGACTGTGGGCTGGCCCGCTGCTGGTTGACCAGCAGCGTCTTGATGGTCACGCGCCGCGACATGGGCGTGAGCTTCGCTCCGGCGAAGCGCGCCGCCGTGTGGCCGCGTCCCAAGCGTGAGCCGGGCCGCTGGCCGGTGCCGGCGCCCTTGCCACTGCCGCCAGGACGGCGCACCGTGGACTTGCCGCTGCTGGCCTTGCCTGCCTGCTTGAGCACCTTGGAAACGAAGCCCTGGCCCCGGTTCCTCGGGGCGCTGGGGCGGATGCGGAAATCGTCATCGCGGCGGTCGGTCATGGCTGCTCTCCCTGCAAGCTCTGGCGTGTCCGGTCGTGCGAAGCACGCGGACATGCCTGCATTGGCGCGGGCCTCGCGCCCCACGCGGCACGGCGGCGAAGCCGCTGCGTGCCGCGCCACCCACACGTGCAGACTGGCTTTCGATGCGGCCCGGTGCCGCGTCCTTTTGTCTTGCCTTCCGCCTTTGCCCCTCGCTGGCGCTTCGGGCAGCGGCGGCCCGGCGGCGCTGCTGCGTGAGCAGCCAGCGCGCCGGCGAACGCGGCGACGGCCATCGGCCGGGCGCGTTCGAGGCAAGACGCCTGCACATGGGACGGCTGCGCCGAAGGCAGCGCGAAGTGCGGCGCGGATGCGCTCGCACTGCACGCGCGACGACACGCGGAAGGCCACCGGATCGGCACGCCCGATGGCACGATGAGATGCACGGCGACGTGCAGCGAATCGATGGCCTTCATGGGCGGGATTCCAGCCAGACCGGATGCGCGACGCCGATCACGGCGGATGTGCTGACCGGCCCGAAATACCGGCTGTCGAACGACGCCGGGTTGGTCACACTCAAGAGGAACAGTTCAGCGGGTTCGAGGCGGCGGCATTGCTGCCAGGATGGCAGCGGCCGGCCCCAGCGGTCAGCAGGCAGCACGGCGGCCGAAGGCACGCCGTCGATGCGGACAACGCGGCCAGTGATGCACACCTCCTGCGGTGCAACGGCGCCCACGCGCTTGAGCAGCGGCACGCGCGCCGGCAGGTAGCCACGCTGCGCGGCCAGCGTGGCAGCGTCTGGCGGCAGCGTGGTCAGAACGATGCTGCCCACGGACAGAGGACGTGGCAGCGAGCCGGTATCGTGGCCCAGCGGATCGACGCGATACCAGCCGACCGCCACACTGTCGGACGGGTTGTAGATCAGGCGCGGCAGCGGATGCACGAAGGACGCCAAGGCCAGCGCAGCCAGGCCGCAGGCGGACAGGCCCGCCAGCACGAGGCGAGCGCGCAGGTGCGAGCGAGGACGCGGCGGAATGCCCGCTGCTGTACCGGCAACGGCGGATGGAAGCGTCATGGCAGCGCCCTCCCGGTCAGCCAGGCGGCGTGCCGCTCGGCGGTGTATTCGGGCAGTGGCAGGCGCGCAGCGAGCCGGTTGGCGAGCGTGCGCCAGTACGCGGGCGAAGCGGCGACAGGCGCGATGCCCTGCGCCTCGATGGCGTCGATGCGCTCCAGCACGGCGCGCACCTGCATCTCGCCCTCGGCGTGCAGCAGCAGGCGCGCGCCCGGCTGCACGCCGGGGATGCGCTGCGCCGCGTCGAGCGGCGTGCAAGCCTGCATCACCATGAGCTGCCAGCGGATCGTGCCGTAGTCGTTGGCCTGCCACCGGATGCGGCACAACATGGCACCCGGCAGGAACACCGCGCAGCGCCGCCAGCGGTCGAGCTGGAGCGTGCGCGCAGGTTCGCCGAAGCGCAGGTAGAGCTTGAAGCGCGGTTCGATGTAGGCCAGCGCCACGCGCGTCAGCGGCGCGCTGGCTGGATGGCCGGAAGGTGCTGCGAGCGCAGCCGTGGCCGCGCCAGCGGCAGGCGAAGCGGATGCGGTCATGGGGTGTTCTCCCTGCGGTGCTCTGGAAACTCCCGCTCCAGCAGGCCGCGCAGCAGGTCAGCCACGGTCACGCCCTGCGTGAAAGCCGAAACCTTGATGCGCGCCCGCATCGCGGGCGTGATGTCGAGGGTCAGGCGAGCCGTGTAGAGGTCGCCCTTGCCAAGTGCATCGGCATCGCCCTGGCGAATCCACGCCTCGGCGTGCGGATTCGCCGGTGGGCGCGCGCCGATGCCGACGCGCTTTGCGCGAGGTGGCGGCTTCGCTGTCATGTCGGCCACCGCAGCAGTTCGTCCACCAGCGCGGTGATTTCGCGCGCGGCGGCGCTGTCCGGCGCCGTCTCGCGTGCAAGCCGGCCAGCGGCCACGCTGTCGGCGAACACGATGCGCTGATGCACTTCCGCGCGCAGCGCAGGAAGCGGTTGGTCGGCCAGCGCCTGGCGCGCTTCGCGCCCGATCACGGTGGTACTGATGCGCCGATTGATGACGAAGGCCGCGCGCAGCGCAGGCCGAAACACCTGTGCCTCGCGGATCAGCGCCACCATCTCGGCGCTGGCCCACAGGTCGTAAGGGCTGGGCTGCACGGGGATCAGCACGCGCTCGGCCGCCAGCAGCGCGGAGCGCGCCAGTGCCGCGATGCGTGGCGGGCCGTCGATGATGACGTGATCGGCCCGCCTGGCGAGTTCTGGCGCCTCTTGGTGCAGCGTTTCGCGTGCAAGGCCCACGGCGCTGAACAGCCGTGGCAAGCCTTGCTGGCTTCTGCGCTGTGTCCAGTCCAGCGATGAACCCTGCGGGTCGGCGTCCAGCAGCACGACGTGCTGGCCGCGCATCGCCAGCTCGCCGGCGATGTGCGTGGCGAGCGTGGTCTTGCCCACGCCGCCTTTCTGGTTGAGCAGAGCGACGATCATGGCGCGGCCCTCCGTGTTGGAAAGCCGGGCTTTTGCTGCTGCGCTTGTGGCCGCGTGGTGGTTGTCCACCGCAGCGGCGTTTCTCTACTAAAAGTTAGAGAAATTAAGTTAGGGAAGTTAGAAGGTGCGCAAACCCAATGCTGGCGCGGGTTTGCGGACGATCGGCACGCCTGATAGCACGATAGTCCCACGCCTGATAGCACGATACCCCGCACGCCTGATAGCACGACACCATTCACAGGTTTTCCCGAAGTTATCCCCGTGCCGTCTGCGGCACGGGCCGGAACGTCAGCAGCTCCATGCCGTTGTCCGGCATCCGCTCGATGCCCAGGACGTAGCCGGGCAGCGACTGCCGCGTGACCAGCGCGCGCAGGTCGCAGGCGAAGTCGTAGGGCTTGGCGGTGCTGCCGGACTTCTGGTGCAGGTAGCGGAAGTCGAACTGCCAGCCGTATGCCTGCTTGCCGCCGTGCTTGCGCACCAGGCGGTACAGCCACCGCTCGATGCCGCCGGTGAGCCGGAAATATGCCGGGTCGATGGTCAGCACCAGGGCGGCGTCGAGCACGCCCGCGTAGAACCAGTCCGGCAGGATCAGCTCGATGCCCAGCGGCGTACCGCTGGCATCGGCCAGTTCCTTCCATTCGTTGATCCACGAGAAGCGATGCAGGCGCCGCCCGGTCGTCTCGCGGATGGACGTGGCCACCGTGGTCGATTGCAGCCGGTCGAGCGCGGCCTTGAGGCGCTGGTAGTCGCGCAGCGACTTGCCGCGCCCGATGAAGCGCAGGATCTCGTAGGGCGTGGCGCGCATCAGCCGCGACGGGCGCAGGCCCGCGTCCTTTGCCTCCACGATCTGCGAGGCAGCCCATATCAGCACGTCCGCATCCCAAATCGTGGCGATGCCGTGCTCCTGCGTGCCTTCCACGCGGATCGTCACGTTGCCCGCACGGAAGTCGATGGGCTTGACCCGCTTGGACTTGCCGAGCGAGAAGAACGGATAGGCCATCAAGTCCTGGCTGTCGCGCGGCGCCATGTCGCCGGGCAAGGCGCGGAACAGGTCGAGCTGTTCGCGCTCCTGCAACGGCCGCTGCCGGGACGGCAGCGCGGTGCTGGACATGGCGATGGCCTGCTGCGCGCCGCCGATTAGCGCGCACGGCTGTCGGCCGAGTGGTGTTCGGCGTATTCGGGATCGGAAGTCGTCTCGAAACTGCGGTCGGCAGCCCAGGCGTCGAGGTCGGCCACGGCGTACATGACGCGGCGGCCGAACTTGCGAAAGCGCGGGCCGCCGCCGATCACACGCTGCTTTTCCAGCGTCCGCGGCGACAGGCGCAGGTATTCGGCGGCTTCGTCGTTGGTGAGATAGCGTTGGGGCTGCGCGGCAGCGGTCGAGACAGTGGCGGCAGGCCGCAAGGGAGCGGGACGCATGGTGTGAACCTCCATCGGTTGAAAGCGCCCGGCCACACAGCGCGACCGGATGGAGGCAGTCTCAGAAAACCAAGCTGTTCTGCTCAGGGTCGTTTTGCGTCGTCCTCAAAACGACCCTTCTCAAGCGGCGGAAGCTGTGCTAGACGGCGATAGCCGCCGCGCATCAGCGCATCACCGCGCCGTACCAGGCGGCGTACCTTGGAGCGCAGCCCGCCATCGCTGTACCAATCGGCTGCGGCATCTACGCCGAACAGTCCTTCCGCGACTTCACGCAGGGATGCGCCCGCCAGGGTCGCGTCGAGCGCCTGCAAGCTGTGCAGTTCCAGCAGTGCGGTAGGTGTCGGTCTGGGCTTGGCGGCCGCCAGTGCTCCGTGGAGCGCACGACCGCGCGCAGGCGCGGCGGTGCCGCTCCGTTGGGCATAGGCCACGGCCATGCCGTCTTCCAGGCCGGGCGCGAACGCGAAGCGCAGGCAATGACCTGGGCTGCGCGCGATCAGCGCCAGCCCTTTACCGTCATGCAGCAGTTGCTTGTGACCGGGGATGCGCCAGAACGCGAAGGTCGCCGCATCCTGCGACGGATCGGCATCGGGGTAGAGCTGCACCACGGCGGCATGGCCGGGCAGCCAAGCCGGATGCGCGTCGCGCGCATCGAGCGCCGGGTCTTCCAGTAGGCGTAAGCCCCAGCGATGCGCCGTGTCTGGCCGGCGATGACGGCGAAGCCAGTCGAGCCGGTAGTCGGGATGCCTGCGCAGATACTCCCAAGCGAGCGCGAGCGCATCCAGCCCAAAGACATACAGGTATGCGGCAGTCGGATACCAGTGTGCGAGGTGATGAGGATTGACCATGACGCCTCCTCCTGCGAACAGGACTCGCCGCCACGGAAGAACTACGCGCTACATCGCCATCGTTAGAGCGTCATGGGTTAAAAAGGCGAATGGGATTGTCAAGACCGATTGGCTCCGATGCGTTGCGGTATTCGTCTCAATGATGTGGCGGCAGCGCCCCGAACTTGGAGTGCTGCACAGGCCAGCCTGCCGCAGCCCGCGCTGGGCATCATGTCAATTTGGATCAGACTGGTGGGGCTACGCCGCAAGAATGCTGATTAAGACCTGCCCGGTATGACGCCAGACTGAAAAAGTCACAGTCGGCCGTATTCAATCCGAGATCGCGCCATCGCGCTCGGCCAGCCGGGTGTATTCCGACAGCGTGCGCGTAGGGCGGAAATAGGTGTCGCGTAACACGGGCTGCTTGCACGGCCCGACGATGCCGGCCAGATCGGATAGCTTGACAGTGCCCTGCGCCGGGATCCCCAACCCCAAGTCGATGAGGCCCCATGCGGTGTCGCCATCGGCGGGGTCGAGCGCGGCCAGCAGCCAAGTCACATGCGCGTCCGGCGTGAACAACCGCACCACGGGCACCGGGTCGATGGCCCGGCCAGCGGCGCGGGCCTCGCCGTTGGCGAGCAGTTGCGCGCGCTCCGGGGCGGTGGCGAGTGGCTGGGGCATGGTCGGCAATTCCACAAATCCAATGATGCACGAATGCGGTTTCACGCCAAAGCGCAGAACCGCGAAACCGGATTTACGCCTTCGTGCGCAAGCACGGATGCGGTTCCGTGGCTTTGCCGGAACCTGCCGATGCGGATTTCCGTAAAGGCACAAAAACGTAGAACACCAAATGAACACTATAGATTGTAGCCCTATAGGGCGCAATGGGCTGTCATCTTGGTTTTTCGAGGGAAACCATAGGTGGCGGCTAAGAACTCATTGGCGAAGGCGTTGAAGACAGTCAGAAAGGCGCGTGGCTTGAGCCAGGAAGCCTTTTCTGACGTGTCCAGCCGTACCTATATGAGTACCCTCGAACGCAACCTTAAAAGCCCGACCCTGCATAAGCTGGCCGAGCTGTGCGAGGTGATGAAGATCCACCCGCTCACGCTGCTGACGCTGGCCTATGCGGGCGACAGTCCGCGCAAGGCCGACGAGCTGCTGGCGCAAGTGCGCCGGGAGCTGGAGGCGGTGGCCAAGGAACGCGACTCGGCGAAGCCTCGTGCGTGACGTGGTGGTGTGCTGCGACCAGCAGCACAGCGCCCCGCCGCGGTGGGCGGGGCGCTGCGGCGGTCACGCCGCCTGGGGCTTGCTGCGCGACCAGATCAGGTCGTGCGTGCCGTCCTCGCCTTCGATCAGGCGGGCATAGACCGGAGCCGGGAACGAAGGATCGTCGAGGGTCACGGACTTGTATTCCCGCCCGGCCTCGCTGGTCTTGTTCCATGCCGCGCCGATGTCGTGGCCGGCGGCCTGGAGGCGGAAGTCGGGGGCGTTCTCGCTGCTGCCCTTGTCGTTGGGAACCAGCTTGACCTTGACGTTGAGCGTCAGGGTGCGCAGCGTGCCGGTGAAGCCGTCTTTGTCGGTGGTGAAGGTGCCGATGTTGGCCATGATGTTTTCTCCTTTCGGTTGAACAAGGTTCGCGCCCATCGCGTCCTTGTTGTGATCCGGCCGGCGGGGGGACGGGCTGGCTGCACCGCTTGCGGTCGAAACGCAGTGGAGAGCCGGGAGGCGAAAAGAATTTGTTGCGCGTGGAAGCCGCGTAGCGGCGGGGAAATTGTTTTCGCCGGACGGTTGCAGCCATAAGCCCGAGGCGCAGCCGCACCCCCGCCAGGATTCACAACGAGACAAGGACGCCTTGGGCCGAACCACTCCGAAAGGAGATGGGGCCGACTCGGCATCCCCGCCCGAAGGCTTTTCCGGCTCGCCCGCTGACGCGGGCCAGGTCAACCACCCGACGACAGGCGAGAACGCCCACGCCGCACCTTGCGGCGCCGGTCTTGATGCGTGGCGTGGAAGCTCCATAGCGATGCCGGGCGGGTTGTCGGTGAACCGTCCTTCGTGACGTGATGGGCAGGAACCGCCAGCGTTGAGGACGGGCACGCACCTGCACAACCTGCCGCAGCGAGCGCCAGCGTGTTCGCCAGCGCCCGCCCATCGCGGCGGGGCGCTGGCCGGGCCGATCCGGCGCAGCCGGTTCGGCGGCATCGAGGGGCGCCAAGCATCGCGCGGCGGGGATAGCCCGCAGGGCTTTCCCCTGGAGGCAAGCGAAGCGCGCAGCGCCGCAGGCGCGAAGGCGTGAGGGATTGAAGCCGAATGGCCGTGACAGCGAAGTCGGCACGGGGCGCAGCCCGAAAGCCCGGCGGCGCTGTGCGCCGACACGCTCAGGCCGTTCCAGATTTCCAAACAGGAAACGCGGACATGCCTCTGATGAAATTGGCGCGGCCTACGCTGCAGGGTATGCACGCGGCAAGTCGAAAACCGCTGGTGATTCCCGCGCACTGCGGGCGCTTCGGCTTGCAGGCCCATGCGGGCCGGCCATTGCCGGGCGGGAAGCCCGGTCACGTCAACGCCGCCGCCTGAACTGCCGTGATGGCGGCGGCGTTCCGATTCGGTTGCGGGCTTGGAACACCGGGCGCGGCCACTGCCGCGCCCGGATTTTGCGTCCACCGCGCCCAGGTCGGAACGGCCTGGGCGCGGTGCTGAACGCGGTTATTTCTTCGTCTCGATGAGCCACCACACGGCACGCGGCAAGGCGTGGCCCGTGATGGGATGAATGTCGGTGAGGTCAGCGCAAGCCGACCAGCCCAAGGGCGGGCGGTAGCCGCGCACGTCGCCGTCGCCGTGCCAGCGGCGGGCGCGCACCGTGCCGGGGGCGTAGATCGCCGCCATGCGCGGGCGGCTGGTGGTGGTGCGGGTCATGGGGGCTTCTCCTTGCAGCGAAGCGCCCCGGTCGAGGCCGGGGCGCTTGCCTTCGGCGCGGGTCAAGCGGCCAGCGCCTCGGCTGGTTCATCCGCCATTGCCTCGGCATCCTCCGGGGCGTCCTGCTCCGGGCCTGCCTCCTGCGCGGCATTCTGCGGGCCTGCGGCCTTGAAGATGGCGGGCATCCAGCCCGTGCCATCGGCCAGCCGCTCGGCCTCGCTGGCAATGTCGGCCTTCTTGAGCTTCGCCAGCCGGGTGACAGATTCCGGTGCAAACGCGCCCACGGCATCCAGAATCACAGCCTTGGAAACGTGCTTGAAGTAGCCTTCTGCGGTCGGCTTCCACCATGCGGCCATGTCGAGGCCCACGGCCTGCGCCAGTTCCTCGCCGGGCTGGTGCGCCGTGGCGCGAGGCGTCACCACGTCCACCGTGGAAGCCACGCACACGGCCAGCAACCGCACCAGTTCGTCTTGCGACTTCGCCAGCAGCACAGCGAGCAGTTCGGCGCTGTCCTCCGGCAAGGCTTCACCGGCCACCTGTTGCAGTTCGCGCAGCGCCACGGCAGCGGGCGATTCCGGCCAGTCCGGGGCCATGCCTTCCAGTCGGTCTTGCGCCGTGAGGCGCACGCCCAGCGGCAGGCCATCGCCGTAGGCGTCGGGCTGCAAGACGGTCTGCACCATGCCATGCACCAGCGCGGCCAGCGCGACATGCGGATGCCGTGCAACTTCGATTTGCAGCGCCGCCGTGCGGTGGGCGCTCAACCGCTGCGCCAGCCGGTCGGACAGGCTCGCGGCCTTGGGCGCGTCGTCGGCGTCCTCGTGCTCGTCGTTGGCGGCTTCGCCTTCGGCACTGCCGAAACCGCGCCGCAGCTTTTCCAGCGTGCGCAGCGCCTTGGCCTCGGCTTCGCGCAGCAGGCCGCGATGAATGACGGCCTCGCCGTTGCGGTCGATGGTGACGATGGCACCGGCCACCTCGCGCACCTCGGGGGCATAGCCCTGCAAGGCATCCTCCGCGTCTTGCAGTTCCCCGACCACCTGATCGCGCCGCTGTTCCAGCTTCTCGGCCTTGGCCTTGTCCTCGGCGTCGCAGGCTTCTTCCAGTTCGGCGTCGATCTTTTCGAGGCGGGTTTCCAGCGAGGCGATGCGGCGGGCTTCGCGGGTGGTCGGCTCGCGGCGATGGCGCGGGGCGTTCTGGAACGCCTGCCGTTCCTCGTAGGCCAGATGCGGCACGGCCTCCACCCATGCCCACCCCTCGGCGCGCACGTCCTCGGCCAGCGTTGCCAGCTTGTCGCGCACCAGCGTTTCCAGCACTGCGGTATCGGTGAGGTAGGTTCCGGCATCGCCTTCTGCGAACAGGTCGCGGCGGACGCCGCCGCCTGCCTGCCGGTAGGTGTCCAGCCCGACGAAGCGCACCAGCGCGTGCGAGGCGTCGATTTCGCGTTCGGTCAGGCGCTCGCGCAGCTTGGACGGGCTGCGCTGCCATTCCGGCGCACCAAAGAACGCGGCTTCCTGCGCGGCGTGGTCGTCGGTGATGGTCAAGGCCATCAACTGTTCCAGCGTGACGGTTCCGGCGCGGTAGTCGGCCATCAGGCGCGGCGCGATGTGGGCGAGCTTCAAGCGGCGCTGCACCACCAGCGGGGACACGCCGAAGTCGGCGGCAATGTCCTCGATGGGCCGGCCTTCCTTGACCAGCGCGGCGAACGCCTCGAACTGGTCGGCGGGGTGCATCTGCTCGCGCATCAGGTTTTCCGCGAGGCTGACGGTACGGGCCGAAGCATCGGGCACCAGCAGGCACGGCACTTCGTAGTCGGCGGGGATGCGCTTCTTCTTCGCCAGCAGCTTCAAGGCGGTCAGTCGGCGGTCGCCTGCCACCACCTCGTAAGCCTCGCCATCTGCGGAAAGGATGACGATCAGGTTTTGCAGCAGGCCGATGCGGGCAATGCTCGCGGCCAGTTCGGGGATGGACAGGCGCGGCATCTTGCGGGCGTTGCGCTTGGAGCGGCGCGGCAGCAACTGCGAGAGCGGAACCAGAATCAGGTTCTTGGACGGGTCGGCCATTTCCAGCGGTGCGGCGGCTTCGATGGCGACGGCTTCGGTTTTGAGTACGGCGTTCATGGTGATAACTCCTTGCGGTTAGGGATGCAGCAGCGAGAGAAGCGGCAAGGGCTGCTGCCTGCCCCTGCCGCGTGGGGATTCAGGCTTTCAACTGGCGCAGGCCATCGGCCAGCAGCCACAGGGCGCGATTCAGGCGCACGCTTTGGTCGATGCCCTGCACGGGCCGGGTGGTCTGGCGGCGGCCACTCGCGGCGCGGGCGGACAGGCCGCCTTTGGTCAAGTTCTCCTGCGTGCGGTTGAACACGCTCCACAGGTCGCGGCGGTCGTCGTCATGGCGGCGCGGCATCAGGATTTGCGATTCCGTGATGGGCGCGGGCTTGTCCTCGTCGTACTTCAACGCCAGCGCAGCGCGGGCGAACACTTCCGATTCCCCGGCGTCGAGCGTGATGGCGCGCATGGCATCGCGGGATTCCTGCGCCCGGTCAAAGCCGTGCAAGACTTCGTAAGCGCCTTCGATGACGTGCCCGGCTACGTCGCCCTTGTGGGGTACGCGCACGTCCGCCACGGTGTCGCCGCAGACAAGGCCATTGCTGCATACGAACCGGAACATTCCGGCGAGCATCTGATAGCTGCTAGTGCCGTCATGGGAGTTCAGCAGGATGATTTCGTTGGCCTCGCGGCCGTTGATCTGGCTGGCGTGGCGCAGCCGGATCATGTGCTTGGTGTAGTCGCGGCGGTCGTCGTGGCGCACGCGGGTTTGCGTCACCATGAAAGGCTCGAAGCCTTCCCCCCGCAGTTCTTGCAGCACGGTAGCGGTGGGGATGTAGCTGTACCGCTCGGAGCGGCTTTCGTGCGGGGCGTCCGCGAAGATGGACGGGGCCACGGCCCGGATTTGGTCGTCGGACAAGGGACGTTCCGAACGCAGCACCGGGGAACGGGAAGCGAAGCGGGATGCGAGTTGCATGATCTTTCTCCTGACAAAGAAAAGAGGGTTTGCTGTTCACCGCACACCGGATTCCTAGATTCGGAGCCCAGCCTTTCGGCTGTTTGGTGCGGTCGGCACGAGGAACCCGGTTGGCCCTGTTGCCACCGTCTTTCCTGAGTTCATCGCCCGCGACGGTCAGGAGCGCGCGAACGGGGGCCGTCAAGGAGGCAAGCGCGGGGTTGGTGCGGCCCGCAGGCGCAGCCGAGGACACGGCCCTGCGCGCCTTGACGGCACACGGCCGCGGGCTACAGTCGCGGACAAGGTGATGAAGTCAGGGGAGACGGCTGGGCATGGCAACGGCCCCTCCACACGCCGACCGCACGGCAAGCGAAGCGCGCAGGCCCGAAGCTGGAAGCCGGGCCGTAGGCGTCAGCCGAGCGGAGCGAGGGAACGATGGAAGCCCGTCAGGGGCGAGACGCCGCAGGCGGCTCGATGCGCTACGCGCACGAGAGCGCGACCGGCCATGTTTCTTGGCCGGGGACGCCCTGACTTCAAGGCTCGATGCACAAGCTCATGCGCCAGTCATCGGGAAACAGGTTCGACAGCGACTGCTGTGGTCTGGCCGATCCGGCGCAGCCGGTTCGGCGGTCTTTGAGGGGCGCCAAGCATCGCGCGGCGGGGATAGCCCGAGGGCTTTCCCCTGGAGGCAAGCGAAGCGCGCAGTGCCCCGCAAGGGGCGCGCAGGCATCACGCCGAGTCGTCAGGGCGCAGGCTGGATTCCGATACCGGCATCCACGGCGATGACGAGTCCAGCAGGTAGCGCGCACCGTGCGCGTACAGACCCGACAGCCCGGTGGGCTGGTAGAACCCGGTGACGCGGCGCCGGAACTGTGCGCCGTACTCGTTGGCGTAGATCACCGCGTCGCCGATCTTGAAGCGCAAGGGCTGGCCGTTCTCCGGCGCGAACGGCTTGAGCGCATCGTGCTGTGCTGTGATTTCGATGATGTGGTCGTGATGGCTGCTCATGGCATTGATCTCCTTCGATGGTCGAGAAAGCACAAGGAGCGCGCGGCGCTCCCACGGCCAGGTCAGACAGCGATCCGCCCGGCCAAGCGCGCATCGCGCGCATAGGCGCTCAACCGCTTCTCGGCGCGGAAAGACAGGTCGCGCTCAATCGGCAGGCCCAGCCCGCCGCGCACCGTCGCCAGTTCGCCCAGGCTGACCCAGCCGATTTCCGGCGCCCCCAAGCCCAGGTCGCAAAGACCAAAGGCGTGGTCGTGGTCATCGGGATCAATCTCGGTCAGTAGCCAGGTCGCGCCGGCGTCCGGCGTGAACAGCTTGACCACGGGGGCCGGATCGAAGTCCGGGTTCTCCAAGGATTCGCGGCCGTTGGTCAGCAGCACGATGCGCTGCTCGTCGGTGATGAGTGCGTTGTTCATGGTGAACTCCTGAAAGGTTGCCGGGCGAAATTGCCCGACCCTTCCAGGGCACGGCGGAGCGCAAGCAGTCAGGGGTCAACGACGGCCGCCAGGACGCAAGCGCCGTCGGCGCGCAGCCCTTGACGGCGAGAACGCCGTGGCACGATGAGGGGAACAGCAAGACCGCCTCCCTCGCACCTCCACGTACTCTGGTTTTCGGTAAGCGAAGCGCGCAGGCCCGAATAGCCATCCGGGCCGGAAGCATCAGCGATGTGAAAGGCGGGTAGTTCTTAAATGCGCGCCCAGTCCCGGTGCAGATCGTCAACGATCATGGGATGACGGTGCCCGCCTCGGTCTGCATGTTCGCGCAAGTGAGGATGATCTGGCGGTAGATCAGGGTGATCGTGGGCGATGTCGGAAGAATCTCTAGCGGGCCAGAGCCACAGCGCCAGTCCCACTCCGACAAGACCAATCAGCGACATGATGATGAAGGTCGATTGCAGCCCAAAGGCAGCGCCGAAGCGACCGGCCAAGGGATAGCAAATGAGCCAGCACGCATGGGACAGGGCGAATTGCGCGGCAAAGACCGCAGGGCGATCCTCGGGATGAGCGGAGCGGCGCAACAGCCGGCCGGAAGGTGTTTGCGCCACGCTGTAGCCGAAGCCGACCACAAACCAGATCACCACCAGAACGGCATAGGTCGGAATCATTGCCCCGGCTGCCGTTCCCACAACCAGCATCGTCGCTCCCGCAATCATGACAGGTCGATCAGCAATCTTGTCGAGCAGGCGAGGCAGCGCGAAGGCCGCAACCATCGACCCGCCTCCGAAGGCCGCCAGCGCCCACGCCACCTCGGATTCGCCCAGGCCGAAGCGTGCCTTCACGATGACCACCGTGTTCACGATCACCATTGACCCCGCTGCTGCCACAGCGAGGCTGATCGCCAGCAGACCCCGAAGGCGCGGTGTGGCGAGGTAAATGCGCGTGCCCCGCGTAGTGCGATCCCATATGCCACGACGCGGGCCGGGAACGGTTGTGGGAAGCCTCACGCTGACCACCAGCGCGGCTGACACGAGGAAGCCGAGAACCGTTCCGGCAAACAGGTTGTGGAAGCTGATGACTGTCAGTAGCGCGGCGGCCAGCATCGGGGAAATCAGGCTTTCCAAATCGTAGGCCAGCCGGGAAAGCGACAGTGCTTTCGTGTACTCGTCTTCGTCCGGAAGGATGTCTGGGATAGTGGCTTGAAAGGTCGGCGTGAAGCCTGCGGACGCCGCTTGCAAGACGAAGATCAGCAGATAGATTTGCCAGATTTCGCTGACAAAGGGCAAGCAGAGCGCAACGGATGCTCGTACTAAGTCAAGGGCAACGAGCAACGACCGTCGCGGCAGCCGGTCGGCGAAAGCCTGCGCGACCGGGGCGACTCCGACATAGGCAAGCATTTTTATGGCAAGTGCCGTTCCGAGTACCGCGCCGGCATTCGCCCCGGCCAGATCGTAGGCAAGCAGGCCAAGGGCTACCGTCATCAGGCCCGTGCCGACAAGCGCAATCACTTGAGCGGCGAACAGGTGACGGTAGGTACGGTTCTTCAGGACGGAGAGCATCGGCGGGCCTCAAAGCAGTTTGGTCAGTGCCTTCATTTCGGTCAAAACGGAGTCTTCGTCATGCGCTAGGCAATGGTCGATGTGGTCGTGGATCAGGACGCGCTTTGCGGCCGTGACCGCGCTTTCCACCGCCGCGAGCTGGCGGGCGATGTCGAGACAGGATTCCCCACTTTCGATCATCCCTATGACGTGCCGAAGATGACCATCGGCACGTTTCAGCCGCTTCACGAGATCGGGATGGGTTGAGTGCTTGTGTGTCGCGTTCATGTGGTAATTATATCCCCCCTGGGGGGATATGGAAAAGTGCGCCGCCCGCGAAGGAGCGACGCACCGAGGGCCGCACGACGCAATCAGCCCGCCGTCGGCGCCGTCATCGACTGCAAGTGCTCGATCACGCCAGGCTCAACGAACACGCAAGCCTGCTCGTCCGCGATCGGCACGTTGAACACCTGCGCGAACACCGTGCGCCGCAGATGGGCCAGCCGGCCCGTCCGGTACGCCTGCTCGGGCTTCATACGCCCGCCAGCCTGCGAGCCGCTGCGCTGCGGATCGCATTCGACCAGCGCGACAAAGCCATCGTCGGCCAGCTTCTGATGCTCGGGGCACAGGCCCCAGCCGGTCGCCGTGTGGCGCTCCAGGCTCGCGCGCAGGCGCTTGTCCAGCAGGATCGCGCCGGTATCGAACGTCGTGCCGCAGACCAGGCAAACGTGCTGTTCGAGGGAAACGTGTGATTTGTCGTTCATGACGGTTCTCCGGTTGCAAGGGCGGAATTGCCCGGAACCGTCGCCCTCACGGCGCAGCGCAGCAGTCAGGGGTCGCAGACGGCCGCCAGGACGCAAGCGCGCACCGCGCGCGCAGCCCTTGCACGGCGAGAACGCCGTGATACGGTGAAGGGACACAGCAAGACCGCCCCCTCACACCACCCTACGCACGCGGGTTTTAGGCAAGCGGAGCGCGCAGGCTCGGATCAGCGAGCCGGGCCGGAGGCGTCAGTGATGGAAGCCCGCATGGGGCGAGACTCGCGCAGCGAGGCTCGATGCGCAGCACGACAGCGCGACGGCGGCACGCCGGGACGCCAGACTGCTTGGGAAAGGACTACTCGTTGTCGGTCTTGCGCTGCTCGATCTGCAACTGCGCCCGCTGCGTTGCCTGTTGCAGTCGCTCCACCAGCACGCCCCTCGGCGGCAAGGCGGTCAGGTACTCGGCGACGTGGATGCCTGACTTGTCCAGCTCCAGCAATTCGATCTGCTCGCGTTTCTTGCCGGTGCAAAGGATGATCCCCAGCGGCGAGGCTTCCTCCGGCTCGCGTTCGTGCTTGTCCAGCCAGCGGAGGTAAAGCTCCATCTGTCCCTTGAAAGCCGCCTTGAACTCGCCGACCTTCAACTCCACTGCCACCAGCCGCCGTAGCTTGCGGTTGTAAAACAGCAGGTCGAGATGGAAATCCTCGCCGTCAATTTGGATGCGCTTCTGCCGGGCCACGAAGCTGAAGCCCGCGCCAAGCTCCAACAAGAACGACTCCATTTCGCGGATGATCGCCGCCTCCAAGTCGCCTTCCTGCCAAGTGTCCCGCAGCCCCAGGAAGTCGAGGATGTACGGGTCGCGCATGACCAGGGCGGGCGACATGCGCTGCGCATCGCGCATCGTCGCCAGTTCCTGCGCGATCGTCTCGCCCGGCTTTTGGGACAGCGCCGTGCGCTCGTACAGCATCGAGTCGATGCGCTCGCGCAGCGTCCGCACGCTCCAGCGTTCGGCGCTCGCCATCTGCGCGTAGTAGTCCCGCTGGAGCGGGTCTTTCAGCGGCATTAGGGCGATGAAGTGCGTCCAGCTCAATTCTCGTATCAGTGATACGAGAATCTGCTCGTCGGGGAAGGTGGCCGCGAACTGCACCATGCGGCGCAGGTTCTGCTCGGCAAAGCTGCTGCCGTATTCCTTCACCAACTGCGCCGCCAAGGTGGGCAGGACTTCTTTGCCATAAGCGCCCCGGCGCCCATCCAAGACCTGCGTGTGGATGCGCTGGCCGATGCGCCAGTAGAGCATCGTCAGCTCGCTATTCACCGTCGAGGCGGCGCGCTTGCGCGCCTCCTCAATCAGTACCCGAATGTCGCCCAGCAGCGCCAAAGGCGCTGCGGACGATGCTGCGGATGACCGGCGCCCATTCATGCCGCCGCCTCCGCAAGCTGCCGCGTGCCCGTGATAGCCTGGCGCCGGCTGGCCACCAGCTCGGCCGCATCGCGCACCGGCTTGTCTTCGGTGTGGACGTAGTGCATGAACATCGCCACGGTCTTGTGGCCCGTCAACTTCATGCCCACTTTGGTCGGCACGCCCGAATTGGCAATGTCGGTGGTCGAGCGATGGCGGATGCCGTGCGTGCCGACGTGCGGGACGCCGGCGGCCTTGAGCACCCGGCACCAGCCGCCATAGTGCTCGCCAAAAGTCAGGTGTTTGGTCGGGTCATTGGGCGATGGCAGGACATAGGGGCAGCCCTCCCGACGCGGTGCCGTCGAAAGCAGCCGATACGCTTCTTCGCTCATGGGCTTGGAAATGCCGCCGACCTTGCTGTCGGGCCACACCACGCGCCGGTTCTCGAAGTCCAGCCAGCTCCATTGGAGCGGGCAGATTTCGGAGCGCCGTGCGGCAAACTCGAATTGCAGCCGGATAGCCAACGGGATGACGTAGTTCTCCAGCCCTTCCGCCTCCAGCTTCTCCAGATGGCGGAAGATCCGCACCATTTCCTCGTCCACGATGAGCCGGGTTTCCTTGCCCGGCGGGTACATCGGGACGTGGCGGCACGGATTCGTGCCGTCCGGGCGGTAGCCCCACACTTCGGCCAGGTTGAACATCTTGCGCAGCACGCCGAAGGTCTTGTTCGCCTCGGTCGGCTTGTAGGCCAGCTTCTCCATCAGTCCAGCAATGTCGGGCCGCTTCACGTCATGCACCTTCTTGCGGCCCAGCAGCGGGATGATGTTGCGGTCGATGACGCCCTGATAGCCGTCCTGCGTGCTGGGCTTGTTGCGCTTCTTGGAGTAGTCCTCCATGAACTTCTTGCACAACTCGGCCATCGTGGGCGCCTTGCGCGCCTCGGCCTTGGCGCCGCCGGGGTCGCCGCCCCGGCGAACCTCGGCCAGCCAGTCCTGTGCCTTGACTCGTGCCTGTTCGACGGTCAGCTCCCCGTACAGCCCCAGCGAGGGCTTGCGGGGCTGGCCGGAGTTCGTGCGGTACTGGAGCATGAACACCCGGCGGCCCGTCGGGGTAATCTTGCACAGGAAGCCAGGCACCACGGTATCCCGCAGTTCAATATCCTTGGCCTGGGGCTGGGCCGCCTCCACGGCGGTCTTGGTGAGCTTGATCTTTGCCATGATGACTCCTTGGAACGACCCGGATTCCAAGAGCCAGATAGGAGCGGCGCGAGGGAAAACCGGGTCAAGTTTCAGAAAGCACCGGCATATGATGGACGCGCGTAAGCTATTGATAAACCTGCTGTATCGAGCTACGGCGCAGTCCAGCGAACTACCGGGCTGGAGTCATCGTGAAACAAA